>Ga0209040_10003369_pt1 | contig 12301 bp, 10 predicted proteins | sample BogFormECP12_OM3_FD_188240 | JGI IMG/M metagenome (GOLD analysis project Ga0209040, IMG submission 188240) | Bog forest soil microbial communities from Calvert Island, British Columbia, Canada - ECP12_OM3 (SPAdes) (version 2) | ecosystem: Environmental > Aquatic > Freshwater > Wetlands > Bog ... | reverse complement strand
ATGGCAAAGATCGCCGACGAAATCGCCGAGGCTAGTTTCAGGACACTCTCTTGGTCCTGCCCGTTCCGGCGTGCCTCCAGCCCCTTGAGTATCTCCTTCGCACTCTCCAGTTGGACGTCCACAGGCTCCAGGTCAGCCGCTCGCGCCGCCTGCAATTGCAGGTCTCGCCCAACGACTCGTTGTTGCTCACCAACCGATGCGACCGCCATAAGCAGGGCCTTCGCCGACTCGCAGCACTCCACGAGCTCCCTGGCCAACGCCAGCCGTCGCCCCGCAGGCAATGCCTCCAGCGCGTTGCACGGCGAGAGCACTGCGTCCTCCAACCTGTGCTCGCTCGCGGCCTTCTCAATCGTGCACGTCGCCATCGCGTGTCCGATCAGTTCCGCGCCGCGCCAATTCGTCGCAGCCAAACATATTGGGACGCAGTCGCGCAGAGAAGTTGCCATCGCGTTAGCGCTCCGGCATGCCGCCCGACCCGTCGCGATAGCTGCAATACCATTGACATCAGCTACACTAACCACCACCTCCAGCTTCTTTGGCCCCGGGCAACGGTCGGGCACTCCGTGCAAGCCACCTCGCAGTCTTCGTCTTGTCGCCCGAACCGTCCAGCGGGCCTCCGTTCATACCAAGCCGGACGATCACGCGAAATATTTCTCCACTGGCGCGACATCATCTCGCGGTCCGAAGTTCTGAGACGATTGCGAGACGCGCCGACCGATACACCCTGCTACTGGGCCCGTCGCATTCGCTGTGACATCATCTCATACAACGTCGCACTGAGACAAAACCGAGAACCACCAGTCCCAGCACCGGCAGCAGGCCGGTTCAGGCCACGTGTCTCCGCCAACGCGGCAACGTCCCATGAATCGACGCCATGAGACACGCACGGGACACAAGAAGCCCCGCGCGTCTCACCCACCGCGAAACCATCGCGCAAATCGCGTCTCTGAGACAAACTCGAGCAGCCTTCACCCCCGCCCGAGCCCGCGCTAGTCCTCCTCCATCATCCGTCGCACCAGCACCTCGCGCTTGCCGACGTGGTTGGCGGGACCGACCACCCCCTCCTTCTCCATCTGCTCGATCAGCTTGGCGGCCCGGTTGTAGCCGAGGTTCAGGTGGCGCTGGATGAAGCTGGTGCTGGCCTTGCCCTCGCGCGCCACCACCGCGACCGCCTGCTCATAAAGGCCACGCTCGCCCTCGCCCGCCGCTCCCAGCCCCGGCAGCATCGCCGAGCCGTCATCGTCGGTCGGTTCGGTGACCTCGTCCAGGTACGCCGGCTCGCCCTGCTCGCGCAGGAACTCCACCACCTTTTCAACCTCTTCGTCCGAGACAAAGGGGCCGTGCACGCGGGTGATCCGCCCGCCGCCCTGCATGTACAGCATGTCCCCCATGCCGAGGAGCTGTTCCGCACCCTGCTCGCCCAGGATGGTGCGGCTGTCGAACTTGCTGATCACCTGGAAGCTGATGCGGGTGGGGAAGTTGGCCTTGATCGTGCCGGTGATGACATCGACCGAGGGCCGCTGCGTCGCCATGATCACATGGATGCCGGCGGCGCGCGCCATCTGCGCCAGGCGCTGCACCGCGGCCTCGATCTCCTTGCCGGCCACCATCATCAGATCGGCCATTTCGTCGACCACCACCACGATCAGTGGCAGCGGCTCCAGCGTCAGCGTCGTTTCCTCGAAGGTGGGGCGGTGGGTGTCGGGGTCGAAGCCGGTCTGCACGCGGCGCGTCACCACCTCGCCCTTGGCGCGGGCCTCCGCGACCCTGTCGTTGTAGCCGGTCAGGTTGCGGACCCCGAGCTGGCTCATGGCCCGATAGCGCCGCTCCATCTCCCGCACCGTCCACTTCAGCGCGGTCACCGCCTTGGCGGGCTCGGTGACCACGGGGGCCATCAGATGCGGAACCCCCTCATACATCGAGAGTTCCAGCATCTTCGGGTCGATCAGGATCAGCCGGCACTGGTCGGGCGACAGGCGATACAGCAGCGACAGGATCATCGCGTTCACGCCCACTGACTTCCCCGACCCGGTGGTGCCCGCGATCATCAGGTGCGGCATCCGCGCCAGATCGGCGAAGATCGGCGCGCCGTTGATCTGCTTGCCGAGCGCGAGTGTCAGCCGCCCACCGTGCTTGTGCAGCTCCTCGGACGACAGGATCTCGGACAGGAACACGGTCTCGCGTTTGGCGTTCGGCACCTCGATGCCGATGACGTTGCGGCCTGGCACGGTGGCGATGCGCACCGCGGTCACCGACAAGCTGCGCGCCACATCGTCGGCCAGCCCGATCACCCGCGCGCTGCGAATCCCCGGCGCCGGCTCCAGTTCGTAAAGCGTCACCACCGGTCCGGGGCGGATCTCGACGATGCTGCCCTGCACGCCATAGTCCGAAAGCACCGACTCCAGCAGCCGCGCGTTTGCCTGCAGCGCTTCCTCGCTCGGGCCGGTCGTCGCATGTGCCGGCGGGGGCTTCAGCAATGACAGTGGCGGGAACTGCCAACCGGCCTCCAGCAGGGGCAGGTTCTCCTGCCGCGGGCGGCGTGGCAGCCCGGCGGGCGGTGTGGTGCGCGTCACCACCGGTGGCGGTTCATCCATCGCGGGAACCAATCGCGTTGGTGCTACCGGCTCGCGCCGGACCACAGCCCCCGCATGGCGGGGGAAGCGTAGCCAACCCGGCAAGCGGAGGAAGCCGAGCGACGGTGTCGGCAGTCCGCGAAACATGGCGAGGCTCGCGGTGCGGCGGGCGATACGTCCGGTGGCGCGCCACTCGCTCGCCGACAGCCCCAACGCCAGCAATGTTAGCGTGACCGCGAGCGCCAGCCCGATGGTCCAGATCATCAGCGCGCCGACCGGTCCCAGCACGTCGCGGCCAATCGACAGGCCGGTCGAAGCGAGCAGCCCGCCGATCGCGCCGCCCAGCCCTGCCACCGTCGGCCAGGCGAAGCCACGCGGCGTCGGTACGCCGGCAAGCACCGCGGCCAGCACCGGCAGCGCCGCCAGCACTGCGGCCAGCCGAGCGGCCATGCTGCCCAGCCCGCGGTGCGAGGCGATCCGCCATGCCCATGTGAGCATCGCCAGCCCAGGCAACGCCCCGGCCACGCCGAAGCCCTGCAGCAGCAAGTCGGCCAGCACGGCACCAACCGGTCCCGCCAGGTTGCCGGTGTGACGTGAGGTCGCCGTGTTCAGCGACGGATCGCGCGGGTCGTAGCAGGCCAGCGCCACCAGCAGGGCCAGGCCCAACATCCCCAGCAGCAGCCCGGTCAGTGCCGCCGAGCGCTGACCGATCAGCGCCCGGATCGTGGGTGAGGCAAGCCGACGTGCCTCGGCGGTTCTGGCGGTGGCCATGCGAATTCCGAACCTTTACGCCCGCTGTTCGCGCGAACCCGCAACTATATGCCGCAAACACCTGAGTCGCAGAAGCGCCGTCACCACGCCTTGCCGGCAGTGTGTCCTCCGCGCCACTGTGCGGCCATGAGCGAGCACCTGTCGGCCGAGGTGTGCGTGGTGGGAGCGGGCCCGGTCGGCGGTACGCTGGCCTGCCGGTTGGCCGCTGCCGGGATCGCCACCGTGGTGGTGGACCGCGCCGCGCTGCCGCCGATGGAGCATCCGGCGTTCGATGGCCGCGCCTACGCCATCGCCGCCGGCTCACGCCGCTTGCTGGAGGAAGCCGGCGTCTGGGGCCGGCCGGCCGAGCCGGGCTGCCCCATACTCGGTATCCGCGTCAGCGACGGCCGCCTCGGCCGGCCGGCCTCGCCGCTGTTCCTGCACTTCGACCATCGCGGCGCCGGTGACGCGGCGTTCGGCCACATGGTGGAGGCGCGCAGCCTGCGGGTGGCGCTGAACGCGCACATGCACGCGTTGCCGGCGCTGCGCGTGTTCGCGCCAGCCACGGCCGATGTGGAGCGCCGTGACGACGGCGCCACCGTGCGTATCGCCGGCGGTCCCGATATAGACTGCCGGCTCGTGGTGGCGGCGGAAGGTCGGGACTCGCCGCTCCGCCGCGCGGCTGGCATTCCCGTTACCCACCTTCCCTATGACCAGACCGGCATCGTTTGCGCGATCAGCCACGAGCGTCCGCACCACAACACGGCGGTCGAGCATTTCCTGCCCTCCGGCCCGTTCGCACAACTGCCGATGTGTGCCAGCCCGGACGCGCTGGAAGGTGGCGCGCCCAACGTCTCCGCCATCGTCTGGACCGAGCGCACGGCGATCGCGCAGCAAACGCTGGTGCTCGACGATGCCCGCTTCGCCGCCGCGATCGCCCGCCGGCTCGGCGACCATCTCGGCACAGTGCGCTTGGTGGGCCGTCGCTGGAGCTATAAGCTCGGTGCGCTGCACGCGCATCGCTACTTCGGCAGGCGGCTCGTGCTGGTGGGCGACGCGGCGCACACCATCCACCCGATCGCCGGCCAGGGCCTCAACCTCGGCTTCCGCGACGCGATGGCGCTCGCCGACCTGCTGATCGAGGCGCGCCAGCGCGGCGAAGATCTGGGCGCGCCCGACCTGCTGTGGCGCTACCAGCGCCGGAGGCGGCCGGACAATCTGCTGATGCTGGCGGCGACCGACGCGCTGGGCCGGCTGTTCAGCAACGACGATCCGCTGCTGCGCCTGGCGCGCGATGTCGGCATCGCCGCGGTGCATCGCGCCCCGCCGCTGAAGCGGCTGTTCATGCGTCAGGCGATGGGCACTCTGGGCTGATCCAGCCGCGCCGGATAACATCACCACCGAACAACCATCCTGGAGGAGCCCCAATGGCGCCGAAGATCCTGCTGACCGACAATCCGCTGAGTGCCACGGACATCGCGCGCGAGTTGGCGCCATCCGGTTTCGACACGGTGATCGCCCGCTCCGGCAGTCCGGAATTCAACGCCGCGCTGGCTGACGCCGAGTACATCGTCGGCCTCGGCGAAGTGAAGATGGACGATGCGTTCTACAGGTCGGCGCCGAAGCTGAAGCTGGTGCAGTTGCTCAGCGCCGGCTACGACCGCGTCGATATCGAGGCCGCGCGGCGCGCCGGCGTCCCGGTGTGCAACAACGGCGGTGCCAATGCGATCGCGGTGGCAGAGCACGCGATCCTGCTGATGCTGGCAGTGTGCCGCCGGCTGACCTGGCTGCATGAGATGGTGAAGTCCGGCCGCTGGCGCGGCAACGACGTGGCGAGTGTGCGGCTGTACGAGCTGCACGGCCGCACGCTGGGCATCATCGGCCTCGGCAATATCGGCAAGAAGGTCGCGCGTCTGGCGCAGGGCTTCGGCATGGCGGTGCAGTATTTCGACATCATGCGGCTGAGCGAGGACGCCGCCGATACGCTCGGGGTGAAGTTCCGCCTGTTCAACGAGGTGCTGCGCACGTCGGACATCGTGTCGCTGCACGTGCCGTTGATTCCGAGCACGCGGCACATGATGGGTGCGGCGCAGTTCAGGCTGATGAAGCCGGCGGCGTATCTGATCAATACTTGCCGCGGTCCGGTGGTGGACGAGCCGGCGCTGCACGAGGCGCTGACCAACGGTACGATCGCCGGCGCCGGATTGGACGTGTTCGATCAGGAGCCGCCGCCGGCCAACAATCCGCTGTTCACCCTGGACAACGTGATCCTCACGCCGCACTACGCGGGCCCGACCTGGGACAATCAGTCGGCGCGTTTCCGGAATGGGTTCGACAATGTGCAGCGAGTGGCGCGCGGTGAGAAGCCGCTGTGGGTGATTCCCGAACTGCGGGAGTAACGACAGCAGCTAGAACAGCCACCTCAGCGGCTCCAATCCGAGGAGTAGGCGCCCCGCCATTTCGTAGGTTCTCAGTGTTCCTATCACGTGCTGGTTCATCGTCAGGGTGTCACGCAGACAGCGATCAAGTGGTCATCGCCTGCACGATTGATGTTGGAATGCGGCGCGCCTGCTCGATCTCCTCGCCCGACGCACGAATTTTCGGAGCCAGGGCGATGGCGGCGTGCAGGATAGGGGATTCGCCAGGTTCTGCTTGGCTCGAGCCGTTTGCGCAGGTGCTCTCGGAGATATCGAGACGACCGCCCGGATGTGGCCAGCTTGAGTTCTGCCCCAAGCTGGCGGATGGTCATATCTTCGATCATGCGCCGACGCAGTGGGCTGATCGCTGTGTTGGTCATAGCGGGCTCCTGTCTTGGGTGAGGTTGTGAAGCCCCTCCATCCCAAGGCAGGACGCTGCCATCCCGCTACCGTACCGCTGTACGTTGCGGCGAGTGTTTACCGCGACAGCGGTTTGGTCCACCGGCCCTGTGCGGTCCTTTCATCGCACTCCCAACTCGTCAAAGCGCAAGTGCCAGGTCCTCCCACGGACCACGAAGAAAGCTTGCGATCTCGAGGCGTCCATCGTCCGCCCAAAGCGCTCTAAGCACCTTCACGCCGTGCCATACCTCCAGGCCGTAGGGCAAATCCGGCGTTGCATGCTGCCGTTCCACGGCATGCCGGTAGCCCGGCGAGGATGCCTCTCCTGGTTGCAGTTCATTGAAGGGCGTCCAGTGATGGACGACCCAAGGAGCCTGCTCCCAGGTCACCATTCGCACGAGGCCGCGCTGGACTTCGATCTCGCCGTCATGACGAACCAGCAAAAGAAGGTGGTCTCTCGAATCGCAAGCGCGCGGCCGTCGTTTGACACTACGAGTCTCAGGCTCATGTGACTGTCACCGAAGTTCGCTGGCGCTGTGAACAAACAGGGCAGCATGTTGCCAGCGGCATCATAGCCCGTATACACGACTGTGAGGGATTTCACACATTGCTGTGCCGCATACTATCGGCGTTTATTCAGCCGACGCTTCTTCTGCCCAAACGCAAAAACCCGACAATGTGCTGGGCCCGAAGACGTGTGTCAGAGGCACATCGGCAGCGTCACGGCCATGCGCGATGAGAACGCGTCCGATCCGAGGGGCATTGTTCCGAGGATCGAAGGCATGCCACCGGCCGCCGAGATAGACCTCGATCCATGCGGCAAAATCCATCGGCGCATAGGGCGGGGGAAGACCGATATCCGTGATGTAACCGGTGCAGTAGCGCGCCGGGATGTTCAGGCAGCGACAGAAGGCAACCGCCAGATGCGCGAAGTCGCGGCAAACCCCGCGGCGCTCCGTATATGCTTCGATCGCGGTTCTGGTGGCCCGCGAGTGCTCGTAGCCGAAGGCCAAATGGTTGTGCACGAAGTCGCAGATGGCTTGCACCCGCGGCCAGCCGAGCGGTGTATGTCCGAAGAGACGCCAGGCATCGTCGGATAGGCGGTCGGTTTCGCAGTAACGGCTACCGAGCAGGAACTGCAGGGTTTCGGCCGGCAAATGCTGGACCTGATGCTGGAGAGCGTCCAGGTCAATCGGATCGGACGCACCCGAGTCACGAACGATCGCGTCAGTGCCGAGGCTGAATTCTCCCGCGGGTGCGACGAGGCGGCTGCACCAGTTTCCGAAGCTGTCGCGATAGCCTTCCACTGGGACCGCAGGCATCGTCACCAGATGATCGGGACGCTCCAGATCGGAGAAGCGCGAGAAGTGCACGTTCAGCATCACGATCATCGGCGTGGTCTGTGGCAGCACGAAATTGAGCTGACACCCGATATGGATACGCAACATGCGGGCTCTCAGACAGGGGGTGCGATCTGGCAGCACATCCTTGCTGTCACACCTTACGATCTCAAGGTCCTTGCAGACGAGACCACGGGGGGCGTTGTGCCCGCAACACGGGCTCTGGCCTCGGCGGTGACTTCGGCCGATATCCGCGCCAGCACATCTTCGAGACCAGGTCCCAACGTTGTGTTGGGCTCCTCGGCCGCGCGGCGCAGTGCTTCGCGCCGCAACAGCCGGGAAGTCATGGCGTCGAACGCCGGATCAGGTCGATCCTGCTCGACCATCTCAGAAGTCCATGTCACCCATGCCGCCGCCTGGCGCTCCACCGTTGGCCGGCCGCTTCTCCTGCCGCTCGCCCACCATTGCCTCGGTGGTGATCATCAACGAACCGACCGACGCGGCGTGCTGCAACGCGCACCGCACGACCTTGGTCGGGTCGATGATACCAGCCTTGACCAAGTCCTTGAACTCGCCGGTCTGAGCATCGAAGCCCCAGTTGTACTCGTCCTTGTCGAGGACCTTGCCAGAAATCACCGCACCGTCCTCGCCGGCATTCTCGGCGATCTGGCGCAGCGGCGTCTGCACTGCCTTGCGCACGATCTCGATGCCGACGCGCTGATCGTCGTTGTCCACCTTCAGTTTGGCCAGGATCAATGACGCGCGGGCCAGGGCGACACCGCCGCCAGGCACGATGCCTTCCTCGACGGCCGCCCGCGTCGCGTGCAGACCATCATCGACACGGTCCTTGCGCTCCTTCACCTCGACCTCGGTGGAACCGCCGACCCGGATGATCGCGACGCCGCCGGCCAGTTTCGCCAGCCGCTCCTGCAGCTTCTCGCGATCATAATCCGAGGTGGTCTCCTCGATCTGCGCCCGGATCTGCGTGCAGCGGCCGACGATATCCTGCTTCTTGCCGACACCTTCGACGATGGTGGTGTTCTCCTTGTCGATCAGCACCTTCTTCGCCTTGCCCAGCATATCCAGCGTGACGTTCTCCAGCTTGGTGCCAAGCTCTTCGCTGATCACCTGGCCGCCGGTAAGAACTGCGATATCCTCGAGCATCGCCTTGCGACGGTCGCCGAAGCCAGGTGCCTTGACCGCGGCGACCTTCAATCCTCCGCGCAGCTTGTTCACCACCAGGGTCGCAAGCGCCTCGCCCTCGACATCCTCGGCGACGATAAGCAGCGGACGACCCGATTGCGCCACCGCCTCCAGCAATGGCAGCAAGGTTTGCAGTCCGGACAGCTTTTTCTCGTGGATCAGGATGTAGGGCTGATCCAGTTCGATGTTCATCTTCTCGGCATTGGTGATGAAATAGGGAGACATGTAGCCGCGGTCGAACTGCATGCCCTCGACGACGTCGAGTTCCGTCAGCATGCCCTTGGCTTCCTCGACCGTGATCACGCCCTCATTGCCGACCTTCTTCATCGCCTCGGCAATCATGCGGCCGATCTCGACCTCGCCATTGGCCGAAATGGTGCCGACCTGCGCTGTCTCCGCCTGCGTGGTAATCTTCCGGCTGCGCTTCTTCAGCTCTTCGACCAGCGCGGCAACCGCCTTGTCGACACCGCGCTTGAGGTCCATCGGGTTCATGCCGGCGGACACCGCCCTGCCACCTTCGCGCACGATGGCTTGCGCCAGGACGATCGCGGTGGTGGTGCCGTCGCCCGCGATGTCGTTGGTCTTGGACGCGACCTCGCGCACCATCTGCGCGCCCATGTTCTCGAACTTGTCGGAGAGCTCGATCTCCTTGGCGACCGTCACGCCATCCTTGGTGATGCGCGGCGCACCATAGCTCTTGTCCAGGATCACATTGCGACCCTTCGGGCCGAGGGTGATCTTCACTGACTCGGCGAGTATGTCGACGCCACGCAACATGCGCTGACGGGCATCGCTGCCGAACCGAACGTCTTTCGCAGGCATTTGCTTATCCTTTTCGAATTTGATGATGCGGCCGAATCACGCGGCCTTCTTCTTGCTGGCTGGGCGTCCTTCAATGATACCCATGATGTCCGACTCCTTCATGATCAGGAGTTCCTCGCCGTCGAGCTTCACCTCTGTGCCGGACCACTTGCCGAACAGGATGCGATCGCCGGCCTTCACCTCGAGGGCGACGATCTGCCCTTCCTCGTTACGGGCGCCGGGGCCGACGGCGACGACTTCGCCCTCCATCGGCTTTTCTTGCGCGGTGTCAGGGATGATGATGCCCCCGGCGGACTTCTCCTCGGCATCGAGTCGACGGATCACCACGCGGTCGTGCAACGGACGAAATTTCATTGGATTGTGACTGACCTGGTGCCAGCGGTTGAAAGCTGGTCGGCTTGCCCCGTACCGTGCCCACACACGTCAGGTGCAGGTCATCTGGCACTCTAGTCTTGGGAGTGCTAAGCATCTGGGAAGCTGCGTGGCCGTATTCAAGCTGCTGGCGCAACTCTTAGGCCGGCAATTGCTACGGCCTGCGTGTCAGTGTGATGGGAAAGATATGGGCACCTGGGAGGCGGCAGCATGCCTGAGGAAGTCACTGTCCCGCCGGAGACCGGGGGTTCTTATGCACCGGCGAAGGCGCCGGCCGGATTTTGGCTCGATCGCATTGCGCGGGCGTTCACCCAGGCGGGCGTGCCGTTTCAGATGTTCGTTCCTGGCGGGATCGGAATTCCCGCTCCCCGCATTCGCGGGACAAGCTTCATGAGTATGACGATCGTAACTACGCCACTCGCGTCTCGATATATTCTATTGCGTCTTGCACGGTTCGAACCCGATCGACGTCGACCTGGGGGATTTCCACACCGAACGCCGTCTCGAAGGCTATCACCAGCTCAACCGTGTCCAGACTGTCAGCACCGAGATCATCCACCAGTGATGCACCGGGAACCACGACGCCCGGCACCATACCGAGATGGTCGCCGATGATTTGCATGACCTTCGCGGCAACTTCAACCATGCTCTATGTGCCATCACGTCACAATAGGCTTCAGCGCGGCAGCTCATAGCCGATCTTGGCGCAGGTCGTCTCGGTTGCCTGAATCAGGCTGGTTGCCCTAGCCCAGCCTGGCCGATCGTGCCGCCGCGTGTCGTAGGTGCGGTACGTCGTCGCATTGATGCGGAACTCTGCCCATTCAGCGGTATCGGCACCGTCGGTATCGGGGACGTCCGCTAGTGCGCCCTGCTTTGGATGCCGGTGGAGCCGCATCTGACAGATCAGGCCAGCGAGCTGATTGACACGCCGCATTCCGGCCTCGATCGAAGCCACAACCTGATAGTTGCCGGTGAACGGGCTCCATACCTCGAAGGTAATGCCACCCGCCCGACCTTGATCCGTCTGCCGGGTGATCTTTAGCGACGGTCGATACAACTTCTGTCTGATCATATGCTGTTCGCGTAGCCTCAGTCAGCGGTTCTGGCGATATCAGGGACGGTCTCGATATCGGCCTCGGTTTCGTCGTCGGGTTCGGGAGGGTCATCCTCGTCCTCGACCTCCGACGTACTCGTGGGTTCGACGTCATCGTCGGTGACGACCACCGTCGGCCGTTGCCGCATATGCAACCTGGCGCCAAACGCGCCGCGAGGTGGCCGGGGCACGCGTGGCATCTCGGGCGACCGACGGACGCCGCACTTCGGACAGATGGGTGCCGACCTGTTCAGGTCGTAGAAGCGCTCATTGCACCCCGCGCAAGTGCATTTGGTGCCGAGTTCCGACCTGCCCATCATGTATTCCCAAGCAAAAGAGAACCCACACGCCCATGCCTGATGGCTTGTTCGCAATTAGCGAATGATCGGCCGGTGATGGGCGGCTGATTGCCTCCACCACCTGGGCTCGTCGATATTCTGTCAGCTGGACTTTATGCCCTTGAGCTTGTCTGAACAGGCACGCGCCAGCGCGTTGTCGGGAGATTTTTCATCTCCCAATGTCGCCCAACCCGCCTTCATCACCATATCACTGCGCGAGTACGATGACTGCTCGGCCTGAAATTTCGCGAGCATGGCCTTGTCGGGGTCTTGCTGCGCTTTCACCACGCAGAAGGGGACGAGTGCAGCAACGACTGCCGTATCGGCGCGCGCCTGAGCGAGCTTCTCAGCCGTTGCTGTCGTGGTCCATCCGAGTTGCGAGAAGCCGACAATAGAGATTGCGACCGCGCCGACCACGGCTCCCCAGAGGCCGGGCTTTAGCCAAATAGGCATTTTCATTGGTTGTTCTTTTCGCTGTGGGAGGACTGATCTCCTCGCACCGGCAGGTCACGTATTTGTGCAAGTGGTGGGGCCGCATCGCCAATACACCCTCCGGACGAAAATAAAGCTGCTCGGAGCGGTCATGCGGGGCTTGTCGCCGCATGACGCTGCCTGCGAACCCGAATGGTTTCTCCTCGCCTCAGCGGGGACAAGGTTCGTGAGAATGACGATCGTTGGCGTCGAACAGGGTAATGGCGTTTCTAAATCCCGCCAGCACCGGGGCAGGAAGTAAGCGCACCAAGGGGATCGCCTGCCTTTTTTCGGCTCGCTCTTCGGTCCTGGTGGCATCCCGCCACCAGAGCGATCGGTGCAACACCGGCGCATCTGCACCGTTGGTTCGGCAAGTCGGGAACGTTGGCTAACCACCCACAGCAGTCGTAGGTCGGGGGTCCCCGGAACCGCTGCCTTCGACCCAAAGCGGTTATGGCAGGCGGCGCACTACGGGGTCAGCCGCATCTGCACCCCGGCGATGGCGTTGCTCGATCCGCCGGGA
>Ga0209040_10003367_pt1 | contig 12303 bp, 8 predicted proteins | sample BogFormECP12_OM3_FD_188240 | JGI IMG/M metagenome (GOLD analysis project Ga0209040, IMG submission 188240) | Bog forest soil microbial communities from Calvert Island, British Columbia, Canada - ECP12_OM3 (SPAdes) (version 2) | ecosystem: Environmental > Aquatic > Freshwater > Wetlands > Bog ... | reverse complement strand
GAGCGACCGAGTTCAAGTTACCCTAATATACCTCTCTTTCCAGAGTCCCGCCAACCCGAAGCCTGAGGGTTCCTACCGTTTCACTGAAACGACCTACCAAGACCAAGCAAGCCCCGTATGCAGATGGGTTCCCATCCTGGGAGGAATCGGTCGGCTTTTGCGAGGAAAGAGCCGGAGGTGAAGCGGCGTTTCGGTACCAAGGAGGTAATAGGGGGCGCGGAGTCAGGCCATGTTTTTAGTTTCTTCGGTGAAGAAAGGTTGCCAAGATCGAGCAGGAAGTCGAGCCTGTCAGCGCCTGAGCGCGACCATTGCTTGTTTCCAAGTCGGTGGCGGGAGTGCCGGATTGGGTGTCGGCCCAAGCGTGTCGCCAGCCCGGGCACAATCATTCTCTGGCGAGCAATCCCCCTTGTTTCAGGAAGCCCCGGGCGACGTCCTCCGGGTTTTCCCGGTGCTCATCGACCGCGCGGTTCAGCTCCCGCATGGTCAGCGCATTCATCTTGCCGGCCACGCGGTTGAGGACCTCGCGGAGTTGAGGAAATCTGTCGAGCGTCTCGGCCCGGACCAGCGGAACGGCCTCGTAGGGAGGGAAGTAGCGACGATCGTCGTCGATCTGGACCAGGGGAGGGCTAAGGGAAGACCCGGCTAAAAATCTCACCTTGATTGAGACTGTAGCAAGGCTACCGGGGCCAATTCGTGATCTCGCCCGAGAAATACCGGGGAACATGGCTCTGGACCTCGTGCGATGATGTTCGGCTTACCCCCTGTTCGGCTTGTGGCCGATTTCAGAGCCTCGGCGATGGGAATCAAGCCCAAGTCGCCCGGTAGCGTTGCTACAGTCTCTCCTCCCCCCGGTTTTTGCTGGATTGGCCCTTGGAAGCGCGCAGGGAAGCCGGTTTAATACAATCTCGAAGGCCCCGGTTGACTGCATCGACCGGGGCAAGGCCCTGAACGCCGGACCGGGCAATCAGCCCGCGGAGGGATCGGTGAGCGCGAATGGCCCGAATTACACCACGACGTGCTTCGTGATCATGCCGTTCGGCAAGAAGCCTGTGGGCAAGAGGAAGCTGTTCGGATTCCTGCCGTGGGGGGATCGGTTCGCGGACTTCGACGCGATCTACCGCGACATCTTCCAGCCGGCCATCGAGTCGACGCCTCTGCCGGAGGGCGGCCACCTCGTCCCGCTCCGCACCGACATGAACCCTGCCGCGGCGGACATCGACGTGCTGATGTTCCGCGGTATTGTCTACGCCCGGATGGTCCTCTCGGACATCTCCGGCCTGAACCCCAACGTCTTCTACGAACTGGGCGTCCGCCACCACTCCAACGAGACGGGCACGGCCATCTTCCGCCAGACCGACGGCCCGGTCCCCTTCGACATCAGCCATATCAAGGCGATCCCGTACGAATACTACCCGGCCGAGAACATCGAGCGGGCCCGCGAGACGGTTAGGCGCGTCCTCGCCGAGTCCCTCCGGCAGAACCTCGTCACCAGCCCGATCCAAAGGGCGATCCTGAACCAGAGACAGATGCCCGACGCCGCGCAGGACGCGATGAAGGCTGCCGAGGAGGCAATCCGCCGGCAGGACCCGGACTCAGCCATCGCGGAGTATGAGAAGGCCCTGGCGCTGGCCCCGGGCGATGCCCTACTGCACTTCAAGCTCGGCCTCCTGCACAAGTACAAGGGGCGATGGCCCGAGGCTCGCGACCAGTTCGAGACCGCGATTCGCCTCGCGCCCGACTACGCCGAGGCCCACCGCGAGCTGGGGATCGCTCAGAACAAGCTCCTGAAGTCAGACTCGCCCGCCGGGACTCCCACCGGCGAGCAGGCCCTGCGCCGCGCCGTCGAGCTGAACCCTCGCGACTTCGACGCCTATTCATCGCTCGGCGGGATCTTGAAGAGGGCGGGAAAGCTCGACGAGGCGCTGGATCGCTACGAAACGGCGGCCGAGATTTCCGAGGGGCACCCGTACCCGTTGCTCAACGCCCTGAAGCTTCGCGCGGCGCGGGACGGGCGAGTCGACCTGAACGAGAGCAACACCTTCCGGCTGGCCCGGGCCGAGCGGTTCCGCCGGGCTCAGATCAACAACTCGCCCGCGATCGACTTGCCCTGGAGCTACTTCGACCTGGCCGAGATCCGGTTGTATCAGGGCTCCAAGGACGATTTCCTCAAGTATGTCGATGAGGGGATCCTCGCGAACGGGACCCGGGGCTGGCAGGCGAAGTCCTTCCGCGAGACCTTGGAGCTGCTGTCTTCGGCAGGCTACGGGCCGCCGGGGATGGCCGAAGGGATCGAGAAGTTGAGGAAGGCGGAGGCATGGCTGAAGTGAGCCGGTACTCGGAGCGGCCGGACCGTCTTCGAGCAGCGCCGAGCCGATTGTGTTTTGCGGGATGCGAGCCGGGCTTGCTTCGTAAGTCGATCATCGGCGTCCGTTCTTCGCGCTGAAGGCCGGGGGCTGCGGCGCAGGAAAGGGGACGGCCCTGGGTTCAGGCGCCGGCAGGAGGAGGCGGGCGGCCAGGAGCACGAGGTACAACAGGACGCCGCCCACGGCTGGTGCGATCGCCAGGGTGAGGATCCAGGCGACAAAACCGTGGCCCGGGTGCTTCGTCGGCGCGTATGGTGCCGATGCAGGGCGGTCGCGATCGACGAAGTCAGCGAGAGTGTGGTCAAGGTCCGTCACGCTGGAGAGGACCGGCCAGAGCACGGGCGATCGGTAAGAAATGGTGTGCAAGACCGGCGTGCGGTCGGCCTTGAAGAAGAGGAACTGGGGTTCGTCATGGTTGCCGACCGACCGCGGGAAGGTCCAGCCTTCAACCGACTCGGCCTTCAGGCGGAAGTCTTCGTAGTCGTTCTGCCGGCCACGAAAGTTCGACAGGGAGAACAGGAGTTTTTGCGGGTCGACACGGGTCAGGACCGTCCGGAGCTCCCAGAGGAACCCTTGCGTCCCTGCGGCCTGGAGAACGACGTATCGCGAGCGTTCGAGGTACTCGAGGACCACCTCTTGCCACTTGTCCTGGTCGACGAAGTCGCGGTCGGCGCCGATCGTGGCGAATCGCTCGCCGGGCTTGCCAATCGCGATGAAGGGGCCGAGCTTCGAGAAGAACGCGGCGAGCTGGAGTTCGGTCGTCGGGGTGACTCGGCCGAAGAGCGATCGAAGGAGCCGCAACGGCTGCAACTCGTAGAGGACCCGGAAAGGCAAAGGAAGCCTGCGGACACCCGTAGGCAGTGTTTGCGAGAAGAAGTTGGCCAGCCAAGTATGCGGGGTTAAGGTGTCCTCGACGTCGTCCTCGAACGACCTCAGGTACAGGATCGGCGCCCGAGAATCGCCCGCGACGGCCGTTCGGGCGTTCCTCGAGATCAGCCGCCGCCCGGTGTAGATCAGGAGCAGGCCGACGTACAGGCTGACGGACCCGAGCAGTCCGCAGAAAAGTGCGACGCTCGGTCGCGTCGCCAGGGTGTACGCTAGGAACCCCACTAAGAACAGGTAGGACAGTAACATGAACAGGGCGAGGATCGCGGCCGAGACGGTCCCGACCGACGACATGACGGTGCTTCCCCCCGCGACCAGCGCAAAGCTCAGGACGGTGAGGTGCCAGAGCTTCAGATACCAGGCTTCCGCGGCTTCGGCCCCGCCGGGCAACATTGGCTGGACACTGTTGAACAGACGGGTGCCGAAGACGTAGAGGACCGACAGCGAGCCCAGCGAGCTCAGAGCGAACCCGGCGATACGGAGCCGGAGCGGTTCCCGCCCTGAGAGGTCCTTCAACGGCCTCGCCTTCACCTTGGGCGGCGCTTTCCGCCGGCCTGGGATCGACAGGGCGACGCCGATCACCAGCAAGGCCGCCGTGGCGATCCAGAGGGCGGGGGCGATTGCCTTGAGCAGAGTGCCCGCCGCCGCGAACCCCGCGAAGGCCGCTGCCACGAGCGCGACCGCGAAGATTGCCATGATCATGTAGGAGCCGAACGGAGGCCCCCAGCGGCGTTCTTCGAAACACGGTCCTAGCAGGATCTTGAATGCCCGGTATAGGTTCGGGGTTTCTTCCTGCAAGACCGGGAAGCGTGCCCACCGGTCCTGGCGGGAAACCCGAAACCAGTCGTTTTTGCGAGAGATGGACCTGGGGGTCAAGATGACTCTGGTCTCGTGATCGATCGGGATCGTGACCACTCGCCCGGGTGTCGAGCGGAGGAGCGCTGCGGCGCCGCCGGGCTGGTAGGCCTCGTCGGGGACCGGAACGGACTTCCTTTTGCGCAAGACGACGACAATCTCGTCACGGTAGAGAGCCACGACCTCCTCGGACTTGGCGAAGAACACGAAGGTGCTGTACGACCGGACCCGGACCACAGGCAAGACCCGGCCAAGCCAGACATCGTCGTCGGCAACAGGAACCGCCGCCTTTTCATCCGCAGGAGACCCGGTCGCCATGAGTTCCTCCCCCGCCCTCGAAAGGCGGTCGCTGGCTCAAGACAAGAACCCTTGATAATGCTGCGAGGAGACATCTCGCGCGGCTGCGACTCTTCCTATCTCCGCCAGATCCTCGATATGGTCGACCGAGTCCATCGCCTGCACATCCTTTGCCTTGATCCGGGGCAGCCCGAGGTCGTTCAGCCCCGCTTGGGTCAGGTCGACGTTGTACCGAACGTAGCTGAACAGCTTCGCCTTCCCTGCCGGCCCTCCGCCACTGGGGTTGAGCATGTCGCCGATCTCCAGGTCGATCGCGGCCCCGTGCCTGCAGCGGCCGAAGGTCCGGCAGAGGAAGTCCTGCTGGGCGCAGGCGGCCGCCATCAAGGCCGAGGGGATGCTCGTCGCGTTGTAAAGCAGGTTCATCTCGCCCGGCTTGAGGTTCTTGTTGGCGTTGGGAGCGGCGCCGGTGCCGATCGATACCAGCAGCATCTTGTCCTCAGCGGCCGGCCAGCTCAGTCGGTAGGCATCCACCGTCGCCATCAGGAACAACTGCAAGGCCGGGTTGTTGAAGACCGTCACGCCGCCGTCGACGAAGACGAAGTCCTGATCGCCGACCCGGACAACTTCGGGCGGGAAGTACGTCGGCGCCGCCGTGCTGGCGCGGACGATCTGCCAGAGCGGGAGCTTCAGGTTGCAGTCCGACAGGTTGGGGTCGTTGAACATGGCCCGAGGGTTGTTCGATAGCGGCCAGGGGGAGTCGGTGGTCGCGTTCCGGAGGACGACCATCAGCAGGGTTCGGAGCTTCTCCGACCCCAGGGTCGCCTCGGCCTCGCCCGTCTGCTCGCCGATCTTCTCCTTGAGCATCCGCTCCAGGTTTTCATTGCCGTAGCGGTGGAGGAACCGATTGTAGAGCCAGTCCTTATCGAACATCTCCCGGCCGTGGTCGTGGTAGAAATCGCGCACCCTGGCCACCGGCATGCCCATCGCCAGGCACGTGGCGATGATGGCGCCGGTGCTGGTGCCCGCGATGTAGTCGAAGTAGTCGGCCAGGACGAAGTCGTCTCCCCGGCCCAGCTCTCGGCGCAGCAGGTCCTCGATGCCAGCAAGGAACTCGAGACTGAGGACGCCCAGGATGCCGCCGCCGTCCAGGGCCAGCAGCTTCTTGGGGCCGTCCGGGGCCAGCCGGTCTTTGAACGTCCTGCTTGTCGTCTGCGCCGTCATGAGTGAGAACCTCCTGTGCAGCGGTTAGTAGGGGGGCGAAGTCAAGTTGTGGTAACCGGACCCGGGCCCTTGGGAGACGAGGGCCCGCGCCCGGGATGGGGCCCGGGTTCCCCGGACTTGGGACTCTGCGACGACCCGGGAGCGGAGTCTGTCTTGGGCTGGATCGCGGCGAAATAAGTCTCCACGTCCTCCCCCAGGGTATGCTCGACCCGCTCGACGAAGGTTGCGAAGGCATGGCTGTGGTCCGGGGAGTCTTTGTACGGACTGGAGAGCTGGCTGTACCGCCAGAATTCGGCTTTCAGGACCTCGGCGGTGCGGCGATAGTGCTGCCAGCGCTCGCCGAACCGGAAAAAACCCTCGACGGCGGAGGCCGCGGCCACGACCGCCCCCAGGGCTCCGGCGACCACGCGCGATACTTCCGCATAGGTAGTTGCACCCTGCCAACCGACAAGAACGGGGATTAACAACCCGCCCAGGATTGCTGCCAGCCGTAGCCCATAATACCAGGCTTGTGCCCGGGCGGCCCGGCCCTCCATCCAGGTCAGTTGGTCCAGCCAGCGGGCGGTGAGGTAACTCTGCGCGGCCTCGCCCAGCCCCAGCCCCTCGATGAGGGGGCCCATCTCCTGCTTTAGCCCGTGACTACTTGGCAGCGTGCGCAAGATGAAGACCCCGATTGAATCCTCACGCCTGGAGCGGCCCCGCACTTTCAGATGTCGACGGTCCGCCTCGCTGGCCTGCAAACCCCGGTTTTCTCCATCGTGACATGTTCCTCCGAGGTTAGGAGATCGCGTATTATTGTCCATCGAGCGACGACATGCAACAATCACGCCAGGCGATCGCTCCGAACCGGTGGGCGTCACGAAAGTTGGTGGAAAATTTGTACAGTAGGCAATTCCCGGGCAAACCGTCTGTAACTAAAGCCCTCATAAGGGTTTTGCGGCATGGATATGGCAATCACATTTAATTTAAGTCATATAATATAATGAGCAGAAATCAATACCGCCGTGCTTCTAGCCTAGCCCCCGGGGCTTTTTCCTGGGAAAATCATACGTGGTGGACATCTGATCCACCAACTAAAGTGACGCACACCGGCTCCGAACACGCACCCAGGCGGCTTGAGCGGATCACCAACAGGGGCAAGGGAGGATTGGTCATGCTGGGAACTACCCGTTCCGTGGAGGCGCCGATCGCAAGCCTCCTGCTCGTCATCGCGATCGCAGGCGGCAGGATGGGTGTAGTCCGTGCGACCGGGCCTGCCGACGATACACCCAACCGGGTCAAGGCCGGCGGTCGGAAGCTCTCCCACGAGGAGACTCTGCGCTGGATCGCTGAGCAAAAGGCCTGGCGGCTGGCGCGCAAGACCCGGCCGATCTGGGCCCGGCCGGTGGCGCCGGAGGAGGTCGGCCGGGAGTTCCAGACCGCCGACCACGTCAAGGAGGTGGCCCGCGAGGGCTTCTGGCTGTGCGTCGGCGTCGCCGGCGAGCCGTGGTTCCAGTCACGGGAAAAGATCGAGGCGAAGTACGAGGCGAACCACGAGGAGTCGAAGAAGTTCGGCTTCGACGCGGAATCGCGCTGTTACCGGAAGTTCAAGCCGAAGCAAACGGTGCGCAACTGGGTTGCCCGCGTGAAGGGGCCCGGAATTGAGGGCTTCTTCATCCGGCCGGGCTACGACCCGGAGCGACCGCTCTACTCCCCCTCGGGCGGCTACGTCGTCAAGGACGAGGTCAAGGACCCCTACACCGATAAGCCGGGCGACGTCTGGCTCGTCCAGCAGTCGCTCTTCGAGAGCACCTACGAGCTGGTTCCCTGAACCTATTGAAGGGCGGGCGGCCGCTGGCCAGAGGCTGAACATAAAGCTGTTGGAGGGTCGCATGGCAAAGGGAAAGCAGAGTCAGAAGGTTGCCTCCGCGGGGCTGAAAACCGCCAGCGAGTCGATCACGGGGCTGGGAGCTTCCCCACGCGCCGCCTCGCCGAGGCCGCGTCGGCGCGAGCCCGCCTATCGTCGGCTCCGTGTCTACGCCTTCGACCCGAGCCTAGCGACCCGCATGGAGATGGCGGTGATCAATCAGGTCACACTGCAAGTGCCGTGGGAGCCAGACCTCGCCCCCGGGCCGGTCGGTGAGTATCTGGAGGTGGTCGACTACGACCCGGCCAGCGGCTGCTATTACGCTCCGGTGGACCTGAACAACCCGACCGTGCTCGCCGAGGACGGCTGGGCTCCCTCGGAAGGGACCCCACAGTTCCACCAGCAAATGGTCTACGCGGTGGCGATGACCGCGATCCGCAACTTCGAGCGCGCCCTCGGCCGTCGGGCGCTCTGGTCGCCGCACTTCGTCGAGGACGAGCACGGCGCCTGGAAAGGGGAGTACGTGCCCCGGCTGCGAATCTATCCCCACGCGCTGCGGCAGGCGAACGCCTACTACAGCCCGCTGAAGAAATCTCTGTTGTTCGGTTACTTCCCCGCCGATGCCTCGGACCTGGCCGGGCACCTGCCCGGCGGCATGGTCTTCACCTGCCTTTCGCACGACGTCGTCGTGCACGAGACGACTCACGCCCTGCTGGACGGCCTGCACCGGCGGTTCATCGAGGCAACCAACCCCGACTCCCTCGCCTTTCATGAGGCGTTCGCCGACATCTGCGCCCTCTTCCAGCACTTCTCCTTCCCCGACGTGCTGAAGCACCAGCTCGGCAAGACCCAGGGGGACCTGACGCGGCAGAACCTGCTGGGCGAACTGGCCCAGCAATTCGGCGCCGCGACCGGCCTGCGCGGCGCCCTGCGGAGCGCCATCGGTGAGGTCAAGAACGGTCAATGGGAGCCGCTGAAGCCGATGGCCGGCGAGTACCTGAAGGTCCGCGAACCGCACGCGCGGGGAGCCATCCTCGTGGCGGCCGTCTTTGACGCCTTCCTCTCGATCTACAAGTCGCGCGTCGCCGACTTGCTGAGGATCGCCACCGGCGGCAGCGGCAAACTGCCCGAGGGGCAGCTCCATCCTGACCTGGTCAATCGCCTGGCGAGCGAGGCGGCCAAGTCGGCCCGGCACGTCCTGACCATGTGCATCCGGGCACTCGACTACTGCCCGCCGTTCGACCTGACGTTCGGCGAGTACCTGCGCGGGCTGATCACGGCCGATTCCGAGCTCGTCCCCGACGATAACCGTGGCTACCGCGTCGCGGTCATCGAGGCGTTCCGCCAGCGTGGGATCTACCCCACCGACGTGCGGACCCTCTCCGAGGAGAGCCTGCGATGGAACGCGCCGACGCCCGAGGAGAAGGACCGGCTGCGTGCTGTTCTGCCCGGCCCCGAGGTGTTCCGCGAGTTTGCCTCTCAGTGGGACCTCTCCTCCGACCGCGAGGCCGTCTTCAATGCGCTCCAGCGGTTCCAGGCGCGGTTCCACCAACACTTGCGCGACCGGATCTGGACGGTCCCCGGCCCCGCCGCGACGATGGGGCTCGATCCTTCGATCGACTTGGGAAAGTTCGAGGTCCACTCGATGCGCCCAGCCCGCCGGACCGGGCCTGACGGCGAGCAGATCACCGAGCTGATCGTCGAGATCACACAGCGACAACCGGTCTTCTTCCGCGATGGTCGCGCGGTCGCCGAGACGATGTGGGTGCCGGAGCCGGGCAAGGATGCCGACTTCTGGTTCCGAGGCGGCTGTACGCTGCTGATCGACCCGGAGACGGGTGACGTCCGGTACGCGATCTCCAAGCGGATCACGGACGGGTCGCGGCTTCGGCGTCAGGCGGAATACGTGTCGAAGGCTGGCGGGAGTCTGAGGGCAACCTACTTCGGCGTCCCCCAGCGCCTGGAAGAATCAGAGGCGTTCGCGATGATCCACAGTGGCCAGCTCGAAGGGGACGCTGATGGGTAAGAAGGCTACCGGACCCCGCGCTACCAACCCGCGCACCAGCAAGGGCACTGTGCCCGCCCCGCGGCACGTCAAGAGATCCGCGACAAAGCCCCCCGCAGTCGAGCTTTCCCAGGGGGGCGCGATCGTCCGAATGTACTGCACCGGCTTGGGAGACTGCTTCCTGATCGGGTTGCCCATGGATCACGGCGAGGTTGGGTACGTCATGATCGATTGCGGGGTCTGGAAGGGCACGCCCGGCTCCTCGGAATGGATGCGCATGATCATGGAGGACATCCGACAGACGGTCGGCTCAAAGGGTATCGACATCCTGGTTGCAACCCATCCCCACTGGGACCACCTTTCCGGCTTCGGTCAGGCGAAGGAGATCTTCGACGACATCCCGGTGAAGGAGGTCTGGCTCCCCTGGACTGAAGACGAGAGGGATCCCCAGGCGAGACGACTGGCGATGCAGCGGCAGCTCGCGATCCAGGTTGCCTTAGCTGCCTCCGTCAAACTCCGCTCGGTTGCGGAGCAGGCCCGCGCCACCAATCTTGACGCCGAAGCCGACCGGACCCTGGCGGCCGCTCGCGACATCGATGAACTCCTGAAGTTCGTCGGCCGCACCCCGCCCGACGACGATGCGGCCCTCGACGAGGACGCGGCGCTGGTGGGGGCGGGGCTCCGGGCAGCGGCCCCGGGGTTCGGCGGGGGGCCTGGGCTTAGCGAGCTGGCCGCCGCTCCAGGTACCGACGACCTACTCGGCTATGTCAGGGCGAGGGTGTCCCGGCCCCGATATCTGCGGCCCTCGACCAAACCGGTCCCATCCCCCGCCTTCCCCGGTGTGAAGATCTTCGCGCTCGGCCCGCCGACTGACCCGAAGCTGCTTGGCCGGGACGACCCGTCGAAGGGCCCGGGGAAGAGCGAGGTGTTCGCCACCCTCGCCCTCGCCGCGCTCTCTGCGGGGCCGGCGAGCGAGCAGGCCGCTCTGCTGGCTGGGGCGGTCGCTCCCGACGCGGTCGACTACGAGGAGCAGCGCCAGCGCCGCGAACTGGCGTTTCCCTTCGACTCGCGCCATCGAATCCCGGCCGAGCAGGCGTACAAGGACCCGGATCTCGGTGAGTTTTTCCGCGCCATGTACGGCACCGACGCGACGGATCCGGGCCCCCCCTGGCGGCGGATTAACACCGACTGGTTAGAGGCCGTCGGTGGCCTGGCGCTCGATCTGGACGACCACATCAACAACACGAGCCTGGTTCTCGCCTTCGAGCTGGGCCAGGGCGACGAAGCGCCGGTGCTGCTGTTCCCCGGCGATGCCCAGGTGGGCAACTGGCTCTCGTGGCACACTCTCGATTCCGACGGCCGCTTCGCCGAGGACCTCCTCCGCCGCACCGTGCTGTACAAGGTCGGTCACCACGCAAGCCACAACGCCACGTTGAAGGCCAAAGGCCTGTCGCGTATGGCCCGCACCGACCGGCTAGTGGCGATGATTCCCATCGATGAGACGGAAGCCCACAAACCCAAGGGCAGCAACCCCCAGGGCTGGGACATGCCTTACGGAAAGCTCCTCGACGAGCTGATCTCCCGCACGGAGGGCCGCATCATGCGGGCCGACACGGGAGTGCCCCTTCTTGCCGGCAGCAAGCCCAAAGGATGGAGTAGCGCCAAGTGGGAGCAGTTCCAGCGGGATACACTCATCGAGCGGCGGAGCATCGTCATCAAGGGCGAGGAGCAGACCCGGCCATTCTACATTCAGTACACCATCCGCTCTGGGGCGACGAGTTAAACCAGAGAGCGGGCCGATCGCATCGAGCAGGAGGACCGTCCCCGCGGGGAGCATCCAGGCCTTCCCTGCCGGACTCCAGATCCAGATGAACCGGCCGACGGCCAGTGCGGCCACGACCTGGACCGCGGCGCGGGCGTCGCACACGGCCGCGGCTGGAGTCGTACCCGGCCGAAGGGCCGAGCCCGTCGGCAGCGAGTCGCGTCTAGCCCGTAACCGGTCCCCGCTCTGCGTGGACCCTGGCCCGCCACCGTCACCGAAGTTCGAACTCGGTCGTGGGAGTTCCGGGGACGCGAGGGAGTTCCGGAGACGCCATACACATCTCTCTTGCTCAGGGAGTTCCGAGGGAGTTCCGGGGACGCCATACACATCTCTCTTGCTCCTTCAAGGGTACGGAACTCGGTGGCTCGCTCGGGTCCGGTGAGCGCTCGTCGCGGCTTGACGCCGTTGGCGTGAACGCCATCTGGACGCCGTTGACTCCCAGATCGATCACGCCGACCAAGGGCGCCCGGCAAAGCACCCCTGCCGGCGAGACGCTCGAGCATCTCTCTCGCCGCCAGCGCCCCACCGCTGCAGGGATCGAGGCCACTGTGAATCGACGCGAACAGGAGTGAGAGTTGGCCAGGCACTCAATCTGGCAAACCTGGGATAACTGTAATATCAGGCAGATTTTGCAACTTTCCCAGGATACCAAGATTAAGTGGCTGGCCAGTTCGACTCCACCCAAGGAGCCGAACCTGCTTGGTCAAGCACGCAATGTCTGCCCTTGCTTTCTTGCTTTGGACATACAGTGAGAGCCGGTGGGGAGAGCGGCCGAACCCATCATGAGGCCTGAGCCGAGCCAGCTTCCGACAAGTTGTTGAAGAACTTCTGGTATCCCCGGAACCCCGCGGGGCGATCCGGAAACCTCGCGTCGAATCAGGTATGCCGACCCCCGGGCTCGGGATTAGGTGTGGTGTCCTTGCGTCAGGTAAGCTTTGGAAGGGAGGAAGAGACTTGAACTCTGAAACCTTTCGTTGAAACCCTGCGGGTACGAATCCCGCCTGGCAAA
>Ga0209040_10003366_pt1 | contig 12305 bp, 13 predicted proteins | sample BogFormECP12_OM3_FD_188240 | JGI IMG/M metagenome (GOLD analysis project Ga0209040, IMG submission 188240) | Bog forest soil microbial communities from Calvert Island, British Columbia, Canada - ECP12_OM3 (SPAdes) (version 2) | ecosystem: Environmental > Aquatic > Freshwater > Wetlands > Bog ... | reverse complement strand
TCGTCTTGCAACGTCAGGGTGTAGGCCCCGTTGCTTGAGGTAAGCGAGTCACCCTTGACAAGTTTTTGTCCTTCGGTGAGCGTGTCTCCCACTGCATTCTCTCCTCGTGATCGCGGCCCGGGCGAATATCGGCCGGGCGTCGTACAAAAGCACGACGAGGCGGAGCTTACTGATCTTGGCTTTGCCGTGGGGGCTTTCGGCTCGCCGTAATAAAAACGATTGATGAACGATGGCTCACTGCCGATCTGGCGAGCACCGGCGCCTCGGCGGTGGGCTACCGGGACGGCGCCAGCGGGGCGGAGGTCTCGGGCCGGACGACCGCGCGAGGCTGCCAGCCCGGGGGACCGAAGATGTAGCCCAGCCGGTCGCGCAGGCGTCTCGCTGAGCGGAAATCGCGGGCAATAGAGAGATATTCGTGAGTCTGCAGCTTCCAGACATTGAACGTGTCGACCTGTTTGGTCAGCCCGTAATGCGGACGGAACGTCTCTTGCCGGAAAGTGCCGAACAGCCGGTCCCAGACGATGAAAATCCCGCCGTAATTCTTGTCGAGATACTCGTGGTCCATGCCGTGGTGCACCCGGTGATGTGACGGCGTGTTGAAGACGAACTCGAACGGCGCCCACATTCTGCCGACCCGCTCGGTGTGCACCCAGAACTGGTAGATCAGGTTGATCGAGAAACCGACGAAAACCATCCAGGGCGCAATACCCAACAGCGGCAACGGAATCCACATCAAAATCTCGCCGCTGTTGTTCCATTTCTGGCGCAGCGCAGTGGCGAAATTGAAGTATTGGCTGGAGTGGTGCGCCTGGTGGGTGGCCCAAATCAGCCGAACCCGGTGCGCGATCCGGTGATAGCAGTAATACAGCAGATCGACACCGAGAATCGCGATCACCCAGGTGTACCAGCGCGTCGCCGGTAAGTGCCATGGAGCCAGGTACGCATAGATCGCGGCATAGCCGAGCAGGGCAATGAATTTCCAGCCCGCAGTAGTGGCCACCGAAACCAGCCCCATCCAGATGCTCGCCCAGGAATCGGCGGTCAGGTAGGCGCCCGACCCCGGGCGGGCTTCCGCGTTGGCTTCTCGCTCAATGAGTTCCAGTTTGCGGGCGGCCGTCCATTCCAGAATCAACAGCAGGAGGAAAAACGGAATCGCGAACAACACCGGATCCCGCATCTGCTCGGGCAACACCGATAAGGAATCCGCGATCGCACTCACATCCCATACACTACGACGTCAGCGACCCGTGCTTGGCGGCAGACCGGAACTGATTGTCCGGCTTCTCATCGGGCCGTTCCGGCCCGCATCGTCGCCGGACGGGCTAGTCCATGTGCGGAGCGCGGGGCATCCGTTCGTCCTGGTCGCCCGCATACCAGTGCACCGCCTGAACGCCTGGCTGCAGGGACAAGTCTGCGACGAGCTGCTCCAGGCGGGCCGGCGCGTGCCTGCCGCTGAGCAGGTACGCCGTCAACGCGATGCTGTCGTCGCCCGCGCGCCCGGTGTGGATGCCGCGCAGCACGAAGTCGCCGCCGCTGGTGTGCTGGACAATCTGGGCGCGCACGTATTTCTCTTGCTTGGCTCGACAGATCACCTGCACTTGGTACGGCTGGTCATCCTCGTCCTCTTCCACCATGCCGCCGCGGTCGATCAGGCGGCCCAGCGGTCGCCCCAGCAGGTGAATTCCGACAATCGTGCCGGTGGCGATCAGCGCGAACAGCAGATGCCCGCTTGCCGCGAGCACGCCGACCGCGGCTGAGCACCACAGGGTGGCGGCAGTGTTGAGCCCGTGGACGTTGAATCCCTCGCGCAGGATCACCCCACCGCCGAGGAAGCCGACCCCGGACACCACGTAGGACGCCACCCTGGTAGGACTGCTGTCGTTGGTGGCGACCGCATAGAGCACGAACAAGGTCGCACCGGTGGCCACCAGCGCATTGGTGCGTAGCCCGGCCCTTCGCGCCTGCCACTGCCGCTCAATTCCGATCAGAGCACCGCAGCCGACTCCCACGCCCAGACGCAACGCGAACTCAGCGATACTCAGCGTCTGCATGACGCGGCTCTCCTTCCTCTGAGCAGAGCTGACTACCAGTTTGGACCAGTCTGGGCGAGATCGGCGCCGTTTCGATGGCGCCTACCGCGCCATCGAAAGCACGGACGGCCTGACGTCTCTGTGGGGGTGAGTTTGTTGGCGCGCATCGTCACGAGCAGGTAGGTGATGGCTGCCATGGTGATGGCGCCCGACCACAGCAGGGCGTGGTCGAGTCGCCAGTCGGTGAACAGCAGGCCCAGCCCGCTGGGCACGGTGGCTTGGATCATCATCGCGCCGGAGATGTTGGCTAGGGCGAGTTGGGTTTTGCCTTGTCGGACCCAGATGATCGCGTTCATGGTTTCGGGTAGTTCGGTGGCGATCGGGGACAGCAGTAGGGCGGTGACCGCGCTGGACAATCCGAGCATGGGGCCGACGGCGTCGAGCTGGTGGACGAATATTTGCGAGGACACGAAGATGACGGCCAATGCGCCCATTGTCTGCACCAGGACCACCGTGGTAGCCGGTCGCGCCTGAAATCTTCTGGCCGGGCTCGCGCTTCGGTCTCAGGCCGGCTCAGTTGTCCTTTGTGCAGCACGTCGACGGCCGTCGCACGATCCGAGAGATCGCTGAGTGTGTCGCGCAGCAGGGCGAGTCGCCGGGCACCGACGCGGGTGACCTCGAGGATTTCGGCCGCAAACTATTTCAGTCGCTGTGGCGTATCGATTATGTTGCGATGGCCCTAAACACGAACTCTCATCGTTAGCTGGCCGTAGTAGCGCTTCTCGATGTCTTGGTGCGCAGTCGGCTGGCCCGGGGGCTTGCCCTCAAGGAACAACACGCGGCATCCTGGTCAACGTGCTTGGCTCTGTCACCGCAGTGGTCGCAGTGAGCAGCCAGCCTGATCTGTGGCTGGCCGTCGAGCCAGCACACCTGCCCCATTACAGTCACACAGCGGTCGTCGTTGGCAGCGTGATCATCCTGTCCATCATCGTGCTGATGGTCGGGATCACGTTCGTCTGGTCGAAGCGGAGATGGCCGAAGAGCATTGCCACAGTTCGCAAATGCTATCCGCGGCTGAGCTCAAGGGGAAGGTGATGCACCCGCCCCCATCGGCGGGCTAACCGATCCCGCGCGGCAACTCAGAAGCCGCCAGGGCTCGGCGGGCCGCCGTGCAGGGAACCAAGGTCGCTCTGGATTCCCTGATTCAACTGGTCCTTGACCGCAGGCTTGCCATGCGGGACATCGACTGGCTGCGTGCAGCTGCAGCTGAGCGTTCCGAATGAGCTGGGGTCAGCGCCGGCCGGTGTTGCTACTGCCATAGCAGCGCCGAGCGCGATGGCGGCACTGAACACGACTTTCGTGATCAACAATGGTCCTTACTTGAGAGTTAATACCCCGGACTGTACTTGGTTCTACTGGCTATGCCTTGGGCAGAAGGCGGCAATGCTGACTCCGACAAAAAACCCGGCGTGATAGCCGTCCAAATTAGTCTGTGTCATCACGTCGTTCGCGATGTCGCTCGCCTGCCTACCTTGATCAAGTTCACCGCAGACCTCATGACCGGCGACGATCGCGCTTTGCCCGGACGCGAAGGTGATGCCCCTGGAGGAGAGCGCGCCCAGGAAATTGCTGCTGTCGACCGCGTCGGCATGCGCGGTCGGGCCTGCGGCCGCCACAAGCCCAAGCAGCGCGACCGCCAGGACAAGGCCGGCCAATAGTGATCGCAGAGGGCTGGGCGAACGCACTTGGGGGGTGGCTACCGCGGCGGCCGCCTCAGTGAATAGGGAAGTCATTGCTGTCTCCAATCTGGATGAGTAGGAGTTCGGCGAGTTCGCCGCCGTTTTTGACCGTGGTGGGTTGGCTAATCAGATCAAGATCGGGATGAGGCCGGCGGCGAAGATCAGGTAGAGCAGTGCGGCCATGGCTAGCCGTAACTCGGTGCGTGACCATTTCCCAAGCCGCCGGCGAGTAGTGCGTGGTGACTTCCTCGAATCCCTCGACCCGGGAAACGGTAATCACGCCGGTGTCGTGGTTAATCGAGAGCCGGTCTCCCTTGGTTTCGTGGACTTCGCGTCCGTTGATGAGGCGGATTACGAACATGATGGTTTCCTCTCTTATTGCATCCGGTCGACCCAGCGGCCCGACCGAGGTCAGGCGCTAGGCCAGCTGAATCGCTTTGACCGCCAACAGGATCGCACCCATAACGAGGTATCCGCGCAACGCCAGCATGCCCACCCGAGTGCCGACCGACCATTTGACAGGCTCAAGCAAGGCCAACGGCGGCATCCGCCAGGTGTCTCGGTCGACTCTTGCCAATGCCCGGGAGAGCTGTTCGAGCACTGGCGCTTTGGGCCGCCATCGGCTAGTCCACCACAGCACGCCGAAAGTGGTTATCGCGGATAGGACGAAGCTGACGCTAAGGCCAGCGGCGATCGAGACGATGTTGAGGGTGGGGAACACCGTTGTCGCCATCAATATCCCGGACAGCAGCAACAGCACGCTGACGATCACACCGGCCACCACGTTAAGCCACGGCCGATTCACCCAGGGGCCTAACACTTCCCGGTCATTGCACAGCAGCAGCAGGAACACCGTCGCGCTGGGCAAGAGCAATCCGGCCAACGCTTGCACGCCGGTGGTGATCAAACCCAAGGGTGCGCCGGGGATAAGCACAATCGCCGCCGCGACCACGACCATCCCGGTGTAGGACAGGTAGAACGGTTTCGCGTCAGCCATTCCACGGTGCAGTGAATGCTTGAGCCCGAACACATCTCCAAACGCGTAGCTGCTGGCCAGCGTTACTGCCGCCGCCCCGATAATCGAGGCGTCGAGCAATACGATCGCGAACACCGACCCGAGCGCACTGCTGTATTGGCCCAGCAGGTGAGCGAGCACGCCGGCGTCGACGAAATTCCCCCGGCTGTGGGTTGCGCGCGCGGCCCAGTCGCCAGTCATCATCAACGCCACCGCGCCGATCACCACGACGAAGGCACCTAGTGTGGTGTCGGCTCGTTCGTAGCCGATGAAGCGCGGTGTAATGCGCTTGTCGACGACGTTGGATTGCTGGAAGAACAACTGCCACGGTGCCACCGTGGTGCCCACGATGGCGATGATCAACAGCACCGCGTCGGAGGTGACTCCCCCGGTTACACCTGGCACGAAGAAGGATTTCGCCGCGTGTCCCCAGTGCGGATGTGACATCAACAGCATCGGAATCTGCAGCAGCGTGATCGCAATGAAAACGAACATCGCCCGTTCCCACCGCCGGAAGCTGCCGGTGGCCATGATGGCGATCAGCGCGATCGCGGCGAACGGGACGACCACATACCTGGGAATGCCGATGTAGTCGGCGGCCAGCGTGATGCCGATGAATTCGGTAACGAGAGTAAGGAAATTCAGCAGGAACAGATCACCGACCGAGAACCAGCCCCAGCCGCGGCCGAACCGTTCGTTGATCAATCGCGCGTGCCCGACCCCGGTGACGGCACCGAGCCGGACCACCATTTCCTGGTTGACAATGAGCACCGGGATCAACAGCAGCAGCACCCACAGCAGGCTGTAGCCGTAGTTTTGTCCGGCCTGCACGTAGGTCGCGACACCGCCGGCGTCGTTGTCGCCGACCATCACGATCAGGCCGGGCCCGATGATCGCTAGCATGGTTGCCAGGCGGACCTTCAGGGTGCGCGGACGGTCGGTGTCGCTCAGGCTGATCCGGCCCAGCGCGCCTTCGATGTCACCGACGTGGGCGCTGTCCAGCACGGCGGTGCGGGGCGCCGCCGGTGGGGCGATTTCAACGACGTCGCGGTCCAGAGTGGTCATCGCCAGTCACCTCCGTTGCTGCCAATCGAGCCGTCCCTCACCGAAATCGGTTCCCGCACAGGGCGTGGCCCGGGTTCTCGTCGACGCCATTCGTCGGGAATAGTGCTCTTGAGCACGTCGTCGACAGTGACGACGCCCAGCACCTGATCCCCATCGTCGACGATCGGGATGGTGTGCAGGTTGTAGTCGGCCATCAGTATTGCGATGTCGGCAAGATCGGCATCCGGGGCTAACCGGACTGGGTCGGAATCCATCAGTGTTGCAACCACATCCGCTGGATGCGCCTGCAACAATGCGATCACCGACACCACGCCCGCAAGCTGCCCGTTCTCGTTGAGCACGTGCATCTGCATGAGCGCCTCAGGCTGTACGGCCTGGGCGACGCCGATGAGGGCGAGCGCCTCTCCCGCTGTGGCTCCTGTCCCGCAGAAGATGATGTCGACATTCATCAATCCGCCTGCGCTGTCAGGGTTGAACTTCAACAGGGTCAACACTTTGGTGCGCTGCGGCGCAGGCATGGAATCCAGAACCCGTCGACGGCGGGACTGCCGGAGGTCCATGATCGCGTCCGCGGCGTCGTCAGCGCGCATCCGGCTGAGCAGGGCCGCGACCTCGCCGTCTGGCATGTCGTCGAGCAGCCGACTGGCCTTGTCTGGGTCGAGTTCCTCGAAAACGTCTGCTTCCAAATCGGGGTAGCCGCGCACTCGGTCGAGGATTTCGCCGCCCTCCGCCTTGTCGGCCTCCTCCAAAAGGTCGGCAATTTGGGCGGGTTTGAGCGCCGCCACTCGACCGGAAACGCGACGCACGGCCATCGACCGGCCATGTCCGATCAGTGGTTCAAAGGCCTTCCAGTCGCGGGCAGCCTGGCCGCCGGGTGTTTTCAGCAGACCGAACAGCCGGGGTGGGCGCCGGGTGTCCAGTCGGGCCAGCACCAAACCGTCTTCGCTGTCTTCGAGCTCGACGTCGTAGGCGCGCACCAACTCACCCGCTGTGACGTCGATCAGGCGATATCCGAGTACGTCGGATCGCAACAGCACTTCACCGTGCCGGCGCTCGAACCGACGCAGGTCAATCTTGTTGTGTACCATGGTTACCCGGTCTGGATCGAATCGCTGAATTGATCCGCTCCCGACGAACACTCGCCAGCCGCCGACCGCGGCCACGATGCCGGTCACCAGCGGGTAGGTGTCCGCACCACGTAGTCGCACAATGATGTCGTCAACGCGGCCGACAGTCTCGCCGGATGGCGTTACCACGGGGGCGCGCAATAACTGGGATAGGTGAATAAGCGACATGGGTAGTCCTCCTTGGCGCAAAAGGTTGTTGCTAGGGGCACAGATGCGGCAATACGGCTGCCGCACTTCGTCTTAGGCCCAGCTGGAGCCGACGGCGGAGTCGGTGCTGGACATGTTGTTGCCGGCGGTTTGCACTTTTTGGCCGTGGGAGTTCGCCTGCTGGTAGATCACCTGGAAGTTACGACCCAACTGGGTGATGAACTCCTGGCAGGCCACCGAACCCGAGCCACCCCAAAAGTCGCCGGCGGCCAGCACATCACGAACGATGGACTGGTGCTCCTGCTCCAACGCAGCGGCCTGGGCCCGGATGGTGGCACCGTGGGCATCCACGTCACCGAACTGGTAGCTAATCGACATGATCTTCTCCTGTCATGAGAGATGTTGGGCCTAAAGGATTCAGCTGCTCAGGATCTGCTGAGAGGCCTGCTCTTGGGATTCGTAGTTGTTAGCGTCGCGGATCAGCCCGTCGCGCACACCGTGGAGCATGTTGACGATGTTGCGGAAGGCCTGGTTCATCTGGCCCATGGTGTCGTAAGAGGTGGACTGAGCCATCCCACTCCAGCTGGCACCGGCAATGTTCTGCGACGACGCCCACATCTTGCGGGCCTCGTCCTCCACCGTCTGGGCGTGCACATCAAAACGGCCCGCCATCGACCGCATCTCGTGCGGATCCGTCATAAAACGGGTGGTCATCTGAATCTCTCCTTATCCGAAATGGTTGTTGTGTTGGCCAATCCGATTGACCGGGTTGAAATGAACTGCTGGTCCTCTCTTTTCGTCAACCGGTCCCGGCCCAGTGCGGCACCATGGGGGGCCGGAGCAAAAACCGGTTGTCCATACCGGCGCCGCCGGCTGCTCCGCGCCCGGGCACACCCGCCAGTGGGACCCATGGCATGCCCGCGGCGACTGCCGGAGGGCTGGATAGCGGGGTGCCGCCCAACGCCGAAGCGATAGGGTTCGCCGTTGGCGCGATCGCAGTCCAGCTCGACGGCACCGACAATGGCCCTAGCGAGGCTGCCTTGCCCAAACCGGCCGACACCCCGCTGCCGAGACCCCCTAACCCGCCCAGGCCTCCCAGCGGGCCGGCAAGCCCACCGGCGGCGGCACCGAGCCCGTCGCTCGCAGCCGCTCCTGCGGCGTCTCCGGCCGCACCAGCTGCTTGGCCGCCGAGCAAGCTCGTGAAGGCACCCAAGGTGTTGCTCGGCATGTAGAACCCCGAAGAAAATATGGTGTTCCAGATGTTTGCGTTGGGCCCCCACTCGCTCCAGAAGCTATCCAGCGCGGAATTCCCGGAGGACCCCCCAGTCAGCAGATTCCAGATGCCACCGAGCCCCGAGGTCGATGACGTCACCGAAGACGACGTCGACAACGCGGGGGACGCCAATCCCTGCAACGTGTTTGGCACGGTGGTGACCAGCTGCGACAGCGACTGGCTGCCCGTGCCAGCCGAGGTGGCAGTGGCCTGGGCGACCGCGGTGGACTGGCCGGCCAGCGCACCTGCGTTGGTGTTCTGTGTCGGCCCGGTCAACGGTGTCAGCTGGGTGGCCGCCGCCGACGAGCCCGCGTAGCCGTACATCGCCACGGCGTCTTGGGCCCACATTTCGGCGTAGTGCGCCTCTGTGGCCGCGATCGCCGGGGTGTTTTGCCCCAGAAAGTTGGTCGCCACCAGCGATGCCAGCTGAGCGCGGTTAGCCGCGATCACCGGTGGAGGAACCGTCGCCGAAAACGCAGCTTCATACCCCGCCGCGGCCGCCTTAGCCTGGTTCGCGGCCTGCTCAGTCTGGGCAGCGGTGGTGTTCATCCACGCCGCATAGGGCGCGGCCGCGGCTGCCATCGATGCCGACGCGGGACCGCGCCATCCATCGCTGGTCAGCCCCGAGACGACCGAGCTGTAGGAGGCCGCCTGCGAACGCAAGTCAGCAGCCAAACCTTCCCAACTGGCCGCAGCGGTAATCATCGACCCTGAGCCCGGGCCGGCGTACATGCGAGCGGAGTTGATCTCCGGTGGCAGTGCTCCGAAATCCAGCGTTACAGTCATCACCGCACTCCTTCACAAAACTGGCCTTATCCAAGTGGCCTCGATCAGGTCGCTGCGATTGCGTTGGCGGCCTCGGTGGCCGCGTACGAACCGGCACTGGCACCCAAAGTGCGCACGAACATCTCATGAACGGCCGCGGTTTGGGCGCTGACCGCTTGGTACATCGCGGCGTAGGCACCGAATTGTGTTGCCGTCAGGGCAGATACTTCGTCAGCAGCGGCCGGCACGACTCCCGTCGTCGGGGCGGCCGCTGCCGCGTTCTGGGCGGTCATCACCGCGCCGATACCGTGCAACTGGCCGGCTGCTGCCGCCAGTAGTTCCGGCTGTGTGGTTACAAAAGACATCGGACTTCTCCTTACGCAGAGCAGACTGAACTCACGGTGGTCGTGTCAGAACACGGAAAGACCACGCGCGCGTACGAAACCGCAGCGTGTGTGTGTTAATCGAAGCGGCGCAAGCCGATTCAGATAACGGAAACGGAGCCGGGGCCGGATCCGAACGAAATGGTCACCGGTCTCGGATATGGACTGTCACTTGGACCCACTTCGCCTCACCTCCTCACGGCCAGGGCACACAGGGGTGCCAACACGTTGCACAGCGGGATGTTTGGGAGCCGGCACATCAACCGACTCGCACCCCTCTCGTCAGAGCTTTGGCACTGCACGGCGTATCCGGCTGAGCCGGAAGCCACTTGGGCTCAACCCTTAGCCCGGGAAGAGCTGTCCTGACCCTGGGCGTCTCTCGACGTTCGAGGTCAGTGGCCTGTATCCATGCAGACGCCTCACCTAGCGAGGTGCTTGCATCCGCAATAGTTCCATCAAGAGTGGCAGGAGTCAACCCAACGCGCGGCGTGGTGGTCGACAACGGCCAAGGCTTAGGCTCACCACATTTGCACGTCGGACTCACACTTGCGGTCGAGATCTGTTGTGGCTGTTCGTAGTTCACATGCTCGCGGGGGGCCGGTACGCTTGCCGATTGCACGCGTATATATCGGCGTCCCCCGAGTCTGCGCAGACTCGGTCCAGGACAAGGTGGACGTCCACGCTGGGTTCGGCGCCAACTTCGGCGCCTCATGCCTGTCGTCGTGGGCTTGACGCTCACGGCGTGACTCCCTTCTGCTATCCGGCAGCCGGCGGATGCGCCACGACGGTGGGCTTGAACCCATACCGAGGAGCGGCAAAGCCCCACCCGCGTGCGGTGCCGCCTGCCATCGGCATTCCAGGCATACCCGGCATTCCTGGCGTCGCGGACGCCTCCTCCACCCCCGGCGGCATATACCAGCCCTCTGCCGGCGACGCCGTGGCCGTGGGACTCGCCACGGGCGGGGCGGGGGCCCAACTGTGCGGCACCGACATCGTCCCGACCAACGTCGCGCGGCCCATACCGGCCGACACCGCCGATCCGCCCAGGCCGGGTGACCCGAGCGCACCCATCGCCGAACCGACGTGGCCCACTGTGCTCATCGCGGACGGGGCAGCAGCCGCCCCCGTAAACAGGGCCGGATTCATGCCGCCAATGCTCTGACCGGCTACCGCCAGGAACCCGATATCACCGAACGAGCTTGTGATAGCCGGCATGATGCTGGACGGGTTCGCCCAGTTACCCGAGAGGAACCCGTTAGCCATCGTGGAGTTCAAGAAGTTCCCGAAAGCCGATCCACTCTGTCCGCTCAGGAGGTTCAGCAATCCGGAGATCCCCGTCGTGGCGGTATTAGACCCGGGTGCAAACGGATTGGTTCCGGCCGCCGACATTGGTGATGCGAGCTCCTGCAGGGTATTGGGAACCGTGGAGACCACCTGCGACAGTGTCGACTGCACGCCAGCGCTCGACGACGTGCCGGTGGCCTGGGCAACCGCGCCGGCTTGGCTGGCCGCTCCGCCCGCGTTGGTGGTTTGCGGCGGCGAACTGAACGGTGTCACCGTCGCGGCGGCCGCCGAGGAGCCGGCGTAGCCGTACATCGCCGCGGCGTCTTGAGCCCACATTTCTCCGTAGAGGGCTTCGGTGGCCGCGATCGCCGCAGTGTTCTGACCCAGGAGATTCGTGGCGACCAGCGCCGCCAGCTGAGTGCGGTTGGCCGCGACTTCCGCGGGCGGCACCGTCATGGTGAACGCAGCCTCGTACGCGGCTGCCGCAGCCTTGGCCTGGTAGCCCGTTTGCTCAGCCTCGGTGGCGGTCGCGCTCACCCATTCCACGTACGGCGCGGCCGCGGCGGCCATCGATGCCGACGCCGGCCCCAGCCAGGAACCTTCGGCCAGGCTGGAGACCACGGATGAAAAGGTGGATCCCGCCGAACCTAACTCGGCGGCCAGTGCGTCCCACGCTGACGCGGCTGCCAGCATCGGCCCCGAACCGGGACCGGCATACATGCGAGCGGAGTTGATCTCTGGTGTTAATGCCCCGAAATCCATTGCAACAACCCCCCTTAGCCCGCAGCGATCGCGTTGGCGGCTTCGGTGGCCGCATAGGATCCGGCACTGGTGCTCAGGGTGGACACGAACATCTCGTGAATCGCCGCGGCTTGAGCACTGACCGCTTGATAGACCTGAGCGTGGGCGGTGAACTGGGCCGCGGTCAGCGCCGACACCTCGTCGGCCGCCGCGGGAACCAGCGCCGTCGTGGGGCTGGCTGCGGCCGCGTTGTGGGCGGCCACGTTCGCGCCAATCCCCTGTAGGTTGCCGGCTGCTGCGGACAGCGCTTCCGGCTGTGTGGTGACGAATGACATGGACTTCTCCTTCGGAAAAGTCCGACCCGGAACGGGCCTCGGCCGCTGTAAGGGTTGAGCGCAAACCGATTCAGTTGGCGGAGTCGCCGTGACCGGATCGGAAAGAAACGGTCATCGATCTCGGATAGTTCGGCGAAGAACTATCGGTGGAATTCGGTTTCGGCCCCACCTCCTGACGGCCAGGACCCCGCCGTGCCGCCAAGAGAGGTAAGACGCCCGACGGAAACCGTCGGGCGGCACCCCTCTCGCCGGAGCTTTGGCACCGCACGGCGTATCCGGCTGAGCCGGAAGCCACTTGGGCTCAACCCTTAACCCGGGAAGAGCTGTCCTGACCCTGGGCGTCTTTCGACGTTCGAGGTCAGTGGCCTATATCCGTGCAGACGCCTCACCTAGCGAGGTGC
>Ga0209040_10003363_pt1 | contig 12308 bp, 16 predicted proteins | sample BogFormECP12_OM3_FD_188240 | JGI IMG/M metagenome (GOLD analysis project Ga0209040, IMG submission 188240) | Bog forest soil microbial communities from Calvert Island, British Columbia, Canada - ECP12_OM3 (SPAdes) (version 2) | ecosystem: Environmental > Aquatic > Freshwater > Wetlands > Bog ... | reverse complement strand
TTCCGCCCGGTGCTGTGCGGCACCGCGTTCAAGAACAAGGGCGTGCAGCCGCTGCTCGACGCGGTGGTCGACTACCTGCCGTCGCCGGTCGATGTGCCGGGGATCAGCGTCGCCGCGGGCGAAGGCGAGGAGGATGGCGAGCACTCCGGGCGCCGGCGCATCAAGGCCGACCTGAACGCGCCGTTCGCCGGTCTGGCGTTCAAGATCATCAACGACAAATACGGCACGCTGACCTTCGTGCGCGTCTATGCCGGCACGCTGAAGTCAGGTGACACGGTGATGAACACCACCAAGGGCCATCGCGAGCGCACCGGGCGGATGTTCCAGATGCACGCGGACAAGCGGGCCGAGATCAAGGAGGTGCACGCGGGCGACATCGCCGCCTTCGTCGGGCTGAAGGACACCGGCACGGGCGACACGCTGGCCTCGCAGCAGGACCCGGTGGTGCTGGAGCGGATGGCCTTCCCGGTGCCGGTGATCGACATCTCGGTCGAGCCACGCACCAAGGAGGCGGTGGAAAAGATGTCGCTCGGCCTGCAGAAGCTGGCGGCCGAGGACCCGTCGCTACGGCTGCGCACCGATCAGGAGAGCGGCCAGACCATCCTGTCGGGGATGGGCGAGCTGCATCTGGAGATCATTATCGACCGGCTGCGGCGCGAGTACAGCGTGGAGGCGGATATCGGCGCACCGCAGGTGGCGTACCGCGAAACCATCAGCCGGCCGCATACCGAAATCTACACGCACAAGAAGCAGACCGGCGGTTCCGGCCAGTATGCCGAGGTGAAGATCGCGTTCGAACCGCTCGCCCGCAACGAGGGTGTGGTGTTCGAGAACAAGGTGGTCGGCGGCACGGTGCCGAAGGAATACATCCCGGCGGTGGAGAAGGGGATCAGGCAGCAGGCGGAGACCGGCGTGCTGGCCGGCTTCCCGACGGTGGACTTCAAGTACACCCTGCTGGACGGCAAGTACCACGACGTCGACTCCTCGACGCTGGCGTTCGAGATTGCCGCCAAGTCGTGCTTCCGCGACGGCATGAAGAAGGCCGCGCCGATCATCCTGGAGCCGGTGATGGATGTGGAGGTCACCACCCCGGCGGACCATGTGGGCGACGTAGTCGGTGATCTGAACCGCCGCCGCGGCATGATCCAGAATCAGGAGAGCACCGGGTCCACGGTGATCGTGCGGGCCCATGTTCCCCTGAAGGAGATGTTCGGCTATATTTCAGATCTGCGAAGCATGACCAAGGGACGGGCGTCGTTCACCATGCAGTTCCACCACTACGATCCGGTGCCGCGGGCGATCGCGGACGAGATCATGGCCAAGAGCGCATGACGGAGGCAGCCTAGTGCACGCCCCCCGCCTCCACTGGATGCGGGGCCGGCAGGAGGAGGGGCCCGGCGTCCACCGGACCCTCGAATGGATCGGACACAACGACGCGGGCGAGGCCATCGCCCGCGTTGTTCGCATTCTTGGGCCGGTGTGGTCGGGCTGGCGCAGCTACCGCGCGGTGGCGCTGGACGATGAGGCGAAGGTGATCGAGCTGCGCCCTGGCGGACCGCCGGACGGGGCGGGGTGGCTGGCCTGCGTCGGCGGCCAAGTGGTAGGGCGCGCCTCGGTGCCGCTACAGGCGGTGCGGGCGGCGGAGGCGGCGCTGGGCGGGGATTGAGGATTACCGAGGTGTGTGTAGCCGGCGATCCGCATCGCGTGTGACGCGCTGGACCTTGATCGCTGCTTCATGACGCCGTGCTTGTGCCAGATCATAGGCCGCCTGCATGCCCACCCATACCTCGGGGCTGCCGCCGAACGCCTTGGCGAGCCGTATCGCCATCTCCGCCGAAACGCCGGCCTTGCCGTTGATCAGATTGTTCAGCGTCTGACGGCTGACGCCAAGCACTCTAGCACCCTCCGTCACGCTCAGTTCCAGTGCCTCCAGGCAATCGTGCCGCACCGCCAGCCCCGGGTGCGGAGGATTCTTCATTGCCATGCCGGCCCTCCATCAGTGGTAGTCGAGATAATCAACGTCGGTGACGTCCTCGCCCTCGAATCGAAAGATGACCCGCCAATTCGCCCGGATTGTCACACTCCAGAACCCACCGAGTTCCCCCTTCAGTGCGTGCAGCCGGAGTCCAGGCAGGTCCATGTCCTCGGGTGCTCGGGCCTGTTCCGGGTTCAACCCGCGCCGGTCATCGTCTTCGTAGAGCCGACGCAGGCCGCGATGCCGGAACCGTCGGATCATCGCCGCGTCGTAAAGTGACAATCGTCACTTGTCAACAATCTACGCAAACCGCATGGCTCTGCCTGGCCATGATCTCGCCGTCTCCGGCGATAGGGAGCGTCATCTCAAATTCGGCGACGCCTGACGCAGCTCAGAACAGCAAGCCCTTCTTCAACATGCCGTGGATGCCCTTCTCGCCGTTCACCGTCTGCGTGACATGGAAATCCACCGCCAGCGAGCAGAACTGATACGCTTGCTCGCGCGACAGGTTGCTGCGCGAGCAGATGAACGAAATCATCTCCCGCAGCGCCTGCTTCATCGCCTGGTCGAGATCCTCGTTCAGTCCCATGCTGATGAAATGCGTCGGCGTCTCCGCCTTTGGCTGGCGCAACAGCGGCCGCGACGCGCCGCCGCCCTTGTGCAGCACGAAGGTGAAGGTGCCGGTCAGGCACATCTCCAGCGCGGTGACGCAGACCTCGCCGTCGCCCTGCACGCCGTGCCCGTCGCCCACCGAGAAATTGGCGCCCGGTACCCACACCGGTAGATACAGCGTGCTGCCGGCGACCAGCTCCTTGTTGTCCATGTTGCCGCCGTGGATGCGCGGCTCCTTCGACGCGATGGTGCCGAACGCGGGCGGCGGTGCCACGCCCATCACGCCGAAGAACGGTGCCAGCGCGAGCTCCGTCCCCCACGGCAGCGAGCATACGCCGCGCGCACGATCCACCGGGATGTGGCTGAGCACCGTCTCGTGGAAATCCTCCGGCAGCGTGCCGGCGAGCGGACGGATCACGTTGTAGCCCCAGTCGGCACCCGGTTCGATCTTCTCGATGCGGATCTCCAGCATGTCACCAGGTTCGGCGCCAGCGATGGCGATTGGGCCGGTAACGATATGGCCCGCGCGCATCCCGGGATTGGCGGCGATGATCGCGCTGAGTTCCGGCGGCACCGTGAACCCGGCGCTTGCCGGCGGCATCACCTCGTCGCGGCCGGAAACGCACTGCACCACCACGGTATCGCCGGATTCGACATTCATTACCGGCGGAAACGTCGCATCGAACACACCGATGCGAACGGTCTGCGGCGAGGCGCGAAGCTGATGCTGGGCCATCGTTTGCTCCTATTGGGCGGCGACGAGCGCCGAGAGTAGCGCGGGGCGGCGGTCGCGGAACGGTGTCGCCTGCTCGAGCGCATCGGCCACACGTAGCACGGTCGCTTCCTGGAACGGCTTGCCAACGAGCTGGATCGCCACCGGCAGACCGCCGTCGCCGAAGCCCGAGCAGATCGACATCGCCGGATAGCCCGCGACATTGAACGGCATGGTGAAGCTTGGCTTCTGACCGACGTCCCACTCCGGCACCTCGTCGATCTTCGGCGCCTCGGTCGGCTGCGCCGCCGTCAGCACCACATCCAGCCCGGCCATCGCTGCCTTGAGTTCAGCACGCAACTCGCGCCGCCGGCGCACTGCCTGGACGTAATCGACGCCGGAGACCATCGCGCCCATCAGCAACCGTTGCTGCACGCGCGCACTGAAATCGCCGAGCCGCGTGCGCGCCCATTCGTCGTAGGCGGCGGCACGTTCCGTGAGCGAGATCAGCGTGCCGCAGGCATGCCACTCGGCCAGCGGCGACAACGTGACTTCGCTGATCAAGGCACCAAGATCGCGGAATGTTGCCACCGCCGCATCGATGCCGCGCTGGGTGCCGTCGCTGACTTTGTGGTCCACCTCGTGGAAGTGGTGAATCACGCCGATGCGCATGCCCTTGATGCCGGCACCAATCTCCGCGGTGTAGTCCGGGATCGGTCGCGACGCGCTGGCTGGGTCGCGCGGATCATGACCAGCGAGCGCCTGCAGCATCAGTGCGCAATCCTCTGCGTTCCACGCCATCGGACCGATATGGTCGAGCGTGAACGCTGCGGGCGCGACCCCGGCACGGCTGACCAGACCGTAGGTCGGCTTGATGCCGGCGATGCCGCACAGCGCGGCCGGACCGCGGATCGAGCCGCCGGTATCGGTGCCGATGCCGCCGAGGATCAGCCCCGCCGCGATGCCCGCGCCGGTGCCGCTGCTGGACCCGGCGGTGAAGTGCGCGGTGTTCCACGGATTGCGTGCGGGCGGCCAGGGCAGATCGAACGATGGCCCGCCGTCGGCGAACTCGTGCGTGGCGGTCTTGCCCATCAGCACAGTGCCCGCCTCGGCGAGCTTCACCGCGCAGGTCGCATCGCTGTCCGGAATGTTGTCCCGCAGGATCTTCGAATGGCAGGTGGTCGGAATGCCCTTGGTATCGACGATGTCCTTCAGGCCGATCGGAATGCCGCACAGCGGACCGACAGACCTGCCCGCCATGATCGCCGCCTCGGCGGCGCGTGCATCGGCGAGCGCGCGGTCCTGGGTGAGCAGGACGAAGGCGTGCAGTTCACGATCCAGTTCGGCGACACGATCGAGGCAGGCTTGTGTAAGTTCCACCGGCGACAACTGCTTCGCGGCGATCAGCTTCGCCGCCTCAGCGATGGTGGGAACGCCGTTCATGCCAGGTCCTCCTCGGCAAAGCCGTAGGTCAGCACGGGTTCCGCCATGCGTCCGCGCGGCTTGCGAACGCGCTCCGCCATGCCGGCAACATGCGCATAGGCGGCCTTCAGCCCGGCCTTCTGTTCCTCGGTCGGCGACAGCCCCGCGCGGGCAAGCAGGAAATCGAATGTCGCATCGTCAAGCTCGGGCACGGCTGCATCCTCCGTCCATTTCCAACTGAAACGGTAGATCAGAGCCGATCGAAAGCTTCAAGAGCGACGCGACACCGTGCTGCGCAATCCGGCGCGGAAGCGGGCAGCAAGTCCGCGATATACCACCGCGTTGCGGTCAAACTTCCGCCGTTCCTCATCGCTCATCACCCGGACCAGCTTTGCCGGCGCGCCGACCCAGAGTTCGTTGCGGCCGATCACCTTGCCTGGCGTCAGCAGCCCGCCAGCGCCCAGCATACCGCCTTCCTCGATCACCGCGCCATCCAGTACGGTGGCGGAGATGCCGACGAACGCGCGGTTCTTCAGCGTGCAGGCATGGATCACCGCGTTGTGGCCGACCGTGACATCGTCGCCGATGATTGCCGCCAGGCCGCCGGAATCCACGTGAACGATCGCGCCGTCCTGGATGTTGGTGCGGGCACCGATGCGCACATGGCAAAGATCGCCGCGCACCAGGCACTGGAACCAGACGCCGGTCTCCGAGCCGATCTCCACATCGCCGATCACCGCGGCAGTGGGGGCGATGAATGCGTCCGGCGCCACCTTGGGGGTGACGCCGTCCAGCGAGTAGATCGGACCTGGGCCGACGAGCGGCTCAGGCATGCACCTTCTCCGGATGTGCCGCTGCGGCGGGAAGGCCGAGCATCAGGCGGAGATTCTGCACCGCTGCGCCGGACGCACCCTTGCCGAGGTTGTCGAGCCGCGCAACCAGCACGGCCTGGCGCTGAGGTTCGTTGGCGTGAACGGTGAGTTCCAGCAGGTTGGTGTCGTTCAGCGCCTCCGGCTCGAGCTTGCCGTCCGCCGGCGGGGCGACGACGCGCACATAGTCGCAGCCGCGGTAGCGCCCCTCCAACACGGCGTGCAGATCCGCGCCGGCGGGCTTGCCCGGCAAGGTGTCGAGATGCAGCGGCACCGAGACCAGCATGCCCTGGCGGAAGTGGCCGACCGAGGGAACGAAGATCGGCCGGCGCGACAGGCCGCAAAACAGATGCGTCTCCGGCACGTGCTTGTGCTCGAGATTCAGTGCATAGAGTTCGAAAGCCGGACCGCCATCGTGCTCGTGACCCTCGATCATCGATCGCCCGCCACCCGAATAGCCGCTGACCGCGTTGATGGCGATCGGATAGTCCGGCGGAATGATGCCGGCATCGACCAGCGGGCGGATCAGGCCGATCGCGCCGGTAGGATAGCAGCCGGGATTGGCCACCTTCCGCGATCCGGCGATGCGCTCGGCCTGACCCGGCCGCATTTCCGGAAAGCCGTAGGCCCAGTCGGGATGCACGCGATGCGCCGTGCTGGCATCGAGCAGCTTCGGTGCCGCATTGCCCAGACCATCGGCGAGCGCCACGGACTGGCGCGCCGCATCGTCCGGCAGGCACAGGATGACGAGGTCCACCTGCGCCATCATGTCGCGCCGCGCGGACGGATCGCGGCGGCGATCGGCGGACAGGCTCTTCAGCTCGATATCGGGCAGCGCACGCAGGCGATCGCGGATCCCTAGGCCCGTGGTGCCCGCTTCACCATCGATGAACACGCTTGGCTTGGCAGCCATGTCGATCCTCCAGTCATGACGGGCTAACGCTTGCTGAACTGGAAGCTTCGTCGCGCCTTTGCCTTGCCGTACTTCTTGCGTTCGACCACGCGCGAGTCACGGGTGAGGAAGCCCGCGACCTTCAGGATGCCGCGCAGATCCGGCTCGTAATACGTCAGCGCACGAGAGATGCCGTGCCGCACCGCGCCGGCCTGGCCGGACAGACCGCCGCCGGCGACGGTACAGAACACGTCGAACTGATTGTAGCGGTCGGCCACCAGGAAGGGCTGGGTGATCAGCATGCGCAGCACGGGGCGGGCGAAATACTGCACGACCTTCTTGTCGTTCACGGTGATATCGCCCTTGCCGGGCCTGATCCACACGCGCGCCACCGCGTTCTTGCGACGGCCGGTGGCGTAGGAGCGGCCGAGCGCATCGCGCTTCGGCTCGACGTGCGGCCGGTCCGAGGGAACGGGCGCAGTGCCGGCCGGGGCAACGGCCTGCTGCGCGGCCAGCGCGTCCTTGAGATCGGCGAGCGTGCGGGTCTGGGTGCCGGACATGCGCGATCAGCCTCGCTTGTTCTTCGGGTTCAGGGCGGCGACATCGAGCGTTACCGGCTGCTGCGCCGCGTGCTTGTGCTCGGGGCCGGCATAGACATAGAGGTGCTTCATCTGGCGGCGCTGCAACGGTCCGCGGGTGATCATGCGCTCTACCGCCTTCTCCAGCACCTGCTCGGGATGCTTGCCGTCGAGGCGCTGACGGATACTGCGGCCCTTGATGCCGCCGGGATAGCCGGTGTGATAGTAGAACACCGACTGGTCGGTCTTGTTGCCGGTGACATGCACCTTCGCGGCATTGACCACGACGATGTTGTCGCCGCAATCGACGTGCGCGGTGAACTGCGGCTTGTGCTTGCCGCGCAGGCGGTTGGCGATGATGGACGCGAGGCGGCCGAGTACGACGCCCTCGGCATCGATCAGCACCCAGTCCTTCTTCACCTCCGCGGGCTTCAGCGAGATTGTGGTCTTCATGGCGGGCCTTGCGAGTTGGCGGCGGGGTATGGGGGAAATGGCAGGCTGGGTCAAGAGTTTAGGGATGTGGTATTATAATGCCACATCAAATTTCCCCCGCCTCCTTCAGCACCTGCCGCGCCCGCCACTCGTCCTCCGCCGCAACCATCAACCGGCGCGGGATCGCGCCGATGCTCCCCTCCACCGCGCTGGTGTGTGCGTCCAGCACGATCGCGGCAATGCCGGCGTCCTCCAGCAGAGCCATCAGGAACGACAGCCGCACCGGATCGTTGGACATCGCCAGCACCCGCACCGCACTTCCTCCCGCGCTCGGCTTCCTTGACCCGTTTTCCGGCGCGCCGATATGGTGCCTGTGCCTACCAGACATGCAAGCCAGGAGACCAGCTTGGACGTCGCCGCCAGACCGTCCCGGGACAGTCCGGCGCTTCCACAGCGCCAGGATGCGCACGTCTCGGCAGGCGAGGACGCGCTGACCACTCTGGTGGCCTTGCTGCACGACGATCTGGTGGCCTGCAACCGCACCATCGTCGCCCGCATGGACAGCCCAGTGACGCTGATCCCCCAGCTCGCGGCGCACATCGTGGCCGCCGGCGGCAAACGGCTGCGCCCGCTGCTCACGCTCGCCGCGGCGCGGCTATGCGGCTACGCCGGCGAACGGCACGTGAAGCTCGCCGCCTGCGTCGAGTTCATCCATACCGCGACGCTGCTGCACGACGACGTGGTGGACGAGAGCCTGCTGCGTCGGGGGCTGGCGTCAGCCAATGCGGTGTTCGGCAACCAGGCCTCGGTCCTGGTCGGCGACTTCCTGTTCGCCCGCGCCTTTCAGTTGATGGTGGAAGACGGCTCGCTGCCCGTGCTTGCCATCCTCTCTCGCGCCGCGGCGACCATCGCCGAGGGCGAGGTGTTGCAGCTTGTCACGCAGAATGATCTGTCAACGCCGGAGGCACGCTACCTGGAGGTGATCAAGGGCAAGACCGCAGCGCTGTTCGCCGCCGCCTGCGAGGTCGGCGCGGTGGTGGCGGACCGCCCAACGAGCGAAGCGGCGGCGCTGGCCGAGTTCGGCATGAATCTGGGCATTGCCTTCCAACTGGTCGACGACGCGCTGGACTACGCGGCGGATCAGACATTGCTGGGCAAGACCGTCGGCGACGATTTCCGCGAGGGCAAGATCACGCTGCCGGTACTGGTGGCCTATCGGGCGGGCGATGCGGCCGACCGTGACTTCTGGCAGCGCACCATCGAGGCGAATGAGCAGAACGAGGCTGATCTCGACCGGGCGCTACATCTGATGCAGCGCTGCGGCGCGATCCCCGCCACACTCGAGCGTGCCCGCGGGTTTGCCGCGGCCGCGAAGGCGGCGCTGGCGCCATTTCCTGACAGCCTATGGCGGAGCGCGCTGCTTGACACGGCGGACTACACGGTGAGCCGCGCCCGGTAGACCTGCCGCGGGCTATGGCAGGCACGCGAGGCGTTCGCCGAGCAGCGAAAAGAAGCCGTCGGCATCGAGCGTCTCTAATACGGTGGCGTTGTGCGCCGCACCGGTGCGTCCCCAGCGGTCGATGACCGTCCGCCCTCGGCTCGGCCCCGGCCCGAGGTCGACCGTCACGGCGCAGTCGCGCGTGGTGAACAGGTCGGGGCGGATCAGCCAGGCGATAGTGCAGGGGTCGTGCAGCGGTGCGCCGGCGCCACTGAAGCGTGGACCGTGCGGCACCGTTGCCTCGATATCGCACAGCGCACGCAGGCAACGTCCTGCGCCGGCCGCACGAAAACGCGCCAGCCGCGCAGGCGTGCACAGCGCCTGCGCGGTCAGTTCCAGCGTCGCCAGCACAACCGGACGGCCGCACGCCAGCAGCACGGCGAGCGCCTCGGGGTCGTTGAAGGCGTTGAACTCCGCGGCAGGCGTGGCGTTGCCTTCGCCCCAGGCGCCAGTCATCAGCACGATGCGTTCGACTTTCGCGGTCAGTGCCGGCTCGGTCATCAGGGCGAGTGCCAGGTTGGTGACCGGGGCAAGGCCGACCAGGGTCACCGGACGCGTGGCGTTGCGCAGGATGTCGCGGATCACGTCGGCTGCGATGCCCGGTGCCGGCTGACCACCGGCCGGCAATGCGATGCCGCCGAGACCATCGACGCCGTGCACGCGTGTCTCGTTGACGAAGGCGCCGAGCAGCGGCCGGTCGGCGCCGCGATACACCGGGGCAGCCGCGCCGGCCAGGGAGACCAGCGCCAGCGCGTTGGGCAGCGTCAGCTCCAGGCCCACATTGCCGCCAGCCACGGTAACGGCGAGCAGATCGATTTCCGGCGAGGCCATCGCCAGCATCAAGGCGAAGGCATCATCGGTGCCTGGATCACAGTCGAGGATGATCGGGATCGCCACCGGGTGTCCTTGCCGGTTGCCATGCAGGATGCCACCCTGCGCCGCAAGGTGGAACCTCGCATGTCCACGTCGGATGGCAACCAGGCGGTGCAGATGCCGCTGAACACCCGGGCCTTGGTAGCGATGGAGCCTGAGCGCGTGTGGCGGCTGCGCAAGCACCTCGTGCAGTCGCTGCGTGCCATGCGCACGATGAGGCGGCCGGTTGAGTCGGCCTCGCCACTGAGGCCCGAGCCGGACGGGTTCGTTGGCGAGGTGGCACGCGCGGCTTGCGCGTTCTGTCGCGGCTGGTGCTGCAAGGGTGGCGGCGACCACGGCTATCTCGACGAGCGCGTGATGGCGCGGGTGCGGCAGGCACAGCCGGCGCTCGATGCGCGCGCGGTGATGCGGCTGTACGTGGAGCGCGTGCCGGGAGCGGGCTATGCCGGCTCGTGCATCTTCCACGGGGTGGAGGGCTGCACGCTGAACCGCTCACTGAGATCCGACGTGTGCAACAGCTATTTCTGCTCCGGCCTGGGCAATTTCGTGAAAAGCAGCGACACGCCGACCAGTGCCGTTGTCATCGCCAAACAGGATGGCGAAACGCGCAGGTCGCCGTTACTGCGATGCGCGCCGGGAACTGCTCCGATTGCCCTTCAGCCGCCGGGCACCGTCAGCTTGAGGTAGGCGAGCCCGGTCATCAGCGCGTCGTTGAGAGCGTCGTGCGCCGGCAGCGCTGGTAGGTCGAGGTCGGCGAGGATGCGAGCGAAGCTGAGATCGACCGTGCCGGTATACAGCGCGCCAAGGGTCGAACGGTCGCGCATGACGCGGTCGTAATAGAGTGCCGAGACCTCGATCGCGCGGTTCGGCAGGCCCACGCCGAGCCAAGGCCGGATCACCCGGTTGACCATGGCGATATCGAATTCGAGGTAGTAGCCGACAAGAGGCCGCGTGCCGATGAAATGGAGGAATCGGCTCACGGCCTCGCGAGCCGGCAGTCCGTCCGCCACATCCATCGGACGCAGGCCGTGCACCGCGACCGCGGCATGCTCGATCGCGGCAGAGGGGCGCACCGTCAGCTCCAGGCCTTGGCTCAACAGCAGGCGGTTGCCGCGGATGCGGATGGCGGCGAGGCTGATGATATCGCTGCGCCTGCGGTCGAGGCCCGTGGTCTCCGTGTCGAATACGACCACCTCGGTCGGATGCTCCGGCGCGAAGAGAAACCCGTAGGCAGGGTCGCGCAGGCGGGCCCGTGCCCGAGCTCGGCGGTCGAACGAGCGACGCAGGAACTCAAGCAAGTTCCATCTCCGCTTGGTAGTGGGCCAGTTTGGATGTCGCCTGCCGACCCAAACTCGCCTATCAATGCCGCGCTCGTGCTCTCTGATTGCAGACACTGGTTCCGCAACGTAGCATGTTGCAAGCAGTAGAGGGGGCTATGGTGGGGCGTGTCAGAGTCGCGGGGTTTTCCTTGTCCCTAGATGGGTTCGGAGCGGGCCCGGAACAGAGTCTTCAGGATCCTCTGGGAAAGCGCGGGACGGAGCTCCATCGCTGGTTCATCGGAACGAAGACCTTCAAGGCCATGTTCGGGGAGGGCGGTGGCTCGGAGGGCGTGGACGAGACCTTTGCCCACCGCTCGATGGACGGCTTCGGTGCCTTCATCCTTGGCCGGAACATGTTCGGTCCTGTGCGTGGGGAATGGCTGGACGACAGCTGGAAGGGCTGGTGGGGAGACAGTCCGCCCTATCACGCTCCGACGTTCGTCCTAACGCAACATGCCCGCGAGCCGATCGTAATGGAGGGCGGCACCACGTTCCACTTCGTCACGGACGGGATCCACGTCGCGCTCGAGCGCGCACGCGACGCCGCGGGAGTACGCGACGTCAAGATTGGAGGTGGCGTCTCGACAGTTCGCCAATATCTGCAGGCCGGCCTGATCGATGAACTGCACTTCGCGCTTTCGCCTGTCCTGCTCGGACGGGGCGAGGCGGTGTTCGAGGGCTTGGATCTCCCTGCCCTCGGCTACCGCGTGATGGAATCCACTGCCACAGACCTCGCGACGCACGTCGTGCTCGGGCGCGAGGAGAGCGAATAAGCGTCCGCTTCTGCAGGTTCATCGCCGGATAGCTGTCGGGCAGCAAACCACCCAACCCAACGCTCATTGCGGTCAGTAATTAGGTGCCGATCAGTAGCAATTCTCTGATCTATGGAGGTGCTCCCTTATTTTGCATTGCGGGTGATCACCGGCGGTTTCCAGGTGCCATCGAGCACTGCCTGGTCGGGCCAATTGGCGATCTGGCCGTTCGACGGACCGTCCGCATCGACCGTCGTTAGCGCTTGATTCCGGCTAGGCCGTTCTGGATCCCGGCCTTCGCCCAGGGGCCCCACGGCATGGTGAAGAACTTGAACCCCTTCTGGACGAAGAAGTTCGGGTCCATCTCGGGCGGG
>Ga0209040_10003362_pt1 | contig 12308 bp, 10 predicted proteins | sample BogFormECP12_OM3_FD_188240 | JGI IMG/M metagenome (GOLD analysis project Ga0209040, IMG submission 188240) | Bog forest soil microbial communities from Calvert Island, British Columbia, Canada - ECP12_OM3 (SPAdes) (version 2) | ecosystem: Environmental > Aquatic > Freshwater > Wetlands > Bog ... | reverse complement strand
TCGCCTTCGGCGACGCCACCTCGATCGGTTCGCTGCCCGGTCTGGGGGTCCACGTGACCAACGTCATCGGGGCGGTGCCGACGGGCTGAGGCCGGTCAGATGCTGGGGGTTCTGAACCAAGATGCACGCAGAACACCCCCCTCGCCCCGCTGGACCCCAGCTGACACAATCGTGGATTGGAGCGCTGAAGGAGGTGCCCGCCATGGTCGAACTGGCTGAGTTGCACGACAAGGCGTTGGACGCGACGGGCCGCCTCGTGATCGGTGTGACCACCGACCAGTGGAACGCCGCGACCCCCTGCGCCGACTGGAACGTGCGCGAACTCGTGAACCATCTGGTGTCGGGAAACCTGTGGGCTGCGGAGCTCGGCGCTGGCGCGACCATCGCCGATGTAGGCGACAGGCTCGACGGAGATGTGCTCGGCGATGATCCCGCACGCGCCTATGAGGACTCAGCTCGGGTGGCTTCGGCCGTATTCCACCGACCGGGGGCGATGGATGCGCCGTGTGCCGTGTCGTACGGGCCGGTGCCGGGATCGGTCTACGCGGGACACCGATTCCTCGACGTGCTGGTCCACGGATGGGACATCTCGATGGCCACCGGTCAGGACACCACGCTCGACGAATCGCTCGTACAGGGCTGCATAGAGGTGATCGAACCACAGGCCGAACTGCTGCGCGCGAGCGGCATGTTCCGCGATGACGTGACCGCGCCGCCCGGCGCCTCCTCCCAGACACGGCTGCTGGCGCTTCTCGGACGGGAAGGATGAGTCACCTGCCCGTGGAGACGTGGTGCGGGGGCACCACCGGTCCGCCCAATCTTCCGCCTTCAGTGCCGGGCAGTGCAGGGTGACCCACTGATGACGGCCGGTCCGGTGACGGAGCTGCTGGCCAGGGCCACCTCGCGGGAGTCGGTCAGCCCAGACGACGGGAAGAGCACGTCGTCCTTCGAGCGGGTGACCGTCGACGGGGAGCGCTTCTTCCTCAAGCGGCTGAGCCCGGCATCCGACTGGATCATGCGCGCAACGGGCGACCACGTCCACCGGCCATACTTGGTCTGGCGAGCCGGGATCATGGATCGGGTTTCGACCTTCATCGATCACGCCGTGGTCTCTATGGAGATCTCAGGGGTCGGCGACGAGGCCGAGCTCAGCATGCTGATGCGTGACGTGGGGTCCTATCTGGTCCCCGAGGGCGACACGCCGGTGAGCGCGGCACAGCATCAGGGATTCATCAACCACCTGGCCCAACTCTCTGCCACCTTCTGGGGCTGGGAGGACACGGTGGGCGGACTCACCACGATGCCCGAGCGCCTCGGGTTCTTCGACGCCGCCAACGTGGCGCGCGAGCTGGACGCGGCCGATCCTCCCGGCCCGATCGTCGCCGCCGACGTCGGCTGGCGCCAGCTGCCCGAACGGTCCCCGGACCTGGCCGCCCTGGCCCGGGCCATTCAGGAGGATCCGGAGATCCTGACGGGGCCACTGGCTGCCACTCCGGTCACGTTCTTGCACGGCGACTGGAAGATGGGCAACCTGGGCTCAAATCCCGATGGACGCACCATCCTCCTCGACTGGGCGTACCCTGGATCGGGGCCGGCCTGTTGGGATCTGTGTTGGTATCTGGCACTCAACCAGGCTCGGCTACCCGAGAGCAAGGAGGCGACCGTCGGCCGCTTCCGGGACGCCATCGAGGCTCACGGCGTGGACTGCTCGGGATGGTTCGAGACGCAGTTCGACCTCTGCGTAATCGGCATGATGGTCACCTTCGGTTGGGAGAAGGCCTTGGGCGCGGAGGACGAGCTGCGCTGGTGGGAGCGCCGCGTGGCTGACGCCGTGGCACGCCAGGGGCTTGACGTCGCCAGGCTCGCCGGATGACCGTCGACCACTATGCGGGCGCCGCCCGGCACTGGGCGACAGGCGCTGCGATCGTCTACGCCCCCATCGCTCGGCAGATCGTCGCCATGAGCCCGCACCCCCTGACGGGGCGGGTCGTCCTCGACGCCGGTGCCGGGACGGGAGCCGCTAGCTCGGTGCTCTCCGATCAGGGAGCACGGACCGTGGCGGTCGATCTCTCTCCCGACATGCTGGTCTGGGAATCATCGACGAGACCACCGGCCGCGGTCGCCGACATCCTTGCGCTTCCAATCGCCGCCAACGCCGTGGATGACAGTGTGACCGCATTCGTGCTGAACCATCTCGTCGAGCCCCTTGCCGGATTGGCGGAGCTCATCCGGGTGACCCGGCCGAGCGGCGCGGTGCTGGCCGCCGTGTTCGGCAACACCAGCCGGAGCGAGGTTCGAGACCTCGTCGACGAGACGGCGCGCCGGGAGGGTTGGCGCGTTCCCGAGTGGTATCTTGGTCTGAAGGCCGAGGCCACCCCCATCCTCGGAGGCGCGGAGCAGATGGCCCGCGCCGCATCTGCGGCAGGACTGGTGGCCGCCAGCGTCGAGGAACGTGTCGTGGACGTGGGTGTGGACGAGCCAGAACAGCTGGTCGACTACCGACTGGGCCAGGCCCAGTTCGCGGCTTGGCTGACCCAGATAGGCCCCGAACACGCCGATGAGGTCAGGCGCCACGCCACCGAGGCGGTTCGCCCCATCATGCGCCCGTACCGCCCCATCGTCGTCTTTCTGGCAGCTTTGACTCCGGAGACATGATCCGTTGCTAGCGCCCGACGGGCCCTCGCATTGATGGGACCCGCGCCCCCTTCTGCTTCTGAGGTTTCGGTCCTCGATCGGCATCCGGGTGCGACCTCGAGTTGGGGGATGGTGGGCGGTCGCTGAAGCCAAGCTCGAACGGCAAGCCCGTCGAGTGCTGACGACGACAGTGAGAGCTGGATCAACTTCAACGAGTAGGAACGCCGGTCCCGGTCCCCCGCAGCGCCATTGGGTTCGCCGGCACGCCCGAGAGCCCGCCATTGTGGCCGGTGAGCACTACTCAGTCGGGGATGGGGTCGGGGCAGCCATCGCGGGCGGCCCCGACGATGAGGTCGTGAGACCAACTGCTGGCTGGACCACCCCGAGCAGTCGTAGCCACAGGTGCATCGAAGGCCCGATCAGCAGGCCCGTGATGACGGTGCCCACCCCGATGGCGCCCCCCAGCCCCCAACCGACCAGGAGCATCACCGTCTCCATGGCCAGCCGGATCAACACGATCGGACCTCGGATCCTCCGGTGAAGCCCCATCATGACTGCGTCATAAGCCGCTGCACCCAGTGCTCCCTTGATGATCAGCGAACCGCCGAGTCCCATGAACCAGGTCGCCACGACGACGACGGCAAATTGCAGAAGCCAGCCGTGGATCGTCGGAAGGTGAGGGAGGATCAGGTTGAGGAAGGTACCGCCGAAGAATGGCAAGGCCAGTGTGCCCGGTCCCGGCCAACTCTTCAGCGCCACCGCGAGGAACACCATGGCGACCCCGACCAGCATGACTGACGTGCCGATAGAGATCCCGAGCCGGGTGGCGAGCCCGTCTTGAACGGCGAAGAGAGGTCCGAGACCGAGGCCAGCCCGGATCGTCAGGGCAAAGCAAAAGGTCGCCAGCGCGCAACCCGCGATGGCAAGGCCGGCGCGGCCGACAGCCTGCCAGGGTCGGCGGACGCCACGCCTCCAGACCGGGGCGGCCGCCGCCACGACCTCGCGCTCGGTGACCGGGGCGTCCACCGACCCAGTGAACCGCCTAGTCCCCCCGGGTGCAACTCGTCACCCGACGCTGGCAGTTCGCCGCGATTGGCGGGAGCCGATTCCTGGTCCACTCCGACTCAGGGACCGCTGCCACTCACACCAGAATGCGTTCGTCCGGCGCTCTCACGCCTATGACCGCAAGAGTCCGACCGAGACCGAGAAACATTCCGGAGCAAATCGTGAGATCCGCAAGCTCGTCATCGGCAAACTCTGTGTGCAATCGGGTCCACAGGTCGTCGTCCATGGACTGGTGATCGAGAGCGAATCGCTCGGCGAACTCCGCTGCCAGCTGCTCACGAATGCTCAGTCTGTTACTCGACCGCCAATCAGCAACTTCGCCGTAGAACGACTCGTCAGCCCCAGCCGTGACGCCGTCACGTGCTCTTGTGTCTCGGCAGACGGCGCAGTCGTTGATCAGTGCGATGGTCCAGCGAGCTGCCTCACGTTCACGAACGGATAACTGACTGTTCTCATAGACGGCTTGAGAGAATGTGCCCATGCCCTTTGCCATCGCCGGCCGCAAGAGTGCCCAGTCGATGTGTTCGCCGAATCCCCGCTCTGGAAAAGATAGCCGTCTCATAGGCGCTCAGACTATCCCGATCGGAAATGGTTGGGCCGGGGATGGCTTCGTTCCTGGTGGCCCCGGTGGTGACCTCCCATCCCTGTTGGATCAGATCGAGTTTGGGCCCAAGTAGGTGATCACGGCCTCAAACCAAGTCCGGGACCACCATGAAGACATGGGTGCAGGCTTCCCGAAGCAGAGTCGGCGGGGAGCTGTTCTGAATAGGCAAACCTGGGTTCGGTAGAGGATTTCGGGCCGTATCTCTTGGGCCGCGTCTCGCCACTGATCGGCATGACGGTCCCGGGTAGCATGCGACTGGACACCATGCTTCAGGACTCGGGCCCACATCCGAGACTGGGTATTCAAATTCATAGAAACAGAACTCCTCGAAATCGGAATGCGTCGATGACTCAACCCGCGCTGTCCTCAACTGATCAGTTGCACTCTGGGAAATCCCACAGTTGGTGGAGGGACAACCCGAGTGCCATTCCCATCATCGGGATCGTGATTCTCGTTGCCCTTGGCATTTCCATTGCGCTTCTCTCATCTTCATCAGGCGGGGTCTACAGCGGGGGCACCGGATCCAACCCGGCTGGCATCGGGATTACGACGGGGTCGGGGTCCTCCGGGGCGTCAGGTTCCACTGGCTCGAGCGGTGGAGGAAACGGTGTGGCGGGCTCGAGCGGTGGAGGGAACAGCGGGGCGGGCTCGAGCGGTGCTGGGCCAGCTGGCGCCGCTGGCATAGGCGGTGGGGGAAGCTCAGGCGTTGGCTCGAGTGGCGGTGGCAACACAGGGAGCGGCGCCGGAGCCAGTGCCAGCGGTGCCGGAGGGTCGGCCGGAGCCGGAGCCAGTGCCAGCGGTGCCGGAGGGTCGGCCGGAGCCGGCGGCGGTGCCGGCGGTTCCGCCGGTGCCGGTGGAGGAAGCGCCGGGGGGTCCGCCGGAGCCGGCGGCGGTGCCGGAGGGTCAACTGGTCCCGGTGGAGGAAGCGCCGGGGGGTCAGCCGGAGCCGGCGGCGGCAGTGCCGGTGCCGGCAGCGTCGGGGGGTCAGCCGGAGCCGGCGGCGGTAGTGCCGGTGCCGGCGGCGGCAGTGCCGGTGCCGGCAGCGTCGGGGGGTCAGCCGGAGCCGGCGGCGGCAGTGCCGGTGCCGGCAGCGTCAGGGGGTCAGGCGGAGCCGGCGGCGGTAGTGCCGGTGGCGGTGGCTCCACCGGGGGCACTTGAGGACACAGGGGGACGGTTTCGCCATCTGGTTCTGTGCCGCCTGTCAAAGATGAGAGCGATCACGAACACCGCTCCCGAGAGAACGAACAGCAGCGGGTAATACGGAAATCCCACGTAGGTGAAGTCGACGCGGTGCGTTCCCGAGCCGACCTTGACTGCGACGAGTGCGGGGGCGACCATGAACATCACGGCGGGTCTGCCGTCGACCCGCACCCGCCAGCCGGGGTCGAACGACGTCGAGAGCACGACGACGGATGGACGATCCAATTGCACGACTGCCTGGGCCGTTCCTTGATCGAGCGTTACATGCTCCGAAACCACTGACCCTTGCGGACCGCCCACATGAACATCTTCGGACTGACGGACAGGCGATCGGGTTCCGGCGAAGTCAACCGCCAGAGCTTCTCCTCTTCCGGGGAGCCGCGAACGGAGGTAGGCCACGGATCTGATCCCCACGTCAGATCGGTCCGCCGTCAGGGTTCCTATGACCCGGGCTACGTAGAAAGAGTGGACAGAGGGCAGTTCCCACAGGGCGTAGGGGCTGCGGAGCATGGCGAGCCGCGCCGGCACTGGCGGCCATTTCCCGGATGGTTCAAGGATGTAGCGCACCCCGAAAATTGTGTAGTCCCCGACATTCCTCTCATCGAAGAAGAATTCCGGATCGGTCATCAGGGACGCAGTCCGGAGTGTGTAGCCGACCTCGTCGATGTCCTGGCCCTCGAGGTACTTGAAGACCGGGACCGAACCAACGGAGAATGTGGCGCCCCAGTTGTTCGGGAGCCCGGCGTAGACGCGGCCGTTGCCGTCCCTGCGGACCCGATCCAGCAATGGAGCGATTCGGGCCCCCTTCTCGTTATCTGCAATCCTTTGTGAGTTGATGGCCTGGGCATTGTTCAGGTCTCGGGAGGCCACCTGGCTCCAGGCCGGTGCCAGCGCCAGGAGAACAATGAGGATCGCTCCGGCAACCGCGCAGCGGCGAACCCACGGCTGGGACGTGACGAACGCCACGAGATTGGGCCAGTTCTTCCGCATCCCCTTGACGAGGAAGACGCCGATCGCCACTGCACCGATTCCGGCCATGAGCAACGCTGCAAGCTGGACACCCATCATGAAACGCCGCATGAAAATGTCGGTGCTCCCGGGGATGATATTCACCAACGGTCCGAAGGTCGTGCGCCCGAATGAGAGGATCAGGCTCATGACGAGTAGAAGGAGGACAGCGCGATCGCGCTCGTCTCTTCGAAACCGCACGATGCAAATTACGAGACCAACGCCCGCCAGCAAGGTCACCACGGGCAAGCGTCCGGCATCGAGCAACTGCCCGGTCACCAGCCACTTCATGACTTGCCGGGCTCCATAGCCGTCTTCGAGAGGTGTGCCACGGAGGATCTCGTTCACAGAGGCCCATTTGCTCGACAGGAGGAGTGGCAGTGTTACCCATGCGGTGGCCAGCAGCGCGGCACCCGCGACGGTCGCCGCCCTGCCGATACGAGCCCGTAACTCGGACACCTTCAAGAACGGGAAGAGAGCCAGTGGCAACAAGGCCAGATACCCAGTCTCGAAATGGAACATGACCGTGAGGGACACGAAGAGGATGGCGAGGAAGTGCCGGCGCCCCTCGGCGACGGCCTGCCAGCTGAACCCCCATGCCAAGGGCAAAGTCAACATTGCCCACAGTTGTGCCCAGACGCCGAACCCGATCCAGATGTAGGCGATGGTCTCAAAACCGATGCCGATGTGGCTCATGATCAACGGGGACACGAGCGCGGCCATCGCCGAAGTCCACCGGTCCAACCTGAAGGCGCGGGCACCGGCGTAGACACTCAGCGGCCACAGCGACAGCAGGAGGTAGAGGCTCCAGGCGAAAGCCCGATTGGGGCCAATGAATATGCCGGCAAGGCCGGTGATGGTCGACGGAAGACTCTGATAGTGGAGAAACTGCGGGGAGCCAAGGCCGAGATACGGGAACCAGCTCGTCTGGGGGAGGTGCCCGGCGCGGATCCTGCTCGTGGCGAATCGGACCATCTGCTCGTGGACCGAGCTGTCGTTCAGATAGCTGACGGGCGCCACCTCGGCTCGAAGGAACCAGTAGTTGAACAGGACGGCTGCGCCGACCACGAGCCACTGCGGAGAGAAAGTGCGTTGGTCGGCCTTCGGTGGCGACAGGTCGATGGGGTCCTCGTCGAGTCGATCACCGAGGACGAGCGGGGGAGTGGTCATCCGAGCCCGCCGCGTGAGAGAGCTTCAGGAACCCCATGACGGTTCGTGCAGACCCGGTCCCCAGAGCCGACATTGGCGGCAGGAACAAGGGCCCTGTCAGCCGAGGCGCAAGGTTTCAAGAGGCTCAAGTCGCGCCGCCTTGATCGAGGGGTAGAGGCCGGCCACGACCGCGACCAGAAGGGCCAGACCCATCCAGATCGGGATCTCACGGTACGCGATCACCACGACCCATCCCGCCAGCGCGGAAACGGCATAGACGACTGCCACGCCGAGGAAGGCTCCGATCAGTCCGCCGAGCACTCCGACGAAAAGGGCCTCGAGGAGGAACTGTGCACCGATCTTGGAGCGGCTGTGGCCAACGGCGCGGCGGATGCCGATCTCCGAAGACCGTTGGATGACCGAGATGGACATGACATTTGCGATCCCGATCCCGCCGACTGTCAACGCCAACAGACCGGCCAGCAAGGCCACTTGCTGCAGCGTCTTGTTGGCCTGCGCCGCGGCCTGGAGCACGTCCGTCGGTATCTGGGTGGAGACCTGGGTGGAGCTACCGAGGGCGACCGCAGTCGGAAGAGCGTTGGCGGTCTGCTGCGTGGTGCCGGGGACTGCACGAACGTAGAGCTGATTCGGCTTGCCATTGGTCCCCAGGAGGTGCTTGGCCGCCCACTGAGTGACGAATGCAGCGTTGTCGAGGGTTGGATCGAGGGCCACCGGACCGAGCACCCCGACCACTCCGAAGTTGGTGTTGCTGAGCCGGATGGTTCTCGTCTCACCGGGCAGGTAGCCGTACTGCCTGGCGATCCCCTCCCCCAAGACCACCGATCGGAGGTGGAGGCGGGAATCGGCCGTGTCCAACCAGCGCCCGTCAACCATCGGAACCTGGAGGACCGACGGGAGGTTGTCGTCAGCGGCCCGCACCGGCACGGGGAAGGCCTGGTAATAGGTGCTGGCACCCTGCGCCGGAACCGCGATCACTCCCGAGAGGTTCGAGGTGGCCGCCGCGCTGGTCACCGTCGACATGTTCTCGACTCGCTGGACGGAATTGGCCGGAAGGGTCGGGTTCTGGGATCCGAAGGTACCCCCTGCCTGGACGATCACCAGGTTGGTCCCGAGTTGAGCCAGTTGCGCCTGGAGGGCTCCCTTGGCGCTCTCGGTCAGCCCTACGGCACTGACCATGGCCGCGACGCCGATAATCGGGCCGAGCATGATCATAAGTGTGCGGATCTTGCGCGCTTTCAAACCCGACCACGCAACACCGAGGAGGTCGGTCAGCTGGCTCACGACGGCGCGACCGCCCGAATCTCGTCGGTCACTATGCGGCCGTCCCACATGGAGACCTTCCGACGTGCCGTTCCGGCGACAGTCGGATCGTGGGTCACCATCACGACCGCCCGCTGGGGGGACTCGAGGCTCCGGAAGATGTCGAGCACGTGGGCCGCGTTGGCCGAATCGAGGGCCCCGGTCGGCTCATCGGCGAGCACCATGAGCGGATTGGTCACGATCGCCCTGGCGAGGGCAACGCGCTGTTGCTCTCCCCCCGACATCTGGACCGGTCGGTGGTCGGCGCGGGCCGCGAGGCCGAGCTGACGGAGCGCAGCATAGGCCCGCTCGCGGCGGTCCTTCGGCCGGATGTCCCGGTAGAGCAGTGCGGTCTCGACATTGCCGAGGGCGGTGAGGTGGGGAATGAGATGGAACTGCTGGAAGACGAAACCAATTGAATCCCCCCGGAGCCGGGAGCGCGTCGGGTCATCCAGAGTGCTCACGTCTTGTCCGGCGATGCGGATGGTCCCGGACGTCGGCAGGTCCAGAACACCCAAAAGGCCCAACATCGTGGACTTACCCGAACCCGAGGGCCCCACGATCGACATGAACTCACCCGGGAGGATCTTGAGGGACACCTCGCGCAGCGCGTAGACCTCGACCTCCTCGCCATAGACGCGTGACACGTTCTCGAGCTCGAGGAGCGCCCTGCCACCGTAAGGAGGTACGCCATGGGGCTCGGTCTTGGGAACCCCGACCGGATCGGTCTTCGGTACCCCATAGGGGGGAGTGTCGTACGGCTGGGTGCTCAACTTGATTGGTCCACTTCGACGACCACGATCTGGCCGACTCGAAGGCCCCTGGTGACCTGGATGTAGGAGCCCTCGGTCAGACCGGTCGCGACCGGCACCTCGGTGATCCTCCCGTTGGCCAGGTTGATCACCCTCACGACAGAGACGCCGGATCCGTTCTGTTTGACCGCGGCGATGGGCACGGTCACGGCGTTCGTGTTCTCCTGGTCGACCACCGTGATCGATACCTGGCTACCGTCGGCTCCAGAGAGATTGGGGACCTCGATGCGGCCCTCGTAAACCTGCTGGGACTGGCCCGAACCTCCCGAGCTCACCTCGGTCGGAGTGGAGTCGAGCTCGGTGATGGTCCCCGCCGCCACATTGTTCTCGCCGCTGATCTGCACGGTGGCGTGCTGACCGACGCGCAGCTTGCTCCGATCGGCGGCGGTTGCCTGGAGCGTGACACTCAAGTTCGGCTCGGTCAAGGACAGGATGGGTTCCCCGGGAGTGACCGGCGCTCCCGCTTTGACGAAGACCTGACCGATTCTGGTTGGCCACTGTCCGACGATCATGTCCGTCGGGTCGAACACGACGTTGTTCTGGATGGATTGAAGGATCACGGTCACTTGGATCTGGCCGGCCTTCAGGAGGGCAGTGCCCGTGAGGGGCACGTAGTTCTGTCCGGGCTGGGCGGTGCCCTGCGCGGCGAAGTTGACCGAGGTGTCCTTCACCGGCGCCTGGTCAGCGGTGATGGTGAAGGAGGCCGCTCCACCCTGGGTCACCGTTGACGTATTCGATGTGATGGTGAGGGTCGGCACCACGGAAGAGTTGATCGTGACCGAGGCGCTGCTCGGTGACCCGATCTGGTATCCAGCGCCCGAAGCGAGCGAGATCGTGAGCACGCGGTTTGCTTCGACGACGTTGTCGGTCACGGTCGGTATCGAGACCACCAAAGCCGTCTGCCCGGCCGGCACGGTCAACGTGCCCCCGGGTACGGTGTAATCGGTTCCCTGCTCTGCGGTGCCGCCGTAGGAGAGGTTGACGGTCTGCGGCGAGCTGGTCGCCTGGCTAAGGCTGACGGTGACCTGATAGGGCTCACCCTTTTGGAGGTAGGTGATGGCGGAGGTCAGGGTCGCCGTTGGAATTGCGCCACTCCCACTGATGGTGACGACGGAAGAACTCTGGGCACCGATGCTGTAGGACGACGGCGAGGGGGAAAGGGCCACGACGATGTACTTCGTCGGCTCAATCGCGTTCACCTTGAGGGTGTTGATTGTGACGCTCGCCGACGTACTCCCGGCGCTTATCACCAGAATCGGATTGATCGGGTTGTAGTCGGTTCCCTGCATTGCGCTCCCTGTGAGGGCCAGGTCGACCTGGATGTTCTGAAGGGGTGCCTGATTGGCCGTGACCGTGAGCGTGTCCGATCCACCAGCTGAGATCGTGCTCCCACCAGTGATTTGCAGCGCCGGCACGTTGTTGTTGGTGATCGTGGTCTGCGCGGAGTTGGGGGAGCCGACCGAGTACCCCAAACCTGCCGCGAGCGAGAGGACGAATGTTGGCTCAGGCTCGACCAGATTATTGGCTCGTGTCGCCACCGAAATCGAGGTCGAGGTCGAACCCGCGGGCAGGACAATCGATGCTGGAGGTGGGACGACATCCTTGCTTCCCGCGCTGCCACCCGGGGTTAAGTTGACGGTGATATCGGTCGCGCTGGCCACCGACGCTTGGATCACGAACGTTGCGGGGGTGCCTTGGGGGACGATACTGTCCACCGACTCGATGGTGAGCACCGGTGTAGGCGGGTCGGACGATGCCATGTCGGCCAAGACGACGCGGGTGCGGTTCTCCTGGTTGAAGGCGGCAGTCTGTGCCGGCGGAGGGCCGATGATCAGACCGGCACTGTCTTGGTTGCCCAGTTTGTAGCCGGTGCCCTGTTCGAGAGACACCGTCACCGACTCGGGGTTGGCCGGCGTTGAGTTGGGATAATGATGCTGGGCCTGCCACTGGGCCAACGCGAACTGCGTCTGCTGGGTGAACTGGTTGTCCATCGGACCGGGGTAATCGCCCGCTGCGAACAGGATCTGCTTGAGCTGGGCCACGTCATCCCCCTGGTCCCCAGGTGCCAGCGAGCGGAAAAATGCCACACTGCCTTCTTCTGCGATGGCGCTGCGACCGTTGATTGCAAACATCGAGTTGCCCGCACGGGCGGTCGAGCCATTCGACGAATACACCTTGTTGACGAGTCCCTGCGACGAGGCGGTGACATTCCGGATTTGCTTGCGGGCCAGTGTGCCGCTCAGCGACACCGTGTCCAGCAGCGTGCGACGCTGCACCCGCGAAAAGATGACCACCTCGTTGCTTTTCGTCGAGCCCCCACTTCCGGACGCCGCCCAAATGCCAACTCCCGCCACCACGGCCAGGGCCGCGGCGAACACGGGGATCGTCGCCCCGAGGAGCGCCGCCGCAAAGGCGCTCGTGAGGTGGAGCCCCACGAGGAACAGCGTCTGGTTGAGCACGACGCCAAGGACGGCGAGACCGGCGAGTTGTTCGTTGTCCAAGCACGCCCCGAAACC
>Ga0209040_10003361_pt1 | contig 12308 bp, 11 predicted proteins | sample BogFormECP12_OM3_FD_188240 | JGI IMG/M metagenome (GOLD analysis project Ga0209040, IMG submission 188240) | Bog forest soil microbial communities from Calvert Island, British Columbia, Canada - ECP12_OM3 (SPAdes) (version 2) | ecosystem: Environmental > Aquatic > Freshwater > Wetlands > Bog ... | reverse complement strand
AGTCTCGTTGTACAAACTGGAGCGCAGGTCGGAGGCATTCCGGTCGAAGTGCTCGACCAGATCGAGGATCACTTGTGGCGGCGTCATGGACAGATCAAGATAACCCGCCCCAGCTTCCGTTGGTAGGGAAAAGTGGCACCGAGGTCAAGGGGGTTAGCCGCGGAGCCGATGCCGCCGCATCACATGCCGACGTGACCTGCGTCCTTGCGCCTGAGTGGCTCAGCGCGGTATCAAAGAAGCACGGGGACGGAGTTGTTGTGTCTTCGGAGGCCGCACCCAGTGTGCGGGCCGGGAAGGGTCTTTGACATGCTGGCAGCAGGGAGCTAAGTCCTTACGATGGAAGATTTTGCCTCTAACTCCTTTGGATGCAAGTTTTTGTGGGGAAAAGTTTCTTCTCGCTCTTTGTTTTCAATATTTTGCGGACAGGATGAGGGGGGGCACTCAGCTTAGTTAGACTAGTCTAGCTTGCTTAGCTTGCTTATCTTGTTGACATGTAAGCATACGCTTTTTCGCTGCTAAGTCCCAAGGAATCTATATTTTACTATAACTCCTTTGGATACTATTATTTGTGCACAAATTATGGCTAAGTTGTTGATTCTACATAGCGCGCAGGGGAGGGGGTGCTCACCGCATCCGGAGGCACGTCAGGCCAGATCATCCTTCACTTCCCCGGCTTGGTCCACTCGTCCGCCCAGCCATTCACCGTCTGATACCACAGGCGGCTGTTTTGCGGCTTCAGCACCCAGTGGCCTTCGTCGGGAAAGTACAGCATCTTTGACGGAATATTCAGGCGCTGCACGGTAGTGAACAACTGGAAGCCTTCCGAGACGTCGAGCCGGTAATCAAGCTGACCGTGCACAACCAACAACGGCGTCTTGAAGTTCGTGGCCGACAGGTGTGGCGACCATTTGCGGTACATCTCGCGGTTCGTCCACGGCGTGCCTTTGAACTCCCACTCGTTGAACCACAGCTCTTCGGTAGTGCCGAAGGCCGACTCGGTGTTGAACATGCCGTCGTGCGAGACCAGACACTTGAAGCGCGTGGTATGGCCCTCGAGCCAGTTGATGGCGTATCCGCCGTAGCTGGCGCCCAGCGCGCATTCGCGGTCCTTGTCGATGAAGGGATAGGTCTTTTCGGCGTAGTCGAGGCCCAGCATGAGGTCTTGAAATGGAGGGCCGCCCCAGTCGCCGTTGATGGCGTCAATGAACTTCTGCCCGTAACCGGTCGAGCCGTGGAAGTTGACCGAAACCACGACGTAGCCATTGGCCGCGAACAGCTCGGGGTTCCAGCGATACGACCAGTCGTCGCCCCACGCGCCCTGCGGTCCGCCGTGAATGAGGAATTTCACCGGATACTTCTTGCTGGCGTCGAAATTTGGCGGCTTCACCAGGAAGCCCTGGACTTTTTCTTTTGCAGCGCCACTGAACCAGAAGGATTCCAGCGGTTGCATCTCAATCTGCGACAGCACTCCCTCGTTCAACTTGGTCAGCGGCTGCGCTTTCGAGAGTAGGCAATCAGGGAGGCTGTAGGCATTTGGAGGCGCAGCCATACGGCATTGCGGGAACAGCAATGGTGCACTATAGATTTCGTTCGGCGCCATAACCGACATGCGATCGAAGACCAGGGTCTTGCCATCCGGCGTAGGCGTCGGGCTGTCATTGAAGCCAGCGACGAGCTCCTGCGGCCAAGGATTGCGGGCGGTCACATTGATCACGTAGATCGGCGCTGCGCCCTCGTTCTCGGCGGTGAAGTAGATGGTCTTCGAGTCGGGCGACCACGCCATGGAATCGACCCAGCGGTCGAAGTTCGGGCTGAGATCGGTAATCTTGCCGCTGGCGCGCTCGTAGAGCATCAGGCGAAAGCGGTCGCTCTCGTATCCGCCTCGGAGCTGCGAGCGGTAGGCGATGTACTTTCCGTCCGGCGAATACATCGGCGTCCCATCGCTGCCGGGATTGGTGGTGATCTTCTTCGGCTCGCCGCCCGCCGTGGGCACGAGGAAGATGTCGCTGTTCGTGCTGGTTGCCTGTACCTCGTCAAGATTGCTGGTGTAGGCGACCTCCTTTCCGTCGGGCGAAAATGCGTACTGGTCCTGACCTCCGAGACTGAAAGGCGGAACTTCGTGCGCGCCGGGCGTCAGATCGCGCGCAGCGCCGCCATCCGCGGAGACGATGAACAGGTGGCTGTACTTGCCGTCGGAGTAGTGGTTCCAATGGCGGTACATCAGTTGGGTAAAGATCTTGGCCTTCACCTTCGACTTGCTTTGCGCCTCGTCGCGCTGTTTGTTGCAGGCATCGTCGTTGCAGTCGGGATAAACCTCGGAGACAAACAGGATCCTCTTGCCGTCGGGTGACCATAGGCCACCCGAGGCTTCTGTCGAGATGTTGGTCACTTTTCGCGGCTCGCCGGTCAGCGTGCCGGTTCCGGAGTCGAAGTCCTGCACCCAGATCTGCGAACCGCCGTCATGTGACGACTCGAAGAGAATGCGCTTACCGTCAGGCGAGAAGCGAATGCGATCTTCGCTGGCGCCGCCTGCAGGTGTGAGGCGTCGCGCCTCGCCGCCACCGATGGGAACGATCCACAGGTGTGGCTTGCGCGTGTTCTTGTCGAGGTTGACGTCCACCGCAGCGAACCCCACCCACCTGCCATCGGGCGAAACGATTGGCTCGCCGATGCGCTTGAGCTGCATCATGTCTTCGAAAGTGAAGGGGCGTTTGCTCTGCGCAATGCCGCACAGTGAGCAGCAGATAAGAGTGAGGAGAATGCGACGTAACATGAGGCCTCCAGGCGGGCAGGAACGAAGCAAGAAGGTGTCCGCGTAAAAACTGGTTAGTCTAAATCACTGGAGTGCATCCGGCGAAACCGAAGGTCTGCGTACTCATTGAGCACTACGAGTAGTCTTTCCTGAAGAACTTCCCAGGGAGGAGCGTCGGATTCGGGGTCAGCAAGGTTCCGGGGCTTCTTGGCCACGATCTGATGTCACCTCACGCTAAAACCGGCACTGGCAACTGCCTTGTATTGTTTCTCAACCACGGACTCCCATCTGAGTGAAGACCTAATTGTATTGCTAGTAGCGGCAAAGAACGCGTGCGTTTAGCATGCTCGCCGATATACTGGTTGCGACCATGCGCTACATCCTGCGCTTTCTGTGGAACGCGACTCGCGGCCATCACCTCACGCCGTGGCGTAGCCCCTATCTCCGCTGGAGAATTGAAACCTACACCGGCATAAAAATGCAAAGCATCGGCTTCCTGGAGTTCTTCGGATTCTCTTGGCGTGAGCGCGAAGAGCTTCTGCGCTTCCTCAAGTGGACGGGCGAGATGGAGCGTTACGCGCGCGTCAAACCGAAGAACCCGTGACTCCTTTCCTACCAGACCGTATCCAGGAGCGGACATCGCCGAAGCTGTTCGTCAGCAGTAACGAGAGGCAGCACTTCCACTCGCGACGTGGCGCCGATTAGCCTGTCGGCAGGGTCCTTAGGGTACTCTTCAGAAAACTGGACAGCCACGCTGGCGATGGCCGCCGTGATTGGCTTGACGACCACAGGCGCAGAGATTTCGTGAACGAAGGAATCAACGTTGCCCCTGATCTCTATTCTTCCGCGCCGCGCAAGCAACGCGATCTCCCACAACGTTATGTCCGAAATGCAGATGCCGCCACCGCTTCGTCCATCCCGAATCGCAATGCTCGCTTCCTTGGAGAGGCGGCTCGGATCGAGTGACATCCACAACAGGATGTGCGTGTCTAACAAAATCACTTAAGCGCATCCCAATCTTCAATCGGGGTGGCCGGCGAGACAATGTCTCCAACGATCTTCGCCTTTCCAACCATGTAGCCGAAGATGCTGTCGTCCGTCGTCTCGGCCGGTACAAGCTTGACGACTGGCTTGCCGTGTTTCGTTACGAGCACGGGCTCGCCTGTGGCCTGTACTTCATCCATTACAGCGAGACAGAGTGTCTTGAATTTGCCTGCAGGAATTTGCTTCATGTCGCGGCTCTTCGATTTACGACCATGGTCATAATACCATAGCTACTATCCCACTACAATCCCCACGGGCGTTCCCACTCCTGCGCCAAGCTTCTCCGCCGCCGACGCCTGCCTCGCCGCGACTTCCAAATATCCCGAGCTGCCCACAATTGCGAAGAACTCCTCCTCGCCGCCTTCCGCATACGAGCGGCACATGCGCGTGATCGTCTGCCCTGCGATGAGCAGGCTAAACGCTGGCGGCGCCGCCGAGAACAGCGCCGGCGCATCCTGTTCGCTGATGTTGGTGATCAGGTTGCCGAACTTATCCACCTTCAGCACCACGCCGCGCAAGCTGTTGTCGCCAACGCGCTCCACCGCGGGCAGCGGCAGACGTACGTAGTCGGAAACCTGCGGGCCAAACTCAGCCGGCGCGACGCCCTTGCTGAGCCATCCCGCGACCGGCGCAAAGATGTCACGGCCGTGAAAGGTCTGGCTCACCGGTTGCAGAAAATAGCGCTCGGCGGTAATGTGGCGGACGCTGAACTTTGGCTCGCGAGCCTCCACCAGCGAGAGCACGCCGTTGTCGGGCGTCACGAAAACGTAGTCGTCGGTTTCGACCATGATCGGCCGCCGCCTGCTGCCCACCCCGGGATCGACCACCACCACATGCACCGTGCGCGGCGGAAAGAAGCGATACGCCTGCGCAATCGTCCACGCGCCATCGAGCACGTCGTAGGAAGGCAACGCATGCGAGATGTCAACGATCGTGGTCCCAGGATGGATGTTGAGCACAACGCCATGCATGATGCCCACGAACGGATCGCTGAGACCAAAGTCTGTAGTGAACGTGACAACGCGGCTCTCGGACATGCACTGGCAAAGTAGCCGCAGCGGAGACGGGAGTCAAGAGCGGCGCTTCAGCGGGCGATTCAGATAGCTCTAACTAATGAGCGATTCAGATACAGGATTCCCCCGCGCCCAGGCCCGGAGGGCGAAACAAACTAGCCCAGGGCGCGAGGCCCTGGGTAAGCGTTATTAGGTCAAGCGAATCTTCTGCCGCGTCACATGCGTACGTGACCCGTACACTTGCGGCAGCGAGGCTCGACGCGGTATCACTGAGTTGTGAGGGCGAGTTGTTGTGTCTTCGGAGGCCGCACCTAGGGTGCGGGCTTGGAAAGGATCTTCGAAAAACAGTCGACAGGAGCTAAGTCCTTAGAATGGAATATTTTGCCTATAACCCCAACGAAATCAATATTTTGGGGTGAATTATTTTTCCTGGTCCTGTGTTTTCAATATCTTGCGCGGGAACGGGGGAGGGGCATCTAGTATAGATTGCTGGCTTGTTAGCATGGCACCTTTTCAGCATTACAATAGAAAGCCTTTCCGCCGATTTTTCGCTGCTAAGTCAAAAGAAATCAATATTTTACATATAAGTCATGCATAATCAATATTTTGCGCGCTATTCATGGCCTAAGTTATTGATTCTACGTAGTGCGCCGGGAGGGGAGTAATACAGTCCAAAAGTCCGTGCTGATCCGTGAAATCCGCGGTTGCTGCTTGCTTAATCTAAGGTTACGATCACGGTGCGGTCGCTGCCGCTCGCATCTGTCTCGCACGCTCGTATACCTTCACGTACTCGCGTGCCGAGTTGGGCCAGGAGTAATCCTGCGCCATCCCGTTGCGCATCAGCGTCTGCCAGACGTTCGGGTCACCATAAACTTTCAGCGCGGCGTGCAGCGTGTCCAGCAACGCTTCGCCGTTGTAGGGCTTGAATTTGAATCCTGTGCCCTTCAAGGTCTGCGGATCGAACTGCTCGACGGTGTCGTCGAGTCCGCCGACTGCGCGCACGATCGGCACGGTGCCATAGCGCAAGCTGTAGATCTGGTTCATGCCGCAGGGTTCGTAGTGTGAAGGCATGAGGAACATGTCGCTGCCACCCTCGATTTTGTGGGCCAAGGCGTTGTCGTATGCGATTTTGGCCGCGAATTTTTGCGGATATAGTTTGTTCAGCCGGCGGAACATCTCTTCGTATTCCGGCTCGCCGGTGCCGAGGACCACCGTGATCAGGTTTTCACGCGCGATACGATCGGCCACCTGCTTGAAAAGGTCGAAGCCTTTCTGCGCGACGAAGCGCGAGATCATTCCCATCACCGGCAACTGCGTATCTTCGGCCAGACCAAGCTGCTTCAGCAGGTCGCGCTTGCACTGCGTCTTGCCTTCGAGGTTTTCGGGCGAGTAGGGCGACGCGATGTACTGGTCTTTTTCGGGGCTCCACTCGCCGTAATCCACGCCGTTTATGATTCCGGTGACTGTGCCTGCGCGTGCGCGCAAGACGCCCTCCAGACCGAAGCCATATTCTGCGGTCTGGATCTCCTGGCTATATCTGCGGCTCACGGTAGTGATGTAGTCGGCCATGGTGATCGCGCCCTTCAGGAAATTCACCTTGCCGTAGAATTCCATCTTCGAAAGCGTGAACAGGTCCCAAGGCAGCATGAGCAGCGGCAGTATCTCAGGCGGAAACAGTCCTTGATATCCCAGGTTGTGAATGGTGAAGACGCACGGAACGTTTGCGAACGCGGGGTCCTGATCGTACAACGTCTTCAGCAGTATGGGAACCAGCGCCGTCTGCCAGTCGTGGCAGTGAAAAACGTCGGGCACACCGAGGATCTTCGCGGACTCCAGCACGGCGCGCGAGAACAAGGCGAACCGCTCGGCGTTGTCGTGATAGTCGCCCAGCGCCGTGCCATAGAGCGCGTCGCGGTTGAAGTACGGCGGATAGTCGATGAAATAGAATTGCACTCCAGTGCGCACGCCGCCGTCGAGCACGGAACAGAAGCGGTAACGGTCGTCGAAAGGGACGGTGATGCTGGAGATCACCTTGCGCGGATTGTCGAGTCGGGTTTGCTTGTAACGCGGAAGAAAGACAGTGACCTTGTGACCCAAATGGGCGAGAGCGGGCGGCAAGGCGCCAATGACATCCGCCAGTCCGCCGGTCTTGGAAAAGGGAACGCACTCGGATGCCGCAAAGGCGATATGCATGAAACCTCCAGGCGCGGCGGAGCACCCTCCGCAGGGAACGCCGAACTGCGTAACGGAAACTGCTCTTGTAGGATGAAAGATTCGACGGAACAGTTGAGTCTAACTGCCGAGTCGAAAGAGGGTCAACGTGGCGAAGACCGCGTCAAAGAATTCTGCTGCCAGCCTTAGCAGCAAACGGAAACCGAAACTGGGCCAGAACTTCCTGACCGATCGGGAGGCGGCGAGGCGCATTGTCGAGGCGCTCGGCGATGTCTCCGACCGCACCGTCATTGAGATTGGCCCAGGCCGCGGCGCTCTCACCGACTTGCTGATTCCACGCACGAAACGGGTAATCGGGATCGAGCTTGACCGCGTGCTGGCGGCGCAGTTGCGCATGCGTTACGCAACGAAGCCGAACGTGGAGATCCTCGAGTCCGATTTCGTCACTGCCGAGTTCGCCTCCATGGTCGGCCGCAAACCCGGCCCGCTGCATGATCTTCGCCCCACGCAGCCCGAAACTGTGGACGTGGTGGGAAATCTCCCCTACTACATCACGTCCGATATCGTGCTGCGGATTCTGGAGCTGCGCCAGAACATCAACCGCGCCGTCATCATGGTGCAGCGCGAGGTTGTCGACCGCATCGCAGCGGAGCCGGGCAGCCGCGACTACGGGTTGCTCTCGGCCACGGCACAACTGTTCGCCCGTGTCGAAAACCTGTTCACGCTCCCGCCGGGAGCATTCTCGCCTCCCCCAAAGGTGCACTCCAGTGTGATCCGGCTTACCATGGCGCCACGCTTGCAAGAGTTGCAGGTGGAAGAAGAACCGTTCATCGCCTTTCTGAAACTTGCCTTCGCGCAGAAGCGCAAGACGCTGCTGAACAATCTCCGAAGCCAATACCCGGAAGCTGCCGTTCGCACAGCGTTGAAGTCGTCTGGCCTGCGCGCCGAGGTTCGAGCGGAGGCCATTCTGCTGGAAAAAATGGCGGTTGTGTTCCGCGCTTTACAGCAGGCGTAAACTTACCGTAGGAGCGGATGCCATGCCAACCGCGGTTCGTCAGCCGGCTGTTGCGGGGCGCTTCTATCCGGGAAATGCGCATCACCTGCGTGCCGCCATAGAGACGTTCACCACGCCGCCTGCCAATACCGCGGGCGAACCTGAAACAAGGATTCGCGCCGTTGGCTGCGTGGTTCCTCACGCCGGATACATATACTCCGGACATGTCGCCGGGGCTGTCTATCGCCACCTGGACTTGCCGCGCCACTATGTGATTCTGTGTCCTAACCACACCGGCATGGGCGAGCCGCTGGCCGTGATGAGCGAGGGCGCTTGGCACACGCCTCTGGGCGATGCGGCCATCGACGAAGAACTGGCCGTGCGCTTGAAGTCGCGCCTGCCGCTGCTTTCCGAAGATCAAGCCGCGCATCGATACGAGCACGCTCTCGAAGTACAACTTCCTTTTCTGCAGGTGCTGGCGCCGGGATTTCAATTTGTGCCCATCACGGTGGGAACGAGCAACTTCGATGTGCTGAGCGCGCTCGGAGTCGTAATCGGTAGCGTCGCCGCCGAAGCCGGTGAGCCGGTCTTGGTCATTGCTTCCAGCGACATGAACCACTACGAGAGCGACAGCGTGACTCGGGCGAAAGATCGCCGCGCCATCGATCAACTGTTGGCGCTCGATCCGCGAGGCCTGTACGACGTGGTGCACCAGGCCGACATCAGCATGTGTGGATATGGTCCCGCCGTCGTGATGCTGACCGCAGCCCGGAAGTTGGGTGCAACGCGGGCGGAGCTGATTCGCTATGCGACCTCCGGTGACGTTTCCGGTGACCGCGACATGGTGGTCGGCTACGCGGGAGTCGCCGTGTACTGAATTATGAATCAGCGGAATGAAAAAGGGCGGCCGCATGGTCGCCCTTGTTTTTCGATGCGCCGTCTTCTTTGGTCTAGTGGTGAGAGGCGCCGTGGCCGCTGCTGGCATGGCCACTTGACGACGCTGCCGGCGCTCCCGTTCCGACGGACCTTGCGCCACTACCAACCCCAGGCGAAGCACCCATGGCGTTGAAGCCCGAGGACCCTGATGCCGCTGATAACGAGTGCGGAGCGGCGAAGACATGCCCCGATTGCCCGTTGCGGCCTGTGTGGGGCACGAACAAATTCTGACTCGCCGCGTTGTTGTATCTGGCATTCGGCAAAACCAAATTATTTCCTGCGTTGGGTCCAACGTTACGACCAGCTATAACGCTGGAGAAATTCGGAGGGATGCGTCCGCCCGGAATGTAGGCTGGCGATCCAGCCGCCTTGCCAACAAGAATGGTCGGCTTAGGCGAGTTGCTCGCCGACGATGACGGAGCAGTCGCGGGCTGCCACCCCGCAGGCGGTTTCACCACAACCGGAATAGCTTGGAAGTTGGTCGCATACCACGGGCCAGCATAACTGCCGGGAACCCAGGCCCATCCGACGCCACCGCCCAGGAAGGCCCACGAGCCATAGTGATACGGCAGCCATCCCCAAGGATAGGCCGAGGCCCAAGTGTAGCCAAAACCGGGAACGAATCCCCATGCACCGTTGCTGTAGGGACTCCAACCGATCATGGAGTTGGCGAAGCCGTAGGGCTGCCAGACGTTTCCATAACCGGGAGCGTAGAAATATTCGCCGTAGTAGTTAAGATCCTGCAGACCATATCCTGTCTTCGGACCGCCGTACCCGGCATTGTGAGCGTAGGCCGCGTCGTAAGCTTCGCGCTCCTTATTCCAGGTATCGACCGGCAACGCTTCCGTGCCATGCGCCACCTTATAGTCGGATGGCTGGTTCGGATCCAAACTCAGTGTCTCATTCTTCTTGACGCTCACTAACTGCGGCTGGTTTTCCAGCTGAACGTCACCCTTGAATACCGCGAGGTGAAGCTGATCAGGCGCGGCACTGATTCGCGTCTGGGTGTCGCGACGCACCAGAAAGGTCGTCCCGTCGGCAACTGCGCGATAGACGTCATCGCTTTTGGAGCGGACATCGAAGAATACGACACCGCGCACCACTTCAATTTCGTTTACCTTCGCGCCGGCTTCGGTCATCGTGAGCTGGCGAAACTTTACTTCCGAATTCTCCGCCAGGCGCAGCGCGCTTTGATCTTCAAACTCGACCTCTGCCAACCCGTCGCTTCTGGTCACAATGCGCGTCCCCTCGACGATTGGCGTATTCAGGATGGCACGGTCCAATCCCTGGTCCGCGTGCTCCACCTGGACCTGCCCGTCAATGTAACTGAGACGAACAATGCGAACATGCGACTCGGCCTGCGCGCCCACCGCTACAGCCAGTAAGAGAAGAGCAGTTAATGCCGACAATGCAAGCCCCACGCGCCGTGACATATTGGCACTCCCTTGAACTTATGCTTTCCCCGTGAACGTTGAACCTGAGAGATGGGATCGGCGGGTTTCCCCTGTCAAGCCTCGTCGAGGCCTTCTCTACTTGCACTCATTAGAACACCATTTGGGTACGAAGTTGCCAAAAATCGCACGTGGAATTTGTAAATTCTGCGGGAAGCGCGGGCCGTGGTTCACGGCTGGGCGGCGCTTTGGTTTGCCGAGGCCGGGACACTGATCGTCTTGAGCAGGTGTTGCGCGCTCTGCCGGCTAATGTGCATCAGGCTGGGATCGTTGGCGATCTTGCGCAGAATGGGTTCTATGGCGCTGAGTTCCTCCGCCTGGTGATTGGCTTGCAGCTCTTCCAACTCGCGTAGCGTTTGGTTCATGCCCAGCTTGTCGAAGCGGTAGTTCCACGCCAGTTTGCGGCCGTAGTCGAGGGTGGTTGCCAACCCCAGAAACAGTTGGGTCAATTGCTGCACGTCGGGATTCTGCGAGTAGTTGTAGGTGCTCGAACCCCGTACTTGCGCCGACTTGTACAGCAGCGTCTTACTGCCGGTCTGGGCAATGTGCTTCAGGTGCGAATCGAGATCGCCCTGGAAGTAATTTAGCTTTCGGGCCGCGTCGAAAATCTTCTGCCGGTTCGCGTCCGACATTGTGAAGTCCTGTTGCACCGGATCGGTATCTCCGCCCTGCGATGGGTTTGGTGTGCCCTCGAAATGGGTTTTGCCATCGGCCTGCACCTGAATGGAGTACCTCTGCCAGGGAATCGCTTCGTCCCACTTGAAGTTGAACCACACCGACGCTTGATCGGATGAGGTCGGCGCCGGCGTGGTTGGTTGTTGAGCCCGCACTGACACGGACAGCAGGAGCGCGGCCAAAGCGAAACGCATTCTCATTCCGCCAAAAATTCTATCCGATTCGCAGCCGGTTCACTGCGCGCCCGCCTGCTGCCGCCGCAACGTTCCGGCGGTGTGCAGATGGCAGATGGCGATGGCCAGGGCGTCGGCGGCGTCAGCAGGCTCAGGCGGCGCTGGCAGTTCCAACAGGCGCGCCACCATGATCTGTACTTGCGACTTTTCCGCCTTGCCGTACCCCACAACTGCTGACTTGATCGACAGCGGTGAATAGGCGACCACCTCTAACCCAGCTTGCGCAGCCGCCAGCATGGCCACTCCGCGCACGTGTCCCAGCTTCAGCGCAGACTTGACGTTCACGGCGTAGAACACATCCTCGATGGCCACCTCTTCCGGCGAGTAGGTGCGAATGATCTCCGTGAGTCCTTCGCAGATTTTCTTCAGCCGGAGTTCAAGCGGCTCGCGTGACCAAAGCCGAATGGCGCCGCTGCACAGGTGAAGCAACGGGCCTCCGCCGTTTTGCTCGACCACGCCGTAGCCTGTGTACTCACCTCCGCAGTCGATTCCTAGGACGCGCATTGCCGCCAGTTTAGCAGGAGAAGTTCGCGGTCGCTAATCGTTTTGCCCTCGCTCTTCGCCTTTCGCTTTTCGTCCTCCGCATGGTTCACAACTGACTACAGGCACCTGATCCGTGTCTTGTCACCCGACCGCGGACTTCATTCCGAGCGGAGGGATCTGCTTTTCCGAAACCTCCGAGCAAGAAGTCAACCGCTGCTCAGCTTCCGCTTCTTGCGAAAGCCGTCGAAAATGTCGATGAATTTCTGCCCGGTGCGGCGTGTGCAACATCCGTAGAAGCGAATTGATTCGGCGCTTCGCCGGCGGCATCTGACCCAGCAAGTCTTTCGCATCCCGGCAAGAATTTCCTGCTGTCCGCAGAAACCTCCCCGATAACAAGCCATTCTTCGGCATGAAAGCGTAAGCACGACTCAGCGCTTTTACATCAAGACAGCCCGTAAGACGCCATGGATGCGATGAAAAAGTTCGAGGAAAAACTCGAGTGTGCAGCAGTTGTGCAGCAGATGGTGAACTGATTGTCGGTAAGCTATTGAAAAA
>Ga0209040_10003359_pt1 | contig 12314 bp, 10 predicted proteins | sample BogFormECP12_OM3_FD_188240 | JGI IMG/M metagenome (GOLD analysis project Ga0209040, IMG submission 188240) | Bog forest soil microbial communities from Calvert Island, British Columbia, Canada - ECP12_OM3 (SPAdes) (version 2) | ecosystem: Environmental > Aquatic > Freshwater > Wetlands > Bog ... | reverse complement strand
GGCCGACATGCCGTGGGGCGCCTACTGGGGCGTCACCCTCGACCGCTACGGCATCCGCTGGATGCTCAACTACACCCCGGCATCCTGAACGGCCGTCAGGTGACCCGGGAGAGTTGATCGCTGCTGGGATGTCGTGCCCGCCTGCCTAACGCGGGGCGTGAGCACTGTTTTATTAGGGCGCGATGGTTCTCCCGCAGGCTGCTGACGAGATCCGGCATCGAGGACGGGAGACCTTATGCGGCTGTTGGTGGGGGATGACTGGGCTGAGGACCATCACGACGTGGAGGTGATGGATGCGGCGGGCCATGCGCACCGATTCCCATCAGCTGCGCGCGGTGGCCGCCGACAGCGCGGAGGCCGGCGGCATCAAGGTGGTCGCGCGCACTCACAAGACGCTGATCTGGGAACGGACCCGGCAGGTGCAGCGGCTGCGGCATCAGCTGCGGGAGTACTTCCCGGCCGCGCTGGAGGCGTTTGAGGATCTGGCCGCGCCCGACGCGCTGGAGCTGCTGGGCAAGGCACCGGACCCGGCGCGGGCGGCGAGGCTGACCCGCGCGCAGGTCAGCGCCGCGCTCAAGCGCGCCCGCCGCCGCGCCATCGCGGACAAGACCACGCAGATTATCGCCGCGCTGCGCAGCCAGCAGCTCGCCCAGCCGGCCGCGCTGACCGCCGCCTACGCGGTCACCGTGCGCGCCCTGGCGGCCGTGATCACCACCCTCAATGAACAGGTCAAGGCCCTGGAGAGCCAGGTGGAGGCACATTTTGGCCAGCACCCGGATGCTGAGATCTACCTGTCCCAGCCCGGCATGGGACGCGTCCTCGGCGCCCGGGTGCTCGGCGAACTCGGCGACGACCCGCACCGGTACCCGGGCGCCAGGGCCCGCAAGAACTATGCCGCCACCTCCCCGCTGACCCGCGCCTCGGGCAAGAAGAAGACCGTCACCGCCCGGTTCATCCACAACGACCGGCTGCTCGACGCGCTGATGGCCCAGGCGTTCTCCGCCCTGAACGTCTCGCCCGGCGCCCGCGCGTTCTACGACGACCTCCGCGCCCGCGGAATCGAACACAATGACGCCCTACGGCGGGTCGCTAACCGGCTGGTCGGCATCCTGCACGGATGCCTCAAGACCCGCACCCTCTACGACGAGGCAACCGCCTGGTCCCACCGGCAAAACCTCGCCGCCTGAACCAAACGACTTGACATCTAAGCCCCTGGGATATCTTGCGGGTGATGGTCAGCGTCCGGTGCCCGCGCTCCAGGCCCAGATGCTCGATGTCGGCGCCGGCGGCCTCGGAGATCCGCAGCCCGTTCAGGGCGAGCAGCGAGATCAGCGCATGCTCGGGCGGCAGGCCGAGCCCGGCGGCGACCAGCAGCGCGCCGAGCTCATTGCGGTCCAGCGCGGCGGCATGGGACTCATAGTCCACCCGCGGCCGGCGGACGTGGGCCGCCGGGGAGCGATCCAGGAGCTCCTCTTCGACCGCGTACTTATAGAACCCGGCGATGGTGGACAGCCGTCGGGTGACAGTGGCGCGGGCGCGGCCCCTGGCCTCGAGTTCCCGCGCTGCCGGGAGTCGGCTGCCCGGTCGATGGCCCGGCCGACCGCGGGCGGCAGCGGGACCAGGACCACCTTGGTGCCCTTGCCGCATACCCGCAGCACCCGGTGGCTGTGTTCCTCGCCGAGGTCGGCGATGTCCGCGCTGGTGGCTTCGAAGATCCGCAAGCCGAGCAGGCCGAGCATGGCACCAGCGCGAAGTCGCAGGGGTTCGCGGACTGCCGGGCGGCGGTGAGCAGGGCCTCGAACTGCAGGTGAGTGAACCCGAGGGTGGGTGATTCGGCCGGGACGGCGGGGCGCCGGACGTGGTCGGCCGGTGAGTGCTGCAGGACGCCGTCCAGGACGCAGGTCCGGTAGAACCGGCCGCGACGGAGAACCGGCGGGAGACGGTGGAGGGCTTGAACCGGCGGATCTCCTGCATCCACCGGATGTATAGCTCCAGGTGCGGCCGCTGGGCGGCCAGCGGGTCCAGGCCGCGTTCTGCGCACCAGGCCAGGTAGCAGCGCAGGTCCGATTCAGTGTGCTCGCGGGAGGAGCCCTTGAAGCGAGCCAGATAGGCCGCCACTGCCAGCCGCAGGTGGTCAGTGAACGGCTCAGCAGGATGGGATGGCGCTGAGGTCAGCTGGGTGAAGGTCGTCATGCCCTGACACTGCGACGGCTTGCGGTCACCGTGAAGCTGACCAGTGCGCGCCTGGCGGCAGAAGCGACGACGTAGATAGGTCGAGCCGAGGCTGGGCCGCAGGCTATTCGGCAGGCTGGAAGCCCGGCAGAATCGGTGGGGTGAGCGTGCAACTGAACCACACCATCGTCTCCTGCCGCGACCAGCAGCGGTCGGCGGCGTTCCTCACCGGGATTCTCGGGCTGCCGCCGGCTACCCGCTTCGGGCACTTCCTGGTGGTGGAGGCCGACAACGGCGTCTCGCTGGATTTCGCGGAGACCGGCCGGGACATCACCTCCCAGCATTATGCGTTCCTGGTGAGCGAGGAAGAGTTCGACGCCGCGTTTGGCCGCATCCGCGGACAAGACCTGCCGTACTGGGCCGACCCGGGCAGGACCCAGCGCGGCGCCGTCAACCACCGTGACGGCGGGCGCGGCCTGTACTTCCAGGACCCGATGGCCACCTGCTGGAGATCATTACCCGGCCCTACGGCAGCGGATAGCCCGCAGGCCTGGCGGCCAGCTGGAACAGCGGCAGATGGCCGGACACCATCGGGCACTGCCGGCGACACGCACGGGAGCCGGGGAAACGACTGAGGTACCTCCGAGCGCGAGAGATGGGGCGTTGCCGACCGAGATGACAACCGTCGTGGTACGCGGCTTCGATAACATCTGCTGGAAGTGCCGGCAGGACACGACCTGCGTTGTGGCCGTCCATGCCGAAAGATCGCAGCAAAGCGACGACTGGCTGTGGTTCGAGGACAAGCACGCCTTGAGCCTTGCCCGCGATCTGCTGCAGCAGGCAGGAATGACGGCGCTCGCGGACAGCATCAAGGAGCGGTTCAGCAAGACGGCAGGCGGTGCTTACTTGTCCAACGGCTGCCAGCACTGCGATGCGATCCAGGGTGACTGGCCACTCGGGCGGGCAGTGTCGGACTATGCGCAGTCCGGTCCGCTGGATGGGCTGCCGGTCCTGGCCGCCATCGAAGTGGCTGATGCCACCTGGACTGATGCAGTCGCCCAGCAGAACATGAGCCGGTGTGGTTATCCCCTGACTTGGGCGGACATGGACTGAGGAGACCTACATGATCGCGGCAGAAGCGGGCGTCGCGCATCCAATTGTCAGAGACGCGCGGAGCTGCCAGCTGTCCTGAGCTCGGCTTGGTCTTTGAGAGCGACTCGACGGCCGGCTTCGTGCCGGTAGTTCACCAGACCTTTCCACCGGCCGCCTGCACCTCGCTGCCATTCCAGCAGGAATCCGTCTACCCATACCCCGCCCGACAAGACCTGGCATGGCTTCGCGTCCGCAGGGACGTTCTCCGGGAAGCAGTGAAAGCATTCGCCGAGCAGAGCGGACATCGCCTCTGACAACGGGACAGACTCCGCGGGATGAGTCTCGCGACCGTGACGCTCGGCCATCCGATGTCCCTCAAGCAGCGCTTGGCAGGTCGGCGTGCGGTGATACGCACTGCCGTACGGAGTCCGCCACACTCGGACAGGAAGTCCCTTGCGCGCCGCCATGCATTCCGACTCGCCGCACCATGCTGCGATCTCGCCGTGCTTGCACCGCTCATCGCCCGGCACCTGTGCCATGCCGGCATCATCCGCCCCGGCTGGCCGTCCGGCAAAGGGAGATGCGGGAGCAGCCGCGGCCGAAGCGGGCGTTTGGCCAACCGCTGTGGCGGTGAATTCGCTAGGCAGTCCGGCGCTGCCACGGGGATCCTCAGGATAAAGACGACCACCATGGCACTCGTTCACGGTGGCATCGAGCTCCGCCTGAGTTCGGTCCGAGCTCGCCTGGATCCCCGGTCCATCCTGATGGGACCGTCCGATCCGCTCGGCCTGGGCTATCCGGCGCCCAAGCATTCCGAGGGTGCGACGCTGACGGACTGTTTGGGCAGGATGTAGCAGCGCGACGTACTCCCAGGCGCGCCTTTTCATTGCGCGTGCCTGAGCCACGTCACCTTTTCCCAGGGCAGCTACTGCGCTTGTGATGGCATCGTTAAGCGCCATCGCCGCGTCGGCCTCTGGAAGGGGACTCGTGCGGGCTGGCCGATCCGCCGCCCGCTTAGGGGTCCTCAGATCCCAGATGGGACCGCCGCCAGTAAGCCGCGCAGGACGCGACGTGCGCATGGCCGACCCTCCCTCTACTTCCGGAGAGTAACCCAGCCCTCGGGCTTTGGCCAGACGAGCAGGTAACTCGCAATCCCGCGGCTACCGCCTGGCGGCATGAGCGAGCATTCTCGGTACAAGGGCGGTACAGGGGTGATGCATAATCATGCGGCCGCTCGTGAGCCTCATCGAGGATCGCGGTCCGCCGTTAACGCGCAGGCGTCTTGTTCCGGCCGCGCCATGGCGGTTGAGAGCGTTCGTCTGGTTCGGCTGCGTCAGCGGTCCGTGCCGGACGGGCTGGAATGGATTCTTGCATGTCGCTTGCGGAGGGGCATGCTGGCAGCATGAGCCAGGCGCGGGCGCTCGTGATTGTCCCGGCTGAGCTGGGGCTGTTCCTGCGGCACGGTCGCCGCGCCGGCGCGGTGCCGGTGGTCGTGGACGGGACCTCATCGCTGGGGCACCTGGTGGAGTCGCTCGGGGTACCGCTGACCGAGGTCGGCCGCCTGCTGGTCAACGGGGAGCCGGCCGTGGCCGGATACCGGCCCGGCAACGGGGATGTGGTCAGGGTCGATGCCGTGCGGCGGCCGCAGCGCCTGGCGTCAGCGCGTTTCGTGCTCGACGTTCACCTGGGCACGCTGGCCCGCCGGCTGCGGCTGGTGGGAGTGGACGCCGCCTATGTCAATAATGCCAGCGATGATGCCCTGGTCGAGCAGGCCAACGCCGAGAGGCGGGTGCTGCTCACTCAAGATCGCGGCCTGCTGTGCCGCCGGAAGCTGTGGCTCGGCGCCTACGTGCGGGGAGCACGTCCCGATGCCCAGTTCCTGGACGTGCTCGACCGGTTCAGGCCGCCGCTCGCGCCGTGGACCCGATGCCCTGCGTGCAACGGACACCTGTCCATCGCCGCCAAGGCAGCCGTTGAACCTGCGTTGCGGCCCGGCACCCGGCGCACCTACCACGCGTTCTCCCGCTGCCAGGGCTGCGCCCAGGTGTACTGGCGCGGCGCCCACAGCCGCCGACTCGAGGAGATCATCAAGTCGGCAACCGACGCCGTCAGCAATCTCGCAAGCGAATAACAGCCACCTGCTCATCGACCACGCTTCGGCAACACGCCGACTGGCAACCCGGCAGCAGCAACCTCTCGGCTGTGCAACTCGCGGCAGATGTGGACGGACCGCGTTTCCGCAGAAGCGGGTTGTGAAGCAGCGCACAAGGCGTCTCCGCGGAAACGTCGGCGTGACGACGATAGGCCGGTCCGCGTCCGGTATGCGGCAGATGAGCGCATTCTTCGAGCGTGACGACACGACGATGGATATTTATTCGTGCTGAGCTGTGCCATGGACACCCGGCCGGATCCTTTGCCGGACCCGGTGACCACGGGGTGTGCCGCGGCGGGTCCAGGTGCGCGCGCCTTGGCGGCCGTAGACTCTTCCCTGCCTCGTCCTCAAAGCCGATCCACGCTCCGGTCGCCGCCGCTAGCCACCATCGGGATACCTCATGCTCCCGGCGTAGACCCGCCACCGGCCGAGATCGCGCAGGCGCCGCATGTGATCAGGCAGGCACAGGCTCCGGTCTTTCAATTTCTGTAGCCGCTGTTGCGCTAACCGGTAACCGCGTGACAAGGGGTTGCGCAAGAGCTGTGCTTTGTTTAACGTGGTAGTTATGTAATAAATCGTGGCGGCGCATCCCAAATGCGGGCTGAGGGCTTGATTAACCGTCCAATTCCATGGGCAGGCACCTGGCGCGTTAACGTACCTGCAGTCCGCGAAGGGGGGAACGGTCGTGTTTCTTGTCCAGGAATGGATGAGAGCAACGCTCCCCCGGCTGGCGCCGATGGTAGCAGCGGCAGGGCTGCTGACCGCTGGGGTCGCGGCACCTCCTGCCGCCGCGGATGCCTCCGCGCCAAGTTGGTGGCTGGGAGCTACGTGCGATGCGGCCGACAACCCAGGCTCGTATGCCCTGGGCGCATCCTACGACGGCGTGGTGGCCTGTGGCCCGGGAACAGCCCAGGGCGGAACGGACGTGGAGGAGTACTTCTTCCAAGGCGCTTGGGGAGAGTACGAGTGGGAATGCGTAGAGCTGGTCATGCGCTACATGTACCTCGTGTTCGGCATCGCGCCCTACAGCGCCAATGGCGATACAGTCGTTAGCAACTATAACGGCAATGTTCTTACCCAGGTCTCAAATAACGGGACGAGCCTGCCGTCGCCCGGTGACATCCTCAGCTGGGCCGGTACCAACGAGAACCCCGACGGGCACACTGCCATCGTTACGGCCGTAAATGTTGCTAACGGTAGCGGTACAATCACCATCATGCAGCAGAATGCATCGGCAGATGGGTGGGGAACGGTATCCGTCTCGGACAACGTTCTTACTACACAGATATTCGGAGGGAGCGTTACCGGTTGGCTGCATAATCCGAATGCGGGAAGTGGCTTACTGGGAGAACATCCGCTCATCGGCAGAATCGGACGCCGAGTAGCGCCCACAGCCTGATCGGTTGGAGAACGTCCTGCCGGATGCTCACCAATAGAGCGATCGTTGGGTCAGGCCTGGCGTCGGCTGGGAGCGGGCGTCCGCGAACCGCTCCATCGCGCGAGTACTGCAGCGCTGCCTCTCGCGGGATTCACCGGTTCCGTTTCCCTGCTGGTGCGGCGGTATCAGGGACGTCGTGGAATGACCTCCGGCGGCTGCCCCTGAGTAACTCCCGTCGGGCCCTTGCGGTGCAATGGGAGCAATGGGAGCTGATGAGCGTCTCTCACCACCCGTGCCACGCTGGTTATCCGATGTGTTCGAAAAACCTCGCTGACCTGCGAGCCCCGTTACGGAATCGAACCGTAGACCTTCTCCTTACCATAACCATGGCATGATGCACCACGCACGCTAGCTGCACCGGTGACACGGGTTATCGCACTGACAGCACTGGCTGAGCTGGAATTATCCGGAGCGCCGTGCCACGAGCCGTGCCACGCGGCAGGCGCCGTGTTCAGGTAGGCGTACGCCGGAGGGCGCGGATCGCGGGATCGCCCGGCCGCTGGCCCTGCCGGCCATGGGCAGTCCGGGCCGCCGGGCGCTGATGCCGGGCCTGCCGGCTCATTCGGTGATTCATTTCGCGATTGGCCGTCGGCAAGTGACGATGACAGATCGTAATTAACAACCTGTGATCAGATGGCTGCAATGGGTACATAACGCCGACTCGGCGCGGGTGCCAATCGCGCTTGATGCGGCGTGCGCCGCGAGCAGAACGTCCAGCTCTGGCTCATGCTCGGGGCGGGTTACCTGATGGCGGCAAAACGGCGCGTTCACCCCGGGCCGCCGGCAGCAATTCGCTGACGCACCAGATAGCTCGGTGCGGCACCGGCAGGCAAGTCGGCTTACCGCTCCTGCTGGCACAGCGGAATCCCTGGTCTGCGGAGGTTAAGCGCGCGGTCAGGCGTGCCGTTGCGGGGCGCCTGAGCGCGCGTCGAGGGCTGATCGTGTTAGCGGTTTCGCTGGCCGTTCCGGATGTCACTGGTTAGCTGGACTCGCCGGGCCGCACTATGCCGGTTTCGTAGGCCAGGACGACCACTTGGACCCGGTCGCGCAGTCCGAGTTTGGCCAGGACGCGGGCGATGTGGCTTTTCACCGTGGCATCGCTGAGGTACAGCCGCCGGGCGATCTCGGCGTTGGACAGGCCCTGGGCCACCAGCTTCACCACCTCAAGCTCGCGGCCGGTCAGCTGGCTGGCCGTCTCGGCGGCTGCGCGGTCCGGGGCGGGCCTGCGGCAGAAGTCCTCGACCAGGCGCCGGGTGATCGAGGGGGCCAGCAGCGCCTCGCCGGCTGAGACGGTGCGTACTGCGGTGGCCAGCTGGTCGCGGCTGGCGTCTTTGAGCAAGAAGCCGCTCGCGCCGGCCCGCATCGCGCGGTAGACGAACTGATCAAGGTCGAACGTGGTGAGCATCAAGATCTTGGCGCGGCTGCCGGCCCGGATCAGGTGCGCGGCCGCCTCGATCCCGTCCATGCCGGGCATCCGGACGTCCATGAGCACCACATCGGGATCAAGTTTGCGTGCGGCCGCGATCGCCTCGCTGCCGGTGCCTGCCTCGCCCACCACGGTGATGCCGGGCTCGGCCTCCAGCAGCATCCGCAGGCCCTCGCGGACAAGGTCCTGGTCATCAGCGATCAGCACGCTGATGACCGGGCTCATGGCACCGGCCATGCCGGGCGGAGCTGCTCACCGAGTGGCAGCCGGGCCCGTACCGCGAACCCGCCGGCCGGCCGCGGCCCGGCGGCTAGCTCGCCGCCGAACAGCGCCACCCGCTCGCGCATGCCGGCCAGACCCTGCCCGCCGCCGGCCGTTCCGGCTGGCTGCGGCCCGGCCCCGTCGTCGGTGACCTCGATCAGCACCTCCTCCGCGCCGCACCGGACGCTGACCTCCGCGCTGGCCGGGCCGGCATGCTTGAGGACATTGGTCAGGGCTTCCTGCACGATCCGGTACGCCGAGATATCCACCGCCGCGGGCAGCCGGCCAGGGTCGCCGTCGATGACCAGCACCACGGGCAGCCCGGCCGCGCGGACTCCCTCTACCAGCGCCGCCAGCTCGGCCACGCCCGGCTGCGGAGACAGCCCGGGCACGGCGGCCGGCTCGTCCGGCTGCCGCAGCACGCCGAGCAGCCTGCGCATCTCCACTAGCGCCTGCCGGCCGCTGCGCTCGATTTTCTCCAGGGTCGGGCCGGTGTCGGTGCCGCCTGCGGCCTGGGCGCCGGCCGCCTGCAGGACCACCACGCTCAGGTTGTGCGAGACGATGTCATGCAGCTCGCGCGCCATCCGGGCCCGCTCATCAGCGACGGCCCGCTCGGCCTGCCGCTCGGCGGCCGCGGTGCGCGCGGCCTGCGCCACGGCCTCCCTGCGGCCCCGCACGAACACCCCGGCCAGCCACGTGGCCAGGAGCGCGACTGCGAAGAAGGCAGCCGACCACTCATTGCCCGTGTTGCCGCTCATGATGTCGTGGTTCGCCTGGCCGTAGACCACGGCGCCCGCGGCGGTGACCGCGAGCCCGGCCAGCGCCCGGCGCAGCGTACTGTACGCGGCCACGGAATAGCTGCCCACCGCCAGCACGAACATCAGCTCCACGCCTTCCGGCGAGTTCCCCGTGACCAGGGCCTGCAGCGAGATGCCAGCCCAGATGATGGTCCAGCTCAGCAGCGGCGCCCGCCGTCGCAGCACCAGCGGGGCGCCGATCAGCAGCGGCCAGATGACCTTCAGCCAGGTCGGCCCCGCGAATGGCGTGGAGATCACGTTCACCGACCACACCGCGACGGCGGCCAGCGCGACACCGATCACAGCCAGGCTCAGATCCAGTGCCAGGGCGCGGCCAGGGGCCTTCATGCCACCAAGCTACGCCTGCAAAGGTTGTCCGGCATCGCCCGCGCGGCTACCCGGATTCATCCTCGCGGCGGAGCTGATTCGCCCTGACGGCCGCTGCCTGGCGGCCAGGGCCGCAGCTACGTTCGAGCTCACCACACATCGACCGGAAGGACTTCCCGATGCTTCGCCAACAACTGCCGCGGGCCGCCGCCGCGGCCTCGCTGGTCATCGCGCCGCTCCTCGGGCTGGTCGCGGCCTGCGCCTGGCCGCCGCTGCGCGCCGGCGACCGCGCGCAGATCACCGCGATCAGCGCCCAGCCTGGCCGCTGGTACATCTTCTCGCTGTTTCTCCTGCTCAGCACAATCATGCTCGTGCCCGCCGTGCTCGCCCTGATGCGCCTGCTCGGCCGCAGCCGCCCCACCTGGGCCCTGATCGCCGGGTGCGCGGCCCAGCTCGGCATCCTCATCGGCGTCGGCGACGCGGCCACCAATCTCATGTTCTGGCAGATGGGCTCCCGTGGGGCCAGCCTGGGCCAGATGGCCGCGCTGGCCACCCGCTACAACGCTGCGCCCGGCGCGGCGCTGATCTTCATGATCGGCGGACTGGCGACCCTGGGCGGGACGCTGGCGCTGTCGGCCGGGCTCTGGCGCGCGCACGCCGTACCCGCCTGGACCGCGATCGCCGTCGCGACAGCCATGATCGCCAACATCGTCGGCCTGTCCGCCAACAGCGTCCCGATCACGATCGCCAGCTTCGCCCTGCTGCTGGCAGCATTCGGCCGCATCACGGTGATCGTCCGCAGCAGCCCAGCCTGGCCCCAGCCAGACACCACGGTAACCACCAGGCCGACGGTCAGCGCACTGCCCATCCGAAGCTAACACACACGCTGGCCCCTCCCGCCCCTCCCGCCCTGACGTCGGAGGGGCGGGAGGGGCCAGCGTCACGGTCCGCAGCATCGCCGTCCCTCAACGGACCGAGCCGCGGACACCAAGCCAGCACAGCCCAGCGACCCGCCGCCACGCCCAGCCCGGCGCCCGCACAACGCACCCGGTCACACCGAAACCGGCCAACTCCCAGGCGTGCGGCAGCTTGCCGGTGCGCCCAGAACGACCCGTTCGGTACTCGCTCGCAGAATCGAGTAGCGGAGCGCCAAACCGTCCATACCGGCGGCTACTTGCGCGGGCGCGCGAAGACTCTGGTTGCTCTCCGTGACGGGGGCCCGCCAGCCTCCGTCCTCGGCTGGCAGAGTTCACGGCTGCCGACTGAGCACATGCCATGGCCGATGTCATGGCGTACCGCGGCGCTCGACCCTGTCCGCGGCACCCATAAGGGCCACCAGTATCAAGAGGGCGTACGAACCTGGCCCGGTGACTACGCGTGCCGCCGGGCTGGGCTGACTATTCTGCTGGATCCTTCCTCGCAGCTGGCCGGGTTTTCTCGCCGCGCGGCCAGGGGTCAAGCTGGAGCGCCCGCAGCCGCGCAGCGGCGAGGACGAACGAGCTTGACGCCGGCTAGCGGCGGAAGATCCTCGGGGGCGGGGAAGGGTTCGTTGCGGTTTGGCTTATCGGGGTCGTGCGTTTCCCGGTGGCCGGCGGAGTGGTCTCGCAAGCACCCATCCGGCGCCGCGCCAGCGTGCGGGCGGCTGCCATGACCATGTGTCCGGGGACCGGGCTGCTCAGTCAGATGATCGAGCGCGGCGCTGGCGCCGGCTCATGCCGCAGGAGCGAGCGTGCCCGGGGCTTGGTGACCCTCCCGTCGTCACGGCCGCGGCGGCGGCGTTGCCGTGCCGTCGGCCTGCATGCTGGCCAGCAGGTGGTAGGCGCGGGTCAGGAGCTTGCGGGAGATGGCGATGGTGGCGATCTTCTTCCCGCGGCGTTGGGCGATGGCCGTGTAGGTGGCGGCGAACTCGGGGGACCGCTTGGCGGTCTGGGCCGCCTGGTTCATGACCCAGCGCAGCCAGGCCGAGCCCTGCTTGGAGATGTGCCCGTGCCGGACGGTCAGGTCCGAACCGCGGACCGTCGGGGTCAGCCCGGCCCAGCTGGCAAGCTTACGGGCGCTGCCGAACCGGCTGATGTCGCCGATCTCGGCCAGCATCACCAGCGCGGTGAACTCCCCCACGCCGGGCAGCGCCCGCAGTACCTTGACCCGCGGGTCGGCCTTGGCGCGGGCGTGCAGCTCGCCGTCAAGCCGGTCAATCACGGGTGCCAGGCCGTCGATGACGGCCAGGCAGTCGGTGACGATCTCCCGCGACGCGGCCGGCAGGTCGAGCTCGGCCAGCCAGCCGCGGCCGGGCCCGGTCCAGTAGCCGGCGGACCGGTCATAGCCCTGGTCGGCGGCGACCGCGTGGATCCGGTTACGCAGGCCGGTGCCGAGGCGGACCAGGCTGATCCGGTGCCGGATCAGCGCGCGGAGCTGGCGTACCTGCGCCGGGGCGATCCACGCCTCGGGCAGCAGGTCCGCGCGCAGCAGCTGTGCCAGGATCGCGGCGTCGACCTTGTCGTTCTTCAGCCGCGCCGAGGCGATCGCCTTGCACCGCAGCGGGTGCACCAGGTGCGAATCGAAGCCGTAGTCCTCCAGCAGATCGGCCAGCCAGCTCCAGCCGAACGCGGCCTCGAACGCCACTGGCGTCCCCGAGGGCAGATCGCCGAT
>Ga0209040_10003358_pt1 | contig 12316 bp, 11 predicted proteins | sample BogFormECP12_OM3_FD_188240 | JGI IMG/M metagenome (GOLD analysis project Ga0209040, IMG submission 188240) | Bog forest soil microbial communities from Calvert Island, British Columbia, Canada - ECP12_OM3 (SPAdes) (version 2) | ecosystem: Environmental > Aquatic > Freshwater > Wetlands > Bog ... | reverse complement strand
TGAATCCGCGCGAGAAGCTCACCGAGGACTACATCACGGGCCGCGTGGGCTGAGCGGCGCGCGGCTCGGCGCCCCCGGCTCGCCGCCCGCGTCAATCCGTGTTGCGCAGCAGCTCGTTGATCGAGGTCTTGGCGCGCGTCTGCGCATCGACGCGCTTGACGATGACCGCGCAGGCGAGCGAGTACTTGCCACCGGCCGCAGGGAGGCTGCCGGGAACCACGACCGCACCGGCCGGCACGCGGCCATAAATGATCTCATCGCGTTCGCGATCGTATATGCGCGTGCTCTGGCCGATGAACACGCCCATCGATACGACCGCGCCGGTCTCGACGATCACGCCCTCGACGATTTCGGAGCGCGCGCCGATGAAGCAATTATCCTCGATGATCGTCGGGCTCGCCTGCAGCGGCTCGAGCACGCCTCCGATGCCGACCCCGCCCGACAAATGCACGTTCTTGCCGATCTGCGCGCAGGAGCCGACCGTGGCCCAGCTGTCGACCATCGTGCCGGTGTCGACGAACGCGCCGATGTTCACGAAGCTCGGCATCAACACGACGTTGGCCGCGATGTAGGCGCCGCGGCGCACCGTGGCGGGCGGCACGACGCGCATGCCTGCGGCGGCGAATTTCGCGCTGTCCCAGCCGCTGAACTTGAGCGGCACCTTGTCGTAGAAGCCGAGACCGGCGGCGGCCATGGTCACATTGTCCTTGACGCGAAACGACAGCAGCACGGCCTTCTTGAGCCATTCGTGCACCTGCCATCCGTCGGCGGTCTTCTCGGCGACACGCAGTATGCCGCGGTCCAGCGCATCGATGACCGCCTCGATCGAGGCGCGCAGGTCGGGCGGCGTCGTGTGCGGCGTCAGCTGGGCACGCGACTCGTAGGCCTCCTCGACGATTGTCTTGAGCCGCTCGGCGGATTTCGGTAGCTCATGGGATGTGGGCCGCTCGTAGACCATGGCATCAACCCCGGGCCGCATCGCGCCGATCGAGCGCGCGCACCAAGGCTTCTTTGAGCTTGTCACAGGACTCTGTCTGCAATTCGAACCCATCCGTATCGGTGATGTAGAAAACGTCCTCGGCGCGTTCTCCGACCGTCATGATTTTCGCGCCGTTGATCGCGACGTGCTGCGCCTTGAACACTTTGCCGACCTCGGACAGCAGGCCCGGCCGGTCGGCCGCGACCAATTCGAGGATCGTGCGGTTGTTGCGTGTGTCGAGGCTGAAGTTGACCTGCGTGGGCGTGGAGAACATGCGCACTTGGCGCGGCGCGCGCCGCGTGACGATCAGCGGTGCATCCTCAGGCTGCTTCAAATTGCGGCCGAGGCTGCGTTCGATATCGGCGATGCGCCCCGGATCGCTGATGATCGCGCCGCTGTCCTCGAGCACGACGTAGGTCTCGAGGCTGAAATCCTTCGAGCTCAGGATCAGCCGGGCATCGACGACGTTCAATCCCATCTGATCGAGCACCGCGGTCGTGCGCGCGAAGCTGTGCAGGCCGCGCGGCGTGTAGGTGAGCACCGCCGTGCCGCCGCGCTCGTGGAGCTGGCGGATCGCGACGAGGGGCTTCTCGTCGGTCTCAGCGCGCGCCGCGAGCAGCGTCGTGTGCCAGGCGATTTCCTCGGGCAAATAGCGCAGGAAATACGCCTCGGTCCACTGCGACCAGACGCGTTCGATGTCGGCGTCGGCGAGCCCCGGCATCTTTTCGCGCGCGCTCGCCTGCGTATTGCGGATCAGCTCCTCCTGATCGATCGGGGTCTCGAGGCCGCGGCGCAGCGCCTGCTTGATGCGCTCGTAGAACTCCTCGAACAGGCGCCCCTTCCAGGCGTTCCACAACTTCGGGTTGGTGCCGCGCACATCCGCGACGGTCAAGACGTACAGATAATCGAGGTGGGTTTGGTCGCCGACGCGCGTCGCGAAATCGTGGATGACGTCCGGGTCGCTGATGTCCTTCTTCTGCGAAGTGATCGAGAGGATCAGGTGATTGCGCACCAGCCACGCGACGATGCGTGCCTCGTAGCGGCCCAATCCCTGTTCCAAACAAAACGCTTCGGCATCGACGGCGCCGAGTTCCGAGTGATCGCCGCCGCGGCCCTTGGCAAGATCGTGAAACAGGGCCGCGAGATAGGCGACTTCCTGGCGCGGCAGCGACTGCATGATCTGGCTTATCGCCGGAAATTCGTGATTGAATTTCGGCATCGCGAAGCGGCGCAGATTGCTGACCACGAACAGCGTATGCGCATCCACGGTGTAGGCGTGGAACAGGTCGTACTGCATCCGGCCGACGACGCGGCCGAATGCCGGAATGTACCGGCCGAGCACCCCGTAGAGGTTCATGCGCCGCAGCTCATGCGTGACTCCGACCGGCGCGCACAGAATTTCGAGGAACAGGCGATGATGGCGCGGATTTTGACGGAATTCCTCGTCGATCAACGGCACGTGCAGGCCGATCAGGCGGATCGTTTCGGCGCGCACGCCCCGCAAATGCGGGTTCTGCTGCAGCAGCACGAACAATTCGAGCAGCGCGGACGGATGGCGCGCGAAGACTTCCGCGTGGGTCACTTCGAGATAATCGTTGCGGCTCTGAAAGCGCGCATTGATCGGCACCGGCGGGCCGCTTTGGGTCAGGATCGCCTCGCGAAACAGCTGCAGCAGCATTTCGTTGAGCAGACTCACGTCCATCACGGTTCGGTAGTATTTCTGCATCAATTGTTCGACGGCGAGCGTGAAGCTCGCGTCCTCGTAGCCGAACAATTTTGCGAGCTTGATCTGGTAATCGAACAGCAGCCGATCCTCGCGCCGGCTCGTGAGCACGTGCAGGCCGAAGCGCACCTTCCAGAGGAAGGCCTGGCCGGCCTTCAACTTGCGCAGCTCGTCGCGCGTCAGGAAGCCGTGCGCGACCAACTCGTCGAGAGTCTCGGTGCCGAAATGGCGCTTGGCGACCCAGCCGATCGTTTGGAGGTCCCGCAGTCCGCCGGGGCTCGACTTGACGTTCGGTTCGAGGTTGTAGGCGGTATCGAAATAACGATGATGGCGGTCGGTCTGTTCCTTGACCTTGGCCTCAAAAAAATCCTGCGAGGACCAGAGCCGATCCGGGGCCAGCGCGCGTCGCATGCCCGCGAACAGCGGCTCGGGGCCCGCGAGCAGCCGCGCCTCGAAGAGCGTCGTCGCAACGCTGATGTCGGCGAGGCTTTCGCTCTGGCAGTCGTCGATCGAGCGCACGCTGTGCCCGACTTCGAGACCGATGTCCCAGAGCAGCGCGAGGAATCGCTCGATGTCGGACTGCCAATCGGCCGAATCGCTCTTCGGCAGCAGCACCATGATGTCGATGTCGGAGCAGGGGTGCAGCTCGCCGCGGCCGTAGCCGCCGACCGCAACGAGCGCCAGATCCTCGGCGAATCGGCCCGCGTGGCGCTTCCACGCGGCGCGCAGCACGATGTCGACGAGACGAGCGCGGTCGCGCACCAGCTCCTCGACGTCCTCATCGGCCGCAAAGCGCTCGCGCAGCAGCTCGGTGCCGCGGTCGAGCACCTGGCGGAACACCGGCGGGGAGTATTGGCTGGTTTCGAGCGCCTCGGGCGCTACGCCGAGGTAGGGCCAACCGGCTGCTTGGTCCAAATCGATGCCGCGTGCGTTCAAGAAGCCGCCGCGGCCGGCTGCGCGCCGTCGGTCCCCGCCGCGAGCATCTCTCGCTGTGCGGCCGCCAAGGCGGCCGCGCCCAAGGTCAGGACCTCGAAGCCGGCGTCGGTCACCAAAATCGTGTGCTCCCATTGGGCCGAGAGCGACTGATCCCGGGTGACGACGGTCCAGCCGTCGTCGAGCACGCGCACCTCGCGGCGGCCCGCATTGATCATCGGTTCGATCGTAAAGGTCATGCCGGCCGCGAGTTCGAGGCCCGTACCCGCCTTGCCATAATGCAGCACCTGTGGATCCTCGTGATAGACGCGGCCGATGCCGTGTCCGCAATACTCGCGCACCACGGAGAAGTTATTGCTCTCCGTGTAGGTCTGGATCGCATTGCCGATATCGCCGAGAGTTGCCCCCGGCCTCACGATTCGAATCGCGCGCCACATGGCTTCGTGGCACACCTCGGAGAGGCGGCGCGCCGCGACCGGCGGCGTACCCGCGAAGTACATGCGGCTGGTGTCGCCATGAAACCCGTCGCGGATGACCGTGACGTCGATATTGATGATGTCCCCGTTCTTCAAGCGCCTGTCGCCGGGAATGCCGTGGCAGACGACGTGGTTGATCGAGGTGCAGATCGTCTTCGGAAAGCCCCGGTAATTGAGGTTCGCGGGAATCGACTCCAGTTCGTCGACGATGAAGTCGTGGCAGCGCTTGTCGAGTTCCTCGGTGGTGACGCCGGGTTGTACATAGGGCTCGATCATGTCCAGAACGCTCGCGGCCAGGCGCCCCGCGGCCCGCATTTTGTCCTGTTCCTGAGGAGTTTTGATCGTCACGTTCATCGGTGCCGCCGGACTTTGTTTCCACTATTGGGCATGGTATAAAGAGCGGCTTTTTTTAACAACCCCGCACGCGTGTCGTCACAATCGGCCGGGTGCCCGTTCCAAGAGCGAAAGTTCGAAGCTCGGGTTGCCGATTGGGATGCGCGGAGGCTCAACCCAACCAAGGAGTTTTCATGTCTAGCGTGTCCATGCGACAAATGCTGGAAGCGGGCGTCCATTTTGGACACCAAACCCGCTTCTGGAACCCGAAGATGGCTCCGTTCATCTTCGGCGAACGAAACAAAATTCATATCATTAATCTCGAAAAGACGCAGCCGCTGTACGCACACGCGGCCGCCTTCATTCGGGGAGTTGCCGCCGAGGGCGGCAAGGTACTGTTCGTCGGCACCAAGCGCTCGGCGCGCGACGCGGTCCAAAAAGAAGCCACGCGTTGCAGTATGCCTTACGTCAACCAGCGTTGGTTGGGTGGCATGCTCACAAATTTCAAGACCATCCGTCAGTCGATCAAGCGACTCAACGAGCTCGATGAGATGGCGCAAAGCGGTGCACTGGATCGGCGCGGCAAGAAAGAGGCGCAGATGCTGCGCCGCGAGATGGACAAGCTGCTGCGCAGTCTCGGCGGCATCCGCAACATGAACGCCTTGCCCGATGCGCTGTTCGTCATCGACGTGGGACACGAGGAAATCGCAATTCACGAGGCACGCAAGCTCGGCATTCCCGTGGTCGCGGTCGTCGACACGAATTGTTCGCCCGACGGCATCGATTACGTGATTCCCGGCAATGACGATGCGATGCGCGCCATCCTGCTGTATGCGGGCGGCGTCGCGGATTCGGTTCTCGAAGGAAAGGCTTCGCTGCCGGAAGTGCCGGTTGGGGAAGACGAATTCGTCGAATTGGACGAAGAGGGCAACCCGAAGAAACAGGCCGCAGGTGCGCGCCGGCCGTCGGCACCGCCGCGCGGCAAGAAGCCGCCCCCGCGCCGCAAGGTCCCGGTGACCGTCATACCGGGCGTGGCCGCGGTCGCCGCTGCCGTCGAGGAAGAAGTCGAAGTCGACGAGACCGACGCGGTCGACGCGGCCCCCGCCGAGGTGCGCCCCGCGAGCGCCCCGAGGCGCCGGCCCGTGGGCCGCCGTACGCCGACGCGCGGCGCCTGATCGACCGAAGACCCACTGGGCCGGTGCACCCGAAGGCGGGGCCGGCCCCTAATCTCGAAAGGAGTCAGGGCGCCGCAGGCACCTTGGAAAAGCTAAGACCATGAATATTACGGCTGATGCAGTCAAACAACTCCGCGAACGCACCGGCGCGGGCATGATGGAATGCAAGAAGGCGCTCGTCGAAACCAAGGGCGACTTGGATGCGGCCGCCGAACTGATGCGCAAGACCGGACTTGCGAAGGCCGACAAGAAGGCGACGCGCGTCGCCGCCGAAGGCACGATCGCGATCGAGCGCGCGAACTTGAAGGCGGTGCTCGTCGAGGTCAACTGTGAGACGGACTTTGTCGCGCGCAGCGACGAATTCCAGGCATTCGCGCGCGATGCCGCGCGCGCGGCGCTCATCGTCGGCTCGGCCGATCTGAATGCGCTGCTCGCGTCAAACCATGCGGGCGCAACTCTCGACGAGGTTCGGCGCGCCTTGGTCGCGAAGATCGGCGAGAACATCTCGGTGCGACGTACCGTGACGCTCACCGCTCCGACCGCGCTCGGCACCTACCTGCACGGCGGGCGGATCGGCGCCTTGGTCGCCCTGAAGGGCGGGGACGAAGCGCTCGCCAGGGATCTCGCGATGCACGTCGCCGCGGTGAACCCGGCCTATGTCGATGCCGGCGGCGTACCGGCGGCCGTGCTCGAGAAGGAGCGCGCCATTTTGGCCGAGCAAACCAAGGGCGAGAACAAGCCGCCGGAAATCATCGCCAAGATGGTCGAAGGTCGACTGCGCAAGTACCTCGCCGAGATCACGCTGCTTGGCCAGCCCTTCGTCAAGGATCCCGAGGTGACCGTGGAGAAGCTCTTGAAGAAGTCGGGCGCGACGGTCACGGGGTTCGTGCGCTATGAGGTTGGGCAGGGCATCGAGAAGAAGCACGACGATTTCGTCGGCGAGGTCATGGCGCAAGTCAAAGCCAACAGGTGAGGACCAGAGCAACGGCTGTAAAGCCCGATAGTCGTAGAGACCGGAACGCGCGCCGTGGATGCAAGCCCCGCGTATAGTAGGACCTAGAGTTTATGACCGATACCACCGCCCCGGCGCGCTACCGCAGAATCTTGGTCAAATTGTCCGGCGAGGCGCTGCTGGGCGCAGAGGATTACGGGATCGATGCGCTGATCCTCAAGCGCATCGCGGGCGAGATCCGGGATTTGACGCTCATGGGCGTGCAAATCGCCGTGGTCATCGGCGGCGGGAATATATTTCGGGGCGCGGGACTTGCGCGCGCGGGGATGGATCGGGTGACGGCCGATCACATGGGGATGCTCGCAACCGTGATCAACGCGCTCGCGATGCAGGATGCCCTGGAGAGCCTCGGCACCTATGCGCGCGTCATGTCGGCGCTGCGGATCAACGAAGTCTGCGAGGACTATATCCGGCGCCGTGCGACCCGTCATTTGGAGAAGGGGCGGGTCGTGATTTTCGCCGCCGGGACCGGCAATCCGTTCTTCACGACCGATACCGCGGCGAGTCTGCGCGCGATCGAAATCAATGCCGACATCCTGCTCAAGGCGACCAAGGTCAACGGCGTTTACGATTCGGATCCGCTCAAGAACCCGCACGCCAAGCGCTACGCGCGACTGACCTTCGATCAAGTGCTCGCCGACCGCCTCAACGTCATGGACGCAACCGCGATCGTCATGTGTCGGGAAAACAATCTGCCGCTGCAGATATTCAATCTTTTTCATGCCGGCGATTTGGTGCGTATCGTGCAGGGCGAGGACGTCGGCACCGTCGTTTCTGTCGAACCTTAAGGGGAATTCATGCTGGACGACATCAAGAAAGATGCCACGCAACGCATGCAGAAATGCGTGTCGACGTTCAGAGACCAGCTCAAGAAGCTGCGCACCGGCCGTGCTCACACGAGTCTCATCGAGCACATCAAGGTTGATTACTATGGCTCGGAGATGCCGCTGAACCAAGTGGCGAACGTGGCGACCGAGGACGCGCGCACGCTCACGGTGACGCCGTGGGAGAAAGCCATGGTGCCGATCATCGAGAAGGCCATTTTCAAATCCGATCTCGGCCTCACGCCGAATTCCGCAGGCACGCTGATTCGCATCTCGATGCCGGCGCTGACCGAGGAGCGCCGCCGCGACATCACCAAGGTCGTGAGGAGCGAAGCGGAGGCGGCGCGCGTCGCGGTTCGCAACGTTCGCCGCGAAGTCATGACCGAATTGAAGGAAATGCTCAAAGAAAAGCTGATCGCTCAAGACGACGACCGGCGCGCCCAAGAGGACATCCAAAAGCTCACCGACAAGCACGTCGCCGAAATCGACCATGCGATGGCCGACAAGGAAAAGGAATTGATGCAGGTCTGAGCGTTCGCAGACTTGCACGATCCGAAACAGTAATGGCCGACTCGCCGCAGCATGTCGCAATCATCATGGACGGCAACGGCCGCTGGGCCCGCTCGCGCGGCTTGCCGCGCGCCGCGGGACACCGCGCGAGCATCAAAGTCGTGCGCCGGGTCGTCGAGGATTGCGGAAAAGCCGGGATTCGTTTTCTCACGCTGTTCGCCTTCAGCAGCGAGAACTGGCGCCGGCCTCCCGATGAGGTCGGCATGTTGATGGGCCTGTTTCTCGATGCGCTGGTTCGCGAAATCGAAGATTTGCACCGCAACGGCGTGCGCCTGCGCTTCATCGGGGACCGCGAATCCCTCGGCGCGGAACTCGCGAGCCGCATGCTGGCCGCCGAGGCGCTCACGCGCGCGAACCCGGGACTCGAACTCAATGTCGCGGTCGCCTACGGCGGCCGTTGGGATCTCGTGCAGGCCTGCCGTTCGCTGTGCGCGGATGCGGCAGCGGGGAGCTTGTCGCCGGCCGACATCGGCGAAGCGCAGATCGCCGAGCGTCTTGCGCTCGCAGGCGTACCGGACCCGGATCTGCTGATACGCACCGGCGGCGAGCAGCGCATCAGCAACTTCTTGCTGTGGAATCTCGCCTACACCGAGTTGTATTTCGACGAGGTGCTGTGGCCCGAGTTCTCGCCGGCGCATTTGGAGGCGGCATTCGAACACTACCGGCGGCGCGAGCGCCGTTTCGGCAAGACCTCGGCGCAAGTGTCGGCCCACACCGATGCTTAAGACCAGGGTGCTGACCGCGTGTGTACTCGGCTTGGTCCTGCTGACGGGCTTGTTTTTGCTGCCGGCGGCGGCCGCTAGGCTCGCGTTCGGCGCGGTCTTCACGATCGGTGCCTGGGAATGGGCCGGCTTCGGCGGGCTCGATCGAGTCGTCGCGCGCATTGCCTATACCGCCTGCATAGCGGCGCTGTTGACCCTCGCGTGGCGGTGGAGTGCCGATGCGCAGAATCTGCGGGTCTTGCTGTCCGCGGCCTGCGTCTGGTGGGCGATTGCATTCGTCTGGGTTTGCGTCGCGCCGCATCGGCAGGCGCGCACGCTAACTTTGTTCTGTGGTGCGCTCGTCTTGGTTCCCGCATTCACCGCGCTCGCGCGGCTGCTCGGCGCCGAGCGCGGATTTACCCGCGGCCCCGAGGCGGTGCTTTGCCTGGTGCTGCTGGTCGTGGCGTCGGACATCGGCGCCTATTTCGCGGGCCGTCGCTTCGGCCGCCTCAAGCTCGCGCCGCAGGTTAGCCCGTCCAAGACCTGGGAAGGCGCCGCCGGCGGCCTCGTCGGGGTGGCCTTGCTCGCATTGGCCGGCGCACTGGTCTTTGGGCTGCCGGTTCTTGCTAGCGTGGCCTTCGGCTGCGCGATCGGTTTGATCTCGATCGTCGGCGATCTGACCGAGAGCATGTTCAAGCGCTCGGCCGGCCTCAAGGACAGCGGCAGGCTGCTGCCGGGCCATGGCGGCATGCTCGATCGCATCGACAGCGTCACCGCGGCCGCGCCTCTCTACGCACTCGGGCTCTTCAGTTCTGGGGTACTCGCATGACGCCGGTCCGCGGTGTCGCGGTGCTCGGGAGCACGGGCAGCATCGGCAAGAGCACGCTTGCGGTCATTGCCGAGCATCCGGACCGCTTTCGCGTGACCAGCCTGGGGGCCCACCGCAACTGGCAAACGGTGGTCGAGCAGGCAAAGACCTTCGAGCCGGACACGGTCGTGCTCGTCGATGCGGACGCGGCCGAGCGAGCGCGTATTGCGCTGCGCGAGTCGGGTTCGCTATCCAAGGTCGAGAGCGGCGCCGCGGCGCTCGCAGCAGCGGTCGCGGATTCCGGCGTGCAGATCGTCATGGCGGCGATTGTCGGTGCCGCCGGTTTGCTTCCGACGCTCGCGGCGGTGCGCGCCGGCAAGCGCGTGCTGCTCGCGAATAAGGAGTCCCTGGTCATGGCGGGCCGTCTGCTCATGGATGAGGTGCGCGCGGCCGGCGCCCAGCTGATTCCGATCGACAGCGAACATAACGCGATCTTCCAATGCATGCCCGCGGGCTTCCTGCCCGGCGAACCTGCGCGCGGCGTGACGCACGTGATTCTGACCGCGTCCGGCGGTCCGTTTCGCACCGCCGCGTCCGCAGATCTGCCGTTCGTCACGCCGGAGCAAGCCTGCGCGCATCCGAAATGGAAGATGGGACGCAAGATATCGGTCGATTCGGCGACTCTGATGAACAAGGGGCTCGAGGTCATCGAGGCGACGCTGCTGTTTGGCTTGCCCGAGGCGCGTGTCGAGATCGTCGTGCATCCACAGAGCGTGGTACATTCGCTCGTACAATATGCGGACGGTTCGCTGCTCGCGCAGTTGGGCGCGCCCGATATGCGAACACCGATCGCGCAAGCGCTCGCCTGGCCGGAGCGCATCACATCCGGTGTACAATCCCTCGACCTGGCGGTCATCGGTCAGCTCGACTTCGAGCCGCCGGACCACGGGCGTTTCCCGGCCGTCGAACTCGCTCGATCCGCCGCACGGGCCGGCGGTAGCGCCCCAGCGTTGCTGAACGCGGCCAACGAGGTCGCAGTTCAGGCGTTTCTCGAGGGGCGCTTGAACTTTACGGGCATTGCTGCGGTCATTGACCAAGTGCTGCAGCACATCGGTGCAAGCCCCGTGAAGACTCTGGATGACGTCTTGGAGGCCGACGCCGCCGCGCGTCGCTTGGCTGCTGCTTTGATCGAGCCTGCACGTGGAGCCGTTGCATGAGGATCTTGATTTTCGTCGCCGCATTTCTGTTCGCCATCGGAATACTTGTGGCGGTGCATGAATTCGGCCATTACTGGGTAGCCAAGAGGCTCGGCTTCAAGGTGCTGCGCTTCAGCATCGGCTTCGGCAAACCGCTGTGGATGCGGCACGGCAAGGACGCCGATAAAACCGAGTACTGCTTGGCGGCGATCCCGATGGGCGGCTATGTCAAGCTGCTCGATGAGCGCGACGGCGACGTGGCGGCGGCCGATTTGCCTCGCTCCTTCACGCATCGACCAATTGCCCATCGAATCGCCGTATTGCTCGCCGGGCCGGCGATGAATTTCGTGTTTGCGGTGCTGCTCTACGCGATTCTGGCGATGCTTGGCACCGAGGTCGTCAGGCCGGTCGTCGGGGAAGTGCGTCCGGAGAGCCCCGCGGCCCAGGCGGGTCTGCGCCGCGGCGACGTGATCGTGCGCGTCGGCGATCGGCGCGTGGACGATACCGAGGAGCTGCAAATTGCGCTGATACGTCGCTTCTCGGACGACGGCATCATCCCGCTCGACGTGCGCCGCGACGGCGCCGTTAGCTCGATGAAACTGCGCGTCGCGGGCGATCGGCGCGCAATGACCGAGCCGGGTCAACTGCTGCCGGGCCTCGGCTTCGACCTTGCGAGCTGGAAGGCGACCTCGACCGTCGTCGCGGTGCCTGCGGACAGCGCCGGGGCAAGAGCCGGATTGCATGCCGGCGATCGGCTGCTCGCGGTCGACGGTGAGCCGCTCGCCAACAGTTCGGAATTCGTCTCCGCGATCAGCGGCTCAGCCGGCCGAACCGTCGCGATCGACGTGGAGCGCGCGGGCGAGCGCATGAAAATCGCCGCGAACGTACCGCGGGTCGTCGAACAGGGTCGAACGATCGGCCGGCTCGGCATTTCGGTCGAAGACGGCGCGCGCAGCTGGCCGCCCGGCCTCGTTGAAATGCACCGCTCAGGACCCGTCGAGGCGCTTGGGGTGGGCATCGGAAAAACCTGGGAAATGTCCGCGCTCACGGTTGAAATGCTGTGGCGCATGGCGAGCGGGCAGGTTTCCGCGAAGAACATCAGCGGGCCGATCAGCATCGCCGAGTTCGCCGGGGTCAGCGCCTTCCTGGGCGCCGGCGCATTCATGGGATTCTTGGCGATCATCAGCGTCAGCCTGGGAGTGCTGAATCTGATGCCCGTGCCTCTATTGGACGGCGGTCAGGTCGTCTATCAACTGGTGGAAGCCGTCAAGGGCAGTCCATTGTCCGAGCGAGCCCAGCTATATGGCCAGCAGATCGGCATTGCTCTGCTCGTGGTGCTCATGAGTCTCGCGTTTTACAACGATATCTCCAGACATTTGAATTGATGGGAAATCATGAGCAAAAATAATTTAAGGTCGGATTCGCGTGGGGTTTGATTTTCGTCTTCTCGGGGTTGTGGCGCTCGCCGTCCAACCCCTGAGTTCTGCTGTGCTCGCGCAGGAAGCGCCTCAGTCGCAGCAGTTCACGGTCGGCGACATACGGGTGGAGGGACTGCAGCGAATCTCCGAAGGCACGGTGTTCAACTA
>Ga0209040_10003357_pt1 | contig 12321 bp, 10 predicted proteins | sample BogFormECP12_OM3_FD_188240 | JGI IMG/M metagenome (GOLD analysis project Ga0209040, IMG submission 188240) | Bog forest soil microbial communities from Calvert Island, British Columbia, Canada - ECP12_OM3 (SPAdes) (version 2) | ecosystem: Environmental > Aquatic > Freshwater > Wetlands > Bog ... | reverse complement strand
AAGTTGAGTGGCAGAAGATGTCCGGCGAGGACGATTCAGTGACAAAAAGGAAGGTTCGTTGGCACGGGACAGTAGACGTGCAGCAGTTAGCGAGTCCTTCACGATTGGACGGCGGCAAGCGATGATAACAGAATGTAACGAGCAATCTGTGATCAGTTGGTTGCAATTCGCGCATATCGCCGAATATTTGCGGCTATCGAGGCCGGCCGAGATGCTATGGACCTTGCGCCAGATCTTCCTGTTCTGCGCGTCACGGCCGTCCGCTCTAGCCGCCTGCGAGCTGCTTTTATGGCCGGTTGGCATCTGGCCGTGGCGGTCGCGCCCGGCGGTAACGGCGGTGCCTGGCCGAGGGTGCGGCATGGAGCTGCTCGCCGTGTGTTTGTGCGGCCTGGCGGCTCATGGTGGGCATGCGGCTCCTCGCCCGCACAGGGCCAGGCCTTCGGTGCGCCGGACGTAATCGACGAGCGCGGACCGGGGCTGGAATGACAGGGCGCTGTCGGCGGCGCTGGCCAGCGCGGGGGATGCGCCGGGCACGAAGATGAACTGGTAGGTGACGCAGCCGCCGGGGAAGGTGTAGTAGCGAAGGGCGGTGAACTGCGGTGACCGGCTCAGCGGATACTCGAATCGCCGTATGCCGGGCTGGCCGGAGGGGACCTGCCGGGCGCCGGAGGTGTCGCAGGCCGCGGTCAGGGTGACGGTGATGGCCGACGGTCCTGCCCGGTCGGAGTTCAGCGATATGGTGGTGTTCCCGCTGGTGATGTCGGCGCCGACGATGCTCCAGCCTGGCGGGAGCGCGGTGGTGCAGGGCAGCATGGCCGCTGACGGGACCGCCTGGGCGCTGAGGATCATCGTGGGGCCGGTGCCGCAGCTGGGAGCGTTGACGCTCAGATCCCTGGGACCCGGACCCGGGAGGAAGACCCCGAACACAACGGGCCAAAACAGGACGGCGGCGGCGGTGATGGCGAGCGCCGCGGCGGCCAGGGCGGCCCGCCGGGCACTCCAGCGTTGCAGGATGATCGGCGGCCGCGGCGGGGCCAGGGCCCGGAATTCGCCGAGCAGGTCGCGCGGGTCTCGTCTCATGAAGGCGCGGAGCTGGGTGGGGCTGGCGACCCCGCGGGTGGCGGCGAACGCTTCGGCGAGCTCGGCCTCGGTGAAGTAGGCCAGCGCCCGGCGGTAGACCCGCTGCGGGTCCGAACGGATCGCGAGCACCAGCATCATGTTGCCCAGGTCGACCGCCTGCCGCCACGGCGACGGGCGGACCTGCGCGAAGGCCACGTCGATCAGCAGCAGCTCCCCGGCGCGGACCATGAGGTTGCCCGGCTTGATGTCGCGGTGGGCGATCCCGGCGTCCCACAGCTTGCGGATCATTGCCAGCCCCTGGTCGATGACCGCGTCGTCGACCTGGGCCTGGCCGATCTCGACCGCGTCTTTGAAGAACTCGGTGACCAGCAGGTACTCACGCGCGGGGGTGATCTCCACGATGCCGTAGGGCCGGGCGGTGCGGACCCCGGCCTCGCGCACCAGGTACAGGGCATAGTCCTCGTATTCGACCAGGCGCCGGACCGTCTTGAAGGGGGTTTCGTCTTCCATGGTCCCGTACAGGATGCTCCGCCCCAGCTTGTACCAGCGGTCGGCGCGGACGTGGCCCTTGGTGTAGAGCTTGGCGAACACGAACTGCTCCGGGCCGCCCTGGACCCGCAGCCGCAGCGGGGTCGAGCCCGCGGAGGACTCCAGGCCGACCGGCTTGATCTCGGTCACGTCCAGCCCGAGCTGGTCGGCCACGGCCCGGCCGATCGCCTCCCCCCGCCGGCCGGTCACGTCCACGTGCGCGGTGCGGCCGCGCCGGTAGGCGACGGGGAACACCTCGCTGGGGGTGAAGTAACGGAACGCGGTGACCGCAAGCGCCACGGCGATCGCCGCGCCGAGCAGCACGTCGTCGGGGTGATCGACCCCCAGGTACAGGCGGGCCAGGCCGAACACCGCGACCACGGCGGCCGCGGCCGCCTTGGCGCGGGAGCGGGCGCGGCCCGGCACGGCCAGGCAGTAGACGATGCCCATCAGGCAGAAGGTGAGGATCACCGTCGGCGGCCACGCACTCGCATACCCGGCCCAGCTGCCGATGATCGGCACGCCGTACGGGCGTGGCCGGGACAGGCCGTTGTAGATCCACTTCCCGGCAATTTCCAGGAACACCAGGCTGCCCACGAACACGGCCAGGTGCCGCCCGCGCCGGAACGCGATGGTCAGGGCGACCACCGACAAGGCGAGCACTTCGGCCCCCCAGCCGGAGCCCGCCGCGTTGATCTGGTTGGCCACATGGGTCAGCCACGGTGTCCGGATGACCGCCAGCTGGCGCAGCACCCAGGTGCCGGCCCGGTCATCAACCCGCAGCCACGGCCCGCCCTGCGCGGCCACGCACGCGGCGGCCAGGACGACCGCCGCCAGGACCAGCCACGCGGTCGTGGTGATGGTGGCCGGGTGCGGCAGCGGCGGCGGCGCGCCGGTCGGGCGGCGCTGACGGTGTGCCTTGCCGGCGGCCGGGCCCGGCGGCAAGCTGGCCGGGCCGTCCCCGGCGGCCACGCGCCCGATGTCCTCACTCAACGCGCCGCACCCCCGCCGGGATCAGCCCGTATGCGCGCAGCCAGCTGCCGGCCACCAGCCGGGAGTCCTGCCCCGCCAGCTTCACCCGCACGCCGAGGGCCCGCAGCGTATGGGTGTCTAGCAGGGCCGGCACGCTGTTGAAAACGGCGAGCAGGTGTAGGCCGTGGCGGGCGATGACATCCCCGCGCACCAGGGGAGTGATGTTCCCAGTCGGCTGCGGCCCGCGATTGCCGGCCACGACGACGCTGCCCAGGAACGTGAGCAGATGCCGCCAGCGCCGTCCCCGACTGACAACACACGGCCGCACCAGCATGCCGTAAGCCACCAGGCCGGCCGCGACAGCGAGAAGACGCCACCTCATGCCTGGCAGGATGACCTGCATCCCAGACCCACAACAGAGACCATGGTCCCTAGTGCGCTGACCACAAACGTTCACCGGGTCGGCCAGCGTGCCGCTCCCTTCGGGCCGGTGGCCGAAACTGTAGGGCCCGGGTCTGGCCACCCTGGCGCTGAAGCCCGCGCCTTCTCCGCCCGGACATACCGGGCATAACGCCCGCAGGCCGCCCGCCTCAGGTGCCTGGCGGAAAATGCGAGTCGGACTGCTCGAGGCGGGCGTGGGCCGACCCGGATTGACCTGGGTCAGGCTCCCGTAGAGTCTTCTGGTGTCTACGCGCTTGATAGGGTGGTCCGCTGCCATCCTGGCGATGCTGGTCACGCTGACGCTTGTCATCGGCGAACTCACAGACGCCGGGCAGCGACGCTGGTGGGCGGCCCATCCGCTTACGACGGACACAGTGGCAGGGCTGCTGGTGCTGCTGGTCACGGTTCTCGTCGTGAATCAGCTGCTCAACAGGCGACAGGCCAGGCAACGCGGCCGTGCGGTTGCCGCACAGGCCGCCATCATGGTGACCCAGGCCACTCGTTCGGCCAAGGCTGTGTCGTCAGTGATCGACGGATCGGGCGACCGCAGTGCCGCGTCCGATGGTTTGCGGACGTACATGATGATGCTGCTCACAGGCGCGCCTGTGCTCATCGACGACCCGGTCGCGCGGCGCTTCCTCGAGCGGGCCCAGTACCTCGGCGCAGTAATGACCCGCACGCTCGCGGTGATAGACAGGTCGCCGGACGGCGCTGCCGTGCCGAGCGACAGGTTGGACGATGCCGTGCAGCAGCTCCAGAGTGCCGCAGCACCGCTTCTTCAGCTGCTCAGTCCCGGGACACGCGATTCCCTCCAGCGCATCGGCCGGACCCCCGAAGAGTAGGGGCTGGGCTGGCGCCGGTGATCTCGGCCCAGACCGCACGCCGCACCACCAACCCGGCAAACGTTCGTGGTCACCGCACTAGCCACGCCGGGCCCGGCCGGTCAGGCGCACGCCCCCAGGCTGGCGGACGCCCTGAACCCTCTGAGCGCGGGCAGCCAGACGCGCCGCCGGAAGTGGCCGTGCCGCACGGGCCTGCCCGCGGGGCTGGTGAAGACGAGTGCGTCGGCGTCTTGTCCCGTGTAATGGCTCAGGTGCCAGCGGATACGCGGCATGATCAGGCTCGGGATCGACACCGTGCGCACGCTGGCACATGACTTGGGCGCCCCGTATGCGTAGCCGCCGGGCATCTCGGTGAGCTGCCGCTCGACGCGGATAGCGCACGCCGCCAGGCCGATGTCCTTGCGGCGAAGCGCGGCCAGCCCGCCCCACCGGAGACTACCGAAAGTTCCCCGAGCACGAGTGCGCTGCACCGCGGGTCGATCACCTCGGGCCAGCAAGGCGGCGCCGCTCCGCGCCGCCGCGGCGCTTCCCGTCACCGGGCTCTGCCTCTTCGAGGCCCGCCGGGCGCTTGCCGATGACGCCAGTCGGTCGAACCGCTGCACGAGCCGACCGTGCCGCCACGCTGGCAGCTCGACGACGAGGCCGGCCTCGACGGCGCGGTCATGGGCGCCACGCCGACTCTGACGGCGGGCACCGTGACGGTCGCCCGCACGCCTGAGCAAGCGAACGGGGCTCAGTGCGTGGGCGCAGAACATCCGTTCTTGCAGCGCTACGACCATCACACCGACCCGTCAGCATCCGCGCCATATCGGCGGATATCGCGCGTCGCATGACCGTAGTGTTGTCACCGTTTGTCACGAAACGTCATCCGCTTGGAGCATGCAAGCCAGGTGATGCCGGGTCGGCCGGAGCCGCCGCGGTGAGTGTCGCCGCGTAACGGTGAACATGGCCGGGGGGCTTACGGTCAGGCCGGTCCGATTCCTCGTATCAACCGGGAGTGACGTCCGGTGCTAGTGAATGACGTAACAGTCGGCCCGCAGACGGCGTTGCGGCAGCGCCGGCCGTGGCGGCCGCGGAAATGATGAGTTCCCGGGTCAGCGTTCACGGGCCGGTCAGCTGCGCGTTCACGTCCCGCATCTGGTCTGCCGGTTGGGCGCCGGTCGCCGCGTGTATCCAGACCATCGGCAGGTCCGGGCCAGGAGCCCGCGATAGGGCCGGGCGGACCGCGGTCCAGCGGCGGCCCCGGTGCGGCAGCCACACCGCCCATGCCGCGAAATTCGCGGTGCAAGACGATGATCTCGGTGATCGCCTGCCTGACCTTCGTGTCAAGCCCGGCCAGCAACGGCGAGATCCCGTCCTCGTCGTCACGCCGGCCGGGAGTGCTTTCCCGTTCCGCGGCGCTTTCCTTCCGGCCCGCGCCCCGCCGCTCAGAGCCTGGTCAGGGCTGTCTTGACCCGCCGCAGGATCTCCGGGTCGGCCGGTACCCGGTGCGTGGCGCCCGCCACCCCGGCCGGCTGGGGCCTGCGCGGCAGCGCCATGGCGGGTGCGCTGTCCGGGACAGGTGCCGGCTCGCTGGCGGCCTCCGGCGGGCACGCCGGACTGCTGTGCGATGCGGGGCTGCTCATCGCGGGTGACGCTCCTTCCTTCCCTGAGATGGTCCGTACCGTGCTGGTCACGTCGGTGGCCGGCGCTTAACTGCAGTTCGGACCAGACGACCTTGCCGCCCCATTCCCGTGGCGCGTACCAGTTCCACCGGTGGCTGAGCGTCGCGACCAGGAACAATCCCCGTCCGCCCTCATCTGCCGGTGCTGGCGTGCCGTCGTCTGCGAGGCCGGGCAGGACAGGCGGCCGGGGATCGGCGTCCCAGACCTCGATGAGCAGCCGGTCCTTGTCGCTGGACAGGCGCAGCCGGACCGGCAGCGGCAGGTCCTGCCCCGCCGTGGCCTTCACCGCGTTGGTGACTAGCTCGCTGACCAGGAGCTCGGCCGTCTCGGACAGCCCGTCAAGCCCCCATTCCCACAGCATCTGCCGGGCGTGCAGCCGGGCGCATGGCACTGCGGTCGGCAGGGCGCCAAGTTCCAGGTGGCTCTGCAGCGGCCAGGGGTCGGCGGGCACGGCTATGCCCTGCTCGCGCCGTGGGCGGAGGGCAGGACCGGCACCGGAGCTGTGCTCAGGGCTGGTTCGGGGGAGGGCAGCCCGCTGACGGCGCCGGCCCTGCCGTTCACGAGCAGCACAGCCATCGGGTATGGCCCCGGCCGGGCAGGCAATCGGGCATGGCCGTTCGCCGGCGCGGCCGGCATGGCCTCCGCCAGGGCGGGCACGGGCCGGGCGCGGACGGTCTGCCGTCAGCCGCTGACGGGCTTCCCTGGCCGTAGTCGTGGCGGCAGGAAGGCGTGACGGCCCGTCGGCCCGGCGCTGACCGGTTGATGCAGTTCCTCATCATGCAGCCTCCTGCCCCGCCGGCGTGTTCTGGCTGTCAGCCCGCGTCGTTGCTGGCATGCTCTGGTCAGTAGCATGTACCCGCAAGCTCTGAACATGCAAGTTCTATATACGCAAATTGCAGAAACGGAGGAGAGATGCCAGGAACGCCGAGCCCCACCGCCCGTGCCCGCCGGCTGCGCCACGAGCTGCGCCGCCTGCGCGAACAAGCCGGGCTGACCCACAGCGAAGTCGCCCACCGCCTGGAATGGTCGCCGTCCAAGCTCAGCCGGATCGAGAACGGCCAGTCCCGCGTCAACGCCGGCGACGTCATCGACCTGCTCGGCGTCTACGGCATCAGCGACGAGACCACCCGCGAGGCCCTCATCCAGCTCGCCCGCGAAGCCCGCCGGCGCGGCTGGTGGACCCGCTACACCGACGTGCTGGGCAGCGGCACCTACATCGGCCTGGAAGCCGAGGCCTCCGCCATCCACAGCTACGAGTCGCAGTTCGTCCCCGGGCTGCTCCAGACCGAGGATTACGCCCGCGCCGTCATCAGCGGCGGCCAGGTCCGCCCCGACCCAGAAGCCGCCGAGCGCCGGGTCGCGGCGCGGATGGCCCGCCAGGAGCTGTTCACCCGGCCCGAGCCACCCGAGATCTGGGCCGTGCTCGACGAATCGGTCATCCTGCGGCCCGTCGGCGGCCCGGCCGTCATGGCTGCCCAGCTGCGGCACCTCATCGAGGTCAGCACCCGCCCGAACGCCGTGGTGACCGTTCAGATCCTCCCGCTGGCGGCCGGCGCGCATCCCGGCATGAGCGGCCCGTTCGTCATCTTGAGCTTCCAGAACCCCAAAGACCCGCCCATGGTCCACCTGGAGACCGCTACCGACGGGCTTTATCTGGAAGAACCCCCGGACATCGAGCGGTATACCCTGAGATTCAGCCATCTCGTCGCGCGGGCACTCGGACCCAACGAGTCCCGGGCCATGATCGCCGATGTAGCGCAACGGATGGCGTGATCAGCGTGACGGATGACCTGGAGGAGGTGCAGCATGGCCCCCAGCGCAGGTCCGATCGACCTCAACGGCGCCGTGTGGCGCAAGAGCGCGCGGAGTTCATCCGAAGGCCAGAACTGCGTCGAGGTCGCCGCCAACCTCCCGGGGATCGTCGCGGTCCGCGACTCCACGCACCCAGCCGGGCCGGCACTCGTTGTCACTCCCCGTAACTGGATGGCCTTCATCCGCGCGGTGCAGGCGGGCACCTTCGTCAGGCTGATATTAGGCACGGGTCCGCGCCGGGGGGATGCAGCGAGGACGTTGAACGCACGGCCAAGGTCAACGGGCGGGACCGCGCGGCCGGGGCGGAGATGGCCCGCGTGCTGGCCGCGGGCCGCGATGATCAGGGCCGGGCTGTCCGGGTGAGGGTGGCTGGCGGCCGGGATCGGCCGGGGGGAAGGACAGTGCGGCAAGCTGGGCGGCGGTGCTAGCACGCGGAGCTGTGCGCGGCTGCGCTGGCCAGGCCGGGCCGGCGGCTGCGTGCAGACGTTCGGCAGCGGTGCGGGCGGCCGCGGCCTGGGCGGCATGCTGCTGGGTGTCGTGCAGTTCGGCGACGGCTTCGGTGAGTGCGGCCAGCCGGGTGATCAGCACGATCGGGGCCAGCGTCCGGTCGCCGGTCAGGTAGGCGAACGCGGACAGGAGCCGGGCAGCCTGCCGGAGCTGGTTTCCGGCCGGGGTGGGCGGCGGGATGCGGCCGTGAGGGGTGCGGGCGGCGCGGTCGTAAGCGTCGGCGGCCTGGCGCAGGATGCGGCTGCCGAGCATGGCGGCGGCCACGTGCAGCGTGTCGGAGGTGGCCCAGGCGGCGTCGGCTGCGGCAGCCGGGTTCGTCCAGGCCAGGTGACGGATCTGCGCGGCGGCGCCGGCCGCCACCCGGCTGGCGTGGTCCCAGACCGCGTTCCGCTCAGCGGCGGTCAGCCGGCCGGGGCTGGGCGTGGCCCGGTGCGCAGTCCACCGCTGCCGCAGCTTGGGCCAGGTCAGGTCCGTGGCGAGTTTCCCGCCGCCGTACCACACCGGCCCGCCGTCCTTGGCGGTGTCGCCGGGCAACGCGACCGCGTACCCGGTGACCTGGCCGGGATTGGTAACGCTGAACCGCTTCCGCACCAGCACCCCCGCCGCATCGAGGCGGGCGAAGAACTCGTCCTGGCTGTTCGCCGATGCGGCGGCGGTGGTGACCTGCCGCCGCAGCGTGACCCTGGGGGCCTCCTCCAGGCCGCGGCGGGCCGCCTTTTCCGATTCGGCGCGGGACGGCCGGCGGGCCGCAGTGCGGTCGGCCGGGGCGGTGGAGCGCAGCCCGTAGCGCTGCTCGGCGCCCAGGCACGCGGCGCGGACCTTGTACCGTTCCCCGGACAAGCCCGGTTTGCCGCCGTCCTGCCGGGCCAGCATGGCAACGATATGGATGTGATCCTCGCCGTGCCGGACCGCGATCCAGCGCACGGCCTCATCTTCCTGCCCGGACGGGGACAGCCCGGTGCGGTGCAACACCTCGTGCGCGATGCCGGCCCACTCATCGTCGGACAGCATCCGGTCCTCGGGAGCGGCCCGCATCGAGCAGTGCCACACCGGCCGCTGGTAGCCCCGGCCTCCCAGGGCGGCCTGAGGCTGCAAGAACAGCCCGGCCAGCGTAGTGAAGTCGCGCTTGCCGTCCGGCCGCAGCGGCGGCTCCAGCGCAGCGGGATGCCGCCACCCGGCGATAATGTGCGGGTCGGTATGTTCCTCGCGGCGGCCGGGGCCGAACAGGTAGTACAGGAGCGGTTCGACGTGCTCCCCGCGCGGGGTGCTGATCTTCCCGATCACCTCAGCGTCACCGCAGGGACCGGCGCACGGCGTCGGCTACTGCGTCCAGGTGCTCGGCGCGGCGCAGGGTGCCGGCGGCGTAACGGGGCAGGTCCCCGGCAGGCTGCCCGGTCGCGGTCAGCTTCGCGGCCGCCTGGGTCAAGTTGACACCGATGCGGTGGACCAGCCCGGCCGCGCGCATCAGCTCGATCAGCGCCTGCCGCAGCGACCCCTGAGAGCCGGCCAGGGTGCCGTTCGCGGCGGCGGCGAGCGCCGCCTGCGCGGCGTAGGCTCCGCGGGCCAGCCCGGCCCGCCCGGCCGCCGCTGCCATGACCGCGTATTCCTCGTCGGTCAGTGTGAACTCCACCCGGAGCGTGCGCGGGACCGGCTGCCGTGCCCGGCGCCGGCCCTGCCCTGCGATGCTGGCCTGGCGGTTGGTGATGGCTGCCATTTGCTTAGCTCCCCGCTCGCGGCATGCTTTCCCGGCAGCCCGGTTTCCCTCGCCGCAATTTCCCGGCGGGTTCTTACCCGGGCCCCTGCCCCGGTGCCAGTTTATGTATTGACCGCGCCCGGTCAATACATAAAGGGGGTTTATCCCACATCTTGCTTCGGGCGGTTCCGGGCTGCTTTCATCCAGCTTCGGGCGGTTCCGGGCTGCTTTCATCCAGAGCAAAAGGCGCTGGTTAGTGGCCGCGCATTCCACCCTCCTCGCTTCGGGCGGTTCCGGGCTGCTTTCATCCAGAGCAAAAGGCGCTGGTTAGTGGCCGCGCATTCCACCCTCCTCGCCACTGAGGTGGCGGTCGCTAGCGCACGCGGGAAGGCGAGATCGAGCCCTGGCTGACCCCAAGCTCTCCATGTCGCTGCCAGGGCGCAGGCCGCGCTGATCCGCAGGCCAGCGGCTCGGACGCATGTGCCCCCGTGAGGCTACCGTGACACAATGGCGCCAGGCCGGTGATCGCCACACGGCGTGTTTATGTGAATGCTTGACCACGCCGAACGGGGCCGAACGGGGCGTATCCCCGGGTTACGTGTTCAAGCAAAAGAATTTTGCCGTACTAGTCAGTGACATCCAGTGCTGCTGGGTGATGTCCGGTGATGCTGAATGATGCCTGGTGCCGTTCAGCGCGGTCTATGATAGCGCATGTTGATTTGCCGTCCGGCAGCAAATACGTAGCTTTAAATCATGCCAGGGGACCAGCATCACCGTGAAAGCGGGGGCCAGGGATGAGAAACCGGACGGGCATCCAAGCTGCCCGTCCGGGACCAGCCAGGCCCAACTCGTCGCCGGCCACGCGCAGCCAGCAAGACGAACGCCCCGACCACGACGGGCACCCGGAAGATGAGCGTGAGACCGGCCTGGATGCCTACGTCGCCCGGCTGGTCGCTGCCGCCCCGCCACTGTCCAGTCAGCAGCGTGACACGCTCGCGCTCCTCCTGCGCCGCCCCCGTCCCAGGTAAACGCCGGGACACCCCTGCTCCCTGCCTCGGGGCCGGGACATTCCGGCTGGGATCAGGCGGCGTCGGGCTGCCGCCAGGTCACCTTGACCGTGGCCGGGTTGAACGCGAGCCGCGCGCCACGGCCCGGAGAGTGCAGCGTGATGCTCATCAAGGTCTTGATGACCGCCCGCTTGCGGCTGATATCCAGCGTCTCCCACAGCTCCGCCGCGTTCTCGGCGGCCACCAGCGGGGCCAGCACGTTCTCCCGCGCGGCGTGCTCCAGTTCGCTGCCGATTTCATCCAGCCGGACGTTCGCGCGCTCAGTGGCGGCGAGCATCTGCGGCCGGGTGATCAGGCCCAGCGCCCGGTCAGCGGCCATCTCCTCCAGGTTGCGGCGGATCGCCGCCGCCTCCTCCCGCAGCGCCATCACATCCGGGCCGCCTTCCTCGGCAGTCACCAGATCGGCGGCGTCGGGGCGGGACAGCCGCCCTACGACGAGCCTGGTGATGAAGTCCTCGACTGGCTCGGCCTGGCGGGCCACGTGCTCGCCGGGCCAGGACCGGTCCCGGGTCGGCATCGAGCAGCGGTAGACCCGGTGCCCGGTATGCGACGGCCCCCCGGCGACCACGTTGCCGCACGGGCACAGCGCCAGCCCGCCCAGCAGCGTCCGTACCCCGCGCGGCGGCTTGCGGGCCGGATCCTCCAGGATGCCGCGCACCGCCCGCCACGTCTCCTCACTGACGAGCGGCTCCCACTGACCTTGGCCGACGATCTCGTCATGGTAAACCGACAGGCCCGCGATCCGCGGGTTCAGCAAGATCATCCGGATGCTGGTCCGGTTCCACCGGATGGTGCCGCGCCGGTCCTGCTGCGGCGGCGTCAGCTCCAGCTTGGTCCACTCCCGCATGATCCCGCTGACCGTCCCCCCGCCCAGCAGCGCCGCGCACGCCTCCGCGACCGCCGGGCCCTCCACCGGGTGCGCGGTCACGTGATCCTCCCGGTACCCGAACGGGCGCGGCCCGCCCAGGAACCGCTTGCCGTTGATCGCGGCCTGCTCGTTGGCCAGCTTCTGCCGCTCGGCCTTGCGCTCCTGCTCGGCTTTGGCGACCGCGATCAGGATGCGGGCGTGCAGCCGCCCGGAGTCGGTGCCCAGGTCGATGTTCCCGTCCACCTCGGCGAACCGCACCCCGGCCTTGTCGAACCGCGGAATGAGGTATTCCAGGTCCAGCGGCTCGCGGATGAACCGGTCCCACTTAAAGCACAGCACCGCGTCCACCGCACCCGCGTCGACCAGCCGCATCGCCTCTTCATACCCCGGCCGGTACTTGCCTGGCCTGGTCGGGTCCTTGCGGGTCACCCCGATGTCGTTATCCGACAGCCGGTAGACCACCGTCCAGCCGCGCTCGCGGGCCTTCTGCTCCAGCTTGGCGAGCTGGTTGGCCACGCCGTGCCCGTCGTGGGCCTTGTCCATGCTGATCCGGACATAGATCAGGCAGCGGACAAGGGACTGCATCGCGGCATCTGTCATCACATGTGTTATTATAACGGGCAGGAGCCGCTTTGCCGGCATCATCACCGGTGCAAGCAGGCCGAAGGCTGGTGGCTGGAGCAGCCGGAACCCGGTGTCCTGAAATGGCGGACACCGGCCGGCCGGCACTACGTCACCCAGCCCACCATCTACCCGGCGTAGCTGACCCGAGCATCTAGCACCACGATCCCGCTCTGGGCCGATGCCCTGGTCTGGTGTCGCCAGGATGGTGTTGCGCATAACTGTG
>Ga0209040_10003356_pt1 | contig 12322 bp, 12 predicted proteins | sample BogFormECP12_OM3_FD_188240 | JGI IMG/M metagenome (GOLD analysis project Ga0209040, IMG submission 188240) | Bog forest soil microbial communities from Calvert Island, British Columbia, Canada - ECP12_OM3 (SPAdes) (version 2) | ecosystem: Environmental > Aquatic > Freshwater > Wetlands > Bog ... | reverse complement strand
TGCACATCGGTGCGCGGGTGGCGGCGCTGGCCGATCCCAGCGAGGTGCTGGTGTCCTCGACGGTGCGCGACATCGTCACCGGCTCGCGGCACCGATTCGCCGACCGCGGCGAGAGCGCACTCAAAGGCGTGCCAGGTCAGTGGCGCCTGTACGGCCTGGTCCGCGAGCGTGCGCCCGTCAGGTGGTAACGAACCCCACAACACGAGACGGTCGAGGCGCCGGACGGCTCGGCGTAGGCTGCCAACAGGGCGTGTCGGGGCCCGGAGCTCCCGGGGCCCCGAATTCGATTGTACGGCTTGATTTTTGATCGAAGGAGTACGCGTGACCGACGTGCATATCTCGCTGCCGCCCGCGTTGCGCCGAGCGCTGGACCTGCTTGCCGATCCGCCGGCGGATCCGGATGTGAGCAAGGGCTACCTGGATCTGCTCGGCACCGGATCGACCGAGGACGACGCCGTCCCGAAGAACACCGGTCCGATACAGGCGGCCTGGGCATCACCGATCGGATCGATGCTGTACGACAACGCCCAGGCCCTTTCGCGCCGGCTGATCAGCGCATGGCAACTGCCCACCGAGTGGCTGAACATCCCGCCGGGCGGCGTGGCGCTGGACATCGGCTCGGGCCCGGGCAACGTCACAGCGGCGCTGGCACGCGCGGCCGGTCCCGAGGGGCTCGCCCTGGGTATCGACATCTCCGAGCCCATGCTGGACCGCGCCGTCCGCAACGAAGCGGGACCACAAGTCGGCTTCATCAAGGCCGACGCACAACGACTTCCACTGCGCGACAACACCGTTGACGCGGTGGTCTCGACCGCCGTGCTGCAGCTGGTCCCGAATCCGGCCGCGGCGCTGGCCGAGATGGCACGGGTGCTACGGCCGGGCGGCCGGCTGGCCATCATGGTCCCCACCATCGGGCTGGCCGCCAGGTTCTGGCAAAAGCTGCCGAACGTCGGGGCGCACGTGTTCGACGACGACGAGATCGGCGACATCCTGGAAGACAACGGATTCGTCAGCGTGCGGGTCAAGAACTACGGCACGTTTCAATGGGTGCGCGGCAAGAACGGCTGAGTTAGGCGCGTTTCAGTCGCGTTTCAGTCCCGTTTTAAAGCCGGGTGGTTGCGCGCCAGCACCGGCAACAGCAGCTCGGGTGGCGCGACCCGGAAGAAGGCCGACGCGACCCGGTTGACGCGACCCGGGACGACGACGGCCTTGCCGGCCGCAAGACCGTCGACTCCGGCCCGCGCCACCTTGTCGACGGGAACCCACATCACCCGGGGCAGGGCCGATTCGGCTTCTTCTTTGGAGAAACCGGCCGCCTCGCCGAATCCGGTATCCACCGGTCCCGGGCACAGCGCGGTCGCGCTGACCCCGGTGCCGCGAAGTTCTCCACGCAAGCTGTGGGTGTAGGACAACACGAACGCCTTGGCGGCGCCATAGGCCGCCTGGCCCGGCAACGGACCGAACCCGGCCACCGATGCCACGTTCAGCACGGCGCCTCGACGACGCTCGACCATTCCCGGCAGGAACCGGCTACACAGGTCCACCACGGCGGCCACATCGACCTCGACCAGGTTAAGTTCCTGCTCTGGAACCGATTTCGCGACGAGTCCGAGTGTCGACAAGCCGGCGTTGTTGACCAGGATGTCAGGAACCAGGCCGAGAGCCGCGACGCGGTCCGGCAGGCCAGCTCGTGCGGTTCGATCGGACAGATCGGCCGGTAGCGGGTGCGCTTGCGATCCCAACCGTCCGACGAGCGCTTCGAGGCGGTCGGCGCTGCGGGCCACCAGCACCACCTGATAGCCGCGCCGGGCAAGTATCCGGGCGAACTGTTCGCCGATGCCTGAGGAAGCGCCGGTGACGATGGCGGCGCTGTCGCTGCCTGGCGGTGGAAGTGCCATATCAGCCCTCACTTCCGGTGTCGGGCGCTTGGGCGAGCACGGCGAGCCGATCGATCGACTCGCGCAGCATGTCGGCCGTCGTCGAACTGGCCCTGGCCAGCCGGGTGCTGTCGGTCAGCGCCGTCCAGTCGTAGGTGTGGGTCACGCTGGTGAGGGTCGCATTGATCGGGTGGAGTTCCCAGCGCCAGAGGTGGCCGGGCGGCGGCCTCTTGGGCTCTGCTGGGCACCAGGCGATCGTGCTGCCTTCGATGAATTCCACGACGTGGTTTTCCCGCACGGCGCCATTGGTCAGCGTCGTCTTGAACACGTCGCCGACCTGGTGGACGCGCTGCCCAGGAGCGGACGAGGCGAGGTTGTTGTTGCCGTCCCAGCTCGGCTGGCGAGCGGGATCGGCGATCAGTTCGAAGATCCGTTCGGCGCTGGCCGAGATCGCGCGGGTGGCGCTCACGATGCGTTCCGGTTCCATGCGGTTATCCAAACACGTCGCCCGGGGCGGCTGCGCCTCGTCGCGCCACAGTCGCGGAGATCAGCGTGGATGTGACTTTCGGCCGAAGCGTTTGGGACCTTTGGCCGTCGAAGCGCTGTCGGCCGGGCTGCGATTGTGATCTTGTCGGGACAACCCGGCGGCCTGTCCGAAGTGCAGTAAGCCCATTTTTGGGCGAGGCCCCCCACGGGCCTGCTTGACCCACCGTCTCAAGACGGGGATCTGCCTTCGGGCAGGCCTTTCAGGTCACGGCCGAGGCGCCGGCGACAATGTCGTCGCCGGCGCCACCGCCATCCCGCCTTATCCCACTCGGAGCGCCTCGACCGGCCCGGACAGGGCCGCTTTGACGTATCGGGTGTCGTCGTCGGCCAGCACCTCGGCGTCCCCCCGCTCGATGCCATCGGCGATTTCCCGGGCCACCTGGCGCGGGTCGTTCTTGGGCACATCGAAGCCGGTGGTCATCTCGGTCTCGGTGTAGCTCAGGTGCACCCCGGTGACCAGGGTGCCCTGCTTCTCGAGCTCGATACGCAGTGAGTTCGTCGCCGCCCACAAGGCCGCCTTGGAGTCACCGTAGCCGCCGAAGCCGGGCACCCAGGACAAGACGGAGAGGATGTCGACCAGCGCTCCGCCACCGTTGTCGGCCAGGATCGGCGCGAAGGCCTTGGCGACCCGAAGCGCACCGAAGTAATTCGTTTCGAACACCGTCCGCACTTCCTCGATGTCGCTGGCGAGTAACTTGGGAGCACCAAGGATGCCGGCGTTGTTGATGACGATGTCGGCGTCGGAAGCCGTAATTGCGAGTGCGGCAACGGCATCCGGCTTGGTGACGTCCAACTCGACGCTCACCACCCGCGGATCCTCGCTGGGCCTCGGCGCCCGGGCCGTGGCGTACACCTTGGCCGCACCGCGCCCCAACAACTCATCCACGATGGCCTTGCCGAGCCCGCGCTGTCCGCCGGTAACGACGACCGTCGACCCTTTGATGTTGACCATGATCACTGCTCCTTGACTTAGGTAATCGCCTTTTGCATCTGTCACAGTAGTTGACCGCCTCGACATAAGCAAGTATGTTTTAGATATGTCTCTAGCATGGCGTGCGTCACAGCGGTACGAGCTCCCCCCGGCGCCCGGCGGCCTGGGTTTGGTTCAGGACTTCCTCAACACGACGGGAATCGAGGGATACGGACCGGACCTGCTGGCCGACGCCGCCCGCGCGCGCGACTGGGCGGCCGGCGCGGTGCGGACGTGGTCGTCGGTGCGCGGCCTGGACGTCGAGCCGCCGCCGCTCAGCGACGCGGACGTATCGAAGCTCCGCGCCTTGCGCGAGACGATCGCGGGACTGGTCGCCGGACGATCACCGAGCGGTCGACGGGCGGGCACCGTTGCGGCTACTGCGTCCTTGACGCTGTCTGAGGCGGGTGAGGTACGGCTCAAACCCGCCGGTAGCGGCTGGCGTTGGCTGGCATCAGCGCTCTGGGGAGAGATTCTGCTCGGCCAGCGGGACGGCACCTGGCGGCGGATCAAGCGATGCCACAACCCCCGCTGCGCGTCCACGTTCTACGACCGCTCGAAGAACAACAGCGGGGTGTGGCATGACGTGAAGACGTGCGGTAACGCCGCCAATCTGCGGGCTTCGCGCGCCCGTCGACGCGAACGCGACCGCGCGGCGCAAAACCGGGCGGGCGTCAGACCTGCGGGCGCGTGAGCCGGTCCGGCGCATATGCCGTCAGCAGCGCTCAACCCCCCGGGGCATGATCCGCGGGTTGGAGTCCGCTTGGCGCCGTTTGCTTCTCAACAAGGCCTGCAAAGCGTCGCAGGCACGTGCCTTGATCGGTGCGACTACGTCGAGGTTGGTCGGGCTCTGGCCTATCCAGTCCTGCAGTGTTGGCACAGTCTCAATCCCTTGTCTGTTCGGCCAATTCGCCGACTCATTGAATTCCACCGCGGCCGTTTTACGGGCGCGCCGCGCCGCGGTAAACGTCACGAAAAGCCGTTTTGTGGCGTCGGGCACACTCACGGCGCTATGGCAGGCTCGTCACGACTAGCCTTTGAACCGGCGGAGATAGCCCAAAAGCCGGTGTGCCGGCACCGCCTTCGGCCAATCGTCGGCTCGGAAGTACGCATCGGTCCCGCCGTCGACGAAGACGATGCTGCCGCAAAGGAAGTCGGCTGAATCCGACAGCATGAAACGCATCCAGTCGGCCATGTGCCTGACCTCGCCGAAGCCGCCGACTGGAACCGGGAACGTCCGAACCGCTTTCGCCTGTCTGGGCGTCGACAGCTGTTCTTCGAGCATCGGCGTCATGATCGCGCCAGGCGCGAGGGCATTCAGGCGCACACCCGATCCGGCCCACTCGGGCAGCACCGCATGCCGCCGCACCCAACGGGCTACAGCGATTTTCGAGGCCGCGTACATCATCGTCGGTGCGGCAGGGCCGAACGGCCGCACGGATCGCACCGCCTTGTCGGCGTTGTGGGCGAGCAACGCTCGCACGGTTCGCCCGGGCACCGCGGGCACCGTCGTCGTGGTGTTGCTGGAGATGACGACGACTTTGGCGCGTTCAGCCGCGGCCAGTGCCGGTCGCCACGCGACGAGCAGCTCCACCACCCCGAGGTAATTGACCTGAGCGATTTGGCGGGGCCGATACCGCCCCGGGCTCGGACCGAGACCGGCGGCCAACACGGCACCCTCGAGTTTGCCGCCGCAGGCCGCCAGGACGCCGTCGGAGGCGTCTCTGCGGCCGTTCGGCGTCGTCAAGTCGGCGACGATGTCGGCGTCTCTGACGTCGACGCCGATGACGGTGTGCCCGTCGGCCCGAAGCCGGTGCGCGGTCTCGCGGCCCATCCCGGAAGCTGATCCGCTGATCGCATAGGTGCCCATCAGATCTCCATTCCCCGTGGCACAGTATGCAGACTTCGCGGTTGCCGGCTACGCAGCGCGCCCGTCAGGTCGGGGCGGCGGCGCGCTCGACGTCGAGAAGCCGCTCACCTCGCCGCTCCTCGTCGTACGCCTTGCGGCCACCCCGCAGGCCGAACAGCCGTTTCGAAAACAGCAGGTAGATCACGGCGGCGACATTGATCGTGAAGGTGACCAAGCGGGTCATCGTGATGCCCTTGGCGAGGTCATGGATCTCCAACGGCAGGAAGACCGAGGTGGCCACCACCGCGAAGTACTCGCCCCAGCGCTTCAGCAACCAGAGGCCGACGCCTTCGACGACCTCGAGCAGCGCGTAGGCGACCAGCATCAAGGTCAGCAGGGCCAATGTGGATGGCTTGGTGGCCAGCGCCTTTTCCAGCTCATGCACGATCGTCATCTGATCGACCTTGAACCCGGCGGCCCGAAAGATCGGTAGGTCGCGGTCCAGGGTGGCCTGGATGGCTCCCCGCGCACCGCGAAACTTCCACACGGCATACGCCGCGAGGGCGATCACCCCCGCTCGGAGCAACCGTTCGACCGCGAGCGTACGGATGATGATGGCCTGGCGTAAAGCCTTGCCACGCATGATCATCGGCGCGTCGTCGGCGCGGCCGCGTCCATGCGGTTCACCTACGGTGAATTCGCCGCAACGCAGGCAGCGCCAGACTTCGCCCAGCCCGGTGGTGCCGCTGAGCCGGTCGGCGAGTGCTTCCTCGTCCGGCGCGTAGGTGACGTGCCCTGCAAGGGCGCAGGTGACCAATTCCCAGCGGTTGATCCCGCGATCTTTGCGCATGGCCGATCATTGATTGCCGGTAGCGAACCGTGCAAGAGGACGCGCACGGCGGGCGTCAGAAGCGCGCCCTGCTGCGCGGACGTTGGGCGGTGGGGCTCACCGCGCCGAGCAGGGCGGCGAACTCGGCGACGGGGATCTCGTCCAGGTGATCGACCGCGGCGATGATGTCGGAGCGCAGCGCTTCTCCGCAGAAGGGTTCGGCAAGCCAGTGGAACTTGTCGACGACACGTTCCCAGGACATCGGCCGGGTGGGTGATCCCTCGTAATCGCTCTGCTCGCGGCTGAATTCCCGTCCGTCGCGCGTAACCACGTGCACGCGGGCCGCGGTGCGCCGGGGGTAGTCCGCGGTCAGGTCGGCGGCGGCCTTGACGTCGACGCGCGCCAGCAGGTCCTGAACGTCGCCGCGCACAACGCGTTCTGTCTCGAGCTGTTCGGGACCCACGCCGCCGTCAAGCAGTGCGACCGCGCTCAGGTATTTCAGGTTGTAGTCGGCCTGCTCCTTGGTCCGTGGATGATCCTTCTCGCCGTACGCCCCGCCGCCGGCGAAGTCATACGCACCCTGAAAGACCTCGAGGATCACCCGCGCGACGTCTTCGCCGCGCAGATCATTGTCGCCGCGAATTGCCAAGACCGCGTCAATGATGGCCTGCCCGTGAATGAGTGAGCAGTACTGCTTCAAATAGGTCTGCTCGACGCAGGCGAGTTCGCGGTCGGCGGTGTGGAAGTCGATGGGCTGATCGAAGAGTTGCACCAAGCCGTGCGGGCCCTCGAATAACGACTTGGGTCCGGTGACGCCGTGGCCGGCCAAGATCGTCGCGTACACCGCCCGCATGCCGGTGATGGCCGGCGAGATGCCCTTCCAGTTCGAGACCGGTTCAGCGTGCACGGCCGCAAGCGACACGTTGTCGGCCGCGGCGGCGGCGATGGCGTTGGCGGTCCGCTCGGCGTCAAGCCCGAGCAGCTTCGCCGATCCGGCCGCGACCGACATCGCCAGTTGCAGCGCGTGATTGAGCCCGCGCGCCATGACGGGAACCTGCGCGCTGAACCGGCATTGGATCTCGTAGGCGACCGCGAGGGCCAGCAGGAAATCCGCTCCGCTGGCGTTGACGTGCTCGGCCACGGCCAGGACCGCACCGAAGTTGTCGGCGGGGTGGCACAGCCCGCCCACCGTGAGATAGGTGTCGAGCAGATCGGGGTAGCGCACCAGCACCGCGTTGAAAAACGCGGCCTGATCGACCGAGGCCCGCCCGCCCCCGACGAGGGTTGCCGTGGGGACGCCGCTGAATTGGTCGGTGTGTTCGCGGATCGTTGAGATGAGCTCACCGTCGAGGGAACCGACGGCGCAGGCAACGCTGTCCAGCGCGTTGCGCTTCAGCAACGCCCGGGGCCGCCCGCTCAGGTCCGCCGGCTCGGCGCCGACGACGAAGCCGGCAAGATCGTCCACAACGTAGTTATGCGCCAAAGCCTTTCGTCCTTCCGTCGATACCCCCACTCAAGCGCCGCGGCGGCCTGCCGTCCAGGATCGATCTCTTACCAGTGCTCGATCGGAGTTCCTACCGCAGTTCGGCGCCCGAGGGCCACGAAGTAGCGCAGCCGCCGCAGTTCCATGGGCCGAGCTTAAAGCGTGTTTGACGAGTTCAGACGGCGCGATCCACCGCATGCTCCTGCGATCTTGTAATCGCCGCGGTCTCGTCGGTGAGCTTTTTCCCGATGACCCGGATCTGCCTGGCGCTCAGCGGGCACAGCGGATGCACGGCCACCATCAGGGCGACCTGTCGACGATGGTCGAAAACCGGTGCGGCGATGGTGACCACGGGCCGCTTGCGGCGACCGGGGTTGTCGTCGGAGAGGAAGCCGATGGTGGTGAACTCGACGAGTAGCTGCTCCAGGATGTGCCGAACCGGGGTCGGCATCTCGTGGCTATCCAGTGTGCCGACCGCTTGGACGGCCTGCGCCAGCGCAGGCGTCGTCCAGTCGACGTCGAATCCCCGCTCCCGCGTGTGCTCCAAGACGCGTTCGAGACGTTGAACGCGGTCGGCGTTGTCGCCGGCACCGCGACGGATCCACGCCCGTTGTTCCTCCTCGGTGTCCCAGGCGGCGAGTGCGACACCGAACGGAGGGGCGTAGGGGATCCGATCACCCGGTATGCCCGCCGGCTGGGTAGCGGGGTCGCCCTCAAAGGCGGTGACGACCAACGAATCACCGAATCGCTCGACCACCGAGCCGGCATAGCCGACGTCGCGGGAGAGCCGCAGCGCCGCGGAACGGGCGGCATGCGCAAGCGGGCGCGCGGTGTCCGTCCGCGCCGCCACCACGGCGAGCGCGGGGCCCAGAGTAAAGGTCTTCGCGATGGGATCGCGGCTGGCCCAGCCACGATCACACAGCGTCTTCAGGATCGCGTGCGCGGTCGCCTGAGTGAGATCGAGCTCGCGCACGATGTCGGAGAACCGCAGCCGCGCCTGCGCCGACCGGGCCAGGAGCTCGACAACGTCGAGCACCCGGGCGGTCGGCGCCGATGGCGATCCGCGAATGGCTTGACTCCTTTGCGGCGTACTTCATACAGTTGCACCGAGCATTCGAGATTTTATATCGATTATTCGAGAAACCAAATGGGGCTGATGCATTGCGCGCCGTGGTGTTGAGGGACGGCCGGTTGCAGGTCCGCGATACGGCGGACCCCGCACCGGGGCCGGGTGAATTGTTGCTGCGGACATTGAGCACCGCGATTTGTGCGTCCGATGTGCATTTCATGGACCACCCCGAGCTGGCCGTCGACGATCCGACCGGTCGTTCGCTGTATGACCCTCACCGCGACATCGTGCTCGGCCATGAGTTCGTCGGCGAGGTCATCGGGCACGGGCCCGGCTGCACCGATCAGTTCGTGGTCGGCTCGCGCGTGACGGCGATGCCGGTGCGCCTCGTCGACGGCGGTGCCGGCGGCATGCGCATCGTCGGCCAGCACCCTGAGGCCCAGGGAAGTTTCGGTGAGCTGCTTGTGGTTTCGGAAGCGGCGGCCAAACCAGTTGTGGGTGGCGTCTCCAGCGACGCGGTCGCGTTGACCGATGCGTTCGCCGTCGGTGAGTTCTACGTGAGGTCGGCGCAGATCCAACCGGGCGAGATACCCATCGTCATCGGCGCGGGGGCAATCGGTCTGTCGGCCGTTGCGGCTTTGGCCGGCCGCGGCATCGAACCGATCATCGTGGCCGACTACAAGTCCGACCGTCGCGCGCTGGCACGTGATCGCTTCGGCGCGCACGTCGTCGTCGATCCCGCCGAGAAGTCGCCGTTCGATGCGTTCGGGGAGGTTCGCGCAGAACGCGGATTGCCCGGCCCGGCTGTGGTATTCGAGTGCGTCGGCGCCGCCGGGCTCATCCAGAACATCGTCGAGTCGGCCGAGATGGCCACCCGGATTTATTGCGCGGGCGGCTGGTACACCGGTGACACCCTGGACATCACCACCGCCACTCGCCAGGGCGTCACGATTCAATTCGGCGGCGGCCCGCACCCACAGGACTGGTACGGGACCCTCGACGCCATCGCGTCGGGACGGCTGGACCCGCTGCCGAGCGTCGGCAAGGTCATCGGCCTCGACGAAGTCCCCGGCGCGCTCGATTCGGCCCGCAGGTCCGACGGCCCACCGCGCATCGTGGTTCATCCGAACGGAGACGTCCCATGACCGAACGAGAAGACCGCCAAGACATCTCGGAGTTACTCGTGCGGTACGCCACTGGGATCGACCGGCGCGACTGGGCGCTGTTCCGGACCGTGTTCACCGATGACTGCGAACTCGACTACGGCGAGATCGGCACGTGGAAGGGCGTCGACGCCGTCACAGAGTTCATGGAACAGGTGCATGCACTGGCCGGGCACACCATGCACCGACTCAGCAACCAAGCCATCACCGTCGACGGCGACAAAGCGGCGGCGCGCACGTATATCGACGGACTGATCATGTTCGGCGACAACACATCCGGCGTCAACGCGATCGGTTTCTACGACGACGAGATCGTCCGTACCAAAGACGGGTGGCGCATCGCGCGCCGCCGGTACACCCAGGTTCGACTGAGCACAGTTGGGAGCCCCTAGGTGACGTTCACAACGAAGTACGGACCGTGGGCGCTGGTTGCCGGTGCTTCCGACGGTCTGGGCGCCGCATTCGCCACGGGGCTCGCCGAGCGCGGGGTTAACGTCGTGCTGCTGGCCCGCCGCCAATCTGTGCTCGATCACGTTGCGGCGGAGATCAACTCCCGTTTTCCGGTCGAAACGCGCACTCTCGCGATAGATCTCGTGGAGCCGGGCGCGGCTTCGGCGATCGCCGCGGCCACCAGCGACCTCGAGATCGGGTTCCTGGTCTATTGCGCCGGCGCCGACCCGAACTTCAAGCCGTTCCTTGGCGCCCCGATCGAGGCCGCCGAAGCGATGGTGCAGCGCAACTGCATGGTGCCGATGCAGTTATGCCACCATTTCGCTCCAGCCATGGTCGAGCGAGGCAGCGGCGGCATCGTCATCTTCGGGTCCGGCGCCGGGTTGGCCGGCGGACCCAACATGGTCGCCTACGGCGCCTCCAAAGCGTTCGACATGGTCTTCGCCGAAGCGCTGTGGGCCGAACTGAACGACAAGGGCGTGGATGTCCTGGGCCTGATCTTGGGCAAGACCAACACACCCGCGTTGAGAGAACTCGAACACAGCCGCGAACAGATCAGCTCGCTCGACGACACACCGCCGGGGGCTGCGGCCGTGGAGGATGTCATCGCGGAGGCATTCGAAAATCTGACCAACGGCCCGACGTGGATGGTGGGCGAAGACATGCGCGCCGCCACGCAGATGATGGCGTCCCTGACCCGCAATCAGATCGTCGAACTGATGACACAAGCCAGCGCCGCGGCGATGGGTCCCCAGGGCTAACCCGGCGCGCGCCGTGTCAGCCGGGCCGCGAGGAACCCGTCCCCGCACCCGACGTCGAGAACCCGCCGGGCCGTGAGCGGAACCTCGGACTCCAGCAGAGCGTCGTAGTGGATGTTAATGTTCCACGGTTGTCCGGCGGAGGGCACTCCCACGAAGTTAATCGAGCTATCTGTGGATCCATTTCCCGGCAGACCAACCAGTGGCGCAAAACCCGGCGGGCCGCCGCGCTGTCGGCTCAAAACACCACCATACAGCCACGAGAGGTTTGCCAAAGTTTCGGATCAGCCCTGCCTAACTTTCCGGATGGGCCACTGTGGCCAGCGAATACAAGACGGGGCACGCCCCAGCTTCGCCCAGCCTCCGCGTTGCTGGCTCAGGGCTTCGCGGGTAACTTGGGAAGTCAGTTCGCCACGGCAAGCGAGCCGAAGTACTCACCGATGATCGGCACCCCACTTTGAGTTGAAGGATGACGATGCCGGCCACAGACAGGCCCGCTGCCACGGCCTCGACGATATCGCGGGCGCGGCGGCTCACCTTGACCCGTTCGGCGCTGATCACCGCGATCTTCATCGCCCCGGCGGTAGTGATCAGAATTGTCGGCCTGCATCTGGACCCGGTCGCCGCGCTGCTGATCTACGGGGCCGCGGTGGTCGCGGCCAGCTTCCTGCTGGCGTGGGCCGCGGAAGCCGCGCAGATCGACGTGTCCGGAGGGTTGGCGATCGCGCTTCTCGCACTCGTCGCGGTGCTGCCCGAATACGCCGTTGACCTCTACTACGCGTACGTGTCCGGTCACAATCCGGATTACACCCAGTACGCCGCCGCGAACATGACCGGGTCCAACCGGTTACTGATGGGGTTGGGGTGGCCCGTCGTGGTGTTGGTCAGCATCGTCGTCGCGCGAAAAGCCGGCGCCGACAAGCCCACCGGTGTGACCCTGGAGCGCGCCAATCGCGTCGAACTCGGGTTTCTGCTGATTGCCGGCGTGGTCGCATTCGTCATACCCGCGAGCGGCGAAATCCACCTGGCGCTGGGGTTGGCGTTGCTGGCCTGGTTCGGCTTTTACCTTTACAAGATCGGCCACGGCGACGTGGAGGAGCCCGAGCTCATCGGCACGGCCGCCGCGCTCGGGGAGCTTCCCGATCGCAGTCGGCGCATCGCCGTCGTCGGTCTCTTCGTCACGTCGGGCGCGGTGATCCTGTTGTGCGCCAAACCGTTCGCCGACAATCTGGTCGCCGCCGGTACCGAGCTGGGCATCGACCGGTTCCTGCTTGTCCAGTGGCTTGCCCCGCTGGCCTCAGAAGCGCCCGAGTTCATCATCGCGGTCA
>Ga0209040_10003353_pt1 | contig 12324 bp, 12 predicted proteins | sample BogFormECP12_OM3_FD_188240 | JGI IMG/M metagenome (GOLD analysis project Ga0209040, IMG submission 188240) | Bog forest soil microbial communities from Calvert Island, British Columbia, Canada - ECP12_OM3 (SPAdes) (version 2) | ecosystem: Environmental > Aquatic > Freshwater > Wetlands > Bog ... | reverse complement strand
ACGTTCTCGCGCAGCACCAGGCTGGCCACGGTCGCCGCGGTCACCAGTGCATCGGTGCCGGCGCGGCCGGACCGCAGCGAGCGCAACGCGCCGCGCAGGAACGGATAGCCCATGAAGATCGTCGCGCCGGTTGCGACCAGCTGACCGCTCGGGCCCAGCAGCGGCGGGCGTTTGAAGACATAGCGGCGCACCCCGAGCAAGGCCAGCGCCGTGCCGCCGATCACCATCCGCAGCACTTCGGTGTTGCGGACGTCGGACGACCGCGGTGTACGAGCCGGGATCAGCTCGGCGGCAACGTGTTCGGCTTCCTGGATTGCGGCGAGCACCGCATCACGATCGCAACGCCTCGGCGAATACCAGACGACGACGGAGCCGGTGTGGGGATAGGCGTGCACGGCCCGCACCCCGTTCTGCCGATCGACCGCCTCTTCCACCGCGACTGCGCGCGGCGAATTCGAACGTACCCAGGGGACATGCACCCGCATCCGCCCGGCCGCGTCCGAAACGACGCGCATGTCAGTGCTCGTGGTCGTGGTTGCCGATGGCCGGAGGCTGTGCCTCCTCACCGATGCGTTCGCGGGCTTCTGCCACCACGTCGGCCACCTTCAGCCGGGCTGACTCCGCTGCTTCCTCGGCGCGCCGGGTTCCGCGCAGTCCCCACTCCGTCGCGGTGACGGCGGCGTCGTGAAGTGGAGCCTTGGCCAGGGCCTTACGGACAACCTCGTAGGCGCTGACACCGACTAGACCGGTGACCACCGTCCCCGCCGCCTTACCCAATAACCCGTGCACCAACATCCCCGCACCTTCCTTTGTTGCCATCCCGGCCAAACTAACATCGAAATATTGCGATATCAATATGTATCGGACTGTGGCTGAGTATCAGGAGTCTCAACAACCTCGCCAGTCGCTGTCTGGAGGGACAGCTGTCTGCTCCAAATGACGCCCGCATGTGATATCACCCGTCGAGGCGCTATCGCATGCGCCCTCGATTCGGCGGACGTGTCGCGGCCCGGAGACGGTGCTGGTGTGGCTAGTGGGACTCAAAGACGCGGGTGACCTTCTCGGTCTCGATCCTGCGTGGCAGTGCCGCCGGATCCGGGTTGGCCACCTGCACCAGCGAGCCGCCGGCCGCCAGGACCGCCAGCAGACCCTCGATCACGTCGTCGGGCCCGTCCCAGGATGCCGTCGAGAGCGCCCGCTCGCCGGGCGTCAAACCCCGTGTCGACGCGGACGTTTGGCAAGCGGCCAGTACCTCGTCCACCGACCGGCCGGCCAGGGCCGGCCCGGGATTGCGCTCGGCGACGATCTGGTCGCCGTGCACCCGCACCGCGGTCGCATAGTCGGTGACACCGACCGGCAGATCGATTGCCGGCCTGCCGAACGGGTCCAGCGACAGGACCGCCACCTCGGCGGCGCCGGTCGCGTCCGCGTCGTCGAGCCGGTCAGGCGTGCATAGGGCTATATCGGAGGGGTCAGCATCGGAGTCGCCGAGCACCACCTCCGCGCCGATCCACCACACCCCGAACAACACCGCCGCCGTCTGCCAGTGGGCCGGTAGCAACACCGCCACCCGGCTGCCGGGCCCGGCGCCCAACTCGTCGCGCAACAGGTTGCCGGTCTTGGCCGCCCAGTTGGCCAGTGTCACCGCCGACAGCTCGATGCGTTCGCCGGTGGCGTCGTCGTAGTAGGTGATCCGCGGGCCGACCGGGTCGGCGCGCAGCATCGGGTCCAGGACCGCTCCGCTGAGGGTGGTCAGTTGACGCACTCGGGGTGCTCGGAGCCGGCGGTCAGGATCGGCGAGGGCGGGGGAGCCGTGTTGTCGCCCGAGCCGGAGTTCGACGAACGGGCGGCCATCGCGGTGGGCCCGTCGCTCAAACCCGCGCCCGGCCCGGTGTAATCATTGGCCAGCACCACTCGAACCGAGCCCGGCGGTAGCGACGTATTGGCGATGACGGGCAGCCCGCCGAGTTCTTTGGCGACCGCTTGCGCGCCCAGGTCGTCGGCCTTGGCGGCTTGCACCTGGCTGTTGGCCACGTGGGCAGCGTCGTTGTTGCCGACCTTGCCCGCAGCAAAGCCTTTCGAGGTCAACACTTCTGACACCGACGCGGCAAGCCCGTTGATATCGGTGTCGTTGAGCACGTTAGCGGTGGTCTTGTCTGGCGTGTAGGCCAGCTCTTCGGTCTTGCCCTGCGCCTGGTCGTGCAGCAGGCCCCCCACCCAATCCTGCACCTGGTGGGGATCGACCCGCACGACGCTGTGCATGCCGTCGTCACTCCAGCCGGACTCGTCGAGCACCGGGATGGTCGCGAACGCGATCTTGCCGGCGGCAAGCTTCTGCAGCTGGTTCACGAAATCCATGATGTCCCAACCCGATGACAACACCACCGAGCGCTGGATCGCTTTCTGCAGCCGGTTCATCGTTGCCGGGCTCGACAGCGTCTTGCTGGAGATCACCTGGTGGGCTAGCGAGGCCATCACCACCTGCTGGCGGACCACCCGGTCCAGGTCTCCGCGGGGCAGGTCATGGCGCTGGCGGACGAAGCTCAGCGCTTGTGGACCGTTGAGCTTCTGCCAGCCCGCCGGAAAATCGGCACCCGAAAGTGGCTCGTATACGGGCTCTTTCAGGCATACGTTGACGCCGCCGAGGGCGTCGGTGATCAACGAGAAGCCCAGCAGCCCGATCTCGGCGTAATGGTCGACGGTGACGCCGGTGAGGTCGGCGACCGTCTTGATCAGCGCCTCGCGGCCGGCCTCGGTTCCCTCGGCCTCGGCCTCGGCGGCCGCGACGCCGGATTCGACCAGGCTGACTCGCTTCTCTTCTTTGGTCTGACCGTAGACGCCGTTGATTTTGGTCTTGCCCAGCCCGGGCGCGGAGACGTAGGTGTCGCGCGGAATCGAGATCGCCGTCGCGGATTTCCCGCTGTTCGGGATGCGCACCAGGATGATCGTGTCGGTGTTGCTGGCCACCTCGTCCCCGGCCTTCAGCGTTGCCAACTCCTGGGCGCTCAACGCGTTGCCGTGGGCATCGGTGCGGCTGTCCATGCCGACCAGCAGGATGTCGATCGCCCCGTCGTCGCCACCCTGACCCAACGACGGCGCGAAGACATGGAAGATGCCGTCCTCAAAAGAGCGGACCTTGCTCCAAGCCACCCCGGTACCGAGCACGACCATCACGGCCGCCACAGTTGCAATCACACGAGGCACGCGTTGCACAGGCATCACAACAGATTACTTTCGTCACAGCAGTATCGCCGGTAGCTGAACCTCGGCGTGCCAGACTCGTGACGTGACCGTGCCGACGACGATGCAGAGCGAAGCGATGCGGAGGAGTGGCACATTGTGACGGTGCCTAAGAGGATCCTGATCGCCGGGGCGGGTGGGCAAGCCGGCAGCTGCTTGGCGGCCGAGGCCACTCGGCGCGGACGCGACGTGCTGGCGCTGACGTCGTCGCAGTGGGACATCACCGATCCGCAGGCCGCGGGTCAGATCGTGCAGACCGGCGACGTGGTGATCAACTGCGCGGCCTACACCAATGTCGACGGCGCCGAGGGCGACGAGGAGCGGGCGTATGCGGTCAACGCGGCCGGCCCGGAGCACATCGCGCGGGCATGCGCGCGCGTCGGTGCGCAGTTGATCCACATCTCCACGGACTACGTGTTCAGCGGCGACTTCGGTGGATCGGCGCCGCGCCCCTACGAGCCGGACGACGCGACCGCGCCGCTGAGTGTTTACGGGCAGGCCAAGTTGTCGGGCGAACAGGCGGTGCTGGCGGCGTTGCCGGAGGCCGTGGTGGTACGCACTGCGTGGGTCTACACCGGCGGAAAGGGCAAGGACTTCGTCGCCACCATGCGGAAGCTTGCCGCCGGCGATCGCATCGTCGAGGTGGTTGACGACCAGATCGGCTCGCCCACCTACGTCGGCGATCTCGTCGCCGCGCTGCTCGAGGTGGCCGACGGGCAGGTCAAGCGGCCGCCGAACGGAATACTGCACGCCGCCAATCAGGGCGCGGTCACCCGCTTCGGACAAGCGCGCGCGGTGTTCGAGGGCGTCGGCGCCGATCCGGAGCGAGTGGTGCCGGTGAGCACCGCTCACAATCCGCGGCCGGCGACGAGGCCGCCGTATTCGGCGCTGTCCGGTCGGCAGTCGGAACAGGCCGGCTTGTCGCCGCTGCGGCCGTGGCAGGACGCGCTCGCTGCTGCTCTCCGGGCGACTGCGCGCCCGTGACCGTTACCCTCAACGCGTGAGTGACGTCCTGCCGGTGGTGACAGTGACCTATTCGCCGGGTCCGCACCTGGACCGTTTTTTGGCGTCGCTGTCGCACGCGACCGAGCGTCCGGTGAGCGTGCTGATGGCCGACAACGGCTCCACCGACGGGACGCCGCAGGCCGCGGTCGAGCGCTACCCAGGTGTGCGGCTATTCGCGACCGGGGCCAACCTCGGCTACGGCAGCGCGGTGAATCGCGCGATAGCGCTGCTCGGTGAAGAAGAAGGAGTCGCCGACGAGTGGGCCGTGGTGGCCAACCCGGATGTGCAGTGGGGGCCCGGCAGCATCGACGCGCTGCTGGACGCCGCCGTGCGGTGGCCGCGCGCGGCGACGCTGGGCCCGCTGATCCACGACCCGGATGGCTCGGTGTATCCCTCGGCGCGCCTGCTGCCCAGCCTGATCCGCGGCGGCATGCACGCCGTCGTCGGACCGCTGTGGAAGAACAACCCGTGGTCGACGGCCTACCGGCAGGAGCGGCTGGAACCCCGCGAGCGGCCGGTGGGGTGGCTCTCGGGGTCGTGCCTGCTGGTGCGCCGCGCGGCCTTCGAGCAGATCGGCGGGTTCGACGAGCGCTACTTCATGTACATGGAAGACGTCGACCTGGGCGACCGACTGGGCAAGGCGGGCTGGCTGAACGTCTATGTGCCGACGGCGGAGGTGCTGCACCACAAAGGTCACGCCACCGCACGCGAGTCGGCGCTCAACCTGGCAGCCCACCACAAAAGCACTTATCTTTATCTCGCCGACCGGCATGCTGGATGGCGGCAGGCACCGCTGCGCTGGGCCTTTCGGGTCGGGTTGGCCGTGCGCTCGCGGTTGATGGAGCGTGGCGCGCGGCGGGAGGCCCGGCGCGAAATGGCAGAAGGGCGGCAGTGACGGTGGGGCACTCCAAAGTTGATGCCGTCGTTCTGGTCGGCGGCAAGGGGACTCGGCTGCGGCCACTCACGCTGTCGGTGCCAAAGCCGATGCTGCCCACCGCCGGGCTGCCGTTTCTCACCCATCTGCTCTCACGCATCGCCGCGGCCGGTATCGAGCACGTGATACTGGGAACGTCCTACAAACCGGCGGTGTTCGAGGCGGAGTTCGGTGACGGGTCGAAGCTGGGCCTAGAGATCGAGTATGTGACCGAAGAACATCCGCTCGGCACCGGCGGTGGGATCGCCAATGTCGCAAGCCGTTTGCGTCACGACACTGTCATGGTCTTCAACGGCGATGTGCTATCCGGAGCGGATCTTGGGCAGCTGCTGGACTATCACCATGAGCAGCAGGCCGATGTCACCTTGCACTTAGTCCGGGTCGGTGACGCCCGGGCATACGGCTGCGTGCCGACCGAAAACGGCAGGGTCACAGCATTTTTGGAGAAGACCGAGGATCCGCCGACCGACCAGATCAATGCGGGCTGCTACGTGTTCTCTCGCAGGATCATCGACCGCATTCCACGTGGCCGCGAGGTGTCCGTCGAGCGGGAGGTGTTCCCGACCCTGCTCTCCGACGGCGACGTCAGCGTCTACGGCCACGTCGATCTCAGCTACTGGCGGGACATGGGCACGCCGGAAGACTTCGTCCGCGGATCGGCGGATCTGGTCCGTGGCATCGCCACATCGCCGGCCCTGCACGGCCATCGCGGAGAGCAACTGGTGCACGACGGCGCGGCGGTGTCTCCCGGCGCGTTGCTGATCGGCGGCACGGTCGTCGGGCGCGGCGCCGAAATCGGCCCGGGCGCCCGGCTGGACGGCGCGGTCATCTTCGACGGCGCCCGGATCGAGGCGGGCAGCGTGATCGAGCGGTCGATCATCGGGTTCGGCGCGCGGATCGGCCCGCGGGCGCTGATACGCGACGGGGTCATCGGCGACGGCGCCCACATCGGCGCGCGTTGCGAGCTGCTGCGCGGAGCGCGGGTCTGGCCCGGCGTTTCCATTCCCGACGGCGGTATTCGCTACTCGTCCGACGTGTGAACTGCGCGGTCGACCAGATACGCCAGCGCCTCGTCGGAGCCCGCGGGCAAGCTGTCGACCGGCCACCAACGCAGGTCCACCGACTCGTCGCTGACCGCGATTTGTGCCCCGTCCGGAGCGTGGGCCAGGAACTGCAGATCGAGATGGCGGGTCGGCACCCCCAGCGAGCAGGTGAGCGCGTGGACGTGGATCGCGACCAGGTCGGGGTCGATGTGTAGGCCGTCGACGCCGGATTCCTCGGTGGCCTCCCGCAGTGCGGCGGCGACAATGTCTTCGTCGTCGGGCTCGCAGTGCCCGCCCAGTTGCACCCAGCGGCCCAGCCGCGGATGCAATGTCAGCAGGACCTGGCCGCGGGAATCATCAAGCACCAACGCCGAGGCCGTGACGTGTCCCGGCTCACATTCGCGAAGGCAGCCGTCGTCGCGCGCATCCAGAAACGCCAACACGGCGTGACGCAGCGAGTCCTGCCCCCGGTTCGGCGCCTTCCACTCGCGCAGCAACGCGATGGCCGACTGACGAACGCTCACTTGCGCACCAGTAGATCGGTGACCGGCACCGGGTCGCGCGGCTCCGCTGACGGTGCAAGCGGATAGCCGATCGCGATGGCGCCCAACGGCTCCCAGTCATCGGGCAACCCCAGCTCGGCACGGACCAAATCCGCGGCGAAGATCGTCGAGCCGATCCAGCAGCTGCCCACCCCGCGCACGGCCAGCGCCACCAGTAGCGCTTGTACGGCAGCGCCCACCGCGACGGTGAACATGGTGTGCTCGGCGTTGCTGCGGGCAGCGTCGGGGTAATCATGCGCGCCGTCGGGCACCAGCATCGGAATCACGACTTCCGGTGCATCGTAGAGGATCTGGCCCCGAGCGACCCGCCTGGCCACCGCATCGGCCGGCTTGCCGTCGCCGGATAGGTCGGACCGCCACTTGTCCCGCATGCGGTCCAGCAGCCGCAGCCGAGTCGCGGATGTCTGCAGCCAGACGAAGCGCACCGGCCGGGTGTGGTGGGGGGCCGGCGCGGTGAGCGCCTCAGCGACGGCGGCCTCGATGAGCTGCGCCGGCACCGGCTCGTCGGCGAACTGGCGCACCGAGCGGCGCAATAGCTGGGCCTGCTGGCGGCCCAGCTCCACGGCTTCGGCGGTGCCCAGCCAGAACAGGTCGTCGGTCCCGGAGCGCACGAGGTGGCGCGCCGTGTCGCCGGTGTCGGAAACGACTCCGCCAGACAGCCCGCGCACGACGGCCGCCGGTATCGCGGTCAGCTTGCCCTTGACCAGATCGGCGGCGGCGGCGATCTCGTCGGCAATCGCGACCTCGGTGACCAGCAATTCGTTGCCGTGCCGGTCGACGGCGCCCGCGTAGCTGTGCAGCACGGCCAAGCCGGCCGCGCCGACCGCAGCGTCGGTCTGGCCGTTGCGCCACGCGCGGCCCATGGTGTCGGTAACCACGACGCCGACGGTGACCCCCAGCCGCTCGCGCAGCCCGGCGCGCAGGGCCGCAGCGCTGGCGTCGGGATCGACTGGCAACAGCGCCAATTCGCCCGCATGAACGTTAGAGCCGTCCACGCCGGAAGCGGCCTGAACGACGCCCAGCTTGTTCTCGGTGATCAGCGTGCGGTTCTTGCGGGCCAGCACGCGGACAGCTTCCGCATCGACGAGCTTGCGCCGCAGCGCATCTCGCTCCTCGGGGTCGTCAGGCGCTTCCACCAGCCGGCCCTCGCATTTGGACACCACCTTGCTGGTGACCACGAGCACGTCGCCGTCGCGCAGCCAGGGCGCTGCCGCGGCGATCCCGGCGCCCAGGTCGTCGCCGGGCCGGAATTCGGGCAATCCGGTGACCGGCAGGATCTCAACCGCTGACGCAGTGCCGTGCTCGCCGCCGGTCGCCGGCGCGCTCACGCTGCCACACCCGCGAGGTCCAGGCCGGCGCTCACCATCGCCGCCGTCGCCGCAGGATCGGTCATCAGCAGCGGTACCGACTGCACTGCAACGCCGTCAATTTCGGCGTGGTCGCCCTCGTGTATCAGCCAGTAGTCCAGAATTCCGGTGCCTGCTCGCGCGCCATAGTGGTGCCCCACCGCCTCTGCGGTCGACGGCACGCCGATCACTGAAAGGCACGCATCTGCCATGCCGCGCAACGGTTTTCCCCCGATGATCGGGGAATATCCGACGATCGGGGCGTCGGTCGACCGCAATGCTCCGCGGATACCGGGGACGGCCAGGATCGCGCCGACGCTCACCACCGGATTCGACGGTGCCACCAGGATGATGTCGGCGTCGCCGATGGCTTCTGTGACTTCAGCTGTGGCGTGGGCCTTTTCAGCGCCGATGAACGCGAAACTGTGCGTCGGCACCTGCGCGCGGTAGCGCACCCACCATTCCTGGAAGTGGATAGCGCGTTGGCTGTCGTCGACGGGATCGGTGATGACCACGTGGGTTTCGCAGCGGTCGTCACTGGCGGGCAGCAGCGTGGCTGCCGGTTGCCAGCGGTCGCACAGCGCCGCGGTGACTTGCGACAGCGGGTAGCCGGCCCGCAGCATCTGGCTGCGCACCAAATGGGTAGCCAAATCGCGGTCGCCGAGCTCGAACCAGTCCGGCTGCACGCCGTAGCGAGCCAGTTCCTCCTTGGCGTGCCAGGTTTCGTCGCGATGACCCCAGCCGCGCTGCGGGTCTACACCTCCACCTAAGGTGTACATGCAGGTATCCAGATCGGGACAGATCCGCACGCCGTGCATCCACGCGTCGTCGCCGATGTTGACGATCGCGGTCAGGTCGTGGTCGCCGGCAAGCCCACGCCCGGAGGCGAACTGGCCCAGACCGAGCAGCCGTTGGACGCCGAGCAGAAAGCGGGCGCCGCCAACTCCGCCGACCAGAACCGTGACCTTCACATCGCACGACAGTACGCGCGGCGGGGTGCTTGGGACGGGTCCGGTCGGGGGTGTGAGCGACACGCCAAGGCGGCAACGGCTGCAGTGTCGCAAAAAATTGATCACGAGATGGTATGGAAATCCGCCGAATCGCTTGCAAAGCGTTCCTTACCCGTGTGTAATCACACCAGTGTCATTTCGGTTGGCCGCCGGATTCGGTGCCGCAGACCGAGATTCGATCATTTGTTCGAATCGAGATGGCCGCACATCAAAACAGTGGTGACATTCACGATCAACGAAACCAGGTGAGGAGGCGGAGCATGTCCTATGAGCACCTTCGGGGCCTAATGGGAGGCACACCGCACACCACTACCGGCTCGCCAATCACAGGGGTAACAGCAAGGCCCCGTTTGAGTTTGGTTCCTGTTCCCGATGCGGTCGAAGTGACGACAGTCTTTGACCCCGACCCGGTGACCACGGACCAGTGGCAAGACCGCGCGTTGTGCGCGCAAACGGACCCCGAGGCGTTCTTTCCCGAAAAGGGCGGCTCCACCCGTGAGGCGAAGAAGATCTGCCTGGGCTGCGAGGTCCGGGCCGAATGCCTCGACTACGCGTTAGCTCACGACGAGCGGTTCGGCATTTGGGGCGGGCTTTCCGAGCGGGAACGCCGCCGCCTCAAGCGCGGAATCATCTGACGCGGTCGACTCGGTTGGTCGGCGGGCGACCCGCCGCGCGCGGCTGCGCCGAGCTGGCGATCGCCCGCTGGTCAGTCGTCCTCGATCGTCGGGTCGATGACCGAAGGCTCGACGTCCAAATAGGTGGCTACTTGGGCCACCAGGATTTCATGCAGCAATTCGGCGAGTTCAACCGTGTCCTTCGCGCGCCGCTCAATCGGCTTGCGGAACAACACAACTCGCGCCCTGGTAGCGCTTCCGCGCACGTCGACGCCGGCGCCGATCAACCGGGCCAACGCGATCGGCCCGTCGGCGACCACTTCCGGCGGCCACTGCACGCTGTCGGGATCCTTCGCCGAGATCCGTGGGATCTCGTCGACCGCCACGTCGAGCCCCGACAGTCGCTCCTGCCACCGTCGCTCGATTGGCTCGTAGGCTTCGAGCACGGCCATGTCGAAGCGCTCGGCGCGGCTGCGCCACCCGGGCACCGTCGGCGGCAGCAGCGGCCCGCGCATCTCGCGACCACGGCGCGACACCCTTCGACCCGTTGGGCGTCCGTCCGGGCGAGAGCTGCGCGAATCGCTCACCCGGCGATGGTAACGGTTGGACATCGCGGCCCGGGCGAATGCGCGTGTCCGGCGCTGCGTGGACGTTTGCGCACGATAGCCTCTCGATCGTGAACGTTCCGCGTCGCTGTTGCCGGCCCGGGTGCCCGCATTATGCGGTGGCGACGCTGACGTTCGTATACTCGGACTCCACGGCGGTGATTGGCCCGCTGGCCACCTCGCGCGACCCGCATTCCTGGGACCTGTGCGTCAGCCACGCCGGTCGCATCACCGCGCCGCGCGGCTGGGAACTCGTCCGGCACTCCGGTCCGCTGGCCACCAACCCCGACGAGGACGATCTGATCGCGCTGGCCGAGGCGGTGCGGGAGGGTCGCGATGCGGTCGTCGGCGGCGCGCCGGTCAACGGATTTCACGACTTCGGTGGCCAGCAAGGCGGCGCGCCGGCGGCGGCACCTTCCGGTGGCGTGCTGGCCCAGGCCGGGCAGCGCCCCGCCGGCAACGGACGCCGACGCGGCCACCTACGGGTGTTGCCCGACCCCAGCGACTAGTAACCGTCGCGGGACCGTCTTGATTGGGCGACCCCCCGACTGGTAACCCTGCCGGACTAGTGTTCATTTTCCGGTTCCTCCTCGGGCCGTCCCGGCACGCATCGTCACCGGACTAGGCTGATCCCGAAACGTCCCCACCATCAGGAGCAGCTCGATGTCTCGGTCCGCCGCGGCTGTGCACCGCGTGATCAAGGCATACGACGTGCGAGGTCTGGTCGGTGAGGAGATCAACGAGCCGTTCGTCAGCGACGTCGGTGCCGCATTCGCCAGATTGATGCGTGCCGAAGATGCGCGGCGAGTCGCCATCGGCTACGACATGCGCGACAGTTCGCCAGCGCTGGCCGCCGCCTTCGGGGCCGGGGTCACCGCCCAGGGCCTTGACGTCACCCGGATCGGCTTGGCGTCGACCGATCAGCTCTATTTCGCCTCCGGGCTGCTGGACTGCCCCGGTGCGATGTTCACCGCGAGCCACAACCCGGCCGCCTACAACGGCATCAAGATGTGCCGCGCCGCCGCCTTACCCGTCGGCGCCGAGACCGGATTGACCGCCATTCGTGACGACCTGATCGCGGGCGTCCCCGGTTACGACGGGCCGCCCGGTTTCGTCGGCGACCAAGACGTGCTGGCCGACTACGGAGAATTCCTGCGCTCGTTGGTCAGCACCTCCGGGCTGCGCCAGCTGCGGGTGGCCGTCGACGCGGGCAACGGGATGGCCGGCCACACCGCGCCGGCGGTCCTCGGTCCGATCGGGTCGATCACGCTATTGCCGTTGTACTTCGACCTCGACGGTTCGTTCCCCAACCACGAGGCCAACCCGCTGGATCCGGCGAACCTGGCCGATCTGCAGGCCTACGTGCTGGAGACCGGCGCGGATATCGGGCTGGCTTTCGACGGCGATGCCGACCGGTGTTTCGTGATCGACGAGCGCGGCCGGCCGGTGTCGCCGTCGACGGTGACCGCTCTGGTCGCCGCCCGCGAGCTGGGCCGCGAAATCGGCGCGACGGTGATTCACAACCTGATTACGTCGCGCGCGGTGCCGGAGTTGGTGGTCGAGCGCGGCGGCACGCCGGTGCGCTCGCGGGTCGGGCACTCCTACATCAAGGCACTGATGGCCGAGACCGGTGCGATCTTCGGCGGCGAGCACTCGGCGCACTACTACTTCCGCGACTTCTGGGGCGCCGACTCGGGGATGCTGGCTGCACTGCACGTGCTGGTTGCGCTCGGCGAGCAGGAGCGACCGCTGTCCGAGCTGACCGCCGACTACCAGCGCTACGAGTCATCCGGCGAGATCAACTTCACCGTGGACGACGCGCCCTCATGTGTCGACGCGGTGCTGAAATCCTTCGCCGCCCGGATTCAATCCATCGATCATCTGGACGGGGTGACGGTCGACCTCGGTGAGGGCAGCTGGTTCAACCTGCGCACCTCCAACACCGAGCCGCTGTTGCGGCTGAA
>Ga0209040_10003352_pt1 | contig 12325 bp, 9 predicted proteins | sample BogFormECP12_OM3_FD_188240 | JGI IMG/M metagenome (GOLD analysis project Ga0209040, IMG submission 188240) | Bog forest soil microbial communities from Calvert Island, British Columbia, Canada - ECP12_OM3 (SPAdes) (version 2) | ecosystem: Environmental > Aquatic > Freshwater > Wetlands > Bog ... | reverse complement strand
TTCGACGACGGCCGCCGCCCCTTTGACGTAGACGATCGGCCGGCCGCGACGGCGCGACACGCCCGCATCGATCCCAACCGCCGCCAACCCGAGCGCCAGCGCCCGTGCTGCATCGTCATCGGGCAAGACGAACTCCAAGTGGTAGCCGCGATGCGGATCGGCGACGGAACCGCAGGCGAGGAATGCCGCCCGCAGCCACGCGCGCCTGCAGCACGTGCGCGCCGGCACGCGAGCACGGGTTACCGTCGTGCCGCCCGCCACCTCGAGCGCGCTGCGGCCGAAGCGGCGGCCTGCCGGTCTGGCCGGTGCGACTTCGATGCCGGCGAGCTTGGCCGCGCGCAGCGTCGCGCGCACGACCGCGGCGCGGTCGGTCGAGACGATGTGCGACGGAGCGCCGCCTGAAAACGCGGCGAGCGCGCGCACGAACGTCGCCGGGCAGCATTCGCGTTCGAAGGCGACGGCGGCGACCTCGTCCTTGGCGTCCGTCGAGAACACGGCTGGTGTCAGAGCGCCGCTGACGAGGGCGCGCACACCTGTGCGTATTGCTCCTCGAGCTTGTCGGTGAGCGCTTCGAGCGAATACGGCCGCGCGACGTTCTTGGCCGACGCGATGCGTCGCGCGCGTTCGTCTTCGCCGGCGCGCACCAGTGCGACCAGCGCGTCACCGAGCTCGCCGGCGCGCTCGGGCGCCAGCAGCCCGGACTCGCCCGCGACCACTTCGCGCGACACCGGACAATCGACCGCGGCCACCGGCACGCCGTGCGTCATCGCTTCGAGCAGCACCAAACCCTGGGTCTCGGTCGTCGACGCGAAGATGAACGCATCGGCTGCCGCGTAATAGGCTCCCAGCTCGCGCTGGTCGAGCGCGCCGGTGAAGCGGATGCGCGGCGACGACGCCAGCCCGTTCGCATGGCGGCGCAGCGCTTCTTCATGCGGGCCGGAACCCACGACGATGAGCCGCAGGTCGGGGATACGCCGCGCTGCGACGTCAAAGGCGTCGAGCACCAGATCGACGTTCTTCTCCTTGCCGAGCCGGCCGACGAACAGCGCGATCGGCCCGCCGCCGGCGCGGATGCGCGGCGCGTCCGCGACGCTCAACTCGAACACGGAGACGTCGACGCCGCTGGGCAGCACGACCACCGAGCGATCGACGCCGTAGGTCGCCAGCAGTTCGCGTATCCCATGCGTCGGCGCGATGACGCGCGTGGCGCGGTTGCAGAACTCGCGCGACACCCAGACGGCTTGCGAGCGCGTGAAGCCGGGATCGACGGGCACGTAGTGCGCGTACTCGGTCCACAGCGTGTGATAGGTGAAGACCAGCGGCATGCGGCGGACCTGCGCCAGATACGCGCCCAGGCAGCCGATGAAGAACATCGAGTGCACGTGGATCACGTCGAACGGCATGCGCGGCAGCGTCGCGAGCAGTTTGGCCGGCAGCGGAAACGCCATGCGGAACTGCGGATAGAAGGGGAAGGGCGACGATCGCAGGCGGAACACGTCCGGATCGTCGTCGACCGCGCTTTCGTGCGACGGCGCGATGACGATCACGCGATGGCCGCGGCGGCGCAGCTCGCGCGTCGAGCTCACCAGCGAGGTGACGACGCCGTTGATCTCTGGCAGGTACGAGTCGGCGAACATGCCGATCGTGAGGCGGTCGCTCGGCAAGGCTCCTCTACGCCGTTCGGCGTTCTTCGAGCACGCTATACAGCGATTCGGGTTTCACGCGCGCACCGGGCCGCTCCGGCAACGACAGCACGCGGACGCGGAGGTCGCGCGACGCGTAGTGGATGAGCAGTTCGTCTCCCACCTTCACCGGATGCGACGGTTTTACCGCTCGCCCGTCCAGCTCGATGCGGCCCGCGTCGAGCGCCTCCTTGGCCTCGGTGCGGCGCTTGGCCAGGCGCGAGACCTTAAGGAACTTGTCCAGTCTCATGGTCCTTGGCGCGCTTCCACAGCACGTCGAGGTCTTCGAGGCTGCGCCCGGCCAGCGCGGTCGCGCCGCCGCCGGCCATGCGCTCCATCGCGGCGAAGCGCTCGCGGAATTTCACATTGGCGAAGCGCAGCGCGGCTTCGGCGTCGACGCCTAGGCGGCGCGAGAGATTGACCAAAGTGAAAAAGACGTCGCCGAGCTCCTCGCGGACGTGCGCCCGTTCGCCGCTCTTCACCGCGCTGCGCAGCTCGCGCATCTCCTCGTCGACTTTTTCGACGACGCCGTCGGTCTTGGGCCAATCGAAGTTGACCGTCGCGGCTTTTTCCTGCAGCCGCTGCGCACCGAGCAACGAGGGCAGGCTCTTGGGGATGCCGTCGAGCAGCGATTCGCGATGCTTGTGGCCCGCCTCGGTCGTCTTGATGAGCTCCCACGACTTCATCTGCTCCTGCGACGTCGAGATGCTCGCGTCGCCGAACACGTGCGGGTGGCGGCGGATCATCTTGTCGGCCAGCGCGTCGATGACGTCGGCGACGCTGAACTGACCCTTCTCGGCGGCGATCTGCGAATGGAAGACGATCTGCAGCAGCAGATCGCCGAGCTCACCGCACAGCTTTTTGGGATCGGCTTCGTCCACGGCCTCGACGACCTCGTGCGCCTCTTCGATCAGATACGGGAGCAGCGTCTGATGGGTCTGTTCGCGATCCCACGGGCAGCACGCGCGCAGGCGCGTCATGATCTCGACCAGTTCTTCCCATGAATGATGCACCGCGACCGGCGGCAGCGGCAGCAGCGGCGCCGCCGTGGCCGCTTGGAGCGAGGCGCGCGGCATGCCGGGCACGAGCTCGACGTCTATCTTGGCATCTTCGAGCGCGCGCAGCACGTGCGGCAGGCCGGGGAAGTCCAGCATCGGATGGCCGGGGACGCCGAGCGCCGCATCGCCGCCGCGCGCGAACGCGACGAGCGCCTCTACGGCGGCGGGCACGCCGCGCAGCAACGCCGCGCCTTCGAACGGCGCGCGCTCGACGTTGACGCCTTTGGAGCGCAGAAACTCGCTGACCGATGCGGGGGCGGCACAGACCGCGGTTCGCGGGGCGGCTTGCAGGCGCTCGAGCGCGCCCAGCGTGAGAAGGGAGCTATCGCTCGGCCCAAGGCCGACGATGGCTAGCGTGGGCATGGAACCAAAAGTTTGGCGGCGCTTGCGGCAGGGCCTCTAGTGCGCCAGCCGTTCTCTTTAAAGAAGAGGCGCGGGCATCTGCCCGCGCCTTGAGTCGTTGCGCCGTCGCTTCTGGAAGTTGCGCTGCGAGCGCTACTTGTTCGGCGTCGCTGGAGCCGGTGCCGGCGCGGCGGTCGCGGGCGCCACCGGAGCCGGCGACGGGAACAGATCCTGGTAGCGCGGGTCCTCGACCTCGATCTTCGCGCTGGCCCGCAACTGGTTCATGAACGGCTGGATCTGCAGCGATTCTTGCTGTTTCTTGATCTGGTCGATCACCGCTTCTTTGGTCAGCGGCTTGACCCCCTCGACCTGGATGACGTGCCAGCCGAATGGCGTCTGCACCGGCGCGCTGATCTGGCCGGGCTTGAGCGCGAACGCCGCGTTCTGGAACGCCGGCACCATCTGGCCCGGGCCGAACCAACCGAGGTCGCCGCCCTTGTCCTTGGTGCCAGGATCGATCGAGTACTGCTTGGCGAGCGTCGCGAAATCGGCGCCCTTCTTGAGCTGCGCCTCGATCATTTCCGCTTGCGCCTTGCTCTTGACGAGGATGTGGCGCGCCTGCACCTGTGCCGGCTGCCCGAGCACCAGGTGCTGCTGCTTGAGATAATCGTTGACCTGCGCATCGGTGACGGTGATGTTCTGGTCGACCGCTTTGGTCGTCAGGATGTTCTGGCGCACGAGCTTGCGCGCGTCGTCCATGCTGATGCCTTGCGACTTCAACATCGTGTCGAACTGGCCGGGCGGGAAATGCGATTCGATCTCGGTGAGCTTGTCGTTCACTTCGGCATCGGTCGCGGTGATGTTGTGCTCTTTGGCGTACTGGAAGATAAGGTCTTGCTGGACCATTCCAGCGAGGGTGTTCTTGCCGCCCTGCTGCTCGAGTTTGGCGTCGAGCTCACCTTTGGTGATCTTCTCGCCGTTGACCGTCGCGACGGTCTTCTGGTCGCCGCATCCCGTCATGAGCAGCACCGCGCATGCGGCGGCCATGAGCGATGCGAGCGTCGCGAACCTGGACTTCATCATTCCTCCATTTACAATGCCGCTAGAATCTCACGCACAGTCGCAAGCTTGCCGTCGCCGGCGGAATCGTGCGGCGGAAGCTGAGCCACAATCGCGCCCTGAGTGAAACGGAAGTTTCCTCGAGTGAGGGACGTCAGAGCCGGAAGTGAACTTTCGGAGAGCGAAAAACGGCGCCCGACTTCGAGCGTCAATCGTCGGCCTTCGAGCGACAGTTTTTCGACTCCTTTCCCCGCAGCGAGTAAACGCAAGCGGGCGAGCTCGATGAGCGCGTCGACTTCCTTGGGCCGCGGGCCGTAGCGATCGCGCATCTCGTCGGCGACGCCGGCGAGCGCCTCGAGCGAGCGGGCGGCGGCGAGGCGCTGGTACAGCGCGATCTTCTGGCTGGCGCCGCGCACGTATTCGTTCGGGATGTAGGCGCTCACGCGCAGGTCCAGCACCGGCGGCGGCTCATCCGGCACGTGTGGCTGGCCGCGCAGCTCGCCGATCGCGTCTTCCAGGATCTGGCAATAGGCGTCGAATCCGACGGCTGCTATGAAGCCCGATTGGGCATGCCCGAGCAGGTTGCCGGCGCCGCGGATCTCCAGATCGCGCATCGCCAGACGCAGGCCCGACCCGAGATGAGAGAACTCGCGGATCGCTTCGAGCCGCGCTTGAGCCGCTTCCGACAGCGCGCGGTGCGGTTGATACAAGAAGTAGGCGTAGGCTTGGTGGGCGCTGCGCCCCACCCGTCCGCGCAGCTGGTAGAGCTGCGCCAGCCCGAAATGATCGGCGTTGTTGATGACGATCGTGTTGACGTTCGGGATGTCCAGCCCGTTCTCGATGATCGTCGTCGAGACGAGCACGTCGAAGTCGCCGTTGACGAACCCGATCATGACGTCCTCGAGCTCGTGCTCGTCCATCTGCCCGTGGCCGATCGCGATGCGCGCGCGCGGCGCGAGCGCTTGCAGCGCATCGCGGATGCCGTAGATCGACTCGATGCGGTTATGGACGAAGTAGACCTGGCCGCCGCGGTCGAGCTCTTGCTGCAGCGCGGAGGCGATGAGCGCGTCGCTGGTCGGCGTGACCACCGTCTTGACCGACATGCGGTTGCTCGGCGCCGTCTGGATCAAGGAGAGATCGCGCACGCCGACGAGCGACATGTGGAGCGTGCGCGGGATCGGCGTCGCCGACAGGGTCAGCACGTCGACCGAGCGGCGCATCTCCTTGAGGCGCTCTTTGTGCGCGACCCCGAAGCGCTGCTCTTCGTCGACGATGACCAGACCGAGGTTCTTGAAGCCGACGTCGCGCTGCAGCACGCGGTGCGTGCCGATGACCAGGTCGATGCCGCCGTCGGCGAGCTGCTTGAGCGTCTCTTTCTGCTCGGCTTTCGAACGAAGGCGCGAGAGCAGCCCGACCTTCACGGGGAACGCGGCAAAGCGCTCGGTGAAGGTCCGGTAGTGCTGCGCCGCGAGCACGGTGGTCGGCACGAGCACCACCACTTGCTTGCGATCCATGATCGCCTTGAACGCAGCTCGGATCGCGACTTCGGTCTTGCCGTAGCCGACGTCGCCGCAGACGAGCCGGTCCATCGGCCGCGGCCGCTCCATGTCGGCTTTCACCGCTTCGATCGCCGAGCGCTGGTCGGGCGTCTCATCGTATGGGAACGACTCTTCCAGTTCGGCCTGCCACGGCGTGTCCGGTGCGAACGCGTGGCCTTGTGCGGCCTCGCGCTGCGCGTACAGGCGCACCAGACCTTCGGCGATCTTCTCGACCGCTTCGCGCACCCGCGAGCGCGCACGCGCCCAATCCGAGCCGCCCATCTTCGATAGGGCGGGCGGCGAGCCGTCGCCGGCGACGTAGCGCCGCACCAGGTGCATCATCTCGACCGGCACGTAGAGCCGGTCGGCGCCCGCGTACTTGAGCGCCATGAAGTCGCGGCCGACTTCGTTGACGACGATGTGCTCGAGCCCGAGATACTGGCCGATGCCGTGGTTGGCGTGCACGAAGTACTCGCCGGCCTTCAGGTCGGCCTCGGTGATCGGCACGCCTTCCTTGACCGCTTTGATCTTCTGACGGCGCGCCGCGTGCCCGAACAGCTCGGCGTCGCCGAGCACGACCACGCCGAGCGAGGTCATCTCGAATCCCGCGTCGATCGCGCCCTCCGCGATGACGACGCGGCCGCCGTCGCCGCGCTTCCACGATTTGGGCGGCGGTGCGACCGCGACGTCATGCTCGTCGAGCACTTCGCGGATGCGCCGGTGGCCCACCGATGCGATGGCGATCAGCTCGCCGGCCGCGACGCGTGCGCGCACGTCGGTGACGAAGCGCTCCATGCTGCGGTTGAAGATCGGCGCTGGGACCGACGGCAGCGCAACCGTCACGTCGGCCTGGCGAGTGACGCGCGGACCTGCCGTCGCGAAGGTCACGACCGCGCGCTTCGTTAGGCGAGCGGCGATGTCGTCGAGCGCGAACGGCGAAAGCTCCGGAGGCGCGCCGGCCGCTTCTGCGCCGGGGACGCCGGAGAGCTTCAGGATATTCTCCCTCTCCGGCTCGGCGGCTTCGGCTCTCGCCGGCGCCGACGCCCCGGCTTTCGAAGCGGCCGAGCGCGTCTCCGGGCTTTCGCTGTCCGCGGCCGCGATCGTGCCGTCGTCGCGTTCGGCCGCGAAGCCGTGGTCTATCGCGACGATCAGCTCGGCGTCGTCGACCATGAAGGGCGCGGATGGGGCATACTCGCCGATGAACGCGCCGTCATTCGCGAGCGCATCCTCGTTCCAGGGCGCGATTGTGATCTCGTCGATCGAATCGATCGAGCGTTGGTCCGACAGCGAGAATTCGCGGATGCTCTCGAGCACGTCGCCGAAGAACTCGAGGCGCACCGGCCGGTCGGCGGTCGCCGCGAACACGTCGATCAAGCCGCCTCGCACGGTGAACTCGCCGACCGCGCTGACGATGTCGACGCGATCGTAGCCGAGCTCGACGAGGCGGGCGAGCAGCGGCTCCCATTCGTAATCGTCGCGGGTTCGCATCGCAAAGGATGCGTCGCGCCAGCGATCTGGCGAAGGAAGCGGCTGCCGGATGCTCGCGTGCGAAACGCAGTAGATGCCGGGCCGCCCGGCAGCCAACCCGGACAGCGTTTCGATGCGCGCGCTGCGCTCGGTCGGGTTGAACAATCCGCCCACTGCGCGATCGCGCGGCCGCAGCACGTGGACGACGTCGCCCGCGTCTTCGAGATAGAAGGAAGCGTCGTTGGCGAAGCGATCGGCGGCGTCGGGCGTCGCGCTCCACACGATGAGGCAGCCGCCGAGAGAACGCCAGAGCGCCGCGGCGAGCGCCGGACGAGCGGCGGCTGTCGTCTCGGTCACATCTACGGCCGCGCGCGCCCCGACCGCTTGCTCGGCGCGCGCTAGCGCGTCGGACGCGTTGCTCACGATGCGCGGTATCAGGGGACCCAGCGAGGCGGCCACGAATAATCTCCAAAGCTCTTTGGCCGGGTCGCGCGCGACCCGGCCTATGTCAAACCGATATTACCCGAGCCTATCTCGGGCCACCTATTATAATTGAAAACAAACAGAATCGCCACCACAATTCTGACCGGCATGCTGCTCGCGGCGGGCTGCCTTGCCGTTAGGGCCGACGACGGAGCAGCCGGGCATAACGGCCTGCCGGCCGGGGTGCCATACGCGTCGGACACTGACCCCGTGCGCATCACCGCCGTGAACTTCTCACCGAGCGAGCCCAAGCGCGGCGACACCGTCACGGCGGAGGTGACGTGCTCGAGCAACGCAGCGGCGGTCACCGTCGCAGTGGGAACGATCCGCGTCCTGGTGCCGAAGAAAGCGCCCGGCATCTTCCGCACCCAGCTGCACGTCCCCGCATTTGCCTTCTATTCCTCGCATCAGACCGTCATCATCACCGCGATCAGGACGGACGGCGCTACCGCACAGCGCACGATCTCCGTCGACATCCGCTGACCTGTGGCCGGCCCATCGGTCATCGTGCTCGTCATCGATTCGGGCGGCGTCGGCGCCGCGCCGGACGCCGCCGCCTTCCACGACTCCCCGACGGTCAACACGCTCGGCAACACCGCGGCGGCAGCAGGCGGCCTCGCCCTGCCGACCTTCGAGAAGTTGGGGTTAGGCAACATCACCGATATGCGCGGCGTCGCGCACGCGGCATCCCCGCGCGCGTCGTGGGGTCGCTTGCGCGAGGTGAGCGCGGGCAAAGACACGATCACCGGACACTGGGAGATGATGAACATCGTCATCCGGACGGCGTTCCCGACGTATCCGCGCGGCTTTCCGCCGGACGTGGTGGAGCGCTTCGAATCGCTGATCGGAAGACGCGTGCTCGGCAATCGCGCGGCCTCGGGCACGCAGATCATCGAGGAGCTCGGCGCCGAACACATGCGGACCGGCCGCCCCATCATCTACACGTCTGCGGATTCGGTTTTTCAGGTGGCCACGCATGAAGACGTCGTACCGCTGGAAACCCTATGGCACTGGTGCGAACAAGCACGGAGCATCCTCACAGGGGCCAACCGCGTGAATCGGGTCATCGCCCGGCCGTTCGTCGGCGAGCCTGGCCGCTTCACGCGGACCGCGGGGAGGCGCGACTACGCGGTGGCGCCCCCGCGGCCAAGCATCCTCGATCTGCTCGCCGCCGCAGGTGTGCCGACCTGCGGTATTGGGAAGATAGGCGACATATACTGCTGCCAGGGTATCGCAGCGGGGAGCCGAACGGGCGACAACGCAGAAGGACTAGCCCGGACGCGGGAGTGGTTGGATGCGGGACAGGGCGGTTTCTGCTTCACAAACCTCAACGATTTCGACTCGAAGTACGGCCACCGTCGCGACCCCGACGGCTACGCCAAGGCACTGCTGGCGCTGGACCGGAGTTTGCCCGATATTCTCGATCGATTGAAGGACGGAGATCGACTGATAATCACGGCTGACCACGGATGCGACCCCACCGCAGCCGGCACCGACCACACGCGTGAATACGCCCCGCTCCTCGACTACGCTCCCGGCAAACCGGGCCGCGCGTTGGGCGAGCTCATCTCGTTCGCACAAGTCGGCAGCCGCGTCATGGAGTCATTTGGTTTGACCGCACCGGAGCCGCTTCTCGCATGATCGCCACCAGCGCCACCGCGGCCGCTCAAACCGTCGTCGGGCGTCCGCTTCCGGAGATGCAGCGGCGGTCGCAACGGATCGCCGACAGCCGCACCGCGCCGCTCTCATGGCGCATCGCCAAGCGCGCGCTGGACATCGTCCTATCGGCGCTTCTCTTGGTGATCCTCGCGCCGGTGTTCGCGCTCATTGCCGTCGGCATCAAGCTCAGCTCGCCCGGACCGGTGTTCTTCTCGCAGATGCGCGTCGGCAAACGGGGCCGCGAGTTCCGCTTCTACAAGTTCCGCACGATGGTGGACGGCGCGCATCTGCTGCACGAACACGTCCTGCATCTCAACGAGCTCGACGGCCCGGCGCTCAAGATCGCCGACGATCCGCGCGTGCACGACTTCGGAACCGTGTTGCGGCGCACGAGCCTCGACGAACTCCCGCAGCTGTGGAACGTGCTGCGCGGCGACATGAGCCTTGTCGGGCCGCGCCCGGCATTGCCGCGTGAAGTGGCTAACTACGAACCGCACTACCTGCAGCGCCTCGCGGTGATGCCGGGGATCACCGGGTTGTGGCAGGTGAGCGGCCGCGCCAACGTGCCGTTCCGCCGCTGGATGGCGATGGACGTCTGGTACGCCCGCCACTGGAATCCGCTGCTCGACCTATGGATCTTGGCGCGCACCGTGCCCGCGGTTTTTCGCGGGGAAGGCGCGTGGTAACGGCCCCCTTGCTGTTGTTGCCCCCAGTCGTCGACCAAACCATCCACCAAACGCCGCTCACGATCGTCTCCGCCGTGCTCTTCGTGCTCGCCGGTCTCGCCGCGTTATGGTTATGCCTGCGCCGCCCCCAATGGGCGGCGGCTCTCATCGCGTTTGTGATCCCTTTTGCGTTCTACCGCGACTTCATGCACACGACCATCACCCTCGAAAAGGTCGTGATCATCGGCGTGGCGATCGGTCTGGTGCTGCGAGGCGCTCCGCTCGTCCCCGCGAGCGCGCCGGCGCGCCGCATCCTCATCGCGGGTCTGATCGTGCTCGCGGCGATCGCGATCTCCGGCATCCAGGCTACCTATCCGGGTCCGGTGCTGCGCGAAGCCCTCAAACAGGTCGAATACTTAGTGATGTTCTGGTGCGCCGCGAGCTTGGTGATCGAACAGCGCGAGGACTTGCGCTGGATCGAGGCGGGCATCATCGCGTCGGTGCTCGTCGTGTCGCTCGATGCGGTCGCACAAGGCTTGCTCGGCGGTGCGCCTTCAGGCGTGTGGATCAACGGCCACCGCCTGCCGCGGGTCGCCGGACCGCTGGAAGGACCCAATCAGCTGGGCGGCTTCTTGCAGATGGCATTGCCGGTGCTGTTCCTATCTCCGCTGCTGCTGAGCGATCGCCTGCGCGCGCTGCGCTGGATCGCGATCTTCGCCGCGGCGCTTGCGATCCCGATGACGCTGTCGCGCTCCGGCGTAGCGTTCGCGCTGGCCGCCTTCGCGTTGGTATGGTTCGTCGACCGCGCTGCGGCGCGCAAGTCGTGGATCCCGTTCGCAGCCGGCACGCTGGCCGGCTTCGCGATCGCGATCCAATGGTATTGGGGAGCAACGCACAGCTTCGCGCTGCTCGGCGACATCTTCCGGCTTTCCGAAGTGCCGCTGCAAGACCCGGGCGGCGTCGGCACGCGCAACGAGCTGTGGAACGCCGCGCTCGCGATGTTCGGCGCGCATCCGCTGATCGGCGTCGGGGCCGGCAACTTCGAGCATCTGCTCTCGACGGTCGGTTTGGCCAACGTCCAGACGCACGCGAACAGCCTCTGGCTGCAGACGCTGGCCGAGCAAGGGCTCGTCGGGTTCATCGCACTGCTCGCCCTCTACGTCGTCGTGTTGCGCGAGTGCGGGCTCGGCCTCTCGCAGTCGTGGCTCGCGCGCGCGGCGCTGGTCGCGACCATCTGCCTGCTGCTCCACCAGGTCTTCGACGATCTGTTCTTCTTTCCGAAGGTCGGCCTGCTGTGGTGGCTGCTGATCGGCGCGGCGGCCGGCGACCTCGCCGGCGCTCGAGCGCAGGTGCGTGCGCCGGCCGCGGCGGCGTCGGCCGAGCTGCGCGAAACCGCTACGCCGATCGCCTAATGCGGGCCCGCGTCGCGCACGCGGCTGTCGCATCGCTGCTCGCGTTCGCGCCGCTGATCGCGCAAGCCGCCGGCCCGCCGGTCGATCCCCGTCTCGCCGCGCTGCCCGCTCCCATCCGCGTGTCGGCACATCGCGTCGAATACTACGGTGATTCCGCGCTGATCGTCGCTCGCGGCGACGTTCACGTGGTCGAACCCGATGGTTCGGTCGTGCAAGGCGACGTCTTCGTCATGAATCTCGGCCTGCGGCGGCTGCTCGTCGCCGGGCACGTGAGGCTACATACGCCTGGCGGCGTCCTCTCCGGCGCGGCGTTCGCCGACTTTCTCGTCTTCCGCCGCCAGTATTTCGTGCCGCTCGAACCCGATGCCGACCGCTGGACGTTCTTTGCGTACGACTACGCGCATCCCAAGATGGGCCGGCAGATGCCCGGGGACGCGTTCTACATCCCGGACGTCTCGGGCGTCAAGCCGTATATCGTCGGCAAAGCCGCCACCATCAACGCGTCCACATACTTGCGCATGGCGCCCGCGCAGTTCGTGCTGCTCGACGGTGCCGTGTGGACGACGCCGTTGCCGCCGTATACGTACAACTTCTCGGCGAATCAGAACTTCGGCGTCAACGCGCTGCCGGGCGCAACCCTGGACATTCCGTATAACGTCGCGGGCTCGCCCGTCTCGCTCGACGCGGTGCACTTCCGCGTTGATCAGAACCTCGCTGACAAGACCTTTCTTGGCTTCGAGCACCACACGGTTTTCGGGCGCGGCTACGCCGTCTTCGCTTTGAGCCCGGCGACGCAGCCGCAAAAACAATGGAACTTGCTGGGCTACGAACGGACGTCGCCCGTCGCCGCCCTCCACCTGACGACGCAGCTCTTCACCTATCAATATGGTCTCTCGCAGCCGCTGACGTCGAGCGGCTACGCGGATCTGCAATATGCCCAAGGACTGCACCAATCAGCCC
>Ga0209040_10003350_pt1 | contig 12326 bp, 12 predicted proteins | sample BogFormECP12_OM3_FD_188240 | JGI IMG/M metagenome (GOLD analysis project Ga0209040, IMG submission 188240) | Bog forest soil microbial communities from Calvert Island, British Columbia, Canada - ECP12_OM3 (SPAdes) (version 2) | ecosystem: Environmental > Aquatic > Freshwater > Wetlands > Bog ... | reverse complement strand
GAGGTACGCGCCGCCGAGCGCGAGCGCGGCGGCGATCACGGCGAGGTGCGCGGCCTGCGCGGGCAGGCGGGCGAGGCGCGCGAGCATGCGCACGAGCAGCATCAGGCACGAGTACAGGAGGATCGCGATGCCGATCGCGGCGGCCGCGTTGACGCGATTGACGGTGCCGGCGACGCTCGGCGCGTAGTGCTCGCTCGCCGGCACGTATACAGCCCAGCTCGCGAACGCGACGAGCGCGCCGGCGCCGGCCAGCGCGAGCCAGCGCCGCAGCTGCACCCGGGCGGCCTCGCCGGCCGGGAGGGCCAGGCACATCAGCGACGCGGCGACGAGCACCGCGCCCAGCAGCCCGCAGCCCGCCCACGGGCTCACGCCGGCGATCGGCAGCGCGGCCGCCCCGAGGAGCTCCGATCCGCGCGCGATGATCTGCCCGGCGTGGCCGACCATGCCCCCGAGCGACTGAGTGCGCGAGGGCGTCGCCACGTCGATCGGCAGCACCGCCCGCGTGAGCGCGAGCGTGAGCACGATCGCGAGCACGTCCGCCGCCCAGCGCACGCGCGCACGGCGGAGCCCCACCACACGCACGTAGAGCAGCCCGGCGAGGCACCCGGCGACGGCGAAGACCTCATAGCTGCAGATGCTCGCGAGGAACAGCGAGAGCGAGCCCGCGTGCAGCGCCAGGGCGCGCACGCCCGAGCTCTGCAGCGCGCGCAGCGCGAGCATCAGGCCGAGCAGCGCGGCAGCGATCGCGAGGCTGACGAGGGACACCACGCCCCACAGCCAGACGCTGTCGCTGAACGGGAACACGAGCGTAAGGGCCGCGATCGCCAGCGCGTCGCGCACGGCCAGGCCGAGCTGGCGCAGCAGCGCGTACAGGCAGCTCGCCTCGAGCACCAGCAGCGCCGCCGCCAGCGCCAGCCGTGGCGCCGCGTGCAGGCCGAACGCGCGATCGAGGACGGCGTAGTAGAGGACCTGGCCGGGGCGCTGGCCGTAGTACAGCCAGAGGCCGTGCAGCAGGCCCCCCGGGGCGGGAAAGCGCGCGAGCGCGAGCAGGCTCCAGTCGTCGTAGTAGAAGCCGCCCCGGCTGACGTGCACGGCGCACATCGCGGCCGCGAGCAGCGAGAGCGCCAGCCCGCAGGCGAGTGCCTCCCGCGCGATGCGCGTGGAGGCAGCGGGCGTCGTGCCCACGCTGCCGAGCCCCCGGACGCGGGGCGGGGCGCCCGCGACGCTGCCCGCGGCCGCGCTCACCCGCCCGCCGGCGCGGCCGTCGCGGCGAGTCGCGCCGCCAGCTCGGCCCCCTCGCGCGCCATGCGCGAGCGGGGCACGACGAGGTCGAACCCGGCCCGCTCGGCGCGCTCGCGCGCCGGCGCGTCCACGTGCGAGTAGAAGCCCAGCGTGCGGGTGCGGGCCAGCTCGCCCCCCTGCGCGAGGCCTTCGACGATGCTCGCGCCGTCCAGCGAGGCGTCCGTGAGGTCCACGATCAGGAGCGCCGCCGGCGTCGCGCCGCCCGCGGCGAGGCGCTCGCGCAGCCGCGCCCCATCGCCCACCAGCTCGACCTCCAGGCCGGCCGCCGTGAGGGCGCCCTGCACGCGCGATCCGAACAGCAGGTCCGGAACGAGCGCCAGCACGCGGGTCATCGCTCGCGGGTCATCGCTACTGCGCCCGCAGGCGCCGGAACTCCTCGCGCGCGGACTCCGGGCGTCCCCACATCTGCGTGACCTCGGCCCGCCCGCTGCGCACCTCGCGCACGGCCAGCTCGCCCTCCAAGCCGGCGCCGTCGAGCAGGCGCAAGGCGCTGTGGACGGCCGGAGCGGAGGCGGCGTGGCCGAAGTTGTGGGCCACCAGCAGCCGCCAGTGCCAGTCGTAGTGGGAGTAGGGGCGCGCGTTGCACGTGACCAGGTAGAGCGCCGCTTCGACGTAGCGCGACTCATCGGCGATGCGCAGGTCGAGCTCGAGGTCGGTCCAGTCCTCGGGAAGCGAGTCGACGATCTGCTGGAAGGTCTCCGCGAGTCCCATTGCGGGGAAGCCTAGCGCGGCTATTCTCGAAGTCGTGGCAGCGATCGGCATGGACACCCTCGCCATCGAGTACCGCACGCTCGCGGAGGGCTGCGGCCTGCTCGACCGATCCGAGCGCGGCAAGCTCGCCCTGACCGGCCCCGACGCGCGCGAGTTCCTCAACGGACAGGTGACCAACGAGCTGATTGCGCTGCGCAGCGGCGAAGGCCGCTACGCCGCCTTCCTGACCCACAAGGGCAAGATGCTCGGCGACCTGCGCGTGCTCGCCGCGGGCGGGGAGGCGGGTGCGGAGCCCTCCGAGCTGCTGCTCGACACCGAGCGCAGCTCGCTGCAGGCGCTGTTCGACATGATCCGCCGCTTCAGGGTGGGCTTCGACGTCGAGCTGCACAAGCGCACAGTCGAGCGCGGCCTGCTCTCGCTGATCGGCCCCCACGCCGCGGCGCTCGTGGACAGCCCCGGCCTCGGCGCCGCGGAGCACGCCAACGCGCCCGCGCGCGTGGACGGGATCGCCGCGCTGGCCGTGCGCAGCGACGTCGGCATCGACCTCATCTGCGACGCGGCGGACACCGCGCGCCTGAGCGGCGCGCTGCGCGAGCGGGGCGCCGCCGCGGTCTCCGCGCAGGCGGCCGAGACGCTGCGCATCGAGCGCGGCCGGCCGCGCTTCGGGATCGACCTCGACGAGACGGTCATCCCCCAGGAGGCGGGCCTGAACGAGCGCGCCGTGAGCTTCACCAAGGGCTGCTACGTGGGGCAGGAGACGGTCGCGCGCCTGCACTACAAGGGCCGGCCGAACCGCCACCTGCGCGGCCTGCGCCTGTCCGCGCCGGCCGCTCACGGCGAGGAGCTGTGGCTCGGCGAGCGCCCCGTGGGACGAGTGGGCAGCAGCGCGACCTCGCCCGTGCTCGGCCCGATCGCGCTCGCACTCGTGCGCCGCGAGGCCGAGCCCGGGAGCACGGTCGCGGTCGGCGATCAGCGGGCCGACGCCGAGATCGTCGAGCTGCCGTTCGCGGCGGGCTAGCCCCGCCGGGCGTCATGACGACCGGCCTGATCCTCCTCGCGGTCCTCATCCTACTGGTGCTCGGCGACCTCGCCGTGGTGCACAGCCTCAAGCGCAGAAAGCGCAAAGACGACCCCGCGCCCGGCCAGGACAGCGCCCCGCCAGATCAATGACAGTGAGGCAATCATTGCGTATTTGATATGGTTGCGTGCATGAAAGCAACTGTCGGGGTACAGGAGGCGGTCCGCAAGAGCGATCGCGAGGCGCTGGCGGCCGACATGTACGCGCTGGCCAGCTACCTGATGCGGACGGCCACGGTGGGCACCTTCAACGCGATCGCCGAGCTCGACCTGTCGTTCACGCAGATCAAGGCGCTGTGCGCGCTGGAGAGCGACAGCGAGGGCTGCTCGGTGAAGGCGCTGGCGGACTCGCTCGGGGTCTCCCTGCCGGCGATGAGCCGCGCGGTTGACGGCCTGTTCGAGAGGGGGCTGGTGGGACGCGAGGAGGACCCGGCGGACCGCCGCATGAAGCGCGTGCGCCCGACCGCCGAGGGCGAGCGGGTTCCCCGCGCGCTCAACGAGGCGCGCCTCAGCGCCCTCTCGGAGCTGCTCGGCTCGTTCGGCGAGGATGAGGCCGCGGCGCTCGGCGAGGCGCTCGCGATGATCCTCGAGCGCCGCTCGGAGATAGCCGCATACAGACCCGGCGAGAAGGGAGCAGCGTGATGACAGCAAGGATCCGCGCCCTGCGGCTGACCGAGGAGAACCGCCGCTGGTGGGCCCTCGGCGCGATGTGCTTCGCGCTCTTCATGATCATGCTCGACAACACGGTCGTGAACGTCGCGCTGCCGTCGATCCAGCGCAGCCTCAACGCCTCCACCGCCTCCCTGGAGTGGACCGTCAACGCCTACACCCTGTCCTTTGCGGTGCTGCTCGTCACCGGCGGGCGCCTCGGCGACATCTTCGGCCGCCGCCGCATGTTCCTGGCGGGCGTGGTCATCTTCGCGTGCGCCAGCGGCGCGATCGGCTTCTCCCCCAACGACACCTGGCTGGTGGCCTGGCGCGCGGTGCAGGGCGTGGGCTCGGCGCTGATGATGCCGGCGACGCTGTCGATCATCACCAACGCGTTCCCGCCGGCCGAGCGCGGCAAGGCGATCGGCACCTGGGCGGGCGTGTCCGCGCTCGCGCTGGCGATCGGACCGGTCGTCGGCGGCTTCCTCGTCGAGAGCGTGAGCTGGCAGTCGATCTTCTTCCTGAACCTGCCCGTCGCCGCCGGCGCGATCGTCGTGACGCTGCTCGCCGTGCGCGAGTCGCGCGACGAGACCGCGAGCCAGCAGATCGACGTGCCCGGCGTGCTCACGCTGACCACGGGGCTGGGGGCGCTCGTGCTGGCACTGGTGCAGGGCAACGAATGGCACTGGGGCTCGACGCGCGAGATCGCGCTGTTCGCGCTCGCCGCCGCCGCGCTGAGCGCGTTCGTGTTCATCGAGCGCCACCGGACCTCGCCGATGGTCGACTTCGGCTTCTTCCGCTCGCGCACGTTCCTGGGCGCCAACATCGTCGCCTTCATCGTCAGCTTTGCGATGCTCGCGATGTTCTTCTTCATGGCCCTCTACATGCAGAACGTGCTGCACTTCTCGCCGCTGCAGGCGGGCGTGCGGTTCCTGCCCTCGACGCTCATGATCGTGCTGATCGCGCCCCTCTCCGGACGGCTCGCCGATCGCACCGGCCCGCGGCCGCTGATGACCTTCGGCCTGCTCGCGGTATCGGGCGCGCTGCTGTGGCAGTCCCAGCTGACGGTCACGAGCGGCTACGGCGCGCTCCTGCCCGGCTTCGTGCTGATGGGCATCGGCATGGCCTTCGTGATGTCGCCGATGAGCATGGCCGCGATGAACGCGGTCGAGCAGTCCAAGGCGGGAGTCGCCTCGGGCATCCTCTCGATGAACCGCATGGTCGGCGGCACCTTCGGCGTGGCGGTGCTCGGCGCGATGGTCGCGACGCTCGGGCGCTCGAAGATCGATGAGCTGCTGCCCCAGCTCTCCGGCGCCCAGCGCAGCCAGCTGACCGCCGGCCTCGGCTCGGTCGGCGTGCATGGCGTGCCGCAGCCGATCATCCAGGCGAGCGACACCGCGTTCGTCTACGCGCTGCAGTACGGGCTGCGCCTGGGCTCCGCGGTGGCACTCCTCGGGGCTCTGCTGGCCTGGACGCTAGTCGCCCGGCGCGTGACCGCGGCGAGCCCGGCCGGCCCCGGGCAGCCAGCTGTTCAGGCGCATCGGCTCGCCGCCCGCGAGGACGGGCACTCAGGCGAGCAGGCGCGCGAGACCGCCGCGGTCTGAGTCGCATACGCCCGAGCGCCGCGAGCGGCGTCACACCTCGCGCGCGACCCCAAGGTAGGATTGAGGGCCCAGCCCCCGACAGCGACAGACGAGGTTTCCAGAGCACGTGGCTATCGATCTTCAACAAGTCTCCGCCATCGACGTCGAGCCCGGCGAGCTACCGGCGACGATGGCCGCCTGGGTGATCCGAGAGGAGCGCTACGGCGAGCCCAAGGACGCCTTCCAGCTCGAGGAGATCGAGGTTCCCGAGCCGGGCGCCTTCGAGGTGATCGTGCGGGTGATGGCCGCCGGGGTGAACTACAACAACGTGTGGGCCGCGCTCGGCAAGCCGGTGTCGGTGATGAAGTACGGCGACCACCCCGAGTTCGGCCACCACATCGGTGGCTCGGACGCGTCGGGAATCGTGTGGAAGGTCGGCGCCGGCGTCACCCGCTGGAAGCCGGGCGACGAGGTTGTGGTGCACTGCAACCAGGCCTCCTACGAGGATCCCGAGGTGCACGGCCTGGATCCGATGGCCGCACCGTCGCAGAAGATCTGGGGCTATGAGACGACGTGGGGCTCGTTCGCCCAGTTCACCAAGGTGCAGGCCCAGCAGCTGCTGCACAAGCCGCCGGCACTCAGCTGGGAGGAGGCCGCCTCCTACGGGCTCGTGTACTTCACCGCCTACCGCATGCTGATCACCCGCTGCAAGCTCCAGGCCGGCCAGAAGGTGCTCATCTGGGGCGCCGCGGGTGGGCTCGGGGTCTTCGCAACCCAGCTGTGCGCCGCCGCCGGCGCCCACAGCGTCGGCGTCGTCTCCTCGGCCGAGAAGGGCGAGCTCGTCAAGCGCCTGGGAGCGGTCGACTACATCGACAGGGGCGAGTTCGCGGGGATGATGCGCAGGGGCGGGGAGAGCGAGGAGGAGGAGAAGGCGCGCTTCAAGGTGTCGCTCGCCTTCGCCAAGCGCGTCAAGGAGATCCTCGGCGACGCGCCCGACATCGTCTTCGAGCACGTCGGCAAGGCGACCTTCCCGACCTCGGTGTTCACCGTCAAGGCGTTCGGCAAGGTCGTCATCTGCGCGGGCACCACCGGCCTGGACGTCGACTTCAACGTCGCCTACCTGTGGATGCGCCAGAAGGAGATCCTCGGCTCGCACTTCGCCAACGCGTACGAGTGCACCAAGGCCAACGAGCTGATCGACAGCGGCCAGATCCGCCCCGTGCTGTGGCGAACTCTCGGTTTCGAGGGCGTCGCCGAGGCACACCAGCTGATGCTCGAAAACAGGCATCTCGGCAAGATCTCGATCCTGGTGGGGGCCGACTCGGAGGGGCAGGGACGCAGCGCGGAGACGGCCGATGGCGCGCCCGCCGCGATCCACGCGGAGGTGGGCGCCTGATGGCCGGCACGGTGATCGTCCCCTGGTACGCCACGGGCTTCCGCGGCGACGGCTTCGAGCGCGCGCTGAACGAGGCCGCCGCCACGGCACTGCGCTACGGCGCGAGCTCCTACGCGGTGTACCGCTCGCGCGACGACCGCTACCGCTTCCAGCAGTTCGCCGCCTTCGCGGAGCACCTCGACTGGGAAAGCTATTGGGACGGGCCCGAGATGACCCAGTTCCGCTCCACGCACGTGGGCTGGTACCAGGTGCCCGTGCTCTATGGCTGGTGGGACCTGACCGTGGCGGGCTCCGTCGTCGACGCCCCCGCACCCGGCCCCGGCGCAAACGGCCACGGCAACGGCAGCGCGCGCGAGGTCGGCGACATCACCTGAAGCTCGTCCTCGGCACGCGAGCGTGGCGTGCTCGGCACGCGAGTGACCGAGGACACCGTCCCGGCGCCGCGTCCGGTCAGACGCCGGAGAGGGTCCCGGACCAAGCCGGACACGGACGCAGGGAGCGTGGCGTGCTCGGCACGCGAGTGACCGAGGACACCGTCCGGCGCCGCGTCCGGGGCCCTCTCAGCCCTGCTCGAGGGGCGCCATCGTGAGACCGGCGCCCTTGAGCTGCTCCCAATAGTGCTCGGCGGCCTCCTGGTGGCCGGAGTAGACGATCGCCCGTCCGCTGTTGTGGATCACGTTGGCGATCTCCAGGCCGCGCTCGAGCGAGACCCCCGGGATGAAGCGAGCGAGCGAGCGCGCGACGTGATCGAAGGTGTTGTGGTTGTCGTTGCGCACGATCACGCGCCAGGAGGCCCCGAGGCCGGTCCCCGGCCCGCCGGCGCGAGGGATCTCGACTGTCTGCGCCATGTTCCGGAGGATAGAGCCCGCGGTGCGACCGTACAATGGCCACATGAGCGGTGATCCCCCTCCGCGCCTGCCCGAGCCCGACCCCCCGTGGATGATGCGAACGTACGCCGGGCACTCGACGGCGAGGGCCTCCAACGAGCTCTACAGGCGCAACCTGCAGAAGGGCCAGACCGGCCTGTCGGTCGCCTTCGACCTGCCCACGCAGACCGGCTATGACCCCGACGACGAGCTCGCCCGCGGCGAGGTGGGCAAGGTCGGCGTACCGATCTCCCACCGTGGCGACATGGCCGCACTGATGCACGACATCCCACTCGGTGAGATGAACACCTCGATGACGATCAACGCCACGGCCGCCTGGCTGCTGGCGCTCTACATCGTCGCCGCGGAGGAGCAGGGCGTGCCCGAGCATGAGCTTCAGGGCACCACCCAGAACGACATCATCAAGGAGTTCCTGGCGCGCGGGACCTACGCGTTCCCCCCCGCCCCGTCGATGCGCCTGACCGCCGACATGATCGCCTACACGGTCGAGCATGTGCCGAAATGGAATCCGATCAACATCTGCTCCTACCACCTGCAGGAGGCGGGCGCGACGCCGGTGCAGGAGATCGCCTACGCGATGAGCAACGCGATCGCCGTGCTCGACGCGGCGCGCGAGCGGGTGCCGGACGCGCAGCTGGAGCAGGTCTTCGGGCGCATCTCGTTCTTCGTCAACGCCGGCGTGCGCTTCATCGAGGAGCACGCCAAGCTGCGCGCGATGGCGATCCTGTGGGAGGAGCTCGGGCGCGAGCGCTACGGCGTGCAGGACCCGCGGCACCTGCGCTTCCGCTACGGGGTGCAGGTCAACTCGCTCGGGCTGACCGAGGCTCAGCCGGAGAACAACGTGCAGCGCATCGTGCTCGAGACGCTCGCCGTGACGCTCGGGCGCGACGCTCGCGCGCGGGCGATCCAGCTGCCGGCCTGGAACGAGGCGCTGGGCCTGCCCCGGCCGTGGGATCAGCAGTGGTCGCTGCGCATCCAGCAGGTGCTCGCCTACGAGACCGACATCCTGGAATACCCCGACATCTTCGCCGGCTCGAAGGTCATGGAGGGCCTCGTCGATGAACTGCTGGCGGGGGCGCGCGGGGAGATGGCCGTCGTGGCAGAGCACGGCGGCGCGGTCGAGGCGGTGCCCTACATGAAGGGCGCGCTCGTGGACTCCCATCGCGAGCGCATCCGCCGCATCGAGTCGGGCGAGCAGATCGTGGTCGGACAGAACCGCTTCACCGAGACGGAGCTCTCGCCGCTCACCGACGACGCCGAGGGCGGCATCCTGGTCGTCGACCCCGCGGTCGAAGCCCAGCAGATCGAGGCCGTGCGACACTGGCGCGCCGAGCGCGATCAGACGGCCGTGGACGCGGCGCTGGCGGCGCTCGCCGAAGTCGCCCGCGCAGAGGACGGTCGGCAGAACCTGATGATCGCGACGATCGCCGCGGCGCGCGCCGGAGCGACGACGGGCGAGTGGGCGCGGACGCTGCGCGAGGTGTTCGGCAGCTACCGCGCGCCGACGGGCGTCGGCGAGGCAGCCGCCGCGGCGCCAGACGACGAGCTGAGCGAGCTGCGCGGCGACGTGGCCCGCCTGCAGGAGAAGCTCGGCCGCCGGCCCAAGATCCTGGTCGGCAAGCCGGGGCTCGACGGGCACTCCAACGGCGCCGAGCAGATCGCGGTGCGGGCGCGCGACTCGGGGATGGACGTGGTCTACGAAGGCATCCGCCTCACGCCCGCGCAGATCGCCGCGTCTGCCCTGCAGGAGGGCGTGCACGTGGTCGGCCTGTCGATCCTGTCGGGCTCGCACCGCGAGCTGATCCCCGCGGTGATCGCCGCGCTGCGCGAGGCAGGCGTGAGCGCGCCGGTCGTGGTCGGGGGGATCATCCCCGAGCAGGACGTTGCACCGCTGCGCGAGGCCGGCGTGGCCGCGGTCTACACGCCCAAGGACTTCGACATCACCCGCATCATGCGCGACATCGTCGGGCTGCTCGCAGCCAACGGCTCGTCCGCCAACGGCTCGGCGTGAGCGCCGCCGGAGCCGCCCTGGGAGCGCGCCTGCGCGAGCGTGACGTGAGCGCCGCGCCGGCCGCACTGAACCTGCTCGAGAGCACCGCGGCGGGCGACCGCGCGCAGGCTGCCGAGCTGCTGGCCGAGGTCTCGCCGGCGCGCCTCGGTGGCGAGGCGCCCGCGCACGTGATCGGGCTGACCGGGCCGCCGGGCGCGGGCAAGTCGACGCTGCTCTCGGCGCTGCTGCGCGTGTGGCGCGAGCGCGGGCGGACGGTCGCCATCCTGGCCGTCGATCCGAGCTCGCGCCGTTCGGGCGGATCGCTGCTCGGCGATCGCGCGCGCATCGACTTCGACCCCGCCGACCCCGGCGTGCTGATCCGCTCGACCGCCGCCGGACAGCGGCTCGGAGGGCTCGCCCCGGCCACCCGCAGGAGCGCCCACGCGCTCGCGGCGGCCTTCGACATCGTCGTGATCGAGACCGTCGGGGTCGGGCAGGCCGAGACCGAGGTGGCCGATGTCGCCGACACGGTCGCCGTGGTCGTCCAGCCGGGGGGCGGCGACGTGCTGCAGTTCCTGAAGTCGGGGATCATGGAGATCCCGGATGTGCTCGTCGTGACCAAGGCCGACCTCGGCCGGCTCGCGGCGGCCACGCGCCGCGACCTCACTGCGGCGCTGCGCTCGCTCGGTGCGCGCGCGACCCGCGTGATCGCGGTCAGCTCGCTGCCTCCGCCGAGCGGGATCGAGGAGCTGATCGAGGCGCTCGACGAGCACCGCGCCGTGCTCGACATCGGCGCGCGGCGCCTGCACGCACGCCGCGCCGGCGCGCTCAGCGACTTCGTCCTCGAGCACGGCGAGCGTGGGCTGCGCGCGATCGGGGGCCGCAGCGCCGCCGAGACGCTGCTCGCGGCGCAGGAGCCCGGCCTGGAGGTGCCGGCGCTGCTGGCCGTGCTGGAGCGGGGCGCAGGATGATCGCGCGTCTGCTCGCCCCTCGCGCGCCGGCATGATGGCGCGCGATCTGCTCCTGATCGCGGGCGCCTTCATCCTCGCCAGCGCGCTCGCCGGCGCGCTCGGGGCGATCGATCTCGGCACAGCACTCGCGTTCGGACAGATGGCCGTGGCGGGGACAGTCGTCTATCTGATGCTGAGGCGCTGATCGATGCCCAGAGGAGACCTCCGCGCCTCGCCGCGTCAGGCTGTAACGAAATCCCCGCCCGTCAGTCTGTATCTAGGTAACGCATGATCGTCCTGCTCACGTTTGCCTTCCTCGCGGGTGCGGGCACGGCGCTGTCGCCGTGCGTGCTGCCGGTGCTGCCCGCGCTCCTGTCGGCCGGTGGTGTGGGCGGGCGGCGCCGGCCGGTCGGGATCGTCATCGGGCTGTCGGTGACCTTCACCGTCACGATCGTCGGCGTTGCCAAGGTGGTCGACGGGGTCGGCCTCGGCAGCGACCCGCTACGCGCCATCGCGGTCGCCGTGCTGCTCGTGTTCGGTCTGGCGCTGCTGGCGCCGGGCCTCGCCGCGCGCCTGGAGGCGCCACTCTCGCGCCTGGCGCGCTTCGGCCCCCGCACAGGGGGCGACGGCTTCGCGTCCGGCCTGCTGGTGGGTGCCGCGCTCGGGTTCGTCTACACCCCGTGCGCCAGCCCGATCCTCGCGGCCGTCATCTCCGTCAGCGCCGCGTCCGGAAAAACGGTCGCGATCGCCCTCGCCTACGCGGCCGGCTCGGCGCTCGTGCTGCTCGCCCTGACCCTCGGCGGCAGGCGCCTGTTCGAGCGCGTGCGCAGGGCCGGGCGGGGACCGCAGCTGCAGCGCGCGCTGGGGGTCGTGATGATCCTCACCGCGCTCGCGATCATGACCAACCTCGACGTCAACTTCGACCAGTTCGTCGCCCAGCACATCCCCGACGTCAACCTCACCGCCTCGCTGGAGTGCTCGCGCACCGTCACCGGCCGCCTGCACGAGATCACCGGCCGCGAAGCCAGGTTCGCACCCGCCAACGGCTCCTCGGCCTGCGGCGGCTCGGCGAGCAGCGCACGGACCGCCGCGCCCGACGCCAGCCAGGCGACCCTGCTGGCGGACGCGAGCGCCCTGCCCGACCTCGGCACCGCACCCGAATTCAGCGAAACAGAGAACTGGTTCAACACGCCCGGCGAGCGCCCCCTGACGCTCGCCGGTCTACGCGGGCGCGTCGTGCTGGTCGACTTCTGGACCTACACGTGCATCAACTGCATCCGCACGCTGCCCTACCTGAAGGCGTGGAACGCCGCCTACGGGCACGACGGCCTCACGATCGTGGGCGTCGAGTCGCCCGAGTTCGCCTTCGAGCACAGCGCGAGCAACGTGGCCAACGCGATCGAACAGTTCGGCCTGCACTACCCGGTCGTCCAGGACAACAACCTCGGCACCTGGAACGCCTACGGCAACGAGTACTGGCCGGCCGACTATCTGATCGACGCCCACGGCCAGGTTCGCTACACGGCCTTCGGCGAGGGCGACTACGAAAAGTCCGAAAGCGCGATCCGGGCGCTGCTGGCCGAAGCTGGCTATCCGGTCGGCGGCAAGAGCCACGCCACCGACGTCGTCGTGCCGAGCGAAGTCGCCACCCCCGAGACCTACCTCGGCACCGCCCGCGCGCAGGGGTGGATCAACGGCCCCAAGCCGGGTCTGCACGACTACGGGCAGAGCCCGCCGGCCACCCTCGCGCTGAACGACTTCGTCTACGGCGGCAGCTGGAAC
>Ga0209040_10003347_pt1 | contig 12328 bp, 12 predicted proteins | sample BogFormECP12_OM3_FD_188240 | JGI IMG/M metagenome (GOLD analysis project Ga0209040, IMG submission 188240) | Bog forest soil microbial communities from Calvert Island, British Columbia, Canada - ECP12_OM3 (SPAdes) (version 2) | ecosystem: Environmental > Aquatic > Freshwater > Wetlands > Bog ... | reverse complement strand
AACCCCTCGTGCAATCGCCCATCCTCGCGCTCCGCCCACGCGCTTGCGCCGCGATCGATAAGAACATAACATGAACCAGCTGGAACGCGAAAGATAATTCTGGCTTTTTTGCGACGCTTTTTTCGGCTGCCGCGAGCGGCGCCGCCGGTCTCGGGGGCCGGACGAGAAGAGAGCGGAAAGCGACCTTTGCAGAGCGGATTTGAGGCGACGGGAAGGGCCGCCGACCGCAACGCCGCGCCCACTTCTCCAATCAGGAGAAGCGACGGGGACGAAGGGACCTAGCGGATCAAATCAAACGCTTTGTACCCAACAGGCGATGTCGCAATTGGGCGGAAAGCGCGCCTACGAGGGCCGCCTCGGGAAGGACCGCAGTCGGCGCCACAGCTGCCGATCCATTGCGAGCGCGAAGTAGCCTTCACCGCCCAGAGCGGTCTTCGAGGTATCAGTTGCGAACTACGCGTAGCTGCCGTTCCGGCCCGAAACAGCGTGCCATGCCCGTTCTTCAACTTCACGGTTTCCGCGCGGTGATCACTCCGGCAGGCGGTCAGGCGGTGGCGGGTCGCCCTCGCAGATCGGGTCCAGGTTGGTCAGGCCGTAGTTCTCGGCGACGCCAGTCAGGTCGTGATCCGGCAGCCAGGCGCAGGCGATTTGGAACACGTTGCCTTGCGGGATTGCGCTGACGTCCCAAATGCGCGCCGTCCTGTCCCACGACGCCGTAACGACGCGCGCGCCGTCCGGAGAGAAGGCGGGGCTCCGGAGCGCGCTGCTGTGGCCGCGGAGGACCGCGATCGCCGCGCCGGTCTTTGCGTCCCACAGCCGCGCTGTGTTGTCCTCTGAGGCTGTGACGACGCGCTCGCCGTCCGGCGAGAAGGCTGCACTTGTGACCACTTGGCTATGGCCGCTGAGGACCGCGATCGCCTTGCCCGTCGCCACGTCCCAAATCCGCGCTGTCTTGTCGTCAGAAGCCGTGACGACGCGCGCGCCGTCCGGCGAGAAGGCGGCGCTCCAGACTCTGTCGCGATGGTCGCGCAGGATCTTACGCTCGCGCAACTCAGGAACCGCCGCGCTCAAGGCCGCGATCGCCGGGTCAAGCTTCCGGCGCGGATCGGCGCCGCTTCGCGGCCAGGCGGCGAGGGCGAGCTTCGTCGCGAGCGCCGGGTCGGTTGGCTGCGTAACCTTCGACAGCGCAGCGAGGGCCCGCGATTCGTTAGCCTTCGCCGCCTGCTCGTTAGCCGTCGCCGCTTGCTGTCGATTCCAAGCGTAGGCCGCCACCAGCACAGCGAAGATTAGGAGGATCGCCAGAACGCCCGCGGCAATCTGAAAAAAGCGGACGCGCAACTTGTCTCGCCGGCGCCCCTCTAGCTTCTTCCGTATCGGGTCGAGCACCGCGTCCGATGGCGTTGCGGCAAGCGCCGAAAGCGGTTCGGCAATGCGAAGGAAGTTCTCGACCTTCCCCAATATCGGGTTTGTCGCGGACGGTAGCGCTTTGACGATCGTTTCGCCAAAGTCGATTGGCACCACCTTTGGGTCTGACTCATGCGACGCGAGATATTCGTTGATTTCCTCCTCGACCCAATCCTTCGGCTTGCGTAGGGTTAGGATTTCTGGAGATCCAAGCAGCACGAAGACCGACGATTTCGCGACGTGTCGTCGCGTGGCGACCGTGAGATAATCGCCGGCGCCGTACACCTTTTGGTCGATGAAACAAGAAATTCGCTTGGCCTGCAGTAACTCGTATAACCTGCGGGCATACTCCGCCGCGTCGCCGCGTCGATGTGCGATAAAGACATCATAGCCCCAGAAGGCGTCGACCCAGGTAAGAAAGCGCCTGCGCTGATTTCTTACTCTAGGATAGATATTTGATATGAACGCAAACTTCATAGCAATGATCCCTGGACTAAATGAAGTCGTCCTGTGTTTGCATCGTCACCTCAATTGAGGCGTTCAGCGCGAGATGCTGCTCCAGCCAAGGCCGCCAGGGCTGCCCGGCCGGAAGGGCATAGCGGTCGAGGAAGGCGCTTAGGCCCGCCTCCCTGAGGCGCGCGCGCAGCGTCTCCGCCGCGTCCGAATCCGCCCGCGAACAGCTTAAGAAGACGTCGTAGCTCGCCGCGCTCCCCTGCACGGGGTTACTATACAGAACTGGAATTCGTAGTCGCGATTTGCGCCGTGGCGAGCTCACAACAAACCCTTTGGCCGGCGGCGATCACGAGGGGCGTGTCCCGAGGAACGGCCGCTCCTGGCGCAACTGTCGCGTTCCGCCTACGTCCGCAATCTGGTGCGCACCGCCTGTTCATAGGACCAACCGCGAAGGCGCGCTCAGGGTCGCTTCCAATCGTCTGATCGAGCGGTGTGGCGGGCGCCAAGTGTAGGATTCGCAACAACCTAATGGTCCCCTCATCCGGCGCTTAGCGCCCCTGCTCCGGAGGCGGAAGGGGATCAAGGGCCGCTCGCCCCCTTCGTGTTGAATCCCCCCAACGCGTTCGCGGGTCAGGCGCTCGCGATCCACTTCAGCGCCCTCAAGCCCGGCATGAAGAAATAGGCGCCGCCCTTGACCGTGATGAACTGCGGCACGCCGACCGACCGGCGGCGCTGCGGCTCCGCGCCCGGCCGCGTGAAGCCGTCGGTGGGCTGCGGCGTCTGGCAGACCGGGGGGAGGGGGAACGGCTGGCGATTGCCGATGAGGGGGTCCTGTTCGCCGGTGAGAGACGCGAATTTCGCGTTGGCGATCCACGCGCCCTGCACGAACTCGAACTGCCGGTTGATGTTGGAATTGAGACAGAGGAAGTGCAGTCCGGCCTTGGGATCGGGCCGGGCCGGATCGAGCGCTTGGCTCACGTCGATTTGCTCGCCGTATTCCCGCCCGCGCCGCAGGATGCGGTGAAAGCGGGAAGAGGCGACGGCGTCGTCCTCGCGGCGCAGATAGGGCCAGACGGTCGTGTTCTTTTCCCACGGCAGCGTCGACGACGTCGGATTCCTGAGCCGCCGCGTGGTGAGGCCGAGCATGACGAGGAGATGGTCGATCGGGCCGTCTTCGCCCGCGGGTGAATCGGCGGTGCGCGGATTGGCTCTGCGGATATGCGCGCCGAGCGGGCAGGCGAGGCCGTCGGGATCGGAGTCGAAGAGGAAGCCGTTGACGTCGCGGTCGCTCGGATCGACGCCGGGAATGGAAAGGCCCGTCTCGAAGTCGATGAGCGGCGCGCCGTTCATGCGCCGCCCGACCATGGTTTCGGCGAGCGATTTGAGATCGGTCCCGCCGCGCGCCGCCTCCTCATGGGTCCAGCGCCAGAAGCCGCGCACGTCCTGCCCGAGCTGGCGGAAAACGAGATAGGAGCCGTTGCGTCCGAGGTCGCGCGCACCCGCCGGCCCCGCGGCGATCGGCAGCAGATCCGCGTTGCGCTCGTGCGCCGCAACCCGCGGCGAATCCGCAGGAAACCCGTATTCGTTGTAATAACCGAGCAAAATCTCGCCGAGCGCGAGGAGGTTCGTGTACTTGCGGTCGGCCTTGGTTCCGGGCGTGCGCGCGCGGTCCCAATCGAACGCCGGTTGCGAGACGCCGTCCAGGAAGCCGAACGGCTCGACGCCGCCCATGTCGGTCGTGCCGAGCGCGGCGATCGCGCGCAAGCCGCTCGCCTCCGCGGCGCTGCGCGTCTTAGCCTCAAGCTCCGACATGCGATCCGGTTCGGCGAACAGCATGAGAAGCACATGCGGCTCGCGCTCCCCCACGCCCCATTCCCAGCTCTCGGGAGCGTTGGCGCCGATGTCGCCGAGCCTGTGCGAGCGGTTCGGACTGCCGGTCATGCCCTCGACGAATTCAGGCGAGAATCGGTCGATCACCTCCTTCTCGACGCCAAGCGCTGTCAGGCCCGCCGCGGTGATCGCCACCTGCGTCGCTTCGGCAAGGCACGCTGAGGATATGTCCGCGACCGAGGTCGGCTTGAGCGCGCCGAGCCAGCGCCGCGCCGCTTCCGGGTTCTCCACCCGAAGCAAGAGGTAGCTCGCCCCGGTGAGCGGTCCGAAAGCCGTCCAGGCGAGGGCCTGGATGTCGGCCGTGTCGACGTCGAGGCGCATGCAACTTGCCCTTCAGATTTCCGCGATCCAGCGCCGGATTTCGTCGTCGTCCATCGCCGCCTTCTCGAAGCCGTTGCGAATGCGCGCGTTGCGCGCGAGGTCGCGCGCGGTGAGGCCAGGATAAGCTTTGTACCAGACGTCGGTCGGGATCTGGTGGCGGCGCTGGAAGCGCTTGAACTCCATCTCGCGCCACGCGCCTTTCTTGATGAGCCAATCGGTCTGCGGATAGGCGATCGCGCTCGAGAATGAAAGGTTGAGGCCGAACGCGGCCTTGTTGATGAAGTCGTCCATATAGGCTTCGTGGAAGCCGTCGTAATTGCTGCAGAAGAAGGCGCGGCGCTTCCCGTCGATGAGCGTCCAATGCGCGAAGTGGATCGTGCCGATGCGCCCGAGCCCGCCGCGCGTGAGAATGTGCCGCGCCGCCCAGTCGATGACGGCGAGGATGACGAGTTCCAGGCCGAGCCGGAATTTGCCCGGCTTGATCGAACCCATGGCGGTGTACTGGTTGGTGACGTCGTGATCCTCGCCGAGCCTCAGCTTGTCGACCCACTCCGGATCGTAACCGTTGACGACGATCGGGTCGGAAAGCTCGCGGCGGCGCAGTTCGATGGTGACGACGATGAGCGCGATAATGAGGAGCGGAATCGTCATCAGCGGAAAAAAGACGAGGCACACGGCGGCGATGACGATGGGTGCGAGAAAATGCCCGAGGTTGCGCATGCGCCAGTCGGACGGGGTCGGCGGAATGGGCGTCAACGTCACGCGGCCGCCGACCGCGCTCCGAAGCTCCGCCAGCATCTGCTGTGGATCGTTCGACGATGCTTTCGGCAGCGCGTCGCGCAAAAGCTCGCGCAGCCGCGCCTCCTCGCGCGCCTGCGTCACGCTGCGGCCGACCCAGTTCACGTAGGAAGCAGCCGGCTTGACGCGGCGCCTCTTCAGCCATTCGGCGAAGTCGGCGTTCGCGTCGTAGTCCGCGCAATAGGCGAAGATCTGCCTCAGGCCATTGCACTCGCGCGCCATGCGGGAAAGCAGCGCCGTCGCGTCGCCGTCGCAATCGACCATGAAGCAGAGATGGGTCGGCTCGTCCTTCGGCAGCTCCGGATAGACGGCGCGGTCGCCGAGCGTGTTGTCCTCGAGCAGGACGAGGCGCCCGAAATGGATCGTGTCGAAGACGCCGAAGGGCAGGAGCGCGTTCATCGGGTCCGCCGCGCCCGGACAGTCCGGCAGAGTCATTGTCGCGAGAAGCGAACGTAAGGGGGCGACGCGATCCTTGGGGACCTCGGCCACGACAATGAAGCTGTCCTGCGGGATCATGCGACGCCCGACCTTCTTTGAGGATCGCTCGCGCTTCGCTCGGCGCGGGGACGCTTAGCTCGACGCTTTCGTCTTTCTGAAGTCGAGCGAGAAGTCGAAAATTCGCTTCGAATCCCAATAAACCTTGCCGAGATAGAAGCCGGGCTCGATCTCGCGGATTTCGTCGCGAATGTGCGAGGCGACGAGCGAGGTCTCGGAATAGTCGAGGACGACGCACTCCTTGTTGTCGAGCCAGCTTGGCGCTTTGTAGACGCGCGCCACAATCGCCTTGAGTCCGAGCGGCAGGATTTCGTTGCGGAGGAATCCGGCCTTCGCGTCGAACACCTTGCCCTTCCAGGCGAAGATATTGATCGCGGCGGCGATCGGCTCGCTCATCGGCGTGCTGGGCGCGATGATCGCCGTGCCCTCCGCCTCGCCGTCCGGTATCGGGCCCGCCTCGTGGGCGCTGAACAACGCGTCGAGCTCCTTTTGTGACATGCCGAGCAATTGTTTCGCGTCCATGGGCCCGCCCTTCCGTTCAAGTGGCGCAACGATACGCTCGCCGCCGAAGGTTTATCATCCCGGCGCCTCCGGCGCGATAGGCTTGGCTTTTGCGCGCCCGCAAATCGTGAGTCGCCAGCGCTTTCAAGCGGACTTGCGCGCAGCGGCTTCCGGTTGCTGCCGCAGACTGCGACCGAGCCGCGCCAAAGTCATAGCAATCTGACACAAGCTGCGGTTGTGCATGTCGCGATTGGTCTTGGTCACTACGGTCGGCTCGACGAAAGAGCCTTATTGCCGATGACGCCGCCGCGAGGGCGAGTTGGCGCGCATGGTGCGGTCCTGACCGTCAGTCGATCCCGACCATCACGTCGGAGGCCTTGATGACCGCGTAGGCTTTCTTCCCCTTGGCGAGCTTCAATTCCTCCACAGCTTCGTTCGTGATGGACGCGGTCAGCACCGTGCCGCCGACCTCGATCTCGACATGCGCGGTCGTGGCGCCCTTGTGGACGTCCTTGATTGTTCCGTGAAGCTGATTACGCGCGCTGATCTTCAAGATTGACCTCCATCTTCGCTGTTGCCTGTGCACCGCTACCGTCTAGTATGGCGGAATATAACGCTGTCGTCGAACATAGCTTCCGAAAGGGGCGCGGGGCAAGGGCGCGGCGATCCTACGGCGGAGGCCGGAATGAGGTTCAGATTGCTTGTCGCGGCGCTAGGGTTCTTGGGCGCGCTCTCGGCGCCTGCGATTGCGGGCCAAACCAACGTCGCCGTCGCCGCGAACTTCACGGAACCCGCAAAGGAGATCGCTGCTCTGTTCAAGCAGAAGACGGGGCATGAGGCGATCCTGAGCTTTGGCGCGTCCGGCGCGTTCTTCACTCAGATCACGCATGACGCGCCGTTCCAGGTGTTCCTGTCGGCCGATCGGGAGCGGCCGACGATGGCGGTCGAGCAGGGCTTCGCGGAGCGGGGAACGCAGTTCACCTACGCCATCGGCAAGCTTGCGCTCTGGAGCCGCGTGGTCGACGTGACCGACGGCGAGCAGGCGCTGAAAGCCGGGAATTTCCTCAAGCTCGCGATCGCCAATCCGGCCGCGGCCCCCTATGGCGCGGCGGCGGTCGAGGCGTTGAAGGCGCTCGACCTCTACGACGCTTTGCGGCCCAAGATCGTGCAGGGCTCGAACATCGCGCAAGCGTTCCAGTTCGTCGATACGCGCAACGCCGAGGTCGGCTTCGTCGCGCTCGCACAGCTTCACGGCGTGAGCGGCGGAACGCAATGGCTCGTCCCGGCGAAGCTTCATTCGCCGATCCGCCAGGACGCGGTGCTGCTCAAAAAAGGCGCAGAGAACGAGGCCTCGAAGGCGTTCCTCGAATTCCTAAAGGGGTTGGAGTCGCGGGAGATCATCGAGCGGTTCGGCTACACGCTCGAGTGAGGGCGCACTTGGACGCCTTCGCCCATATCTGGGGCCCGGTCCGCCTGACCATCGAGCTCGCCGGCCTCACGACGCTCGCGCTGCTTTTCGTCGCGACGCCGCTTGCTTGGTGGCTCGCCCGCTCGCGCGTCTGGTGGAAGGAGACGGCGGCGACCGTGGTCTCGCTGCCGATGGTGCTGCCGCCGACGGTGCTCGGGTTCTATCTCCTGATCGCGCTCGGGCCGAGCGGACCGGGCGGGTTCATCGCGGGCCTCTGGGGCGCGCGCACCCTCGCCTTCACCTTCACCGGCCTCGTCATCGCCTCGATCATCTCCTCGATGCCGTTCGTCGTGCAACCGATCCGCAACGCGTTCGCCGCAATCGGCGACCGGCCGCTCGAGGTCGCAGCGACCCTGCGCGCCTCGCCCACGCGCGCCTTCTGGACGGTCGCGCTGCCGCTTGCGAGCCCCGGGCTCCTCACCGGCGCGGTCCTGGGCTTCGCCCATACGGTCGGCGAGTTCGGCGTCATCCTGATGATCGGCGGCAACATTCCGGGCCGCACCCGCGTCTTGTCGACCGCCATCTTCGACTACGTCGAGACGATGCAGTGGCGCGAAGCGAACATTCTCGCCGGCGGCATGGTCGCCTTCGCCTTCGCCGTGATCCTGTCGATGATGCTGATCGAGAAGCGCTTCGCGCGGATGCGCGGATGAGCGCCGAACACGCGATCCGCGCCGAGTTTCGTGGGCGGCTCGGCGCCTTTGAACTCGACGCTAGCTTTTCCGCGCCCGCCAAGGGCGTGACGGCGCTCTTCGGCCCCTCGGGCTGCGGCAAGACGACGGTGTTGCGCTGCATCGCGGGCCTCAATCGCCTCGCGGAGGGTTTCTGCGAGATCGACGGGCAGGTGTGGCAGGACGGCGAGCGGATTTTCCTGCCGACCCACAAGCGGCCGCTCGGCTACGTGTTCCAGGAAGCGAGCCTCTTTCCTCATCTCTCGGTGCGCAAGAACCTGATGTTCGGCGCCCCGCGCGGCGAGCGCCGGCGCAAGGCGGTCGCCTTCGACGAGGTCGTCGACCTCCTCGGCGTGACGCCGCTCCTCGACCGGTCGCCGCGCAACCTCTCGGGCGGCGAGCGGCAGCGCGTCGCAATCGGCCGGGCGCTCCTCTCCCAGCCGAAGCTCCTGCTCATGGACGAGCCGCTCGCCGCGCTCGACCGCACGAGCAAGGGCGAGATCCTGCCGTTCCTCGAGCGGCTGCGCGACCGCCTGTCGCTCCCGATCGTCTACATCACCCACGACATCTCCGAGGTCGAGCGGCTCGCCGACCAGGTGGTGCTGATGCAGGCGGGACGGGTCGGCGCCGCGGGCCCGCTCGCGGATGTGCAGAGCGACCCGTCGCTGCCGCTCGCGACGGCGCGCGACGCCGCGGTCACGCTCGAGGCGCGCGTCGAAGCCTATGACGCGCCTTATGGCCTCCTCACGCTCGCGGTTCCCGGCGGCCGGTTCGCCGAGCCTGCGGCGCCCGCCCCGATCGGCGAGCGCCGGCGCATCCGCATCGTCGCGCGCGACGTGAGCCTCGCTCGCGAGCGGCCCGGTCCAAGCTCCATTCTCAACATACTGCCCGCCCGCATCGTCTCCATCCGGCAAATAGATTCGAACGAGATCGTTGCGTCGCTCGCGCTCGGCGAGGAGGGTGCGGGCGCGCGTCTTTTGGCGCGCGTCACGCGCAAATCCTGGGATGCGCTCGAACTCGCGCCCGGCGCTCGGGCTTATGCGCAGGTGAAGGCGGTGGCGCTGGGGCCGCAGGGCGACAACGCTTCCGATTAGCCCGGGTCGCCTCGCCTTCCTTGCCGGGTCTTTACAACCGCCCGCTGGGCTGCCGCCAATTCGCGATCGCGCCGGACCATCGCCGCTCACGCGGGCTCGCCGGCTTTGGCGCGCGATAGGCCAGACGGCAATGCGCGGCGCAGTATGAGTGGGCCTCAATCCGCTCAAGCCCGCAGTAGACAAGATTCCCGCTCCTCGGATCGCCGAGCGGCCATCGGCAGGCGAATTCGCGGATTTCCTCGAACCTGATCCCTTGAGTTCCAGCAACCTCGGCTGGGGCGCCAGTCCAGGCCGCCTTCCACTTCGTTGAAGCGGGCTTGGGGGAGGGAATGGCCGCCGGTCGCTTCCGCTCCGCGGGCGCCCGCGGGTCTTTGTGCGCACAGGCGCGCCCGCCGCCATTGAGCTTGATCCCGATCCGGTTCGCCTTGCCGATCACGGCGTTGCGGGACGCCGCCCCGAGCGCCGCGGCGATGGCGCTCGCGCTTCTTCCCTCGCGAGCGAGCCTCTTGAGATCCTCGATCGCCTCGGCCGTCCACAGCATTGATGCGCCCCCAATGGCTTCGCTGCGGCGTGCGCCGCAGAAGGCGAGAGATTTTGACGGCGGCTATTCTTTTCGTACGGAACGCTTCGGACGCCGCAGCCGCTCTGGCGATCCGACAATCAACGAATAGTTAACTAACTCAATGATTTACACAGGAAAGACGATCGCGCAATCGCAAATTTAGAACTGTCCAGCGGAAGACACATATACGGTATGCTTGCGTATTGGCGGGTATGCGTATATCGCGCATTCCGTACCGGCGAGGACACCGTGCCCGGGGGCAGTTCGGAACTGGCGAGGTCGAAAAGAACGCCGCCGTACACGTCGTACCGGACGTTCAAGACATTCATCCAGGACCTCCGCGAGCAGGGAATTCCATCGCGCATCGACCGCAGCGTATTGACGCGGTTTTCAGGCGCGGTCGGCAGCCAACTCGTGCATGCGCTTCGGTTTCTTGGTCTCATTGACGAGGCCGGGCGCCCGGCGGCGCGGCTCAAGGAGCTTGTCGCCGCCCATGGCGCGGGGGATTGGTCCGAAACGTTCCGGGAAGTCCTTCGCCAGGAATACGCGCCGATGTTCGCGATCGACCTCGACGCCGCGACGCCTTCACATTTCAACGAGGCGTTCAGGAAGGCTTTCCCGGCCGCGGACGCCGTCGTCCAGAAGTGCGTGACGTTTTTTCTCTACGCTGCGAACGACGCGGGCGTAAAAATCAGCGGCCGCGTGCTCAAGGGTCGCAAGCCGCGGCCTCTCACGCCGCGCACGAGGCGCGCGCACGCACAGCCGCCGCCAAAGGAATTGGAAATCGAAACGCCGCCGCCTCAGCCGGCTGCGGCTCACGTCCAGGACAAGAAACCGTCAGAGATCCTTCTTATGCACCTCGACCCAAACGAAATGGACGACGAACAGCAGGCGGCCGTCTGGTCCCTGTTGCGGTATTTCAAGGCGCGAGGATTGTGAGGGCCAGCCCGACGCGCCACACGCGCGCCGTCAACTCCGAGGCGCTGCGGCTCGGGTCGGCGGTGTCCTTGTAGCGGTCGAGATGCGGGTCGGCGCGAGATGCCCTCAACAACCCTCACACCGCCCGCAAGAGCACGTGCTTCTTGCGGCCGAGCGACAGTTTCACAACGCCGCCCTCCTGCAGGGCGTCGCGCGTGATGACCGCCTTCTCGTCGGAGAGCGCCATGTCGTTGATGCGCAGGCCCCCGCCGCGGATCTGGCGCCGCGCCTCGCTGGTCGAGGACACTAGGCCGGCGAGGACGAAGGCGGTCAGCGCCCCGAGGCCCGCGTCGAATTTGGCCCCCGGCACATCGACGGTTGGCAAGCCAAGCGAAAGCGTCTCGACGGTTGGCAAGCCAGGTGAAAGCGTCAGCAAAGCCGTCGCGGGGGTGAATGAGACGCTGCCTCCCTTGAAGGTCTTGCGCGCCGTGTCGGCGGCTTCTTCGGCGGCCGCGGCCCCGTGCAGGAGCGCGGTGGCCTTCTTGGCGAGCTCCTCCTTCGCCTCGTTGATCTCGGCGCCGACGGTCGCCTCGAGGCTGCGGATTTTGTCGAGCGGCAGCAGCGTGAACAGGCGCAGGAAGCGCCCGACGTCAGCGTCATCAACATCACGCCAGTATTGATAATATTTGTAGGAGCTCAGCATCGTCTCGTCGAGCCAGACGGCGCCGGTGGCGGTCTTGCCCATTTTCGCGCCCGAGGCGGTGGTGATGAGCGGCGCGGTCAGCGCGTAAAACTGCGGCAGCCGCATGCGGCGGCCGAGGTCGATGCCCATCACGATGTTGCCCCACTGGTCGGAGCCGCCCATCTGCAAGGTCACGCCGTAGCGCTTGTAGAGTTCCGCGAAATCGTAAGCCTGCAGGCACATATAGTTGAACTCGATGAAGCTCAGCTTGTGCTCGCGCTCGAGTCTGAGCTTGACCGAATCCATGGCCAGCATCCGGTTGACGGAGAAGTGCCGCCCGACGTCGCGCAAGAACTCGATGTAGTTGAGCCCGGTCAGCCACTCCGCGTTGTCGGGCATGACGGCGTCGTGCGCGCCCTCGCCGAAACGCATGAAGCGCGAGAAGACCTTGCGGATGCCCGCCTTGTTCGCCTCGATCTCCTCGACGCTGAGGAGCTTCCGGCTCTCGTCCTTGCCGGACGGATCGCCGACCATGGTCGTGCCGCCGCCCATGAGCGCGACGGGCTTGCCGCCCGTCTCCTGGAGCCAGTGCAGCATCATCATCGTAACGAGATGGCCGACGTGCAGCGAGGGGGCGGTGCAGTCGAAGCCGACATAGGCGGCAAGCTCGCCCGACCGCGCCTTCTCGTCGAGGCCGGCGAGGTCGGAGCACTGGTGGATAAAGCCGCGCTCCTGCATGACGCGCAGGAAGTGGGATCGGGGGTGGAAAGCGTCGCTCACGCCGCGGGTCCTCGGAATGGTCGGCGCGTGCTTTAGGCAAGCGTCATTCGAAGCGCAACACGTGGGTACCCTACCTCCCGCCCCATGGTTGTTAACGCCTGGGCGGAAGCCTGGACAAGGAACTTTCGGACGCCGCCTCAACCCCTGCGCTTTCCGCCGAGGCTGAAATGACGACCGCAGGGGCCTCGTCTATCATCTGATCGGCGGCGCGTATTGCAGGCCGCCCTTGTTCCAGAGGGCGTTCGGGCCGCGTTTGATTTTGATCGGCGAGCCCATCCCCACGTTGCGCTC
>Ga0209040_10003346_pt1 | contig 12329 bp, 12 predicted proteins | sample BogFormECP12_OM3_FD_188240 | JGI IMG/M metagenome (GOLD analysis project Ga0209040, IMG submission 188240) | Bog forest soil microbial communities from Calvert Island, British Columbia, Canada - ECP12_OM3 (SPAdes) (version 2) | ecosystem: Environmental > Aquatic > Freshwater > Wetlands > Bog ... | reverse complement strand
GGGTTTGTCTCTTCCGAAATTGCCCGCATGGCCAACGGCGGTTTTTAGGTCGGCCGGTCTCGAAGACGGGGATATTGCCGGGATTCGAACGGTACTCGCTGCCTATGATCGAACCAATGCAATGGCCTTGATCGCTTTTTTGGCAGTACAGCTCCGCCTAGAAGGGGTACCATGTTCGGTGGAGGTCGTCGCCCGCCGCCCTGCCTCAGCTCCAGCGAAATCAGAACCGGATTTGCCTCTGCCGCCATTGCTTGCTCTGGCGGACATGCCGCCGACGACCGCTGAACTGGTGCTCGCCATAAACGGGTTGGGAGCAATACATCGCGAGCCTCTCCTCGCCAGCATGTACCGTCATCTGGCGCACTGGCCAGCTTATCTCGCCCTAGCGTGGACTATGCTGGCGCCGCTCGAGATCGATCAGCGACTGGACCGCGCGATCGAAGCCGCCATTGCCAAGGCGCGTGCCCGGGCCCGGTGCCTTGCTGGACAATTGTCAACACCGCTGCCGGCGATCCGGCTTGTGACGGCGCGTCGCGTTACGCGAGCAATCGACAGGTTTACCGGCGACGTGATCGCGAGAATGGTCGTGATCTGTTCGTTGCTGCGTCGACTAACCAGCAGCTAGTGGGCTGACCGCCGGAGCGGGCAGACGCGAAACTCATCGGCTCGCAGCGCCGCAGCTTCAGCCCCGACGCGATCACCGCTGCCGCACGGTCGCCGGACTCCGGGGATACTTGCTAGGATCTCGCGGCAACGGCGGCTCGAGCGAGCGGGAACAAAGCGGGGGGTCGGTCCTATGTGCGCAATCTCCGCGACCGGTTTGAAACCGCCGGAGCGTCGATCGGCTCGCGGGGTTCCATCCTCCCTGGCGACCCAAGCCGCTATGCAGCGGAAACATCGCGATGTGGACCGGCTTCAATGTGCTGATGCTCGAGCAACGGCGCGCCGTGGTAGAACCCTCGCAGCCGATGCTGCACCGGGCATTGAAAGAATGGGGGTTTGAGCACCTGCCGTTACCGTTTCTTGCTTACGGGCCCTTTGGCGGCGCGTCCCACTGCGCCACATTGGACACCAGGCGTCGCGGCGCGCTCGAGGACTGTTTCTGACTGGTTCACGGGATCGATATGTGCTGATCGGCCAGATCGCCTAGCACCGCATGCGACGTCCATCGGATCACCGCTCCCGATTTCGGGGCACCGCGTCAGCTCGTCGCGATTCATACTTCGTCCCCGGCAAGCGGCCCATGCTTGCTGGGGTGATAACGGCGCGGCTCAGAATGACCCAAGGGGATCGTTGGCGATCAGCGAAGCGGCAGGCCGTCGACAGGGGCGCGCCCCTGTCGACGGGCCACGAACAGGTTTCATTAATAGGCGGCGATGCCCTGGAAACCGTCGGACTGCGGCAGGCCTTCGACCCCCCCAACACTGGCCAGCTGGCCGCCGGCTCCGATCGAGAAGGCGCCGACGGCGCCGGCACCGGATTCGATGGTGAAGAGAAATCTTCCGTCACTGCTGGTAGCAAGGTCGAGATTGAAGCTGCCGGCCGGGAAAGCACCGACCACGGTGCTGCCGATCGGGGTTAATGCGCCGGTCGCACTTATCGAGAACCCCGAGATATTCGCGGACGCCGTGTTCGAGGTGAACAAGTATTTCCCGTTCGGGGTCACTCTGATCCAGCAGGTTGCGTCGCCCCGAGTCGGAACATTGGCACTGACGGCGGTATATGCGCCGTTCGCTCCCAGCGAGTAGGAGGAGACGCTCCCGCTCGACTGCGCGACCACCGCGAACCCGCTCGGAGTAAACTGGCCGGCAAAGGCCTCGGGGGCGATACTAGGGGTCGTCACCTCGGTGCCCAGAGTTCCATCTGCGTTGATCGGGAACGCGTCGACGGTGTTCGCGACCCGCTCCGTCACCAGCAGGAAGCGCCCATTCGGGCTGATGGAAAGCGAGCCGGCGCCCGATCCCCCGCCGAACGGCGTCAGAAATGCGGTGGAATTCTCGATCTGCGTCAAGGTTCCGTCAAACTGCAGCCGGTATCCGGTGACGCTTCCCTGGCCGCCCGCATCGAGCACATACACCAGGTTCCCCTGCTGGGCCACGGCAACCGGCTCGCTCCCGGCTGCCCAAATCTCATCGATAAGAAACAACCTCGAATTCTGGACTCTGAACACCGAGACGGTTCCGCTGCCGGCATTCACCGCAAAGAGGATGGTGTGATCCTGGCTGAGCGTCAGCGACCCTTGAGAGCCCAGCGGGGCAGTCAAGCCGCCGCTGCCCCGGCCGAAGGTTTCGTACCGCTCGCCGCCCGCCAAGTTACCAGAAGCGTCCCGAGCGTAGGCGATGATTTCATTCTTGTCGGCGGCGTTCGTCATCACGAACACGGCCCCGGTTCCGTTCGCACTTTGAGCGGAAGCGAGAACCGGGAACATGGCGCCGATTCCCGCAGCTATCATCCAAAGGCTGCGAGTGGTTTTTCTCATTACTTCCTCCTTAATTGAAGAACCCGATCTACAACGGCAAGTTGATGAGCGTTGACACGCTGCGGCCAGCGGCCAAATCGGCGAGGATCACATGGGATATCCGACGACGCATCGGTCGCCACGTGTCAGGTCGTTAAGCTTCTCCTCGGAACGGTCCGAGCGGCCGATTCGGGGCTGGATGCTCCAGGCCTGTCATCCCGGATCCGGCGGATGTCCCGTTCTTTGAGTAGGTTTCCTTTTAGGGTTTCCCAGCATTGGCCCGACTTCGAATCCGTCACTATAGCCACGATTGAGCAGCCCGCATGCGGCATCGATGGCAAGCCCCTTTCCCTTGAATAGGTGCATAACGATGGAGCCGCCGGTGCGATACGATACGTACCATGCCATTGGCGTTCCCTCTTTCATTGTCGATTTTGGCACAGTGAACGAGCCTTCTGCTTCCTTCGACTGAGTCTCAAGCCGTGTTCAGCGCGTCGATCAACCGGCCTGCGGCACTCGCACGCCGGGCTGCGCCACATTTGACACAAGGCGTCGCGGCGTGCTCGAAGACTATTTCTAACTGGTTCACCGGCTGGCAGCCTAACTGCCACGCCCGTCGTCAGGTTCTTGGGCCGGTTATCGACCCGTGTCCGCAAGCGAATGACGATCAGCCGACCACGCGCGAGCAGCCGAAGCGGGCGTTGCCGATCGGATCCGCTGGAGATCTTGCTCGTCGAGCACATTTCCTTCACGTGTTCCGAGCATCGGACCGACTTCGAGCGCATCGTGAGAACCACGACTAAAAAACTCGCACGCCGCAGCGATAGCGAGCTCCCTTCTCTTGAATATATGCATTACCGTGGACCCGCCGGACCGATAGGATACGTACCAAGCCATTCGCGTCTCCTCCGCTTTCTTTGGTGATTGCGCCGGCGGGTCTGCGCTTAACATCGCTACCGAACGGTATGGCGTCAATCGAGGCCACCCTTATATCGGTCATACCGCTTTCGAATGAATGAGCCGGCGCTTTATGGTGCCACAGCGTGAAACTCCGGAGCCGAAAGCTGGCGCCTTTGGTTTTCCAGCCGGATCATTTCAATTCCAGGGCAGAAATCGCCATCCAGTCGTCAGGCGGTGGATCGTCGAGGCGGGCGGGGCAACGTCCAAAAGGTGGGCGATCGAGACCGCCGCGACGGGCGGTCGCGGCTTCGAAGAGCCTGGCCGCTACCGACCAGCTCCGGTCCTCATAGGCTGCAAGACCGGCCTTGTAGGTCTGGACCCAGTCCGGGGATCTACGTGCCCACCACGATTCGCGAAGAAGAACCTTCTGTCGATGGCGCGGCGGTCGAGCGCGTTGTGATCGGAATGTCGCCCGTGATGAGGCGAGTGCTGGGGTGGTAGGTGAGATACGCCCAGAACCATTCGAGCGCTACTACCGTTCGATTACGCATCCCTGACAGGAACAGAATGTGGACCACGCACCAGACCCACTAGGCCAGAGCGCCCGAGAGCCGCAGCCAGCCAAAATCGGCGACCGCCGCCTTCCGGCCGATCGTCGCAAGACTACCCGCATGGCGATAACGGAAGGGAGCCGGCGGCGGCCCGCGGGTCTTAAGTGGCCAACACCGGATGGATCGAGCGGGCAATGTTACCTGTCGCGGGGCGCTGAAGGAAATTCCGGAATGGAATGTGCCCGTGGAACAGACACTCGCGGCTTGAGGAGAGGCGGTGAAGACATATTGGGGTAAGAGCATGCCGTTCGACGAATGCACGGCGCTCGCTCTGAGCTTCTGGAACGTTCGCTACGCAACCTTTCGCGGTTAGACGTCTTGCTCGCCGAGCGGCGTGACCGGGGGGCATCAAGTCAAAAGGGCTGAATGGCCTCTAAAAGCCGGCCGAAAAGTGAACAGCGAATGGCAGACCAGGATCGCTATTCGTCGGGCTGCCCCGCTGAGCTTGGCTCGTAGTAGCGCGGCGACCCGGCCACCATCGGCCAAACGCGTGTAGCTTTGACGGCTGAGACGATCAGCTGGGCGCTTCGACGGCACGATCAGCCAGTTGGCAATCCAGCGCTCTGAGTTCGGCGCGATACTGCGCCGGGAGGGGTTCGACGGTTTGATCACGCCATTGAACCGAAAAGTCGAGTCGCTGACGGGAACGTTGGCGAAGGCGTCGTAGCCCGCGTGGTTCCTACGACGCGGCGCTGCGCACTTTTCTCGACCCGGTTTTCGGGTTATTCTTCCGCTTCTATCGGATAACTCGACCCAGTCGAGTGATGCCCGACGCGGGGCGCTCGGGTCGTGCAGCCCAGTCGACAAAGGCAAGGCCCCCGGCGATGGAGCTCTTTCAGGTTCGCTACTTCCTCGCTCTGGCGAAGGCGCTCAACTTCACTCGCGCAGCCGAGGCTTGCAATGTCACGCAGCCCGTTGACGCGAGCGATCCAGCATCTCGAGGAGGAACTCGGTGGCCCGCTGCTCTATCGCGAGCGCAGCCTGACACAGCTTACCGAGCTCGGCAGGCTCATGCTGCCGCACCTCGAAGCCGCCTACCTGGCGGCACAGACGGCGACGGCTCAGGCCGCGGCCTTTAGGCGGCGAGACGCGGCGCCGCTGCGGCTTGGGCTGAGCACGACGATATCGGCGCGTGCCTTGACACCTGTTCTCCACGAGCTCGAAGACCGTATCAAGGAGTTCGAACTTACCCTCGTCGAAGGCATCACCGATGAGCTGTTTGCGAAAATGTTGGACGGCGAGCTCGATGCCGCCGTCGCCGTCGAGCCCGAGAAGCTGCCGGACCGGATCAACCGGTGGCCACTCTTTCAAGATCGCTACGTCGTTCTATGCCGAACGGGGCACCGGTTTTCCAACTTCGGCGAAATCCCCGCATCGGCGCTCGCCGAAGAGTGTGTTCTCGTCCGCACCGACGGCAGATCCGATTTCGAGGACTTGCTCGGCCGCTTGTACCCCGCCGCGAACATCACGGCGCAAATGCGGCATCGGGGCGGAACCGAGGATCATATCCTGCATATGGCCAGCGCGGGTCTCGGTGTAGCCATTTCGGCCGCCCTGCAACCTGTCGCTTCAGGCCTCGTCGCCGTGCCGCTCGCCGAGCCGGACGCCGTGCGACGGATCATCGTTGCTGCGGTCGCCGGTCGCCCGCACAGTGCGGGTCTTGCCACGTTTCTGAAGCTGATGCGCGCACGCGACTGGAAGCACTGGGCGCAGGGCCAGCACGATACTGCGAACCAGACTCGGGCGTCGAATACGCCGGCTATTGACGACTAATGGTAGAAGCGCTGCCTCGTGCTGCCCTCTCAACCGACGAGCGTAAGAGAAATCGAATGTCTCTCAAACACGAATTGGACGAGATCCGTGAGCATGCCTCGGCGGATGACAGAATTCGGATCGCCTACAGGTCCTTGGTCGATCAACTCGGCCGCGCGGACGCAGCCGGTCACGCCCTAAAGGTCGGCGACGTCATGCCGAGCTTCCTGCTGCCGAATGCGGAAGGGCGTCTGCTGTTCTCGGACGACCTGCTCCGGCCGGGGCCCCTCGTCGTCAGTTTCTTCCGCGGGAATTGGTGCCCCTATTGCAGCCGCACGCTCGAGGCGCTGGAGATGGCACTCGGTGCTATCGAAGAGGTAGGAGGACATCTTGTTGCGCTGACGCCGGACACCGGGTCTCACTTTGCTGAAACGAAGCGTCAGCATGATCTGACCTACGAGATCCTCTCCGATGTCGATGGAGCTATCGGGCTTCAGTTCGGAGTTCTCTTTCGCCCAGCTGACCGCTACCGCGCGCTTCTCGTCGCCGCCGGCATCGATCTCGAGCAGCGGCACGGAAATGGTGGCTGGTTCCTCCCAATACCCGCCACCTTTGTTGTCGACCAATCAGGTATTGTCCGCTACACCTTTGTGAATGTCGATTTCACGCGCCGCGCTGAGCCCAATGAAATCGTCGACGTATTGCGGGACCTGGGCGCCGGTAACCCCCCGGTGCACGTCCAGCGGCTCTCTCGGAGTTGCTAGGTGCGTGCGCCACACCGTTGGCTGCGAGATGTTGTAAAGCTTGGCCACCCCCCGAAGTTCGAGCGCGGCATCTGATCAAGGCCGAAACGTTGCAATGCTTGTGGCGTAGTCGGCTGGTTGTCGTGGCGCTGGCAAAGGCCGGCTCAGCCGATCACGCGCGAGCGGCCGAAGCGGGCGTTGCCGATCGGATCCGCTGGAGGTCTCGCTCGTCGAGCACGTTTCCTTCGCGTGTTCCGAGCATCGGCCCGACCTGGAGCGCATCTGGAGAACCACGATTGAGAAGCTCACACGCGCCAGCAATGGCGAGCTCCCTTCTCTTGAATAAATGCATTACCGTGGACCCGCCGGTCCGATAGGATACGTACCAAGCCATTGACGTCTCCTCCTCTTTCTTTGGTGATCGCGCCGGCGGGGTGCGCTTAACATCGCTACCGAACGGTATCGCGTCAATCGAGGCCGCCCTTATATCGGTCATACCGCTCGCGAATGAATGCCAGGGCTTTTATGGTGGCCCGGATCACGGGGATATTCTCGCTGCTCGGTCTCGCCAGCGTCGCCGTCGCGGTTTACGCCTTCAGCACGATCTCGAGCCAGCGCCTCGCGACCCAAGCCGAGAAATCCTGGTGAGCGCCCTTCCAAGGAACACCGGACGCCCATAAGACCGGACGATCGCGTGAACCACGTGGTGATGCAGCGGCAACATCGCGATGATAGCCAACGGGCATTTCCGCTAGCCCGGTGCAGTTCCTATATTGAACACCGGGAAAGCCAGGTGGCTTCCCGTCCAAGCGAGGGAGCGCACCATGCCGAGACTTCGGGCTCATCGCCTGATCGTCAGAGTAGAGTTGAGCGGCTGGAGGTTATCCTCGCATCAACCCAATGAGGCGTGAAATGAAAGCCTTATTGCTTGCCGTCACAACTCTTGCGTCGTGACTGCCGCAAACCGCTCGCCCGCAACGGCGAACCTGCTTGGAGGGTTCGTTGCGCCATCGTGGAAAGCTGTGGCCTTTGCCACTGGTCTTGGCCTCGGCATGCTTTCCTGTCCCGTCCAAGCTGCGCCGGCGAGCGGCGGCGACACCGTGCAGGGCCTCTACGACGCGTTGCTCAAGACGATGAAAAACGGGCGGACGCTCGGCCAAAGCGGGCGTTTCGCGCAACTGGCGCCGGTCATTCGGGGGACCTTCGACATTGCCTCGATGACGCGGTTGTCGGTCGGCTCGTCCTGGCCTTCGCTGACCGAGGCGCAGCGCCAGCAGGCGATCGAGAGCTTCGGGCGGTATATCTCGGCGATCTACGCTGACCGCTTCGACAGCTATGACGGACAGAAGCTGCAGGTAACCGGCGAGGAGCCCGCCTTCGGCGGCGTCAAAGTGCGCAGCCAGATCATCAAAGCGAGTGGCGAGCCGGTCAATGTCGACTACCTGATGCGCCGCAGCGGCGACACCTGGCTCATTTCCGACATTTACCTCGATGGTGCGATCAGCGAAGTGGCGACGCGCCGCTCCGAATTCGCCGCGATCCTGAAGAGCGAGGGCATCGACGGTCTGATCGCGGCCCTCAACCGCAAAGCCGATATCCTCACCGGGACCACGGCAAGGTCCTTCTAGAGGATCTGTAATTCGGGTATCTCCGGCGTTTGCGTGCCAACGACGATTCGCGAAGGCGCGCCTTCTGTCAATGGCGCGGTGGTCGAGCGCGCTGTGGTCGGAATGTCCCCGGTGATCAGCCGAGTGCTGGGGTGGTAGGTGAGATACGCCCAGAACCATTCGAGCGCTACTACCGTTCGATTACGCATCCCTGACAAGAACAGGATGTGGACCACGCCCCAGACCCACCAGGCCAGGGCGCCCGAGAGCCGCAGCCAGCCAAAATCGGCGACCGCCGCTTTTCGGCCGATCGTCGCAAGACTGCCTGCATGGCGGTAACGGAAGGGATCTGGCGGCGGGCGGCCTTCAATGCGAGCCCTGATGACCGAGGCGACGTAGCGGCCCTGCTGTTTGGCCGCTGGCGCGAGCCCGGGCACCGGCTTCCCGTCCCAGCCGTTGGACATAGCAGTATCGCCGATGGTGAAGATCTCGGGCAAGCCGGGGACCGACAGGTCCTCCGTGACCTTAACCCTGCCGGCCTGATCGGCTTCGGCCTTCAGCCATTGTGCGGCCGGAGAGGCCATGACTCCGGCGGCCCAAAAGACATTGCCTGCAGGCACCCGCCGGCCGGAGACGACCACGCCTCCGTCGTCGATCCGCTGGACGGCGCTGCCTGTCAGCACCTCGACACCGAGATCGGTCAAGGCCGCTGCCGCTTTACGCGACAAGCTCTCCGGAAATGCCGGTAGAATGCGAGGTCCGGACTGCATCAAGATCACCCGTGCCATGGAGGGATCAATTGTACGGAACTCTCGCGAGAGCCCATGGCGAGCGAGTTCGGCGATGGCTCCCGCCAGCTCGACGCCCGTCGGACCGCCGCCGACGATCACAAAGGTCAGCATTTCGCGCTGTACCTCGGGTGAGCCTGCATTCTCCGCCTGCTCGAAAGCGAACAGCAGGCGACTGCGAATGCTGGTAGCATCGTCGATCTGCTTCAGGCCCGGCGCGAACGGAGTCCATTCGTCATGCCCGAAATAGCTGTGGCGGGCGCCGGTCGCAACCACGAGATAGTCGTAAGCAACTCGGGCATCCCGCGAGATCACCTCCCGCATTGCGGCATCGACGTCGGTTACCTCGCCGAGCAGGACACGAACATTGGGCTGATCGCGAAACAGTGCGCGGATGGGTCCGGCGATGTCGGCTGGGGAAAGGCCGGCAGTGGCTACCTGGTAGAGCAGCGGCTGGAATAGAAAATAGTTGCGCCGGTCGATTAGGGTGACACGGCAACTCGTGTGACGCAGCGCCTTCGCTGCAGCGATGCCGCCAAAGCCGCCGCCAATGATGACAACGCGTGGCATTCCTTCGTACGAGACCGTACGCATGCATCCGAGACCGGGGAAGCGTCGCACCACCGCCCGGACGACAAGGTAGTCGATTGATAACGCGCCCGGCCCGTGGAGAATGATGAGGCTCAGCACCATCAGATAATAGGCGAGATCGATCGACTGCTGGTAAGTCGGGTCGACCAGCGCGCTCAATCCAATCAGTATGATAGCCGTGATCCTCGTGCCCGCCCCCAGGACCAAAAAGGCCAAACAAGCGAGCTCGATGAGGATGGTCAGGCGAGCGGCCAGCCCCGGGGACAACAAACCCTGTGCGGACTGGGCATGAACGAGCATCTGCGTCATGTCGAAATTGCTGATCCTCATGACGCCCGACCGGAAGAACAGGGCGGCGATCCAGCAACGCAGGAGCAGCTTGACTGCGGGATCGCCCCAGCGTGCCAGGGCCTCGAAGATGCGGGTAATCGTCCCCGCCAGGGGAAGGGCGGTGGCGGCGATGCCGCGTCCGATCAGTGCGTCGAGCGAGATCGGCCCGGCACCCTTGACGACGAACCAGCTGAACAGGATCGCCCAAAACAGGTGCTGATCCAGACTCTGGTAGGAGAACTGAATGACCAAGGACAGTATCAGCATCGGCAGGGCGGCAAACCGCGTCGCCAGCCCGAACACCAATAACGGCGGGCAGACGATCTCGATCGTTTCCCCGAGCCATGCCGCCGTTACCGGATCCAACCACGAAACCGGGTACTCGTGCGCCGAGAGATAGAGAGCAGTGGTCCAACTTTGCAGCTTGACCATGCCCGAGGCCCAGAAGATCCCAGAAAGCCATAGCCTTATGAACAGGTCGAGCAGAGGCCCGACCGTTCTCTCGGCGATCCGGGACACATCGCTGGCTCTACGGATGGTCACTCCGGCGAGATGAGCTGGGTGTGATCTTCCGGCTTGGAGATTTGCTGGTCTCGACACGCCATCCCTCCTGCACGCCGGGTCGTTCGTCGGATTCCGAATATTCCGGCTCTCGGCGGTTTTCCCGACGTGCGAACGTCACGCCATCTCACCCAGCAAACATGGTCAACCCATTGCTGCACTGGTGAATTTCGTGCGAAGTCGCTGCCGCCCCCGAGACAGCCGAGATTTGAACGTCCCAGGATTTATCTTCAATCGAGCAGCCATACCGTGGTCGCCGTCGATCGACACCGCAGCTAGCATTACGGCCTGTCGCATGCCTTCCGGCATGGCCTGCAATTCGCGTGCGACATCTCTGACAACGAGGCGCAAGAAAGCTGCCGCGTCGACCAAAGCGATGTCCTCGGCGAGCGGATAGGCATTGGCGGCACCCGGTCTGGCGGAAGCGCTCCTGATCCTTGACACATGAACATTGCGCATAACCGTAAAGAGCCAAGCTCGCGCATTACCGCCATGGTAACGGGTTCGTTTGGCCCAGGCATGCGTCAACGTATCTTGAGTCAGGTCCTCGGCATCGACGACAGCGCGCATCAACTTACGTGCATATCTCCGCAACGCGGGCAATGCACCAAGGATATCAGCTTCGGTCAGCATAAGAAATCCTCAGATCATTTCGATTCACACACCGAAATCGGTGCCCAATCGTCGGGCGGTGGATCGGCGAGGCAGGCGCGGCAGCGTCCGACGAGGATTTCCGATTGGCGATCGAGACCGCCGCGACAGGCGGTCGCGGCTTCGAGAAGCCTGACCGCTTCCGACCAGCTCTAGTCCTTCACAGGCAAGACCGGCCTCGACGGGGCCACGGCAAACGTGGCTACCGAAGGCACAGCGGCGTCGCGCGCGGGCGGTCTGGTGGCGTCAAGCTCGGCTGTAGCCACTGGATTCCCCCATCCGTTGCTCGGTCAGTCGAGATACCCGTTAGCGCGCAGGAAGCGCTCGGCGTAGTGGTCGAGCGAGAAAACACCGGGGCCCTTTGTCAGCAAAAACAGCAGTACCGAGGCCCACATCAGGTGCTCCGTCCAATACTCGGGGTAGACGAAGACCTCGATCACAAGGGTCATGCCGAGGAGCGGCAGGGTCGCGAGCCGCGTTGCCAAGCCCACGACAATCAGCGCCGAGCAGGAAAGTTCGAACGTGGCGCTGAGCGCCGCGGCGATTTCGGGTGGAAGCAGCGGAACCATGTACTCGTCGCGGAACAGCGCGATGGTGGTGTCCCAGCTGGCGATTTTCGTCAGCCCCGAGTTCCAGAACACCGCCGCGATGGCGACGCGGAACATCAACTGGAGGATCGAGAGGGGAAAGCAGTCCAACAGGGCGATGGCCTGGTGGAGCCGGACGGCAAGGTTGGTGTGTGGGCCGAACGTGACGCTGCGCGCGATCATCGTGGGATCTCCTGTTTTGGCGAAATGCAGAAGGCGACGGCGAGCCCCTCGACGAAAACTTGCTGAAGGGCTGACGTCAAATCGAAGGCCGGGTCCCTCAGCGTCGCCGCGGCCATCGCCGCAGCGAGCACGAGCCCGTCGGCGAGCGCGGTTCGGAACGCGAAGATCCCCGGGTCGAGCCGCCGCCAGGCGACCGCCTCGCCGGAGCGGCGGATCTCCAGGCTGGTGCCGCCGCTCGCAAGGTCGACCGGCGGTACTTCGTCCTCTTTGTTCGCTTGCCAGATTGTGTCGATCGGCCAGGGCGAGGCGAAGTAGCTGAGCGACGGCTGCAGGCGCAGCGCGACGTAGGCGGCCTGCTCCGCTGGAACCGTGGCGAGCGCTTCCGCTTGTAGCGGGGTCGCCTCCCGCACGGTGGCGGCGATGTTGAGGGCCCATTCGAGGCGCGCCACGTCAGCCAGGTACGGCAATCCCTCACACGGGGTGAAGCGGGCGAGGAAATCGGCGAAGTCGGCGCCGTACTCGACGAGGCAACGCGAATGAGGCGGGTGCTCGCGCAGGTATTCATGC
>Ga0209040_10003342_pt1 | contig 12333 bp, 12 predicted proteins | sample BogFormECP12_OM3_FD_188240 | JGI IMG/M metagenome (GOLD analysis project Ga0209040, IMG submission 188240) | Bog forest soil microbial communities from Calvert Island, British Columbia, Canada - ECP12_OM3 (SPAdes) (version 2) | ecosystem: Environmental > Aquatic > Freshwater > Wetlands > Bog ... | reverse complement strand
ATCGAATCCGGCCGAGCGCGTTGGTGATTCGTGAGCAAAAAACAGTGGAGCTCCAGCCCGCGCTGGTGAGCGAGCAGGCAGTATAGAATTTACTCTGACAATGCCGCGCGGTCACCTATTCGTGACCTGCTACAAACAAGCGGCGAAAGAGACCCGAGACTTGGTGGTGCCGGAGCCAGGGTCATCGCGTCCAAGAACGGATGATCGGCTCGGTCGCGAGCGCCGCCGACAGAACCGCGGCGTCGCGGCCGTGCGTCGCCGAAAGGAGAATGCTCGTCGGCATGCCGTCCGCATCGGTGCCGCTTGGCATCGCCACGCCGCACCAGTCGAGGAAGTTGCCGAGCATGGTGTTGCGCAGCGTCAGGGCGTTGCTGCGGAAGAAGACCTCATCATCGGCCTCGAGCGGCGCAATGGGCATCGCGACATGCGGCGTCGTTGGAAAAGCGACGATGACATCGCCTAAGAACGCATTCGCATCGGCGACGAGCCGCGCGCGCGTTTGGAGCACCTCGGTCAGATCGACGGCGGTCATCTTTTCCACCATCCGGAGGCGTTTGACGACGCGCCGATCCATGCGCATGGCGTCGGAGCTGCGCAGGCGCTCCTGATGCAGGTGCAACGCCTCTGCCCCGAGTATGTGCCCGTGCTTCGCGATGAGCTCGGGAATCGCGGCCAGCACCGGCATGGCGCGGCGCTCGACGCGGGCGCCGGCCTTGGCGAGCCGATCGATGGCTGCTTCGAAATTGGCGAGAACCGCCGGCTCGCAGCCCTCGAGCACCAGGGTCTCGGGCACCACCAGACGTAGATCGGCGACGGGTCGGCGACGCGCCTCCGGGAGCAAAACGCCGCGCAATGCGACGTCCATCAGGACGCAATCCTCCACGGTATGAGCCAGGGGCCCTAGCGAATCGAGGGTCCGCGACAGCGGGAACACGCCCTCCATGGGATAGCGCCCGGTCGAGGACTTGTAGCCCGTCACGCCGTTGAAACTCGCGGGTACGCGGACCGATCCGCTGGTGTCGGTACCGATGGCGACCGGCGCTAGGCCGGCTGCGACTGCGACGGCTGACCCCGCGGACGACCCCCCGGGTGAGCGCGCAACCTTCGGATCGTGCGGATTCCGTGGCGTGCCATAGTGCGGATTGAGCCCGATGCCGGAAAAGGCGAATTCCGTCATGTTGGTTGTGCCGATGGTCACGAGTCCCGCAGCCGCGGCGGCGGCAAGCAAAGGAGCGTCGCGGGCGGCGGACGGATCGGATTTGAGAACGACCGACCCCGCTGTCGTCACCTTGCCTTCGACATCGAACAGGTCCTTCCAGGCCGCCGGGACGCCGTCGAGCGGGCTTAAGGGCCGGCCGGCCTTGAGACGCGCGGCCGCGGCCGCGGCCTCCCGACGCGCCCGCGCAGCGAACACCTCGATAAAGATCGCCTTGTCGCCATGCGAATTGATGGCGGCGAGCGTTCGTTCGGTGAGTTCGACAGCGTCGAGCCGGCCGGTTCGCAAATCCGCTCCGAGCGCTGCCGCGGTTCTTGGCGCCGAAATTGCCGCTGCCGCCATCGTAATGATTCCTCTCAGTAGGCAAATCGGTCATTAAGACGGATGGCGTCCGCCCTTTCGCGAGCAAGACGATGAGCCGGCGTCAGCATCTCGAATCGCAATATCGAGCGCAAGCTCGTGCGGTCCGAGATGGCGCAGGGCCGAGGCTCGGTCAACACGCCATTGCGGACCGGACCGTACAACAATAGAAATCTGAGATGGCAGGCAACTCATCATGACGTCCGACGAAATCTATCGAACGCAGCAGTTCGGCCAGAGGACCGGATTTGGCAAACGGCCGGCGTTGCTGGTTGTCGACTTCGTCAACGGCTTCGCCGATCCGCAACTGTTGGGCGGGGGCAACATACGGGACGCCATCGCGGCCACGGCTCCACTGCTGGCTTTTTCCGCGAGCGGAAGCTTCCGGTCATTTTCACCCGCATCGTTTACGCCGAGGACGGCTCCGACGCCGGACTCTGGTGCGAGAAGGCGCCTCGCCTGCGGCTCCTCACGGAAAGCGCAGACGCGAGCCAAGTCGTCAGCGAGCTGGCGCCGCGAGCAGGCGAGTTCGTGGTCCGCAAGACTCAGGCGTCGGCCTTTTTCGGAACGCATCTCGGGAGCGTCCTGACCGGCAGAGCCATCGATACGCTGGTTGTCGCCGGGTGTACGACCAGCGGTTGCGTCCGCGCGAGCGTCGTTGACGCGATGAGCATGAATTTCCGCACGGTGGTCGCCTCCGACGCGGTCGGCGACAGGGCGCATGGGCCGCATGAGGCGAATTTGTTCGACATGGGTCAGAAATACGCCGATCTACTCTCGGTCGGGGAAATAATGGCCGCGCTGTCGTCCCATTCCGAATAGGTCGTGGCGGGCGCCAAATCAGCGTAGCTCTTTGCAGATTTCACCAGGCAACGTTCTGCCGACCGCAGAATGCCGACGTCAGGTTCTCCCTGCTGTCGCGAAATACTGCAACGACCGCCTGAGGTCCTCGGCGCTGTAGCCACGCCCGATGACGACCATGACGTTGTCCACGCGCTCCTTCTGCTCGGGCAATATCTCCGGTGACTGCACCGTTTTTCGCACGCCTTGCAACAACAGTCGGCCGGCGGGAGTGCGGACCACACCCTTGACGCGAAGCACATCGTCGCCGCGCGCATGGAGCAAGGCCGACAGCCAGACGCTGAAAGCTGTCCAGTCGATCGTCGGATCGAGGACCAGCCTCGTCGCGAAGATGGGCGACCTCCCAGCTTCGGCCGGCGGCTCGGGCAGGGGCTCCGGGTCGGCGTCGTCGTATGCCGGCAGGCCGCCGGCCGACCCGCGAGCGGTGCCCGATATCATCGCTCCGGGATTGAGACGTCGCAGAGTGGCGAGCAGCCGGGTTAGCGCCGCGACCTGCGCCGCGTCAATCTTGGTCACGACCAATCGATCCGCAACCTCGACCTGGGCGCGCCCAAGCGGTTCGCTGCGCAATTGCTGGAGGGCATTGAGCGCGTCCACGGCCACGATGATCTCGCTGACGACGATGTGATGCACGAGGACGGAATCGCCCCTGACGGCCTCGACGATCGGCCCCGGATCCGCGAGCCCGCTCGTCTCGAGAACGATGCGCTGGAGTCGCTCGCCACTCGAGTCCAACCCGCTCCGCGCATCGCAGACCCCGCGCAAAAGGCTGACCAACTCGCTCCGCGCCTGGCAGCAGACGCAGCCTCCGGCGAGCACGGCGAGCTTCTGGGCGACGCGAAGGACGGCGTCGTCGACAGGGGTCTCGGCCGCCTCGTTGACGATGACGAAAGCGTCCTTGAACTGACCATGATACAGCTGGTGCCGCAGCCACGTCGTCTTGCCTGAACCGAGATACCCGCCGAGGACGGTCATCCGCATGCGGCCGTCGCGCGACGCGGCCATGTCAGGGCGCCTCGCCGCCAGCGCCAAGGAAGCGCGCATCGAGCGGGTCGACCGGCATGCCAGCGAGCCGCTCCGCGGCGACCCATACGCCGGCAAGATCGTCCACGATCGCCTGCGCACCGGAGAGCGTCGCGATCTGGACGCCGGGAATGAGCCCGCCGTCATGGGCCGTCAGGCCATAGGCGCGCAAGACGGCATTGAGCACTCGGGCGCGGCGGAAGCGGGCGCGCAACCGCTCACCTGGATCGGCCACTCCAGCGTCGGTCCAGTGCCCAGGAGCCGCGGGGTAGCCGCAGCTGGCGCACATTGCGTCCTCCCTCACTGTTGTTCGGCGGCCGACGACGGCCCGACCGCCGAACCCTCCTCAGACGACCGGCGGCCGCGCCTTGCCGCTGAATGGATAGCGCCGGCGAAAATCCTCGGCGATCTCCTCGAATGCAAGCCATTTGACGCCATCGTGGCGGTTGATGTGCTCGATCAGGCGCTCGAGCATGAGGATTACCTGCGGCCGACCGCTCACGTCCGGGTGTATGGTCATCGGGAAAACGCCGTAGTCCATCTCACGGTAGACCCAGTCGAACTGTTCCCGCCACATGTGCTCGATGTCGGCCGGGCTGACGAAGCCGTGGCTGTTCGGGACCTTCTTCATGAACAGCATCGGTGGCAGGTCGTCCACATACCAGTTGGCGCCGATCCCGACGAGGTCGATCTCTTTTCCGTGCACCATCGGCCGCATCCACTCCTCGGCGCGCTTGGAGTAGTCGATCACGGTCCAGGTGTCGCCGACCCTCGCGTAGAATGGCTGGAAGTCGCGATAGCCCTGGCTGTGGTCGTACTTGAAGCCGTACTTCAGCAGAAGCGCCGCCGTGGAATTGGACATCTCCCACCAGGGCGCGACATAGCCGCGCGGCTTCTTGCCGGAGAATTTCTCGATCAGCTCGATCGATTTGACGAGGATGGCCTCCTCTTGGGTAGGTGTCATCGCGATCGGGTTCTCGTGGGTATAGCCGTGCGCGCCAATTTCATGGCCCTCGTCTGCAATTCGTTTCACCACGTCGGGGAAGGATTCAATCGAGTGTCCCGGGATGAAGAAGCTCGTCTTCAGCTTGTATTTCCGGAACAGGTTCAAGAGCCGGATGTTGCCGACCTCGCTTGCGAAAACGCCGCGCTGGATGTCGGACGGGGACTCGCCGCCGCCATAAGAGCCGATCTGTCCGGCCACCGAATCGACGTCGGCGCCAAACGCGCACAGGATTTCCTTGGCCATTTCTCTCCACTTTCCATTTCACTTGGCGTTCATTTGCGTCTCTTGACAAGGCGATTGCGCAGCGCGCCTCATGGCTGAGGGTCCGTTTCTCCGCTCGCGTCAGACGCCGATCGGCATGTGCTCGGGTGAACGCGTTACCGCGCGCGGCGCCGTCAGCTCCTTCCACCTCGACAGCGCTTTGTTCACGGCCGGGAACGGCTTGCGACGAATCTGCTTGCCCCGGCCTGGCCGGGCCTGATCGTTCTTGCCGTGCGACCATACGACCTCCCCGCGCGACAGCACATAGCGCGGCAGGCCGCCGACCTTGAATCCTTCGAACACGTTGTAGTCGATGATCGATTTCTGGTTCGAAGCCGATATGGTCTTGCCCAGCTTGGGATCGAACACGCAGATGTCGGCGTCCGATCCGACCCGGATCGCGCCCTTCTGCGGATAGATGTTGAGGAGCTGCGCGATATTGGTTGAGGTCACGGCGACGAACTCGTTAGGCGTGATGCGCCCGGTCTCCACGCCCTTGGTCCAGAGCACGGACAACCGGTCTTCGAGCCCGCCGGTGCCGTTCGGGATCTTGGTGAAGTCGCCGACGCCGACCCGCTTCTGCTGGGTGGTGAAGGCGCAATGGTCGGTCGCCACCACTTGCAGCGAGCCGGCCGACAGCCCCGCCCAGAGCGAATCTTGATGACTCTTGTCTCGGAAGGGCGGCGACATCACGCGACGAGCGGCATGGTCCCATTCGCGGTTGAAGTACTCGCTCTCCTCCAGCGTCAGGTGCTGGATCAGCGGCTCGCCGTAGACCCGCATGCCCTTCTGACGGGCGCGACGGATCGCCTCGTGCGCCTGCTCCGAGGAGGTGTGAACGATATATACGGGAACGCCGGCGGCGTCGGCGATCATGATGGCGCGGTTGGCCGCTTCACCCTCGACCTCTGGCGGTCGCGAATAAGCGTGGGCCTCGGGACCGGTCTTGCCTTCGCTCAAATATTTCTGCTGCAGCGCCGCGACAATGTCGCCGTTCTCCGCATGCACCAGCGGAAGGGCGCCCAGCGCCGCGCAACGTTGGAATGAGGCGAACATCTCGTCGTCGTTGACCATCAGCGAGCCTTTGTAGGCCATGAAGTGTTTGAACGTGTTGATACCCTCGTCGACGACCAGCGCCATCTCGTCGAAATGCTTCTGCGACCACCCGGTGACGCACATATGGAATGAATAGTCCGACGACGCCTGTCGGGCCGCGCGCTCCTGCCACTCATTCAGCGCGGTCATCATCCCGCCCGGGCCTGGGATTACGAAGTCGACCACTGTGGTCGTGCCGCCGGACAGAGCCGCAAACGTGCCGCTCTCCCAGGTCTCCGCCGCCGTCGTCCCCATGAAGGGCATTTCGAGGTGTGTGTGCGGATCGATGCCGCCCGGCATGACGTATGCGCCTTCGGCGTCAAGCACGGCGTCACCCTGGAGATTGTCGCCGATGGCGGAGATTCGCTCTCCCTCGACGAGAAGATCGGCCTTGTAGGTTCCGTCGGCGGCAAGGACCGTGCCGTTCTTGATGACCGTAGACATTGTGACCTCCCATTCTCGTCGCGCATCAAGGTTATATGATTTGGTTTTATGATTCCGGTGGCGGGATGGCTCCCTTGCGTTCGACGATCAGTTTGTAGGCCCTCGGTTCACGGTGCTTGGCGAAGTTGAAGATGGTCTCGCGATAACGCTTGCCAAGGTCGAGGTCGGCGCGGGCCGTGATCACCTCGTCCTCGAGCGACACGGCCTGAGCCACGATCTCACCGGACGGGGCAATGATGGCGCTCTCCCCGACCATTTTCGCGCCCTCCTCGTTCCCGCACTTGGCCGTCCCGACCACCCAGGTCGCGTTCTGGTACGCGCCCGCTTGCATGCTCAAATGGTTGTGAAAGCTGGTTAGGCCGTCGATGTCGTCGAAGCCCGTGTGGGCGAAGGGAGTATTGTAACCGAGCATCACCATCTCGACTCCCTGCAAACCCATCACGCGGTAAGTCTCCGGCCAGCGGCGGTCATTGCAAATGCACATGCCCACCACGCCTCCGAAACCGCGCCAGACGGGAAAGCCGAGATCGCCTGGCTCAAAATAGCGCTTCTCCAGATGCTGATGCTGCCTGTTCGGCTGTGGCTCCGCGTGGCCGGGCAGATGAACCTTGCGATACTTGCCGATTACGGCGCCGGACCGGTCGACAATGATCGAGCTGTTGAAGCGGCGCTTGCGTCCGTCCTCAACCACCAGCTCGGCATAGCCCAGATAGAAGCCGACGCCGAGCGTCTTGGCCTCGTCGAACAGCGGCATAGTTTCCCGGCCCGGCATGTTGCGCTCATAATAGCTGTCTAGCTCGGCCTCGTCCTCCAACAGCCAGCGAGGGAAGAAAGTCGTGAGCGCCAGTTCCGGGAACACGACCAGCTCCGCGCCGCGCCCTTTCGCCTCGCGCATCATGGCAATCAGGCGCCGGACAGCATCCTTGCGCGTTTCCGATTTGGAAACCGGCCCCATCTGGGCTGAGGCAACGTGGACGATCCGGCCCATGCCACTCTCCTCGCCTCACCGACTTGCCGCATCCGGCCGTTCCGACCCAAGCGACGCCGTCAGGAAGATCTTCTTACAAAAGAAAGAACAGTCAATTTTGATCTCTCGCGCGACCGCATTCGCCATTGCTAGTGCATTGCGTCCGAATAGGGATCTCCCGCTGCGCCCTTGTCGACGTTCGTGAGGATGTTGATGTCGGCGGGGCTCCAACTGGCGACCACCGCGTCCCCCTTTTCGATGGGATTGGCGAAAAAGTCGCCGTCAGCCAAGTATGCAACAAAGACCCCGCCACCGAGATCGACAAAGACCTTGACATAGCTGCCCTGGTACTCGGTCGCCTCAACGACGCCCCGAACCTCGTTGGGGGCGGTCGCAGCCTTGCCGCCCACGCTCTTTCGCAATTTGATGCGATCCCGACGCACGGCAAACGATAGCGGCGATCCCTCGGGAAGCGCCACTTCGTTCGTGGCCGCCTCGAATTGGGCGCCATTGGCTCCTTGCAACCTGAGCGGTCCATCGGCGGTGCGGACGACCGTCCCCGTCAAAACATTCTGACCCCCCATGAAACGCGCAACATAGGGAGTCTTCGGCCGGTTGAAAATGATATTGGCGCTGCCCTCCTGATCAATGCGGCCGGTATCCATCACCACAACCATATTCGCGAGCGCGATGGCCTCGGGTTGAGTGTGGGTAACGTGGACGAAGGTGATGCCGAGCTCCCTCTGCAGACTCTTCAGTTCGCCGCGCATGCGCAACCGCAGGAACTCATCGAGCGCCGAGAGCGGCTCGTCGAGCAGGAGAACGCGCGGATTGGTGATCAGGGAACGGGCAAGCGCAACGCGCTGTTGCTGCCCTCCCGAAAGCTGCGCAGGCACGCGGTCCTTTAGCGCGTGCAGCTGCACGCGATGCAACATCTCCTGCGCCCGTTGGCGACGCTCGTCTTTGCCGACGTTGCGCATCTTCAAGTAGAAGGCGACGTTGTCGAGGACGGTGAGATGTGGGAACAGGGCATAGCTCTGGAACATCATGGCCGTTCCGCGCGCGACCGGAGGCTTCCCGACCACCATTTCCTTGCCGATATAGATCTCGCCCGACGTCGGCGTTTCGTGGCCGGCGATCATGCGCAGAATGGTTGTCTTGCCGCACCCCGACGGCCCCAACAGGCAGCAATAGGAGCCATGCGGGATGGTGAGATTGATTTTGTCGACAGCGGTCGTGGCGCCGAAGGTCTTGGTGAGGTTGACCAGTCGAATCTCGCCGGTTTCCTGACTTGCTGGACGAAAGCTCTGACGATTCATTTCGAGCCTGATCGTCTACGTTGGATGGCGACGATTGAGGTAAGCCCGATGACTATGGCGGCGAAGGAAACGAATGTCGTCATGGCCCCGAGCGCATAGAGCGCCGGCGACGTAACGTTTGTCGTCATCGTCCAGATTTCGAGCGGGAGCGTGTTCTTGCTGCCGACCGTCAACCAGCTGCGCGGAAATTCGTCGTACGACAATGTGAAGCCGAACAACGCTACCGCGATCATGCCTGGAAGGACGATCGGAATCACCACCGACCACACCGCCTGCCATCGGCTGGCGCCGAGGTCGTAGGCTGCTTCCTCGTAAGAGGGGTCCAGTCGGCCGAGCACAGCGAACATGATGAGGAGGCCAAACGGAAGCGTCCAGGAGAGATGGGCGCCGAGCGCTGAGCTGTACCAGGCCGCCGACATGCCCAAGTAGCGGAATGTGACGAGCACGCCGATCGACAGGACGAGGCCGGGGACGATCAGGCTTGCGATTGCCGTGTAGAAGATGACGGTGTCGCCGATGAAGCGACGGCGGAATGCAAAGCCAGCGCTGACCGAGATCACGACGGTGAGAGCCGCCACGAGCAGGGCCAGCGGAAACGATCGCTCGAAGGCGCCGACGACGTCGCCAACCCGGCGCGGGTTGAACAATTCGTCGAACCACATCAGAGACGGATCGCGCAGCGGAAAGACAAGCGCCGCTGACGGCCCCTGGAAGGAGAGGATCAACACCGCGATCATCGGTCCGTATAGGAAGACGACGAACAGCGCGAACAGCGTGGCGAGCGCATAGAATGTCCAGGGTCTAGAACCGTAAGAGCTCGGTGAAGCAGCCATTCTACCGCACCAATTCCTTGCGCACGTCGACCACGCGGAAGATCGCAGCGGCAACCAGAAGCACAACGACGAGAAGGATCACGGCGTTGGCGGCCGCGCGCGGATAGTTGAGGAACTGGAGGTCATTAAAGATTCCTGATGTCGCCGAGCCGGAAAGCCCGCCGCTGATCACTGTTACGACGAAGAAGTCGCCCATGGTCAGCGTCACCACAAACAAGGCACCAAGCGCAATGCCCGTCTTGCTGAGCGGCAGGACGACGTTCCACACGACGCCCCAGCGCGTGGCGCCGGCGTCAGTGGCCGCCTCGAGCAGCGATTTGTCGATGCGCGCCATGGAGTTGAAGATCGGCACAATCATGAATAGGGTAAACAGGTGGACGTAGGCGACCACCACCGAGAAGTCGGAGAAGAGCAGCCAATCCAGCGGGTGGCTCACGATGCCAGCCTTGATCAGGCCCGAGTTGATCAGCCCCTCTTTACCAAGCACCGGCCGCCACGAGATCATGCGGATGATGTTCGAGGTCCAGAACGGCACTGTGCAGACGAGAAACAATCCAATGGCCGTTAGCAGATTGCGAACATGAAAGACCAGAAAATAAGCGATCCAAAATCCCAGTACAAAAGTAATGGCCAGAACAATTACTGTAAATTTCACCGTTGACAGATAGAGCGCCCAAGTGGTCGGGCTGCTCAGCAGGCCGACATAGTTTTTCGAGGTGAATTGCGGCACCATGCCAACGAGCATCTGGTAGCGGAAAAAGCTGACCAGGACGACGAGCGCAACCGGAATGGCAAAAAAGAAGAAAAGCACGAGCGCGAGCGGCGCGACCTGCAGATAGACGAACCGCGACGACTTCTGGACGTCTCCGGATGTCATTTTGAGATGTCCTTGCCACGCAACATCGGTCCCGGTGGCGCGAGCGGCAACCGGAGCCGCCGCCCGTCTAACGGGTTCGGGCGCCCCTAAGCAGCGCTGAACGCATTCCACTGAGCGATCATGAACTCGGCCTGGTCCATGAGGTTGTTCCAAACGCCGACTTTGGAGAAGCGCTCTTCGTACGAGCCGCCGTCACGCACGGCGCCGGCGGAGTCGGTCTTCTCTCCCGTCGGGCTGGTGATGTCGGCGGTTGCAGGCCTGCCTTCATAAAAGTAGCCGCGCTCGTTTTCGGTCAGGGCTGCCTTCGCGGTCTTCGGATTGGCGCTGTAGTAGCCCTGTTTCGCGACGAACCCGCCGACCCAACCGGAATTGTACCAGTTCACATACTCGTAGGCGGCGGCGAGCTTCAGTCCGTCGAGATGGGCCATCAAGCCAAGGCCGTTGCCCCAGCCGCGATAGCCCTCTTTCAGAGGCTGGTAGACGCACTTGACGCCTTGCGTCTTCACCGCGGTGACGGCCGGCGACCACATGGACTGGATCACCACTTCGCCGGCGGCCATCAGGTTCACGGACTCATCGAAGGTGTTCCACAGCGCGCGGAAATGACCACCCTTCTTCAGCTCGATCAGCTTGGAGATCGTCTTATCCAATTCGTCCTTCGTCGGATTGCCCTTGTCGCCGTACTTCACGATGCCGGCGGCCTCCATGGCCATGATGGCGTCCATGATGCCGATGGCCGGGATGTTTTGGATCGCGGCCTTGCCCTTGAACTCAGGCGCGATCAGGTCGGCCCAAGTGGTGATCGGGCGGCCGACGAGGTCTGGCCGGATGCCCAGCGTATCTGCATTGTATACTCCAGGGACGAAGCTTGCCCATGCCGTCGGCCCCTTGACGAAGGACTTCCCGTCTTTGGCGTCGCGATACATGAACTTGATTGGTGAATCCCCCTGGCGTGAGACTTCCTTCCCTGCGAACACGCCTTCCGTATATAGCGGCGTGAGGTCGCCCCAGTTCTTGATCTTGGCGATCTCGACCGCCTGAGTCACGCCCTGCGGGATCATGATCTTGCCTTGCCAGATCTCCATATCCGCAATGTCGATCGACTTCGGATCGTTGACCATGCGGTTGGTCAGGCCCGGATGGTCGACCACCGACATCTCGACCTTGAAGCCGAGCTCCTTCGTCGCCTCCTTGGCGATGTCGGCGAGCGTGGAATAGGACATGCCCGTATGGTTGAGGGTCACGTCCTTGAGGTTCTGAGCCCAGACTGTCGGGAATCCGGTCACGGCCGTCGACGCGGCGATAGCGGCGCTGCCCTTCAGAACCGAACGCCGCGAAATCCTACGCTCGGCGAGCGACGCGCTGTCCTTGTTCATTTCAAATCTCCCTTGAGGTTCTCACAGGCTGTTCGTTTGCGCAGCCTCTGTGGTGTTGTGGGCACCAATCTCGCTCAACGAGTGCGGGTCCGCAACTAGTTAGTTGCGACCTCAGGCGCGTTCCGGTACGGTCAAATAGAAATCACAGTGCAGAAGCTGTCAATGGCCCCCGGGTCAATATTGGCGCTCGCGTCGACTGTCGGTGACTGTGACGTATCAGCTTGTGTGTGAAGGGCGGTAGGGGAAGTTCTACAGCAGGAGAATCCTGGCCGACGCGGCGCGGTCGATCGCTCCGACTGAGGCGCGACGTTAAACGCTGCCGCGTCCGCGTTGTGATAAAGGTCGGCGAGGTTAGCAGCGGCGCCGTCCCGACCCAGCCTATGGACGGGCGCAAGGGAGGTGGATTTGGAGAACTGGGCCAACCGCAAGACGCTGATCCTCGGCCGCAGCGAGATGGTGGGCCTCTTGACGCCGCTGGAGTACACTGAATGCGTCGAGCAGGCTTATCGCATGCACGGCGAGGGCCGCTACTATATGGACCCGAAGGGCCACATCGTGCTCGACCGGTTTCCGGGTGAATGGGAGGCCATGCCTTCCTACATCCATGCTTGTCCGGTTGACGCATACACCCCCCAGGGGTAGTGTTTGTCTGTGAGTAGGGCCTGAACCCGCTGGCGATCGGCGCGATGCCCTGG
>Ga0209040_10003340_pt1 | contig 12350 bp, 9 predicted proteins | sample BogFormECP12_OM3_FD_188240 | JGI IMG/M metagenome (GOLD analysis project Ga0209040, IMG submission 188240) | Bog forest soil microbial communities from Calvert Island, British Columbia, Canada - ECP12_OM3 (SPAdes) (version 2) | ecosystem: Environmental > Aquatic > Freshwater > Wetlands > Bog ... | reverse complement strand
CGGGGCGGTCGTCGCCGGACCGGCGCCCGCCCCGCTTCCGGCCCAGCCCATCAAGGTCAGCGGCAGCGACATCATCCTCGGCTAGCCAGGGCAAACTCAGTAAAACGAGAGGGGAGGAACGGTGCCAGGCGCCATCGGCCCGCGCGCCCTGCAGGCGCTCATCGGGCTCCTCGGCGATGGCCGGGATCAGGTCCCGGGCGCCAGCCTTCTTCCCTGGCGTTTCGGTCGGGTGCGGTTCTTGGCGCCGTTTGGCAGGCTGCCCCGGCGCGCCCAGTTACGGCTCACCCGGATCGGCGTACGGTCGGTATCCGCGGATATCGCCCTTTGCGACGACAGCGGCAATCTCGTCGCGGAACTCGCAGATTGCTGGTTCCGCCGGGTTGAGCTGACACGCGGAGGGGCGGTCGACGAGCGAGCGCTGCGCGTCGATCTCGTCCCCGCGCCGCTGACCGCGCCTGTTGCTCCTTCGCCATTGGACGGTCTGGGCGCCGTATTTTTGCGTCTCGCCGATGCTCGCGAGCCAGACCCGGCGTGGCGTGAGCAGGCTCTCCTGCTCGATGCGCTGATCGGCTCAATCGTCCTCCGCTCAATGCTGCGCATCGTCGATGCTGGCCGTTCTTTCACGATCGGAGAACTTGTCGAAACCGGCCTAGTCGCACCGGCTTCCAGCGAAATTGCCGAATGGGCGCTGCGCCTGCTCGACCGGTTCGGTGCGGCCGCCAAGGCCGGATCGGAATGGCGGATCGAGGCGACAGCCGATCTGCCCGATGCGGAGGAAGTCTGGCGCCTGCTGCTGGCCGATGCGCCGGATTTGATTGCGGAGCTCGCCCTCACAGCCGTCGCGGTCGACAACCTCCCGAAAATTCTCGCCGGCGGCCCACGACCGCCGGACACCTCGCTCGCTCCGATGATGGAGCATTTACTCCACGCTTCACCTGCGAGCGCCGCCAGTATCGGCCTGTTATGCGATGCGTTGCAGGAGGTCGCCGCGAACTGGCCCCGTGGGCGACCGCTTCGCATTCTCGAGCTCGGCGCGATCGGCGGTGGGGCGACACGCCGCGTGCTCGACCGTTTGGCGCAACCCGGCGCCGCTCTCAGCTATCTCGCGACCAGTGGCGATCCCGAACAAACTGCCCGGCTCTCGTTCCTGGCGGAGTCGTTCACCGGGGTTTCCGCCCGCCAATGGTCACCGCAGGATGGCGCGGAAGCCCTGGATCGGATGCCTTTCGACATGATCCTCGTGGTAAACGCCTGTGCCCGACTGCAGCTCGACCGCGCTGGCTTGAAGGATCTGCGAACGCTGCTCGCCCCCGAGGGTGTTTTGGTCGCGGCGGAGCCCGAGCCGAATCCGATCTGGGATATGGTATTTGGCCACAGTCCTGGATGGTGGCGGGCACGGTCGCGGGCGAGCGATGGATCGCCACTCCGTTCTGCCGAAGAGTGGTGTACCGAGCTCGCTGCGGCGGGCTTCCGGTCGGCCGGTGCGATATCGAACGCCGGGACGCCGTGGCCGTGCGCGGTTTTCTGGGGCACCGCTCCAGCCCGCGAGGATCCTTCGTACTCGGATCCGGGAGAGCCACGCTCTGCCTTGATCGTGGCCGGCAACACGGCGCTCGCAGCCGCGGTGCAGGATCACCTCCGCGAGGCCGGCCATCGCGTCACGCGCGCCGATCACGCGAATCCGTTTGCCGACAGATTGCCAGATCAGGTCCGCGGCGATGCGCTGCCGCAAACTGTTTTATTCCTCGCCGAAGGATCATGTCCTGGCGATCCGGTCGAGTTCAGCTCGCAGCAGATCGCCGCACTAGCGCGGGTGGCGACCCTGGCCGCAGCCCGTCACTCGGAGCTTTGGGTCGTCACTTGCGATGCGCAGCAATCGGTGAAAATGGACGCATCGGCGGGTATCGTCGGTGGCGCGTTATGGAGTTTTGCGCGCGTGCTCGGCAACGAGATGCCACGGCTCTCGTTGCGCCTGGTCGACCTGGCGGGAACCGTTCCGACGAACGAGTGCGCCCGGCAAATCGCCGCAGAATTGGCAGCCTCCAACCCTGAAGCCGAGACTGTCTGGACACCCGAGGGACGGCACGTGCTGCGGGTGCGCCGTGGTCTTCCACCCCGTTTGGCCGATCGCTCTGACGTCCTGACGCTAGGGAGCCGCCAACCCGGAGGCCTCGACTCTCTAGGATGGGAAGTCGCGACGCCACGACCCGTCGGACCCGGTCAAGTCGAGGTCGAGGTGCATGCCGCGGGCCTTAATTTCCGCGACATAATGTGGGCAATGGGGCTAGTGCCGGAAGAGGCGCTGATGGACGGGTTTGCCGGACCTACCTTTGGGCTGGAGTGCGCCGGCGTGATCCGCTCGGTCGGCTCCGACGTCGAAGGTTTGGCGGTCGGTGACCGAGTCATGGGGTTTGCTCCCGCCTCGCTCAGCACGCGCGTCGTAACGATGGCGGATGCGCTGGCGCCGATCCCGCGGGGGACGAGTTTTGCAGCAGCCGCAACCGTTCCTGTAACATTCGTCACCGCAAGATACGCGCTCGGGCACCTGGCAAAGCTCGCACCCGGAGAATACGTCCTCATTCATGCTGCCGGCGGCGGCGTGGGGCTCGCCGCGATACAGTATGCCAAGCATTGCGGCGCAGTCGTGATCGCCACTGCCGGATCGCAGGTGAAGCGATCGTTCCTGCGCTTGGCCGGCGCCGATCATGTACTCGACTCGCGCGATCTCGGGTTCTGCAACGAGGTGCGCGAGATCACCGGGGGGCAGGGGGTCGACGTCGTGCTCAACTCGCTGAGCGGCGAGGCGATGGAGCGTAGCCTGGAGGTACTCAGACCGTTCGGCCGCTTTCTTGAGCTCGGAAAACGAGACCTCTACCTCAACCGGCGCATTCACCTGCGGCCGCTCCGACAGAATATTTCCTACTTCGCGATCGACATCGACCAGCTGCCGACGCGCCGGCCGGACCTAGCGCGCACTCTCTTGAGAGAGGTGTCCGAGGCACTGTCTGAAGGCTCGATCCGGCCGCTTGCTCACCGGATTTTCTCGTTTGGCGAGTTCGACGATGCGATCCGCCTGATGCAGTCGTCGGGTCATATCGGCAAGCTCGTCCTCGAACCGCGCGCCAATGCCGGCGTGCGGCTTCGCGAGGCGCCGGCGCTAACACTGCGCCGCGATGGGACCTATCTCGTCACCGGTGGGGTCGAGGGATTCGGTTTTGAGGCGGCACGGTGGCTGGTCACCCACGGCGCCGGCGCTATCGCGCTGATCGGTCGCCGCGGGCCTGCCACTCCGGGATGCGAAGCTAGGGTCAGAGAGCTCGAAACCGCCGGCGCGGAGGTTCGTGTCTATCGCGGAGACGTTGCCGACCGGGATTCGTTGGCCGCCGTCCTCGGGGCGATCCGAGGGGCCCAACCGCCGCTTCGCGGCATTGTGCACGCCGCGTCGGCGATCGACGACGGCCTCGCCTCGGAAGTTGAGATTACGCGGCTGCAGGCGGTGCTTCGGCCAAAGCTCGGCGGAGCGTTGGCTCTCGACGCCTTGACCCGAGACGATCCGATAGAGCTGTTCTTGTTGTTCTCCTCGGCCACAACTTTGGTCGGCGCACCCGCGCAAGGTGCCTATGTGGCAGCGAATATGGCCCTCGAAGCCCTGGCGCGGCGGCGTCAGGCCGAGGGACGGCCGGCGCTCGCCGTCGCCTGGGGTCCGATCGAGGATGTCGGCTATCTGGCCGAGAGGTCGGAGACCCTTGATGCGCTCGCGCGTCGCCTCGGCGCGAAACCCACCTCGGCAGCTGAAGCGCTGGCGGGCCTGACCGCGATCGTCGCGAGCGGATTGCCCGTTGTCGCTTTCGCCGAAACCAATTGGAACGAAGCCCGGCGTTTTCTACCGATCCTCGCCAGCCGGATGTTTTCGGAAGCCCGCGCGAGCGGTTCGGCGTCGACCTCAGACGAGTCACTCAACGAGCAGCTTGCCAGTCTCGACCCGGATGCCGCACTTGCCCTGCTTAAGACCGTTGTTGCCGAGGAAGCGGCGACCATTTTGCGGCTGCCGGCGAGCGGCATCGATCCGCTTCGTCCTCTTTCGGAAATGGGGATGGATTCGTTGATGGCGGTCGAGCTTCGCCTCGCTCTCGAAAGCCGGCTTCGAGTCGATCTGCCGCTGGTGTCCCTCGCCGAGGGAACGAGTGTGGCGTCGATCGCGGCGCGGCTCGGCGGAGCGCTTTCGAGCGGGCCCAAGGACGGTGACCTGATCGCTCTGGTTGCACGCCACGAGACTATGGGTGAGTCGCCGTTTCCCGCGGGCGATGTAAAGGCGAATTCCCCAATGATCGAGCCGAAATCGGTGGCCGCGGAATAGCCATGGAACCGCGCCGCAACCTGTTCGGCCTGTCGGCTCAGGCCAAGGCGCGTCTGATCGAGAAGCTTTCTTCCGCCGCGCCGATGCGATCGCCGCGCGTCCCGCAGCACTCCGACGCGGAGGATGTTGTCGGAGCCGCCCGCCTCGATGTGTCGGAGCTGGAAGGGTTTCGAGAAATTCAGATGATCCGCGAGGCCGCGGAATTTCTCGGCATATCCGATCCGTTCTTTCGCGTGCATGAGGGGATTGCCGGCGCCGAGACGGTGATCGACGGCCGCTGCTACGTGAATTTTGCATCCTACAACTATATCGATCTCAACGGGCATCCGGATATCATCAGCGCCGCAAAGGCGGCCATTGACCGATACGGAACTTCCGTCTCGGCGAGCCGTCCGGTCTCCGGCGAGCGCCCGGTTCACCGGGATCTCGAGCACGCACTCGCTCGTGTTCACGGCACCGAGGACTGTGTCGTCCTGGTTGGTGGTCATTCGACGAACGTCACCGTCATCGGACATCTGCTCGGCCGCAACGACGTGATCGTGCACGATGCCCTCATCCACAACAGCATTGTTCAGGGCGCGATACTTTCCGGGGCACGGCGGGTGCCGTTTCCGCATCTCGACCACGAAGCTGCCGATCGGCTGCTTCGCGAAACACGCCCGCGGGGCGGGCATACGCTCCTCGTCATCGAGGGGCATTACAGCATGGATGGCGATGTCCCGGATCTGCCGGCCTTCATCGCCACCGCCCGCCGTAATCGAGCCTGGTTGATGGTCGATGAAGCGCATGCGCTGGGCGTCCTCGGACCGCGCGGTTTTGGGACGGCCGAGCGGTTTGGTGTCGATCCGGGTGAGGTCGACATATGGATGGGCACTCTTAGCAAGAGCCTCGTGTCATGCGGCGGTTACATTGCTGGGAGCCGGGAGCTCGTGGATTATCTGAAAGTCGTGGCGCCCGGTTTCGTTTTTTCGGTCGGCATGGCGCCGCCGGCGGCCGCCGCGGCGCTCGCCGCGCTGGAACTGCTCGAGCGCGAGCCGGAGCGGGTGCGCCGGCTCAATGACCGAGCCACGCTGTTTCTGCGGCTCGCACAGGTAGACGGTCTCGATGTCGGCGCTTCGATCGGAGCCTCGATCGTGCCGATCGTTACAGGCAGCTCCATCCGGGCCGGGCGCCTCGCGCAGGCGCTGTTCCGCCGCGGGGTAAACGTTCAGCCGATCCTCTACCCGGCGGTTCCGGAACGAGCCGCCCGGCTACGCTTCTTCGTGACTGCCTCGCACACCGAGGAGCAGATCAGACATGCCGCCGCGATATTATCGGAAGAGCACCGCCGAGTGGCATCGGAGCCGAGCAATTTGGCGGCGGTCGCGCGGCACCTCGGGAAATCGAACGTGCCCTCGCTATAGGCTGGCGCCTGGGGCTTATCACCGCAATCGGAAGTAATGGACGCTGAAAAGTTCGGCGGGGTCGGTCCAGGTGTCGACCGGGCGGAAGCCGGCGCGTGCCGCCAAGGCGCGGAATTCCTCCACAGAATATTTGTATGAGTATTCGGTGTGGATCAGCTCATTCTTGACGAAGCGGAAGCGCCTGCCGGCGATCCTGGCCTCCTGATCGGTGAGGCTGCGGATGTAGATTTCGACCCGCCCTTCGGCACTGCTGTAAAGAGCCAGGTGCTCGAACCGATCGATGTCGAGGTAGCCGTCGAGCTCGCGGTTGACGCGTTCGAGGAGGTTGAGGTTGAAAGCGGCGGTCACCCCCGCCCGGTCGTTGTAAGCAGCCTCTAGGATGTCAGTATCTTTCTTCAGATCGACGCCGATCAGCATTTCGCCTCCCGGCCCGAGAATGTGCGCATAGTTGGCGAGAAACGCGACGGCGGCATCAGGCTCGAAATTGCCGATCGTCGACCCAGGAAAGAAGCCAACCCGCTTTCCTCCAGCCCCCGGTAGCGGCGGCAATGGAAAAGGGCGGGTATAATCGGCGCAAACGGCAATGACCGGCACCGCCGGAAAATCCTCCGCCAGACCTGTGGCGGCATCACGCAGGTGCTCGCGCGAGATGTCGACTGGAACATAGGCCGCAGGCCGGTCCAGCGCCTGAAGTAGGATGCGGACCTTCTGGCTGGCGCCGCTCCCGAACTCGATCAGGCGACAATGCGGTCCCATCTGAGCCGCGATATCACTCGAATTCTCTTCGAGGATCGCAATCTCGGTACGGGTCGGATAGTATTCGGGCAGACGGCAGATCTCCTCGAACAAAGCCGAGCCGCGGGCGTCATAAAAGAACTTGCACGGAATCCGCTTGTGGGCGTGCTCAAGGCCCGCCAGCACCGCATCCCGAAAGCTTTCTTCTCCGGGTGCGAGATCGTGGAAGGCAAAGCGCGCGCCATTTTTCATCCAATGTCCTCCGCCAGCCGCAACCCGCTGAAGGCCCAACGCGCCGAAGGCGGGAAAAAGTTGCGATAGGTCGGCCTGATATGCCCAGTCGCGGTGACTGCCGCCCCGCCCCGCAACACGATCTGGTTGCACATGAACTTCCCGTTGTATTCGCCAATGGCGCCGCTGGCCGGGCGAAAGCGGGGGTAAGGAATATAAGGACTTGCCGTCCATTCCCACACGTCGCCGTACATTTGGCGCAGCCGGGGCATGGCGTCCGATGAGGGATCCGCGCAAGGGTGGAAATGGCCGTGTTCGGCGAAGTTGCCCGAGATGGGTACATCTTCGGCCGCTGTCTCCCATTCCGCTTCGGTCGGCAAACGTTTCCCCGACCAACTGGCGAAGGCGTCGGCTTCGTAAAAGCTGAGATGGCATACCGGCTCGGCCGGGTTCAGCCGCCGACGACCGGATAGTGTAAAGACCGACCACCCCTCTCCTTCGCGAAGCCAATAGAGCGGCGCCTCCCAGCCTTGCTCGCGAACCGTCGTCCACCCATCGGACAACCAGAATTCCGGTCTCTGGTAACCACCTTCTTCGATGAAGCCGAGATATTCACCGCAGGTCGCGGGTCGCGCAGCGAGGCGAAACGGTTCGAGCCAGACCTTGTGCCGGGGGGACTCGTTGTCGAAGGCGAAACCGGTTCCCCGGTGTCCGATCTCTTTCAGGCCGCCGTCGAAATCTATCCAAGCGAGGGGCCGCAATGGCGCCTGAACCTGGAGCTGCGGCGCCTGATAGGCCGGCAGCAGAGGGTTGACCGAGAAGACGTGCTTGATGTCCATCAGGATCAACTCCTGATGCTGCTGCTCGTGCTGGATGCCGAGCTCGAGCAAGGCTGCGGCCCCGTTCCATTCCGGCTCGGCGACGCGCTCGATCAGCCGAACCATCGCGGCGCTCACGTGATCGCGATAGGCCATGACGATATCGACCGCCGGGCGCGACAACAGGCCGCGGTCAGGCCGCGGGTGACGCGGGCCGACCGCCTCGTAGTACGAGTTGAAAAGGTAGCCGAAGGCGGGATCGAACACGCGGTAATCGGCATCGAGCCGGGCCAACAGGAATGTCTCGAAAAACCAGGTGGTATGCCCGAGATGCCATTTTGTCGGACTGGCATCCGGCATCGACTGGATGGACTGGTCCTCTGCCGTCAGATTGGCGGTCAGCGATTCGGTCTCACGCCGTACCGTTTCGAACCGCTCGATAGTGGCGTGACGATCGGCGCCGAAACCTTCTTGCACCGCGATTTCAAGCACAACGTCCCCCATACCTTGTTGCATTGTCCCCGCTAACACCAGGGTTGCCGAGTTCGTTTCGCTACCCTAGATAGCGATCCCGCAAATGGCGCTCGAAACTCGAGGTCCCGAGCGGCTGCCCCGTGGCGGTTTCCACCAACTCCGCCGTCGACAGCAGCGATCCTTTGGAATGCACCCGCTCGCGTGCCCACCCGAGCAGCGGCGCAAAGTTGCCCTCCGCGATTGCCTGCATCAAACCCGGGACATCGCGACGCGCCGCCTCGAACAGCTGGGCCGCGATCAGCGCGCCGAGTGTATAGGTCGGGAAATAGCCCCAGTTGCCGTCGTACCAGTGAATGTCCTGAAGACAGCCCTCGCGGTCGTTGTCAGGCGCGACTCCAAGCATGTCGTGCATCGCTGCCGCCCAGGCGCCGGGAAGCTCCGACGGATCGAGGTCGCCGGCAATCATCGCGCGTTCGAGGCGGTAGCGCAGGATCACATGGGCCGGATAGGTCACCTCGTCGGCATCGACCCGGATGAAACCGCGGCGGACCCGGATCTGTCGCCGATAAAGCGCGTCGACCTCCCACTCCGGCCCCTCACCGCCAAAAGCCTCGCGAATAATCGGTGCCGCGTAGGTCAGAAAAGCACGGCTTCGGCACACCTGCATTTCGAGCAGCAACGACTGGCTCTCGTGCACGGCCATGCCGCGGGCACGCCCCACCGGCAGCAACCGCCATTCGACAGGAAGGCCCCGTTGATAAAGGGCGTGGCCGGTCTCGTGCAGCACACCCATCAAAGAGCCTGCGAAATCATCCTCGTTATAGCGCGTCGTAATGCGCACGTCGTCCGGGGTGCCACCGCAAAATGGGTGAGCGCTGATGTCCAGCCTGCCGTGCTTAAAGTCGAAGCCGATCCTTTCCATCAGCCGCATTGCAAGACGGCGCTGGGTTTCTATCGGGAAGGTACCGGACACGGTCGCCGAGGGGGTAGCCGCCTGGCGGGTCAGAGCTCCTTCGATTAAATCAGGCAGGAAAGCCGCGATTTCAGCAAACAGGCGGTCGATTAAGGAGACGGAAGCACCGGGCTCGTATTGGTCGGCGAGTGCCTCGTATGCGCTAGTTCCGAGCCGCTCGCCTTTGATGGCGCCGATTTCGCGCTCGATACGGAGGATCTGCTCGAGACCGGGAAGCACGGCGGCAAAATCGTTTTGCAAACGGGCTCCACGCCATACGGCTTCGCATTCCGAGCAGGCGCGCGATTTGGCCTCGACGAGCGCCCCCGGTACGGCTTCGGCATGCAGCCAGCGGCGGCGCATCTCGCGCAAATTGGCGCGTTGCCATTCTCCAAGATCGCCATTCGAGGCTTCGGCATCGGCCAGGAGCGCCTCGACTTCCGGCGCGACCAGACACTGGTGTGCGATCAGGCGTAAGATCGCGAGCTGCTCGGCCCGCGCCGCCGCTCCGCCCTCGGGCATGATTGCGGCGGTGTCCCAGTGGAGAACCGAGATTGCTTGCTCGATCGCCCCGATCCGTCGGAACCGCTCTTCCAGCTGATGATAGGCTGTCATCGCACTCCCGGGTTGCGGCGATGAAAGAGGACATAGATGACGATCAACGCTACCGCCAGGGAAAACCACGTGATCGCATATTGCAGGTGGTTGTTCGGCAGCATCAGGCGCGTGACGCCGCCCTTCGGCCAGCCGCCGGGGTTCGGTGTCGCGTCGGCGTCGATGTAGAAGGAAGCAACCCGGTCGAGCTTGTCTGCCGCGCTCATCGCCGGAAGGTCGATCCAGAACCAGTAATTCAGATCGGGACGGTTGTCAGGCAGAAACCAGTTCGGTCTCCCGGCCGGCGGCAGTCGCAGCAGCCCCTGCACCCGAACTCTGCCGGCTATCTGGCCGGCGGGGCGCCTCGCCGGGTTCTTCAGCTCGGCCGGGATGTATCCGCGATTGACGAAGACGACGCGGCCGTCCGGCTCGAGCAGTGGCGTTAGGACGTGATAGCCTTGTCCGCCACCCTCCGATGTAGCGCCGATGAAGATTTCCTTCTCGTTGAGGAACACCCCTTCGTCGCTGACGTGGCGAAACTCCATGCCACGTACCTCGGCCAGGCTTTGCGGCACGGCAGCCGGGGTCGCTTCCACCGCCGCCTGCCGTTGCGCTATCAGATCTTGTTTCCAGAAGAGCCGCTCGATCTGCCACGCTCCGAGCGCGAGGCACAGCAGCAGCGTCGGCACGGTAAACGCGGTCGGCCAAAACAGCGGACGAAATCTGCCGACCCGGCCGGCACCGGCCTCCTCTCCTTCGCTCGCGGAGAGGGGGGAGGGAAAGGATCGGGGCGAATCCGGGCTCGGTGTCACTTTACTCAGAAGCGGGGCGGCGCGACCAGAAGATGGTGGCGGTATTGCAGCGCAATCAGGCCAGCCTTCAAGGGTCGCAGCATGGCGAGCGCGCCGACTACGATGAACGGCGTCCACAGCAGGAGATGCACCCACATGGGCGGTGCAAAGCGGATTTCGACCAAGGCGGCGAGCCCGACGACAATCAAGCCCAGGAAGAAAATCACAAAGACTGCCGGGCCGTCGCCCGCATCTTGCGCAGATAGATCAAGCCCGCAGACTTCACACGCCGGGCGGACGCTCAAAAGCCCGGCGAATAACTTGCCCTTACCGCAACGCGGGCATCGGCACCCGAGCGCTGCGCGGAGCGGAGAAACGGGAGGAAAACTGTTGTGAGGACCCGCTCCCGTTTCCATGGGCTCGGCTTCATCCCGCCACACCGGCGCCGCCGCTGCCCTCGCCCCACCAATAGACGCAGACAAACAGGAACAGCCACACGACGTCGACGAAATGCCAATACCACGCGGCCGCCTCAAACCCGAAGTGATGGTCGGGTTTGAAGTGTCCGGCCCACGCCCGACAGAGACAAACGATCAGGAATGTCGTGCCGATGATGACGTGGAAACCGTGAAACCCGGTCGCCATAAAGAAAGTCGACGGGTAGATGCCGTCGGTGAAGTGGAAGGGGGCGTGGCTGTACTCCCAGGCCTGAACCGAGGTGAAGCAGAGGCCGAGGAAGACAGTTAGCGCCAGTCCGCGCAGCAATCCGCTGCGGTCGCCCTCGATCAGCGAGTGATGCGCCCAAGTGACCGTCGTCCCCGACAACAGCAGGATCAGCGTGTTGAGAAACGGGAACTCGAACGGATCGAAGGGGTGGATGGTCTTGGGCGGCCAAGCGCCGCCGACCGGGAACAGGCTTGATGCGAAGAATGCCCAGAAAAACGCGGCGAAGAACATCACCTCGGAGGCGATGAACAGGGCCATGCCATAGCGCAACCCGAGCTGCACGACCGGGGTGTGATAGCCCTGAAACGTCGCCTCGCGAATGACGTCGCGCCACCACACGGCCATGACCGCCAGTACCGACAAAATACCGATGATCAGCAAGGTCCAACCATATCCGTGCATATAGAGGACGCCGCCCGTGGTGATCAGCCCGGCGGCGAGCGCGCCGACCAGCGGCCAAGGGCTCGGGGCGACGAGATGATAGGGATGCTTCGGCGGGGCGTGCGCTTCGCTCATAAACTGGGGCTCAAAAATCGGTCAATTTACGGAAATTGGCTGCGGTCGAGATGCCGATGACGCGGTCGGAGGTGCGGTCTCGGCGGCCTGGAACATCGTGTAGGACAGAGTTACCGAGCGCAGCTCGCGGGTGCTGGGATCGCTCAGCATGTCGGGATCGACAAAGAATACCACCCCCATATCGACGCTTTCGCCCGGCGCCAAGGTCTGATTGCTGAAGCAGAAGCATTGCAGCTTGTCGAAATAGATGCCGGCTTTAGTGGGTGTGACGTTGTAGACCGCCTGGGCGGTGACCGCCGCCGCGCTATGGTTGACGGCGTGGAAAAAGACTTGGCTCTGCTCGCCCGGGTGCACCGTTATGACGTGCGTCAATGGTCGGAATTCCCAATTGAGGCCGGGCGCGACTTGGGCGTCGAAGCGCACTGTGATCAGACCGGCGGCAATTCGGGTCGGCGCCGTCTCCGCGCGCCGGGTGGCGCCCCCAAAGCCGGTTGCCGAACAGAACAGCCGATAGAGCGGCACCGACGCGAAGGACAGGCCAACCATGCCGGCGACCACCGAAATCAGCAGCACAACGGTTGCGCCGTTGCGGCGGCGGTGCGATCGGCTTACTGCAGCCACCCTCTATCCCCCCATCCGGACAATCGTGATGGCGTAGAACAGCGCGACGAGAGCGAGGAGGACGGCTACCAGCGCACGGTTGCGGGTGCGAATCGTCCTTTCCCGAGCGCGGTCCATTGTCGTCAAAGCCGA
>Ga0209040_10003338_pt1 | contig 12352 bp, 12 predicted proteins | sample BogFormECP12_OM3_FD_188240 | JGI IMG/M metagenome (GOLD analysis project Ga0209040, IMG submission 188240) | Bog forest soil microbial communities from Calvert Island, British Columbia, Canada - ECP12_OM3 (SPAdes) (version 2) | ecosystem: Environmental > Aquatic > Freshwater > Wetlands > Bog ... | reverse complement strand
TGCCGGCGTGGAATGGCCGTGCGGGATCACCATCAGATCGTGCACCGAGGCATAGGCGGCAATCTTCAGCGTCTCGGACAGCCCGCCCGCCCAGTAGATATCGGGCTGCAACACATCCAGCGCCTCGGCGTCGATGAAGCGCTTGAACCCCCACCTGGTGTATTCGTGCTCCGCGCCGGACAGCGGGATCTGGGTGCGCTCCTTCACGCGCCGATAGCTGTCGATGCGGTCCGGCATCACGCATTCCTCCAGCCAGCGCGGGTGGAATTCCGCAATGCGTTCGGCGAGCTCCACCGCGTAGATCGGATCGAACGACTGCCAGCAGTCGAGCATGATGTCGTAGTCATCGCCGAGTGTTTCGCGCAGCGTGCGCACCAGTTCGACATTCTTCCGCATGCCGTCGTGGCCGCTCATCGGTCCGTGGCGGAAGAACCATTTCTGCGCCGGATAGCCGAGCGCCTGATATTCGGCGGCGCGCTCGCGCACCCGGCCCATGTCGAGCACCGCGAAGCCGAGCATGGAGGCATAGGCCGGGACGCTGTCGCGCGTCGGGCCGCCGAGCAGGCGGAACACCGGCTGGCCGAGCCAGCGTCCCTTGAGGTCCCACAGCGCGCAGTCGATCGCGCTGATCGCCAGCATCGCATCGCCCTAGCGGCCATGCATCATGATGCGGTGCATCTGATCCCACAGCTTCTCGTGCGCGATCGGGTCCTGACCGACGATAATCGGGCGCAGGCGCTTCGCGACAAAGGCGGCCACCATGTCGGGCAGCGGGCCGGCGATGCCGAACGGCCCTTCGTCGGTCTCGATGCGGACGAAGTGCTGCTCCAGGCGGAAATGCGTGGCATCGACCTGGGTGCCGCCCTCGAAGTCGTTGCGGGCGCGGTATTCGGGATAGATGTTGATCGGCTTGACCAGCCTCCTCCCAGAACGGCTCATCCGTGCGCATGGTGCCGGTCAGGCACAGGACGCGGACACTGGTGACCTTCATGGGCTGCGGCGCGCTCAGTGGTGCGGGGTGAGCGCCTCGGCGGGCCGCAACTGCGCCTCGCTGACCACGCGCTCGTGACCGTCCTGCATGTTCTTCACCCGATACTGCAGGTCGCGGCCCTCGTCCGGCAGCGCCCGCTGGATCGTATAGGCGCCGCCCGGCACATGACGCTCCAGGCGGTTGGGCACGAGATGCACGGTCTGTCCGACCTTGAATCGATGGCGCGACACGATGACCCCTCTCCAGCCGTCAGCGGGCGGGCCGGGCCCTATTGACGATCACGACCGGATATGTGGGCCTTCGCGGCGGAAAATTCCAGCGCAAACCGCGGCAATGGGCGAGACGGCCACCGACGTCGGACTTGGCCGAGACCACCAGTGCGCAGATGTGCAACTCACAGTAGAACACGCTGGAGGATCGCACGCGCTTGATCAACGCGGTGCTGCGCCCGGACTGTTGGCGGCCGGATATGCTGTTCGGTAGCTTTCCAGCATCACCTCATCGAACCGGCGTCCCGGCCCAAAGCCTGCCATTCCGCTGGCGTCCGGCGTGACGCCTGGCAACTGGCGCGGGCATTGCTCCGGCTCGCCGAGCACTGTCCGCAGCGGCAGCACCGCGCACCAGACCGGCAATACGTAATCCTCCTCCTCATCCGAGACGCCGGTGGCGCGGATCTTCGCTGCGGCGTTCTCGATTTCCATTTCGAGGATGGTGATCGCCTTGATCTCCTGCACGGTGGGCGGCCGCAGCGCGGCGGCGCGGCCGGGGTAGAAGCGGCCGATGAAGGCGTCCATCGCCCGCAGCTTGGCCTGAGGGTCGGTCACCGCCCGCGCCTGACCATACGCCATCACGCAGCGGTAGTTCACCGAGTGGTGAAAACCCGAGCGCGCCAGCACCACCGCGTCGTGGTGGGTGACGGTCAGGCAGACCGGCAGACCCTTCGCTTGCGCTCGTACCATGCGGCTGGCCGACGAACCATGCCAGTACAGCCGATCGCCCTCGCGCCAGAACGAAGTGGGTGTGCAGAACGGCTGCCCGTCGATGACGTAGGCGATGTGGCAGATCATCGCGGCATCAAGGATGGCATGGACCGTCTCGCGGTCGTAGTGGCCGCGCTCGTGCCGGCGGCGGAGCCGGTTGCGACTGGTCACTGGGTAGGGGTCGGCCATGCGGTCCTCCGGGCGAAATCGGTGAACCCGCATGAAAGCGACAATTGGCCCGATCGGAAGGGCCACAGCAATCCGGAGGTGCCAGTCCAATGATCATTGGTGGTGCCGCAGCACTTCCGCCGTCGTCGCATCTGCCGGATAGAACGCCTCCACCGCCAGTTCCGACAGCGTGATGTCGACCGGCGTACCGAACACCGTCGTGGTGCTCAAGAAGGCAAGAATTCCCGTGCCGGTCTTGAGCCTGAACGGCACAACAAACGCGGTGGCGTCCACGTCATGCGCCGCTTCATCCGGCGCCGGGTAATCGCGCAGCTCACGCAACAGCCGGATCAGCACCGGATCACCACTCACCTGGATCTGATGCCCGAGACGGGCCAATAGATGCGCACGCCACTCGCCAAGATTCGCGGTGCGTGGCGCCATCCCCGCCGGATGCAGTGCCAGACACAGCACGTTGACCGGCGGCTGCAACAGCGTCGCATCGACGCGGGCGATCAATCGCCTGGTGGCATCGTTCGACGCGATCAGCGTCCAGTGGCGATCGACGGCAAGCGCCGGATACGGTTCGTGTCCCGCAAGCACCTGATCGACCGCTTGCCGCGCGATCCGCAGCGCCGGGTCGTCGAGCGGGCGTTCGGGGAACACCGCTGCGTAGCCTGCCGCATCCAGCAAGATATTGCGATCGCGCAGCGGCACGTCGAGCTGGTCCGCCAGCCGCAGCACCATGTCGCGGCTCGGCTGCGATCGGCCGGTTTCCAGAAAGCTCAAATGGCGGGCGGAAATTTCCGCATTGAGCGACAGCTCGGGCTGGCTCAGGCGACGACGCTGGCGCCACTCGCGCAGCAGATCGCCCACCGGTCTGACCGTGATTGACATGGCGCGACGATAACGTGTGCGTGCGAACGCTTCCAATTACCTGCGATTTAATCGACCGGCGATGCGGTGTTGGAGAAATGTGGTGTCGCACCGCATCGGGTGCGGCAATGTAAGGAGCCAGACATGAAAGCGCTGACCGATCTGATTGATCGCTACATCGCGACGTGGAACGAGACCGAAGGCTGCCGTCGCCGCGATCTCATAGCGCGGACCTGGACCGAGGACGCGAGCTATCTCGATCCAATGCTGCAAGGCGAGGGCGAGGATGGCATCGATGCGATGATCGTGAGTGTACAGGGACGCTTCCCGGGTCACCGCTTTCGCCGCACCGGCGATGTGGAAAGCCACCACGACCGCGTGCGCTTCACCTGGGAGCTTGCGCCTGAAGCAGGCGATCCGGTGGTGAGCGGCACTGATTTCGGTCTGGTGGCACCGGACAACCGGCTACAGGCGATCACCGGCTTCTTTGACTACGTGCGTCCTGCCTGAAGCATTTATCTGTCATTGCGAGGAGGCGAAGCCGACGAAGCAATCCCCATCGGGCTGTGCGCACGAATCCCGATGGGGATTGCTTGGCCGGGTCAAGCCCGGCCACCGCTGCGCTCCTCGCAATGACAGCCTATTTCGCCAGCGCGACCACACCGCGGCGGGCGAGATCGGCAATCTCGTCCGCCGTGTAGTCGTGCTCGCGCAGGATGGGTTCGGTGTGTTCGCCCAACCCGGGCGAAGTGGCGAGCTTGCTGCCGTCGATGAAGGGCGGGGCGCCGATGACCTGCGGCATCGGCAGCTTCTTCGGCACATGCGGATGGTGCAGCCAGGCGATTACCCCGGACGCTTCGACCTGCGGCTGTTCCAGGAAACCGGTATAGCTGTTCAACTGCTCGTGCATGATGCGTTCGGCGGCCAGGCGCTGCGACCAATGCGCGAACGCTTGCGATGCGAGCAGCGGGCGCAGCGCGGCGTTGATCGCGTTGCTGTGGTCGTAGCGGCCCTGCGTGGTCTGGAAACGCTGGTCCGCGGCGAAATCGGGCAGGTCGACCGCCTTGCAGAAGCCGAACCATTCGTGCAGGCGGACGACGGTGATGGTCATCCAGCCATCGGCAACCTCATAGACGCCGCTTGGCGCGCCGGGCGGCCGGATCGCACCATCTTCCAGATAGGACTGCATCAGGCGCACCACCTGAAGGCCGGCCGCCGCCTGCATCAGACTCGCCTCGATATGGCGACCGCGCGGTTCGTCGCGCCTGGCATAGAGCGCCGTGGATACCGCTGAATAGGCATAGAGCGCCGTGCTCATGTCGATCGCGATGATCGGCGTACGGTGCGGGATTCCGTCCTCGCCCTTGTTCTCCACGGTGAGTCCAGTATAGGCCTGCAGGATCGGGTCCATCGCCGGACGTTCGGCAAGCGGGCCCATCTGGCCGAACCCGGACACCGACAGGTAGATGATGCGCGGCTCGCGCTCGGCTACCGTTTCGTAGCCGAAACCCAGGCGTTCGATCACACCCGGGCGGAACCCCTGCAGGAACACATCGGCGCCCTCGATCAGCCGCCATAGGATGGCGCGGCCATCGTCCTGCTTCAGGTCGAGCGCAATGGCGCGCTTGCCGAAGTTGGCCGGCAGCGAAAAGGCGCACTGATCGCCATACACCACGCCGAGATTGCGCGCCCAGTCGCCGACACCGGGCGGCTCGACCTTGATGACGTTCGCACCATACTGCGCGAGCAGCATGGCGCAATAAGGGCCGGCGACGCCCTGGCTCACGTCGATCACCTTGAGGCCGGCGAATGGCTTGTCGTAGCTCATGTTCAGTGGTCAGTTTCCGGTGGTCGATCGCTGGAGGGTAATCGGGAAATGACAATCGTGCGAGCCTGCATTCTCTGCGTGCTTGCCCTGGTCCCGCGGCTGGCTGTCGCTGGTTGCTCGCCGATCGCGATGGATGTCCCGCGGGTGATGCTGGCCGGTGCGGCACCGGATGCGCTCAACATCACCTTTCTTGGCCACGCCAGTTTCCTGATCGAGACGCCTGGCGGCGTGCGGGCGGTCACCGATTACAACGGCGTCAACGTGCCGGCCGAGCCACCCGACATCGCAACGATGAACCATGCGCACTCCACGCATTACACGGATCATCCGGACCCACGCATACCGCGCGTGCTGCATGGCTGGCGCGACGATGGCAAGCCGGCGGATATCGATCTGACTGTCGGCGACCTGCATGTGTCGAACCTGCCGACCAACATCCGCGACTGGCAGGGCGGCACTGAAATGTATGGCAACTCGATCTTCCTGTTCCAAAGTGCCGGTGTATGCATCGCGCACCTGTCGCACCTGCATCATCTGCTGACCGAGCAGGACCTGACGCTGCTCGGTCATATCGACGTGGTGATGGCGCCGGTGGACGGCGTCTATACCATGAGCCAGCCGGACATGGCCGCGGTGCTGGACCAGCTCCATCCGCGGTTGGTGCTGCCGATGCACTACTTCACGCACGACGTAGTGGCGCGGTTCATCGATCTGGTGCGTGACCGTTTCGCCGTGCGGTTCAGCGACCCGCCCACGCTGCGCGTCTCACGTGCCACTCTGCCGGCGACGCCGACGATTGTTGTGCTGCCCGGCGGCAGTTGAGAGCGCACTGTCAGCCCGTCGGTTGCATCGCCACGCGCGGATCGGCGGCAGGTACGGAAATCGCGCCCCCGCGGTCGGAGGCAAAGGTGCTGGTCGCCTGCACGCCGCGCCGGCCGAATGACTCGACCACGGGAACATCGGCTGGATCAATCGGTTTCATGCGCGGCTTGCGTGCCAGGGCCTGCTCGATGAACGGCGCCAGCTCGGCCTGCTTCTGCCGCTCGCGCACCGCATCGCGCGCCTTGAACTCCGGCAGCAGCGTGCTCGCGAACAGTTCCAGCGAGTCGCAGATATGCTCATGTTTGTTGGTGCCGGACTGCTGTACGAAGATCACCTGATCGACGCCGGCGTCCTCGTAGCCCTTCAGATGCGCTCGCAACTGGTCGGGCGTGCCGATGCCGCCGCGGCCGGCGTTGTCAGGCAGCCGGTCCTTCACCTCCAGGAACTGTTCCCACATGTTGGTGACGCCGGGCCGATGCTGGCCGAAGATGGCGATATAGCCGAGCGAATAGCCGAAGAAGCGGAAGCCATCGAGGCCGCGGCGGATCGCTTCCTGCTCATCGCTGTGACACGACATGCCGGTGACCAGCGCGATGTTCGGATTGACGCTGTGGCCGATCGGCACACATTCCGGTGACTTGATGATGTCGTAATATTCTTGCACCCATTTCGCTGCCAGTTCGGGTTCCAGGAACGCGAAGGTCAGCGCGCCTAGGCCGGCACGTGCGGCGCGATGGATGGTCTCGCGCCTGGAGCACGCCACCCACATCGGCGGATGCGGCTTCTGCACCGACTTCGGCACCAGATTGCGGCACGGCATGTCGAAATAGGTGCCACGGAAGCCGGGATAGGGACGCATCGCCAGCATGTTGGCGGCCTGTTCGGTGGCCTCGCGCCACATCGTGCTCTTTTCCTCGGGCGAGATGTTGAAGCCTTCCATCTCCAGCGCGGTGGCGGACTCGCCGGTGCCCCAGTCGGCGCGGCCGTTCGACACCAGATCCAGCGTCGCGATGCGTTCCGCCACGCGGGCGGGATGGTTGTATTTCGGCGGCATCAACACGATGCCATGGCCGAGCCGGATGCGCTGGGTGCGTTGCGAGCAGGCGGCCAGGAAGATTTCCGGCGCGGAAGAATGCGAGTATTCCTCCAGGAAGTGATGTTCCACCTCCCACACGTAGTCGATGCCGAGTTTGTCGGCGAGCTCGACCTGCGCGAGCGCTTCCTGGTAGAGACGGCGTTCGGAATCCTCGCCCCAGGGCTGCGGCAACTGGTGTTCGTAGAACATGCCGAATTTCATTGTCGTTCCCCCTGTTAGCCGCGGCCGGGTGCGATGAATTCCCACGGCGCGTATTCCTGGGTGATGTCGGTCATCACCTCGATCAGCGCGGGCGAATTGGCCGCCAGCGCCTCGCGCAGTGCACCGTGCAGCCCATCGGCATCGGTGGCGCGCCACGACGGCACGCCAAAACTCTTGGCGTAGGTCTGGAAGTCCGGATTGCGCAGCTTCGAGCCGGCATCGCGGCCCTCGAACAGCCGGCGCTGATCGCGCAGCACATTGCCGTACGACGAATTGTTGAACAGCACAGTGACCAGATTGATGCCGAACTGCACCGCGGTCGCGAGCTCGGCGCCGCCGAACAGGAAGCCGCCGTCCCCGGTCAGCGCCACCACGGGCCGGTCCGGCATCGCCACCTTCACGCCGAGCGCAGTCGGGAAACCGGCACCAAGCGTGCCGGAGAAACCGGAGGTGATCAGCGTACGCGGCGAATGGATTGGAAAGCCGAACCAGGACACGTAGCCGGCCTGCGTCATCTCGTCGCACAGGATGCCGTTCTCCGGCAGCACGTCGCGAATGGCCTCGAGGAACGCCATCTGCGGCTGCACAATCTGGATCGCCTGCGCGGTTTCCGCCTTGGCACGCGCGATCGCCTCGGCGCACACGCGGTCGTTGCGCGACGCGACGACTGCCGCGAGCGCACACGCGGCATCGGCGCTGTCGGCGACAATCGGAATGTCGACCTTCAGGCGGCGCATCTCGGCCGGATCGATGTCGATGCGGGCGACCTTCAGGCCGGCGGGCGCGGCGCCCCAGCGCGACATCGGCACTTCCAACCGCGTGCCGAACGCCACCAGCAGATCGGTCTGCGGCCACAGCTTGTACGCCGACGCGATGGTCAGGCCTAGCGGATGGCGGTCATCGACGATGCCGCGTCCGCTGCGGAACGACACCACCGGCGCATTGATGCGTTCCGCCAGTGCGCGGATCTCGGCTGCCGCATGCAGCGCGCCACCGCCGACCCACAACATCGGTGCCTTCGTTTCGTTCAGCAGCTTCGCCAGCGCAGCGACCCGGTCGGGATCGGGCAGCGGCTTCGGATGTCGCGGCAGCGGGTCCTGCGGCGTGACCTCGGCCGAGGCGCCGAACTGATCCCACGGCATTTCCAGCGCGACCGGACCGGGGCGACCCGACAGCATCTCCTGGAAGGCGCGCGCGGTGAAGTACGATGCCTGGCTCGGATGTTCGATCCGCTCGGCCCATTTCAGCAGGCTGCGCAGCGTGGCGAGCTGATCCGGCAGTTCGTGCAACTGGCCGCGGCCGCGGCCGATCATCATGCTGGGCACCTGCCCGGTCAGGCACAGCACCGGCGCGTTGACGCCCCACGCGGTGGCCAGCGCTGCCATGGTGTTGAGCACGCCAGGCCCAGGCACCACGGCGTAGGCGGCGGGCCGGCCGGTGGCGCAGGCATAGCCGAGCGCCATGTAGGCGGTGGTTTGCTCATGCCGCGCATTGATCAGCCGCAGGCTGTTGGAGGCGCGCGCGAAGGCGTCGAACAGGCCGTAGGTCTGCACGCCCGGCAGGCCGAACACGGTGTCGATGCCGTGGCGCAGCAGGCTGTCGACGATGGCTTCTCCGCCGGTCATGCGTGGCATGGACTGGTCCTCATGCTGGTGATCATGGGCACGTTGGCATGGTGGGAGAGGCGGGGAAAGTCAGGCGGCGGTCCGCGATGCGCTTATGGCTGCGTTGCCCAAAACGCACATTCTTTTCCCTACCCGGGGGCTAGGCTACTCGCGAGTAGCCAAGGAAATCACGATGCCGCCCGCGACCACCGCCCTCGCGCTCGAAACCACGACCATCCGCCGCGTCTCGTGGCGGCTGATGCCGTTCCTGCTGCTGGCCTACCTGATCTGTTACATCGACCGGGTCAACGTCGGCTTCGCCTCGCTGCAGATGAACAAGGCAGTCGGCATCGACCCGAAGACCTACGGTCTCGGCGCCGGCATCTTCTTCATCGGCTACTTCATCCTCGAAGTGCCCAGCAACCTGGCGCTGGAGCGGTTCGGCGCGCGCACCTGGATTGCGCGCATCATGATCACGTGGGGCCTGGTCTCGGCGGCGTTCGCGCTGATCGGCGGGCCAACCTCGTTCCTGGTGCTGCGGTTTCTGCTCGGCGCCGCCGAGGCCGGGTTCTTCCCAGGCGTGATCCTCTACATCACCTACTGGTACCCGGCGCATTACCGCGCGATCATCGTCGGCATCTTCATGGTGGCGATTCCAGTGGCGGGCCTGATCGGCTCGCCGATCTCCGGTGGCATCCTCTACATGGATGGATTGCTGGGGCTAGGCGGCTGGCAGTGGATCTTCCTGCTGGAAGCCGCGCCCGCCGTGCTGCTGGGCCTCGCGACCTTCGTCTGGCTGACCGACCGGCCGGAGCACGCCACGTGGCTGACGCGCGAGCAACAGCAATGGCTGGTCGCGAAGCTGGGCGCCGAACGCCGCCGCGCGCCGCGCATCTCACATGCGTCGGTCTGGCGCGTGCTGACCAACAAATACGTACTGATCATGGCGCTGGTGTACTCCGGGGCCGCCGGTGCCTCTACGTCGCTGGCGCTGTGGATGCCACAACTGGTGAAATCGTTCGGCCTGACCAACTGGCAGACCGGCCTGCTGAACGCGGTGCCGTTCGGCATCGCCGCGGTGTGGATGATCCTGTGGGGCCGCAGCTCCGACCGCAGCGGCGAACGGGTGTGGCACAATGCGCTGCCACTGGGCTGGATGGTGCTGGCGATGGTCGCGACATTTTTCGCGATCCACAGTCTGTGGGCAATGATCCCGCTGCTGACCCTGATCGCCGCCGGCACCTATGCAAGCAAGGGGCCGTTCTGGGCGCTGGCGTCGGAATGGCTCGGCGCGGCGTCAGCGGCGGCGGGGCTGGCGCAAATCAACGCTCTGGGCAATCTGTCGGGGTTCGTCTTCAACTACCTGATCGGGTGGATTCAGGCCGAGACCGGCAGCTTCCCGCTGGCGCTGATGCCGATCGCGGCCATAGCGGCGATCGGCACGATCTGCGTGCTGGTGATCGGCCGGCACCAGCCGCGGACCGTGGCGGCGGCGGCGTAGGCCCAGGGTTCGGGCATGCGATACACCCACGCCGCGGTGCCGCCGTAGAGTGCCTCGTCCGCGGCTGACGCGCCGGCGGTGAGCCGCTTGAAGGCATTCAGTAGCGCTGGGTCTCAGCCGCCGAAGGCGTAGTTCGAAAACGACCGATTGGTGTTATCACTCCGCTTCAGTTCTGAGTTGCCACTGGTGGGACAACAGTGCAAAGCATCGCCGGAGCGAAGGCCCACGTGTCGGCGGCATGCGAGTGCGGTGAAGTCCAGGGCGTCTCATCACCATCGGCGAAGGAGATCAACCATGATTGGAAGTGCCGTCGAACCCGAGTCGCTGACGAGGACGGACTCCGTTCTCGAAGGCCAGGGGGTCAGGGTCGAACGACGGATTGCTGGATTCACTAGTTCCACCGTCACCGTGCCATTCGGGTCGATCATCTACACGTACGGCGAGGAGGGTCGGACGGTGTACGCCAAGGCGGTTGGCGGGTCGTCCGACCACCCTGACCACCACCCGGTCAGGATAGTTAGCCTGGACAGGTGGCCGTGGCACGCTCGCCACCGGCAAGCTTGTCACCCCATCCGCAGCCTGAACCGTGGCGGCTGATCGTACTGGCTGCCCACACCGACCGCCCTGGCCACCAAACCAGTGGTGCAGGTTGGTCAGTGGGGCAGTCTGGGGGGACTTGTGAACGGGTGGCATGATCCCGCCAGTCAGGGTAGTTGAAGCTGGATCGGGGTGCTCCGCCCGGTCGAGGAGGTCGTCTATCGTGTGGCATTGGAAACATCCTTGACCGCTGCATGCGGCCCTCCGTAGGGTAATCGCGCTCAGATCCAAGTGGTGTACGATTCATGCGCCAACCAGCAGCATAGTATGTCAGTGCATGCACCGAACTCGATGCGATGGACGATTGCACTTTATGTCGTAGGGGTTATCGTATTCTCGGCGTCGACGTGAAGCTATCTGTCATCATTCCCTGTTACAATGAACGGTCCACAATAGGGATGATTGTGGCCGCAGTGGTCGCTGCACATATCACAACAAGGAAATCTTGGTCGTCGACGACTGCTCGACGGATGGTACGCGCGATATTCTCCGCCGCGATAATGCAACACTGGTCGATCGCATTCTCTATCATGAAATCACCCCCGGAAAAGGGAGCAGCACTACGAACTGGCATAGCAGCCGCAACAGGTGATATCGTTATCATTCAGGATGCCGATCTGGAATATATTCCTTCGGAATACGTGCGATTGATACAGCCGCCCACATAGACTTGTGATGGCATTTTGTACCAACAGACCGAACACTCCTAGGCGCATTGCAGAGAGTGGAAGATTTAGCACTGGATGACCGGTTCACCCGCACGATCGAACCGCCAAAGCCCTTGTACGCCGATATAGCAGCCGATCAGAAGCAACGGCATCATTCTGCTTTGATAGCGGCTTTCCGAGGTCGAGAGTGCGCCGCAAAGGAATGCGTTCATCACCAGGGTGACAAACACCGTCGTCAGGAACAGCGCAACCCGTTGCTGGCGTCTGGTCAGCGCCAGCGCCAGCAGAACCGCGTCGATGACCAGGAGGACATATCCGATCGGCACGTGGACGGCGTTGACCCACGCCAATGGCAGGGTGCCTTCTTGCTCCAGCGACTTGTCAAACTGCGCGGCTTCTCCAGCGAAGTAGCCGTGAATCACCTGATAGACTCGTGCGTCAGGGCCGTAGGAATGAAGGTCTGTACCGGTCGAAAACAGGACGAACTGACCGGCGGTCGCTCGCAGAGCAAGGATTGTGTGCCGAAGGGGAGCATCAGCAATGATGCGATCGGCCAGACGCGCTGCCTCTGGCGCATAGGCCTGATCGCCACCCAACTCGTGAACAACGCTCCACCGGAAATCGTTGACGCTGTGGGGAAGTCGATCGCGCACGGCGCAGATGGCGTAGGGGTGCTCACCGCACTCGCGGGCAAGATACTCCTGCGCCGTCCCGTATTCGATCAGGCGCGCCAACAGGTAAATCCCACGACCGGGAGCGAAGACGACTTGGTGGAGGGCGAGGTAGTTGACCGTGACGATAGCCGCGACAGCGCATGCCGTCGTTGCGCTTGCCCGCAGCAAGACCGGAAGTCCGATCGGGCAACGCAATGCTCGGCTACTCAATCCAACAACAACAATCGACGTAGCACCCAGGACAATGCAGGGCTGTTCAACGCTCTATACCACTGAGCAGGGAGGGTGAGTCCACAGCGCAACAGTTGGGCAAATTGCGTAAGCCGACCCGAGTGGGAGGATTCCG
>Ga0209040_10003335_pt1 | contig 12361 bp, 12 predicted proteins | sample BogFormECP12_OM3_FD_188240 | JGI IMG/M metagenome (GOLD analysis project Ga0209040, IMG submission 188240) | Bog forest soil microbial communities from Calvert Island, British Columbia, Canada - ECP12_OM3 (SPAdes) (version 2) | ecosystem: Environmental > Aquatic > Freshwater > Wetlands > Bog ... | reverse complement strand
ACAATTATGGGATGGATTCTAAATATATTGCCTCGATTTTGAGAGGGGTTATGGAGAGGCGTTCCAAATAATTTTGCAACTGGCTCTAGGGGAACCTTTATCGTACACTTGCCGCCATGACGACGATTACAATCGGCTACGCCCGTTGCTCCACTGACAAGCAGGACCTCGCCGCCCAAAAGGTCGCGCTCGAAAAGCTCGGCGTCCGTCCTGAACGCATCTATACCCATGGACTCACGGGAGCTAATCGCGACAGACCCGGCCTCGACCAAGCGCTCGCCGCAGCGCGCGCGGGCGATACGCTGGTCGTCCCGAAGCTCGACCGGCTGGCGCGCTCTGTCCCTGACGCACGCGCCATCGCGGACGCGCTGATCGCGCGGGGCGTCAAGCTGGCGCTCGGCGCGAGCGTTTACGATCCCGCCGATCCCATGGGCAAAATGTTCTTCAACATCCTTGCCACCTTCGCCGAGTTCGAAGCCGACCTGATCCGCATGCGAACGCGCGAAGGCATGGCCATAGCGCGCGCCAAAGGAAAATTGCGCGGCAAATCGCCGAAGCTGTCCGATAAGCAGCAACAGGAACTCCGCCGCATGCACGACACCGGCAACTATTCCATCAGCGACCTTGCCGAAGTGTTCTCGGTATCGCGCCCGACCGTTTACCGAACCCTTGGGCGACAACGTCCAGCCGCTTAGTTCTAGAACGAATTGCGGACTTTCGCGCCTGACCTGCAACGCTCAACCGCTGACATCGTTGATTTCGTGGAGGCGTTCAATAGTCTTGCAAACCGGACCAAAGCCCCGTGATTTTTACGAAAACGGTCTACCTCGCGGGAGACGAAGCCATGGGAGAGAACGCCGGAAATAAGAAGCGCAGCCACGAGTATGAACTCGGCCACACCGAGCAAGAGCTCAATCGGCTCACGCTCGACGTGAAGACGATCGGCCGGGAGTTGAAAGTCCGCTATGTCCTCGAGGGCAGCGTTCAGCGCGGCGGAAACCGCATGCGGGTCAACGTGCAGCTCATCGACGCCGAAACCGGTAATCATCTCTGGGCCGAGCGGTTCGACAAGCCGCTCGCCGATCTCTTCGACATGCAGGACGAAATCGTCGCGCGTCTGGCTGGCGCGCTGAACGCCCAGCTCGCCGCCGCCGAGGCGCGACGCGCCGAACAGGCCCCGAACCCCGACTCGATGGACCTCTATTTTCAAGGTTTGGCTTGGCTCAATAAGGGCATGACCCCTGACTATGTCGCGCAGGCGCGCGGCTTTTTCGATCGCGCGCTTGCGGCCGACCACGAGAATGTCGACGCGCTCATTGAATCGGCGGTCGCCGACGTGCGCGAAGGCGCAAATTCCTTTGTGACCGATCCCACCGCGGCCTTCGCCGCGGCCGAAGCGAAATTGACCAAAGCCTTGTCGTTGGTCCCGGACCATGCTCGCGGCCATATGTACTTGGGATATGTCTATATGTTGACCAGGCGCGCTGCCGAGGGCATCGCCGAATGTGAACATGCGTTGGAGCTGGATCGAAATCTTGCCGCCGCCCACGCCCTCATCGGATTCGGCAAGATTTTTATCGGTCGCTCACAAGAAACAGAGGCTCAGATTGCTGAGGCCCTGCGCCTCAGTCCGCGCGACACAATAGCTTACACCTGGATGACTGTCGCGGGCACGGCGAAGTCTCACCTCGGCGGTTATGAGCAAGCGGTCGGGTGGTATCGACGGGCGATCGAGGCCAATCGAAATTATCCCCTAGCATATTTCCGGCTGGCTGCCGCTCTCGCGCAACTCGGTCGACTCGACGAGGCGCGTTCCGCGGTCAATGCCGGTCTCGCGCTCAACCCGACCTTCGCCATCTCCCACGCCCGCGCCCTCTGGGCGGCGAGGAGCGACGACCCGACGTTTCTGGCCCAGCTCGAGCCCATTCTCGACGGCCTGCGCAAGGCGGGGGTCCCCACGCAATGACCGCCGCCCGCCGCCTCGCCGCGATCCTCGCCGTCGACGTCGTCGGCTACTCGCGCCTGATGGGCGAGGACGAGGCGGGGACGGCGCGGGCGGTGCGCGAGCATCGCGAGGCGGCGCAGCCAGTCGTGGCGGACTTGGGCGGCCGCATTGTCAAGACGACGGGCGATGGCCTCTTGTTGGAGTTTCCGTCCGTCGTCGCCGCGGTCGAATGCGCGATCGCGATCCAAAAGCTGATGGTCGAACGCAGCGGCGACACGCCGGAGGCGAAGCGCATCGTCTACCGCATCGGCGTCAATCTCGGCGACGTCTTAATCGAGGGCGACGACATTCTGGGGGACGGCGTCAATATCGCAGCGCGGCTGGAGGCGATTTGCGAGCCGGGCGGAGTGCTGATCTCGGGCACGGCCTACGATCACGTGCGCGGCAGGATCGACGCGGAGTTTGTCGATCTCGGCGAGAGGGACCTCAAGAACATCGCGCGGCCAGTTCGAGTCTACGCGGTCAAACCCGGCTCGGAAAGCGCAGCGCCCGCGTCCACCGTCTCCGAGCCGAACCGGCGAGGGGCGCCGCACCTCTCGATGGTCGTCCTGCCGTTCGCCAATATCGGCGGCGACCCGGAGCAGGAGCATTTCGTCGACGGGGTCACGGAGAGCCTGACAACCGACCTCTCACGCATACGAGGCGCCGTCGTGATCGCCCGCAATACGGCGTTTGCTTACAAAGGCAAGCCGCTCGACGTGAAGACGATCGGGCGCGAGTTGAACGTCCGCTATGTCCTCGAGGGCAGCGTTCAGCGAAGCGGGAACCGCACGCGCGTCAACGCGCAGCTCATCTACGCCGAAACGGGCAGTCATCTTTGGGCCGAGCGGTTCGACAAGCCCCTGGCCGATCTTTTCGAGATGCAGGACGAGATCGTCGCGCGCCTGGCGAACGCGCTGGACGCCCAGCTCGTCGCCGCCGAGGCGCGCCGCGCGGAGCAGACCCCGAACCCCGGCTCGATGGACCTCTATTTTCAAGGTTTGGCTTGGTTTAATAAGGGTTGGACGCCTGACATTGTTGCACAAGCACGCCGCTTTTTCGATCGCGCGCTCGCCGCCGATCCGGGCAATGTCGACGCGCTCGTTGGATCGGCGTTCGTACACGTGATCGAGGGCGCAAGTTCCTTCGTGACCGATCCCATGGCGGCCTTCAGTGCGGCCGAAGCGAAGTTGACCAAAGCCTTGTCCTCGGTCCCGGACCATGCGCGTGCACATATGTTGCTAGGAGTGGTCGACATATGGACCAAGCGCGCTGCCGAGGGCATCGCCGAATGTGAACATGCGTTGGCGCTCGATCGAAATCTTGCCACCGCCCATACAACTATCGGATTTGGTAAAATGTTACTTGGTCGCGCCGGAGAAGCAGAGGCCCACATTGCCGAGGCCCTGCGCCTCAGTCCGCGCGATACGATGGCTTTCAGCTGGATGAACTTTGCGGGCGCGGCGAAGCTTTACCTCGGCAGTTGGGAGCAGGCGGTCGCGTGGTTCCGACGGTCGATCGAGGCCAACCGAAATCTTCCTACGGCATATTTTAACTTGGCCGCCGCGCTCGCGCAGCTTGGTCGACTGGACGAGGCGCGGTCCGCGGTCAACGCCGGCCTCGCGCTCCACCCGACCTTCGCCGTCTCCCGCGCCCGCGCCGACTGGACGACGGTCAGCGACGACCCGACGTTTCTGGCCCAGCTCGAGCCCATTCTCGACGGCCTGCGCAAGGCCGGACTCCCCGAACAATGACCGCCGCCCGTCGCCTCGCCGCGATCCTCGCCGCCGACGTCGTCGGCTACTCGCGCCTCATGGGCGAGGACGAGGCGGGGACGGCGCGGGCGGTGCGCGAGCACCGCGAGGCGGCGCGTCCGATCGTGGCGGGGCTCGGGGGACGTATCGTCAAGACGACCGGCGACGGGCTGCTGCTGGAGTTTCCATCCGTCATCGCGGCGGTCGAATGTGCGGTCGCGATCCAGAAACTGATGGTCGAGCGCAACGCGGGCACTCCCGAAAATAAGCGCATCGTCTATCGCATCGGCGTCAATCTCGGCGACGTGCTGGTCGAGGACGACGATATATTGGGCGACGGGGTCAATATCGCGGCGCGGTTGGAGGGGATTTGCGAGCCCGGCGGGGTCCTGATCTCGGGCACGGCCTACGACCACGTGCGCGGCAGGGTCGACGCGACATTCGTCGATCTCGGCGAAAGGGACCTCAAGAACATCGCCCGGCCGATGCGGGTCTACGCGAGCTTCCTCGGCAACCTGGTTCACGAGTTGACAGGTGGGGCAGAGATAAATTACGCGCTCCCGGAATTTTCGCCGCCGCCACTCAGCCAAGAGCAGGACGACCAGGGTTTTACCGCTTTCCGTAGGTAGTTGGAGGGCGACGTCGGGAGCCTCTAACGCCTTCGATACGTAAGTGCGAAGAATTTGTCCCTGGCGATCAAAAAGGCTCGCATGTTTACGACGCGGGAGGTCGCGGAACAGCCGGTCAGGGCTTTCCGGGATCGAAGCTTGCAAAGTCGGCTTCTTGAAGGCCATAGCGTCGTGGCCGCTCAAATCCCGAACTCTTTCCTGACCTCCTTCAGGAACCGCCAATCCGTTCCCGTCGCGATGATCTTGTCGGGAGACGACTTGACTATGCCAAGCTCACGTAGACGCAGCGCGTAGAAACGGACCGAGTCCTCGGCGTCGTATTCGCGCCAGTTGCGGTAGGAGACGTCGTCCAGCCCCTGCCGCGCCTAGTCGTACCGAGGCGTAACGCCGCGATCGACCAGGCGTTGGGCGACCCAATCGGGTTTGGCGGCGCAAATGTCCGTCGCCCTGAGCATGGCCCGCACGACGCGCTCGGTCGCGATCGGGCTGCGGCGGACGAACTCGGAGGCGCCGTTTAACATGCAGCAGAAATACTGCGACCATGGATGGTCGAACGCGGTGCTGAGGACTACCTGGCCCATGTTGCGGGCGCGCAGTTCCTGTGCATAGGGCGGAAACGTCAGGAACGCGTCGATCTCGCCGGCGGCGATCAAACCGATGTTCGATCCCGTGCTCACGACAGGCGCGATCGAAAGGGTGGCCGCGGAGCCCGGCGGTCGGACCTGATCGGTTCTTTGGCAAATCGGCGAACTGGATCCCATTGTCATCGGAACTTCCTCCAGGACCGCGGTCACAGGCAGCCGCGTCTTCTTGACGCCCGTTTCCATGAGATTGGACCAGCGCCGGTCAAGAGCCGGCGTTTCGACCGAATGGTCGCGTTCCAGTTCCTTGCGCAGCGGCATGAGAAGCGACTGAGAGAACAGGGCGAGGCCCTCGCACGCGCCGCCGTTCATCGGCAGGGAAAATCGCGCTGCTGCCGCGGGCATGTCGCGCCGGCCAAGAGCAAAGGCGTCGTTCAGCGTGACCAGGCGCTCGAAGGTGAGCGCGAGAGGCGCCATCGGCGCAAATCCGGCTTCGAGAGCGCGCCCGAGCGAGCGCGCGAATTCCTCGAGGAGCGCTGTTTCTATCGGCGTGCGAGGTCGCGGCGCTTTGTCTGCAGGATCGTCCTCCGGATCGGTCGAAACGCTCTCGCCGAAGATGGAGGCGACGATCAGATCGTCGATCCGTTCATCGAGCGCGATGAGAACCCGCGCTCCGGGCTGGTCGCTCGCGTAAATCGCGGCGATCAGCCCGGAACAATCGGAGATCGCCCGAAAGAGAGTGGTCGCGCGAACGGCTTCGACCGTTCCGCCGCCCGGGACTCCCGGAGCGAGCGGCGCGATCGCGTGCTGAGCCTCGGCGATGAAATGGTCAAGGGCGGCCGCAAGGCCGGGCATGCGCTCGATGGCGAATCCCGAATGCTCCAGCATCGCGCCCCTGAGCTTGCGCGCCCCCGGTCGGAAGTCTGAGCGTCGTCGTTGTCGCTCATGCCGCTTCCTTGATGACGGCCTCGCCCCCGGCGCCGCCGGAGATCGTCTCGTTTTCGACAGTGTCGATCGTCGGCCGCTCTTTGGATGGAATTGTCTTGCGGCCGAACTCCACTGCAACCTGCGGCATGGCGCCGTTCATGAACGCCAGAAGGCTCTGCTTGACGAGCGTAAAGAGCCTCAACTGCTTTTGGCGCACCGCCTTGATCTTCTGGGCCATGGGCGCGACGATCGCATAAGAGAGAAAGATGCCCGCGAATGTGCCGACCAGCGCCGCGCCGATCAGACCGCCCAACGTCTCCGGCGACTGGTCGAGCGCGCCCATTGCATGGATGATGCCGAGAACCGCGGCGACGATGCCAAGCGCCGGCAAGCCGTCGGCGACCGCCTGAAACGCGTGCACCGGCTTGAATCGGTCATGCGCGAGCGTCTCGATTTCCTCGTCCATAAGCGCTTCGATTTCGTGGGTGCGCGCGTTGCCAATGATGATCAGGCGACCATAGTCGCAGATGAACGTCACCAGATCCTTGTTCGCGAGCAGTTTCGGGAAGGTCTTGAAGACCTCCGATACTCTTGGGTTGTCGAAGTGGCCTTCGACTTCGCTGCGCGACTTGGCCCTGAGTTCGCGCATCTGCGCGTGCAGCACGCTCAGCACATCGAGGTAGTCACGCGGCTTCGGCGCCTTGTCGAGGACAGCTTCGAGGAACGCTTTGCCGCAATCCTTGATGGTCGTCATGGTGTTGGCGACGATGAAAATCCCGAGCGAGGAGCCCGCGATGATGACAAACTCATAGGGCTGCATCAGCACCTCGAGATGTCCGCCGAGCGCCGCGTAGCCGCCGAGGATGCATCCGACGGTGATGAGGAGGCCAATGGCGAAATTCAAGAATCGCTCCTGCTCGGAAACACGGCCGCAGACTTGCGGCGCGAGACTTACGCCAGGCTGGCACACGGGAAGTCAGCCCGGGACAAGCCGTTCTGACGATTGTTTCCTGAAGACCGGTAAGCGCGGTCGAGTCAGGAACGCGTCATGCAGAATGGGCTTTACGTCGCCGTATCGGCTCAGGTCGCTTTGGAACGGCGACTCGAGACGATCGCCGACAATATCGCCAACATGAATACGGTCGGCTATCGGGCGACTGGCGTCTCCTTCGAAGCAGAAATCGCCAGGGCTGGAGAGGCGACCCTCAACTATGTTTCCCCCGGCTTCGACTACCTGTCGCGGCGGATCGGCGGGCTAGTCAGGACTGACAATCCTCTCGACTTCGCCGTTCAGGGCGACGGCTGGTTCGGGATCCAGACGCCGTCCGGCCCTGCTTACACGCGGGATGGGAGGACGCGCATCGATGAGTCCGGAACGCTGCGCTCACTGTCAGGCGATCCCATTCTCGACGCCGGAGGCGCTCCTATCCTTGTCGACGGCTCAGCAGGCCCTTTGACCGTGTCGAGCGACGGGATGATCAGCCAGAGCGGGCGGCAGGTCGGCGCCATCGGGCTTTTCGAGATCGATCCGGGCGCATCGCTCAGGCGGGCAGAGAACTCGGGCGTCGTTCCCGACAAGCCGGCGACGCCGATTCTCGATTTCACCCGCGCTGGCGTCGTTCAGGGCGCAGTGGAGAGCTCGAATGTCGATCCCGTCCGCGAGATGACGCGCCTGATCGAGGTGACTCGCTCATTCGACGGGGTTGCGGCTGAGGCCTCCCAGTCCGAGGGATCGCTGCAAGACGCCATCAAGACGCTCGGATCGGCCTCGTGATCGATTCCAGAGTCGACGCGCCGGCGATTCCCGCGCTCGAGCGCCTCGAGCGACGAATTGCCTGGGGCTTGCGCAATCTGCAGGCCGCGCGCGTGAGCGGCGTCGTCACCGAGGTGTCGATGTCGCACTATCGCGTGGCGGGGCTGTCGCCTTTTCTGAGATTGGGCGGTTGCGTCAGCGTCGACGTCGGCGACCGAATCGAGATCGGCGAGGTCGTTAGGATCGACGACGCCTCCGCGACCCTGAAGCCTTTCGACGCTCGCTGCGACGCCGCCATCGGCGCCCGCGCCTATCGCACGGAGAACCTGTCGCTGTCGCCAGATTCGTCCTGGAAGGGGCGCGTCATCGACGCCCTCGGCCGGCCGCTCGATGGACGGGGCGACCTCGCATGCGGCGATAGACCAGCGCCCCTCGACGGTGATCCGCCCCCGCCGCTAAGGCGGGCGCGCGTGTCGACGGCCATCCGCACCGGGGTGCGGGTCGTGGATCTCTTCACTCCGCTTTGTCTCGGCCAGCGGGTCGGGGTTTTCGCCGGTTCCGGGGTCGGCAAGTCGTCGCTGCTGGCGATGCTCGCCCGGGCGCCGCAATTCGACACGGTCGTCATCGCCCTCGTAGGCGAGCGCGGGCGCGAAGTGCGGGAATTTCTCGACGATACCTTGGGCCAGAATCGCGCATCGACGGTCGCCGTCGTCTCGACCGGCAACGAAAGCCCGATGATGCGCCGTCTCGCGCCGAAAACGGCGATGGCGGTCGCCGAACATTTTCGTGATCGGGGCGGGTCGGTGCTTCTCATCGTCGATTCGGTGACGCGCTTCGCCCATGCGGCGCGGGACGTTGCTCTCGCCGCAGGCGAACCGGCGGTGGCGCGCGGTTATGCGCCGAGCGTATTCAGCGATCTGCCGCGTCTCCTGGAGCGTGCCGGGCCTGGCGAGGAGGGCTCGGGATCGATCACCGCCATCTTCTCCGTGCTGGTCGAGGGCGACGATCACAACGATCCCGTCGCCGACGCTGTTCGCGGCGCGCTCGACGGTCACATCGTGCTCGATCGCGCGATCGCCGACGAGGGGCGCTATCCGGCCGTCAACATTCTGTCTTCGGTTTCGCGCCTCGCCCATCCGGTCTGGACTCCCGAACAGCGCAAGTTGGTCGCGAACCTGCGCTCGCTGATCGCGCGCTACGAACAAACCCGCGAACTGCGCCTGATGGGCGGCTATACGCCGGGCGCCGATATTGTCCTCGACAAAGCGATCAAGTCCGTGCCGCGCATATACGAAGCAATGACGCAGTCCCCCGACGCTCCGCGGTGCGAGGATCCCTTCATCGATCTCGCGGCGTCGCTGCGTAATGACGCTAAGACTGCTATGGAGGCTTGACCACCCAATGACGCCGCTGGGGCAAGAGATCGTCTTGCGCGCGGTCGGGACGGCGCTGGCCGGCCTTTCCATCGCCTTCGCCGGCTATATGCTCGATCAGGGCGGGGGCAGGATTCGTGTCTATGCATGGAGCATCTTGCCATCTTCGCACAGCCGCGCGGGACGGCGCCGGCGGCGAAGGCGCTCGTGCTTCCGCCGCTGACGCAGCTGGATACCCCTGTGGACCTGACGACGACGAGCTCGGTCGACGGCAGCGTCCGGCCGGCGACCCCGCCCCGGCCGGTCGAGATTATTGCCGCTCGCGCAGACCGAGTATGGCTGAGAATCGACGGCGCCATTCGTGCGGCCGTTCCCGGCGACGACGTTCCCCGGGTCGGGCGCATCGCCTCGATTGTTCCGCGCGACGGTGGATGGGCCTTGCTCGACGACAGAGGGGCGACGCTCTTGACAGTCGCAAAACGGGGGAACGGCGCGTCGCTGTTCACCCGAAAGCGGATCTTCGAATAGGCGGCGACGTTATCGCCCTTTGGTCAGTTCGCTCCGCGCCTGATCGTAAAGCGTGTTGGCGATCGCGACTCGCTCGGTCGCCCGCTCGCGCGCGTCAGGCGGTTGACGGTCCGGGTGATTCCGCCAAACGAAGGCGCGCCATCGGCGCGTCAATTGATGTTCCGTCAGGGGGCCGCCGATGCCAAGCTCGCTTGCGATCGCCTCCTGGCTATCCTCGCAAAGACCCTTGGTTTCGCTTCCCTCGACGGGGGTTAGCGACGCCAGTCTTTCGTCCGGGTCGCTCGCCCAGTTCATCGCGAGGCCCCAGCGCGCTTCGCCGCCGCCGCCGTAGGCGGGACCGAATTCGACCGGCGCCCGCACGATAAGCGTAGAATCGAACCCGACTTCGCTGTCGGCGCTCGCGGCGCCGTTGCTCCGGCGGGCTTCGTCCAGAGCGCGCTGGAACAATTCGGTTTCGCGGTCGAAAATCGTCACGAGGCAGAGGCCGTGTCAGACATTTGCGGCGCGGCTACGCGTCCTCCGCGAAACCGGAAGATCCTCGGGCCTCTCCGCAACAACGCGGTTTCGTCCCCTGGCTTTTGCGTCATAGAGATGCCCGTCGACCCGCCGAATGAGATCGGCTCCCGTCTCGTTCACCCTCAGTTTCGCGACGCCGAACGAAAGCGTGACCTTGCCAACGCGCTCTCCGCTGGGTTCGACGGTCCACTGCTCCGATTCGAGAACTCTCCGGATTCGTTCTGCCGCCTCCACCGCCTCGCTCAAACCTGCGCCCGGCAGCATCACCGCGAACTCCTCGCCGCCAAACCGCGCGACTCGATCCTGGCCTCTCACATTCTGAACGACGATTTCGGCAAAGAGACGCAGTAGGCGATCGCCGACGAGATGACCAAACCGATCGTTGACGAGCTTGAACCGGTCGAGATCCCCGAGCGCAAGGCAAAGGTCCGCCCCGGTCGTTCGCGCCTTCTCGAGTTCCTCTGCGAAAGCAGTTTCGAAAAACCGGCGATTGCCGATCGCCGTCACGACGTCGCGCATGCCCTCTTCTTCTGAACGATCCAGGTTGTACTGCAATTGCAGAACCCGGAGACGGGACTCCTCCAGTTGATCGCGAAGGTTGGAAAGCTTGTCGCGCATTTCGCGATTGTCGTCGATGAGCGCCATCACGATTTGGTTGACGGGTCCTGAAGTCTCGTGCTCGGCCAACCGGGCGCTGGCGCCCCGCAGACGGTCCGAGAACGCGTCGCTCTCGCTCAGATGCATCTGGAGCACACGGGCGACCGAGCGCAGGATATGGTCGACTTTTTCTTCCGTGCCCGGCGATCCCTTCGCCGCGCCGCTTTCGCTCAAGCGGCCTCCAATGGTGAGACGGCCGAGCGCGACGCCGAGCCAGCCGAACAGGAGAAGTTCAAGCCCCGGTGTCTCCGCCGGAAAGCTGGATCGCAATGCGGTCAACGCAAGCGCAATCAAGAGCACTGCGCCGAGCGCAAGGGCGGCGCCAAGATGCGAGCGAAGCAGCAGAAGCGCATTCATGACATGACCGTTCCCCGTCAGCGTGTGATCGCAGAGTCCATCGTCGCGCTGGAGGATAGAGAGGTGAAGCGCGTAGCGGAAAGAGCATCGCGTATCGCATTGCGCATCGCAGCTGACCTCCGATCAGCGCCGCGCACGCCCTTCATGGCGGCGGCGACGGCCCGCATGGCGAAGCGCCATACGCGAACAGAAAGCGTCCAAGTCATTCAAACAATCCCCTTGTAGTGCTGTCGGGTTACTGTTTTGTAAGCGCTTTCTGGCGCCCTGTTCACAGCCGACCTTTTTCGTCAACGCGAAAGGGTCGCACTCCACGTTTTGAAGTTGGCGAAGCGCGGCGATTCGACTCTTGCCCAGGCGTTCGGAGTCGTGGCAGGTTTCGTGTCGGAGATCTGGCCACATGTCCCACCAGCGATACGCGCTTTACATTACGCCTCCTCCTGAAAGCGATCTCTGGCGTTTTGGTTGCGAAGTCGTCGGACGCGACGCACTCACCGGAGACTTACGCGAGGGCTTTGCGCCAGAAGGCCGTGAACCGCAGGCGTGGCGAGCGCTGACCAGCGACCCCATGCGCTACGGGTTTCACGCGACGCTCAAAGCGCCGTTCCGCCTCCGGGCGGACCTTGATCTCTTCGACTTGATGGACCACATCGCGGCGTTCGCGCGAACCCATACCCCCTTTGACGCGGGCGAATTGCATCTCGGCGCGATGAGCGCCGACGACGGTCGCGCGTTTGTCGTGCTCAAGCCCAGGGGCCAGTCAAAGGCGCTTCGCTCTCTCGAAGAAGCCGCGGTGCGCGGGCTCGATTCGGTTCGTGCGCCTCTTTCCCAGGAAGAACGCCTCCGGCGCAATGCTTCCCGGCTATCGCCAAGGCAGCGCTACTATCTCGAAGCGTGGGGTTACCCTTACGTCATCGACGAGTTTCGTCCGCACTTCACCCTGACCAACGCGGTTCCCGATCCGGCGCCCATCGTAAAATCGCTCGAGTGGGAATTCAGTCTGCGGGTCGCTTCTCGGGAGATGCGGGTCGACGCCGTCTCGCTGTTCGGCGAGACGGAGCCCGGCGGCGACTTCAGGATCCTGCGCCGTTTTCCGCTAGGCCGCTCGCAACGTCAACGCCGCCCCTCACCCCGGGTTGCGGCCGCGGCGTTCATCGACTGACGACGTCGCGGCCGTCTACGCCTTTCATCACCCCTTGCTCGAATTGCTGACCGCTCGGCGGCGTGGCGGGAAGCCGCGAGCGCCCGCGCTTTACGAATGGGGATTCGCGGTGTAAGCGTCGGGCTAACATGTTACTGGCGGCT
>Ga0209040_10003334_pt1 | contig 12362 bp, 5 predicted proteins | sample BogFormECP12_OM3_FD_188240 | JGI IMG/M metagenome (GOLD analysis project Ga0209040, IMG submission 188240) | Bog forest soil microbial communities from Calvert Island, British Columbia, Canada - ECP12_OM3 (SPAdes) (version 2) | ecosystem: Environmental > Aquatic > Freshwater > Wetlands > Bog ... | reverse complement strand
CTGAGTGCGTTTCCTAGACAGCTCGCACTTCACTCGGAGGTCTTCGTCATGTCACCACGCCACGCCGTCACCAACGTCCGTGGTCATTACAGCTAGCTACCGCAACAACGCGATACGAACACAGCGCTTTCCCAGTCGCTCATAACCGTCCAAACAGCCGGGTGCCAGGCGGTTTGCCGCTCCGGGCCGACTCCTATGCTAGCCACCACAGCGGTCGGGCCGTACGCGCCGCTGAAGCGGTCAACCCGGGCGCTCGCCGCGATCGGCAGAGTAGATTGGCAGCACCAACGTGGTCAGGAGCGAATCCCATGACATCAGCTGACTTCGATCCCAACGCGCCCCAGTACGGGTATCCGCCGGCCGGTTCGCCGCAATGGTCGCATGCCCAGCCCGGAGGCCTCGGTCGGAGATTTTTCGCCCGAGTGATCGACGGCCTCCTGGTGAACATCGTGGCCTTTTTACTGTCAATGTTCCTGTTCGACCGGGATTACTGGTTCCTGGTAACCGGCCTTTTCTCGGGTGTCCTGATGTTCGGGTACTTCGTACTCTTCGAGACCACTCGTGGCGCCAGCCCGGGCAAGAGCCTGCTCGGCTTGGCTGTCCACGGCCCGGGCGGGGCGCCCAAGCCGGATGCGAAACAGTCCGCCATCCGCAACTCGTTCACCTTGCTCGCGGTCGTGCCCTACATCGGCGGCCTGCTGGCATTCATCGCCTACATCATTATCGCGGTGACGATCAGCGGCAGCCCCACCAAGCAGGGCAAGCACGACGAGTTGGCCGGCGGTACTCAGGTGGTCAAGAACTGACCCAGACGCTGTCACGGGCGGCGCTGCTCGTCCAAGTACGTCAAGAATCTCGCGACGATGCTGTCGACGCTCGGTCCGACGTCAAGAGCTATTCCATGCTCGTCGGGCGCCAGCGGTTCCAGCGTGTCGAACTGTGATTTCACCAATGCCGCCGGCATGAAGTGGCCCGGCCTGTCGGCCTGCCGGCGAGCGATCAGTTCCGGTGAACCCGTCAAGTGCAAGAACTCGATCCCGGGGCAATGTGAGCGCAATCGGTCGCGGTAACTGCGCTTGAGCGCCGAGCAGCTCATCACGCCGCCATCCTGATGTTCCGCCAGCCACCGCCCGACCGCTTCCAGCCACGGATAGCGGTCTTCATCGGTGAGCGGCTTACCCGCGGCCATCTTGGCGATGTTGGCTTCCGGGTGAAAGGCGTCGGCGTCGGCAAAAGGCACTCCGAGGCGCTGTGCCAATGCCGCACCCACCGTCGACTTACCCGACCCGGACACGCCCATGACCACGATGGGCACCGATGTGGTTGGCGGGCAGGGATTTTCAGGGCAGATTTCGGTTCCACTCCAGCCAGCCGACGCCGCGGCGCCCGTCGGCGGTGCTGACGGTTGCCCACACTCGGGGAAATTCGCTTATCCGCCCGTCGGCGGCGACCAGGCGTAGCGGTGCGTGTCCGTGCACGTCGACGGTCGCGGTGATGCCACCGGGATCGACCGCCAGCGTTGCGGTGGCCGGTAATCCGTCGGCGTCGAATGTTTGACGGGCCGTGATGGTTTGCAACTCAGTAACAGTGCCGCCGCGGTCTTGGACATAGCCGATACCGACCGGCGGGACGCCCGGAATCCGGATGTCCACCGCGTGCACGTGTGTCCCATCGTCGAGATGCAGCGCGCTCCAAATCCAGTCCATGCCCCACCAATCCCGCACCCCCCACGAATGGTCGCGTTGGCCGGGTACCGAGTCGATGGTGTAGCGACGTCCATCGACGGTGACGGTTCCCGAGACGGTGCACGGTATCTCGTAGCGCGTGGTCAGCCGATACTTGTACGGCGTGCCGTCAGTAGTCCACAACAGATCAATCGCCACCTCGACCGGCGTTCCCTGTTCTCCCCGCAACAGCGCGGCCGGGTCGGGGAAGGACTGGCCGCGCCCGTGCAGGCCGATGCGATAGGTATGCAGTGGGTCGCCGACGGAGTGCGTGAAATCGACTGCGCCCGTTTGCAGCGCCCACGGATCGGCGGGCAGCGGGATCTCGAAGTCGACGACTGCGACGGTGGGCAGCTCGGTGCCGCACAACAAGGCATGCAGCCACGCCGTCTGCTGGTTGGCGATCAGGCCGAGTCGTATCCAGCCACCGAATCCCTGTGCGGTATCGGCGAAGTCGGCGTACCAGCTTTCGCTCCACAACGGTTCGTCGGTCGCCGCGTGGGCCGATTCGTCTTCGCGTGACGGACGCAGCGGCTCGGCGACCGTCGGAGCAGCCAGTGTCTCCAGCGCGTCAACGTCGAGCACATGCTCACAATGCCGTTGCAGCATCGTCATGAACATCGCATCGCCGCGCTCGGTGCGCTCCACCAGCATCGACGAGACGATGGCCATCATCACCCCGAAGAAGCTCTGCCTGCGCACGCCCTCGCGGACATCGGCGAGACTGATCGGCGCGTCGGGCCCGAGCGCTGCGTGGTAGGCCCGCAGCAGCTCGTCGTAATGCGCGCGCCGCTCCTCCACCGGCAGTGCGCAACCGAGAAAGTAGGCCAGGTCGGTCATCGCGGGGCCCGACGTGACCGTCTGCCAATCGACCACGGTCAGCGGGCGTTCGGCACCGACGGCGCCGAACAGCATGTTGTCCAATCGATAGTCGCCGTGCACCAGACCCTGGATACGGCCCTCGGCGGCCTCCTCGGCCAGGTAGGCATCGAATCCGCCGACCAGCCGTTCGCACACCATGCGGTGCTGTGGTGCGATCCGGTCGCCGTAGCGATCGACGAAGCCGGCGTGCAGCGCCGTGATCAGCCCCTGGTTGAGCGGGGTGTCGCGGTTTAACCACGGCGCGTCGGCGAGCGTGGTGTCACCGAGCAGCGGGCCCTGCAGCCGGGCCAGTTCGGTGACGGCGAGCTGGGCCTGTGCGATTGTCGCGCCGCGGATTTCATCGCCAACGACCGCCGGATTGGCATCGCCCAGCAGGACATCGAAGATGCCGGCCGACGGGTCGAAAGCGGCGTGATAGCAGGGCGCAACCGGTCCGCGTAGCCGCGGGGCGATATCCCGGTAGAAGCAAACCTCACGCTCGTAAAGGCCCAGACTCCCGCCGGTCTGCCGGCTCATCGGGTCGGTGGCCGCGACCTTGAGCACCACGGAGTCGGGTCCGCCGCTGCCGGACCCGCGGTCGGCGTAGGTCAGCTGAACCCGGTAGCACTCGCTCATCTGACCGGTGCCGATACGTTCGACGCGGAAATCGGTGATGGTTCCCGCGCCGATCGCCGCGGTCAGCCAGCCGGCGGTGAGGTCGGCGGGGCGTTCGACGACGTTGTCGATGTGCGGTGTCATGGCTCGTCCACGAAACCACATTGGCCGTCATCGCGCCAGCGTGAAGCCCTCCCACGCCATCCGGCGCTCAGGGTGCGGATCGAATTCGAGATGTGACTTGCGGTCGAAGACCATCACCGCGCGGTCGGTATCGGTGTAGGCCGGCCAGTCGTCACCGGGTGCCCCGGTACGGCTGAATAACCGCCAGCGCCTTTGCACTTCGTTGGTGACCCGCAAGGCAGATCGGCGATCCGCGGCGGCGCTCAGCATCGCCCCGAACCTGGTGCGATAGATCCCGAAGACCGCCAGCAGTTCGGTGGCGTGCGTGGCGCCCAGCCCCGACCATCGCAGCACCCGCGGTGCGTAGTCGTATCGATACAGGTAGGTGGGCGCGTGTCTGCCGTGGGCTTCTCCGATCTCCCAAGCAGCCGCGCTAAAGGCGAAATCGCCGCCGAGCCGCACGCACGCCGACCGCCCCGGATAATCGGGGTAAGCGCCGGTAATGCGCTCCCGCGCAGCCGGTTCCACCTCGGCAAGCACCGCTTCGATCATCGGTTCGGTGGTCGGCAGCAGCGGCAAAAAGCGGGTGAACAAGCGCCCCTCTTCGGCATTGGTACCCACGATCAGCGGCACCCGGTGCGCCTTACCGCACCGCATCGCCTCAACGGGGTCCAGTGGCAGAACGTCATCACCGGAAACCGGGCCGATCGGGAAGGCGCCCAGCATGTCTCGCACGCCCTGGTCGATCAGGCGGTTTTGTGCCGCCACCAAATCGGCGGGAGGAGCCTGCATCAGCGCGTGGGCGGCATCCTGCTTGCGGACGCCCAGCAGCGTCGCGAATCGTCCCGCGAACTCTGCCGCGATTTCGCGCGAACGCATCATTCCGGTCGCCGGGCTTTCCGAAATAGCTTGGGCAAAAAGGCCTTCTGCCCCCGGCACCGCCAGCAACGTAGCGACTGCGTGCGCGCCGGCGCTTTCGCCGAACACCGTGACGTTGTCTGGATCACCGCCGAACGCCGCGATGTTCTGCTGAACCCAGCGCAACGCCGACACCAGATCGCGCAAGAACAGATTGCTTTCGAGGGTGACGTCTGCCGTTGACAGCGACGACAAATCCAGACAACCCAGCGCGCCGAGTCGGTAGTTGACCGATACGTAGACACACCCACGGCGGGCCAGGCCCACACCGTCGTATATCGGAGTGGCCGAGCTACCCATGATGTATCCGCCACCGTGCACGAAGACCATGACGGGCAGCGATTCACTTTCCGGCGCTTCTGGTGTGACAACGTTGAGGGTGAGGCAGTCCTCGCCCATCGGTTGGTACTTCCCGACGCCGACGATCGTGTAGCGCCGTTCTTGCGGCGGGCACTTGGTGAAGCCGTGGCAATAACGCACACCTCGCCACGGCTGGGCCGGCTGCGGCGCCCGAAAGCGCAGCGCGCCAAGAGGCGGCCGGGCGTACGGGATGGATCGCCAGCGGTGCACGCTGTCGCGAGTAAAGCCTTCGACGGTGCCGGAGGCCGTGGTCACGCGGACGGTGTGTTCGTGCATAACCTGACGGTAGCGAACCTGAGCGAATCACGCTGGGCAGGTGCACAGAATCGCGTTGTGGCATTCCCGCTAGACGTTTCGGCGCTGATCGATCGCCTGCGCCGTCGAAGCGTCTCCACGGGCGAGTTCGAGCACCGCGATTTCGCCGCTATCGCCGTCGACCTCGACGAGCGCCCCCGGCGGTAGACGCCGGGTGGCGTCCTGAGCATCCACCACACACGGGACCCCGAATTCGCGTGCTACCACGGCGGCATGCGACATGGGTCCGCCGAGCTCCGTCACCACCGCGGCCGCGCAGGAGAAGGCGGCGGTATAGCCGACATCGGTGGCCTCAGCGACCAGGACCTCTCGGGGTTCCAGGTCGTCGATGGTTTCGGGCCTGACGATCCGCACCCGGCCGCGGACTCGTCCGCCACAGACGCCGACGCCGTTCAAGGTGTCTCCCGGGGCCAGGACGGTCGCCAGGGAGGTAGCGGCCTGCCAACTGCCACTGAAGACTGCGGGTGGAACGAAGCCGGCCAGCCGGTGTTGTTCTGCGCGACGGCGCGCGACCACCCCAGAAACGTCGGCAGGCAGTGCATCGAGTTCGTCGACCAGCAGATAGAACACATCGTCGGCGGAGCCGAGAACACCCGACTTCACCAGCCTGCGTCCCAGCTCACGGAGTAGGTTGCGCAGCAACCAGATTGCACGGACCATTCTGTCGCGACGGACTTCGCGGTCGCGAAGCTGGTGAGCGGCAAGGCGCGCTACCGGCCGCGCCCGGAGTGGGATTACCGGACGCTGCGTCTCCGGCCGGGTGGGCATGTGCAGCGATTTGGCCACTATGCGGATCAGCATCTCGGGGTCGTCGGCGTAGCTGGCCGACCGCATCTCGACTTCGGCGGGGCCGCGGTGCCCGATCACTTGCAGCTCGGCGAGCAGCGCCGCGTGGAATTCCGGGGCGTGGCTGGACAACTCCTCCAGATGATCGCCGGAGCCGGCCAGAATCCGGGTCACGTTGGGGTCGCGTTGCGCGGCCTCCGCCAATCGGTACACGGCGTTCAGCGGCTGTGCGCTGGCCAATTCCTGACCGACCGGGAGCACCATGTCACGTCCGTTCACGCCGCGCAGGACCACACTAAGCGCGGCGAACAACATGAATGACCCCGACGCCAGCACCCAACCGTGCACGACGTGATCGCGCGCCAGCAAGATCAGACTGTGCAACCGTCCGTCGCCAAGCTGCGAAAGATCGCCAGCAGCAAGATCTTCCAAGTGATCGATGTCGTCGACGAAGTCGCGCGTGTCGCGAGCGGCGCCACTGGTCAGGCCCGCCAGGTTGGCCGCGAACACCCCGAGGTTGCGAATGGTGCGCAGCGGCCGCATGGCCGGGCCGGATTCGCGCGGCAGAGGTTGCTCGCCGTAGATCGGCATGGCGGCCACACTGTGTCCGAAGAACTGGCTCTGGCGAATCACCGTCGCAGGTTTGACGAACGGCACGGTTTCGGCCATGAAGTGCGCGGTGGTGATGGCGCCGTACAGGCGGTGTCCGAAGACGCCGGTCGTTCGGGTTGCCATTTCGCGTTGGATCAAACCGCCAGGTCGGAGCCTTGCGGCGATCACCGCGCCGGCCCCGCGCAGCCCATGCACGGTCACCGATGCCGATGACGGCGAGAACGGTCCGGGCAGCGCCTCCGACAAATTGGTGGCGAGGTAGGTCGGGAAGCGTGGGTCGATCGGCGTGTCGAACTCGCCATTGGCGCCATCCGGGCCGGCCAAGACCGGAGCAACTCCGTCGGCGGCCGGGGCGTCGACCGCCGGGATGTCCTGAACGTGGGTCAGCCGCCAGGGCAGCGACGTCAACCACTTGCCGACGCTGACTCTGCCGCGCACCGCCAACGCGACGTCCTCGACACATTCCTCGGCGCTCCAGGCCGGCGCGAAGTTCCATTTATCGCGCAGCAGTGCGGTGTCCATCGCTGGGGCACTCAGTAAACGATCCAGCTGAGCGGGGTTCAGCCGCCGAAGCAGCCTGCCTGTCGGCACCATCGGTCGTCCGAGTGCACCGACTATCTCACCGAAGGTCGGCTCACCTTGCGCGGCAACGTTGACCGGTCCATTGGCGATGCGAGTATCGACGATCGCGCGCAGGAAAACCCGGTGCACGTCGTCGCTGTGCACGACCTGCACCCTGCGAGCAGCTGATCCGTCGATGTTGAGAAACAACGGAGCAGCCAACACCCGGCGCACCCAGTTATCGACACCTCTGCCGAGGACGGTCGCGGAGCGGATCGCCACCCATTCCGCTCCGGACGCGGCCAGCATCTCCTCGACACGGGCTTTGTCCCGCCCCTCCGGCGAAACCGGGTTCAGCCGATCGGTCTCGGACAGTGGCGGTATGCCGTCTTGAGCTACCCCATAGACGTGCGCCGACGAGGCGAACACGATGCGACGGGTACCGCTTTGAGCCATGGCATCAAGCAGATTGGCGGTCCCGCCGATATTCGTCTGGCTATTGGCCGCCCAGGCACAGTGCACGACGACGTCGGTGCCTGCGACCGCGCGCCTTACCCCGGCCACATCGCGAATGTCGCTCTGGACGAAGCCGGCCGCGCTTGGCCAGCTTTCGGGTCGGTGACGGGCCAGACCGACGACGTCGTTCCCCTGGCTGAGCAGTCGGGCGACCACGCCGCGACCGATCACTCCGCTCGCCCCGGTGACGGCGATTCTCACTGGCTAACCTCAAACCTCATCGGCTAGTCGTCGTCGTCGAGGAAGGCAGCGTTGACCAGATCGTCGAGGTCCATCGCTGCGATATCTTCCTCTCTGTTCTCTGTCGCACCGGCACCGTTGGCCTCGTTCGCCAGGCTCAGCAGCAGGTCCAGAACTCCGGCCTGGCGAAGGCGTTTGACCGGAATCGACGCCACAACACGTTGGATCTCCGCCTCGCCCGCTGCAACCTGCGGCGCCGACTCGGTCGAGGTACCGACCAGCTCTTGACGGAAGTAACCCGCCAGGGCTGCGGAGTTCGGGTAGTCGAAGATGAGGGTCGGTGAAAGCGCCAGTCCGGTGGCGGCTTTGAGCCGATTACGCATCTCAACCGCGGTCAACGAATCAAAGCCCAACTCCTGGAAAGCCTTATCCGGGTCGATGGCCTCCGGCGTACTGCTGCCCAGCACGGTCGCGATATGCGAACGCACCAGATCCAGCAACACCGCGTGCTGCTCATCCTCAGGCAGCCCCTCCAGGCGTTGCAGCAGCGCGGACTTCGACTTGGCAGCAGCCAGCGAATCATCGACCTGACGCCTTGCCCGTGCGTTGATCAGGTCGACGAACATCGGCGGCAAGGTGCCCGCGTCGTACTTGGCTCGTAGCGCCGTGGTGTCGATGCGGGCGGGCAGCAGGAACGGTTCATCGACCACCATCGCGGTGTCAAGCAATTGCATTGCTTCGACGGCGGACATGGCCACGATGCCGTCACGGGCGAACCGTGCGAAATCGACAGACTCCAGCCCGCCGGTCATATTGCTGGCTTGATCCCACAGACCCCAGCCCAGCGAGATCGCCGGCAAACCGTGCGCACGCCGATGCACAGCCAGTGCGTCGAGGAACGAGTTGGCCGCAGCGTAGTTGGCCTGACCCGACGACCCCACCAACCCGGCCATCGACGAAAACATCACAAACGCAGACACATTCGCATCGCGGATCAATTCGTGCAGGTTCCACGCCGCGTCCACTTTGGCCCGCAACACCGCATCCACCCGCTCCGGCGTCAACGACGTCACCACCGCGTCGTCAAGAACACCGGCGGCATGAATCACCGCCGAAAGCGGATGCTGGACCGGAATGTCGGCAAGCACCTTCGCCAACGCCTCGCGGTCAGCGGCGTCACAGCCCACCACCGACACCTGCGCACCAGCGGCGGTGAGCTCGGCAACCAACTCAGCGGCGCCCGGCGCTTCCGCGCCACGGCGGCTCAGCAGCATCAACTGGCGCACACCGTGATTGGCCACCACATGCCGGGCCAACGCAGATCCGGCCATCCCGGTGCCGCCGGTGATCAGCACCGTGCCCGCCGCCCACGCGTCGGGCATCGTCAACACAACCTTGCCGACATGACGCGCCTGACTCAGATACCGCAACGCTGCCGGCGCCCGCCGTACATCAAACGCGGTCACCGGCAACGGCCGAAGCGCAGCGTCGTCGAACAACGTGGCCAGGTCGGTGAGCATCTGCTCGATGTGGTCTGCCCCGGCTTCGAAGAGGTCGAAGGCGCGGTAGCGCACTCCGGGGTGTTCTTGGGCGACGACGCCCGGGTCGCGGATGTCGGTCTTGCCCATCTCGAGGAAAACCCCGCCGGGGGCGACCAAACGCAGCGACGCGTCGACAAAGTCACCGGCCAGCGAGTCCAGCACCACATCCACACCGCGACCACCGGTGACCGCCCGGAACTTGTCCTCAAACTCCAGACTGCGCGAATCGGCAATGTGATCCTCATCAAAGCCCATCGCCCGCAACGTCTCCCACTTGCCCCGACTAGCGGTGGCAAACACCTCCAACCCCAAATGACGGGCCAACTGCACCGCAGCCATCCCCACCCCACCGGTGGCCGCATGCACCAACAGCCGCTGCCCCGCCTTGACATCCGCCAAGGTCGACAGCGCGTAGTGAGCCGTCGCGAACACCACTGGCGCCGTTGCGGCATCGGCGTAGGACCATCCCGCCGGGACTTCCATCAGCAGGCGGGCGTCTGTGATTGCCATGGTCCCGGTGCCCTCGGGGAAGAGGCCGGTAACCCGGTCGCCGATAGCGAAATGACCATCGTCCGAGGCGGTTTCGACTACGATTCCAGAGGCCTCTACACCCATCACCGCATCGTCGTCGGGGTACAGCCCGAGCGCGATCATGACATCGCGGAAGTTGGCCGCCATCGTCCGAGCGGCGACTCGGACCTGGCCGGGCTCCAACGGCGCATCGGCGTTCGGGATCGGCTCCAGCAGCAGATTCTCGAACGTGCCCTTACTGGACATGCCGACCCGCCATGGCTCGTCATTCGGCGGCACCAGGAGGGCGTCCACCGCTTTACTGCCATGCACCCGCGCCGTGTGAACTGTTCGACCGCGCACCACCACCTGCGGCTCACCCGCCGCCAATACCTCAGTGATCGTCGTATCGTCAAGAGGCGCATCGGAATCCACCAACACGATCCGGCCGGGATGCTCGGTCTGCGCGGACCGCACCAACCCCCACACCGCGGCACCCGCCAGATCGGCGACGTCCTCCCCGGGCAACGCGACCGCGCCGCGGGTCGCCACCACGAGCATTCCGGAGTCATGCTCAGCGAGCCAGGATTGCAGCGCCGCCAGCGCTTCGTGCGTGCGCCGGTATGTCGCGACCAGCGGATCTTCTTCAGTGGCCGCGGATTCGAAGACGTCGTGCAACGGCGCTTCGGCATCGGACGCGGCCGAAACGGGTGACCAGATCACCTCGAAGATCCGGTCCGGCCCCGACCCGGATACCGCCGCCATCAACTGTTGCTGGGACACCGGACGAGCCACCATTGACGCCACCGACAACACCGGCAACCCCGACCCGTCGGCCAACTCCACCGACACCGACGACGGACCCGACGGCGCAATCCGCGCCCGCACCGCCGACGCCCCCGCCGCGTGCAACGACACGCCCTGCCAGGAGAACGGCACCAGCACACCGGTGTTGTCGCGCTCGCCGCCGGTCTCGGTAGCCACGATCACCGCGTGCAACGCAGCGTCCAACACGGCCGGGTGCACACCGAACCCGGCCGGTGATACTCCGGCATCTCCGGGAAGGGTTACATCGGCGAATATCTCGTCGCCGCGACGCCACATCGCGGTCAACCCCTGGAACGCCGGGCCGTAACCGTACCCGCGGGTGGCCAGTCGGTCGTAAAGGCCTTCGATGTCGACCGGCGTGGCCCCTACCGGCGGCCAGGTCGACATGTCGCTGCCCGGCTCGGCACTGCCGGGCCGGACTACGCCTTCGGCGTGCAGAGTCCAGCCCGGGTGTTCGTCGCTGCGGGAAAACACCGACACCGAGCGGTTGTCCGACTCGTCGGCGGCGCCGACGACGACTTGCACGGCGATCGAGCCGGTTGCCGGGATCACCAACGGCGCCGCCAGCATCAGTTCGTCGATGACGGAGCAGCCGACTTCGTCGCCGGCGCGGATCGCCAACTCGACAAATCCCGCACCCGGGAACACCACCACGCCGCCAACCGCATGATGAGCAAGCCACGGCTGGGACGCCCCCGAAAGCCGACCCGTCAGCACCACACCGCCGGAACTCGGCAGGTCGACCACCGCACCCAACAATGCATGCTCGCTTGCCGCCAACCCCAGACCGGCAGCATCACCGGCAGCGCCAACGCTGGAAAGCCAAAACCGCCGTCGCTCAAAGGCATACGTCGGCAACTCCGCAAATCCGGCGCCGGGCAACGCCGCACGCCAATCCAGGCCCACACCCGACACAAAGGCCTGGGCGAGACCGGTCATCAGGCTGGTGGGTTCGGGCCGGTCTTTACGCAGCATCGGCACAGAGACGATGTCGGCTTCGGCGAGTGATTCCTCGATGGACGAGGTCAGGCCGCCACCGGGCCCGACCTCGAGGAATCGGCTGGCCCCGGCCGAGTTCGCGAAGCGGATGCTGTCGGCGAACCGTACCGCCGCCCGGATGTGCTGTGTCCAGTAGTCGGCTGACGCGAAGTCGTCGCCCGCCAACTGTCCGGTCACGTTCGAGATGATCGGGATGGTGGGCGCGTTGACCGTGAGCTCCTTGGCTGCCGCTCTGAACTCGGCGATCATCGGCTCCATCAACGGAGAGTGGAAAGCGTGGGAGACGGCGAGCTTGTGGACACGGCGGCCCTGTTCGCGCAGTCGGTCCGCAATCGCGGTCACCGCATCCTCGTCGCCGGAAACCACCACTGACGAAGGGCCGTTCACGGCGGCGATACCGACGCCGTCGGTCAACAGCGGCCGCACTTCGTCTTCGGTGGCCTGCACGGCCATCATGGCGCCGCCGGCGGGCAGGGCCTGCATGAACCGGCCCCGCGCGACCACCAGCACGGCAGCGTTTTCCAGCGACAGGGCGCCGGCGACGTGCGCTGCGGTCAACTCGCCCACCGAATGACCCATCACGAAATCGGGCTTTACACCCCACGATTCCAGCAGCCGGTAGAGCGCCACTTCGATGGCGAATAGCGCGGGCTGCGCGAATTCAGTCGTATTCAGCAGGTTTTCGTCGTGGCCCCACATGACTTCGCGCAAGGGCCGCAGCAGGTGCCGGTCCAGCTCGCCGACAACAGTATTGAAGGCTTCAGCGAAGACCGGGTGGGCCGCGTGCAGTCCCATGCCCATGCCGAGCCATTGGGAGCCTTGGCCGGGGAAGACGAACACGGTCTTGCCCGCCGGGGCGCTGTGCCCGCAGACCACCGAACCACCAGGCAGCCCGTCAGCAAACTCAGCCAAC
>Ga0209040_10003333_pt1 | contig 12367 bp, 14 predicted proteins | sample BogFormECP12_OM3_FD_188240 | JGI IMG/M metagenome (GOLD analysis project Ga0209040, IMG submission 188240) | Bog forest soil microbial communities from Calvert Island, British Columbia, Canada - ECP12_OM3 (SPAdes) (version 2) | ecosystem: Environmental > Aquatic > Freshwater > Wetlands > Bog ... | reverse complement strand
CATCGGCTGGACCGCATCGCGCAGCTCGTCGTAGATCAGCCGAAGGCACTCACCGGGACGGAACCATGCACTGCGTGTCCGCTGCTGCCTGGCTCGGATCCGGTTCGGCCGGATGTCCGGATCGAACAGCCGCATCGTCGCATCGAGATGCGCCAGATTGGCTTGCTGCTGCCCAAGCTGTCGCTCAAGTTGGCTCACTATTCCAGCCAGTTCCGCTCGCTTGTTGCTTAATGCACTGATGACATGCGGTTCGCCCATTACCACCCGCCCCTGAAATACTACAGAACGGTATAGTAGATGACATGCTCTCTGCCGCGAATATACTGGTGGTGGCGGTTGCTACATAAGACCGCAAAACCGGCCCACGAGACGACACCAAACTGGCCGCCATCAAATTGGAATGGTGGCCGCGATCAGATTGGAATAGGTGGCCGCCTTCGTTGGAATCCGCAGGCCGACCGAGCCGCTGATTGGAAGGGCTATGGGGGCAGGATGCGACCAAGCGGGCGTTCGGCGACGCAAGGATCAGAGAGTTGCGACGGACAGAGGCTGCCGCCTTGGGGTCCGAGGCGGCAGCGGACGCATGGCTGGAGCAGCCCGAGCCTGCCATGGGCGGCATGACGCCACGGACCGTGCTATCCTGCCCGTTCTATGGCGTACCCCCGTCCTGGTCCGCAGCCTCGTGCGGCCAAAGCTTACCCCCACATCAGCCGAGCGATGTCTTTTTCCTCCGCGCCAACGGCGTTGGCGTAAACGGCGGTCGTGCTGAGGTGGGCGTGGCCGAGCCACTTCTGCACCAGGTTGAGCGGAATACCGGCGGTGACGGCGGCCACCCCGAAACCGTGCCGCAGGGCGTTGGTGCACTCGGCGGACGGCGCACGAGATGACCCCAGCCCAGAACCGCTATTCGATGCCGCCATTGCAACGGACGGACTCCGGGCGTCCGGCCGCCAGCATCCGGTTCAGGACCGCCACGCCGATGGCAGCCTCACGGACGAACATGGCGCTAGCATTCGGATGGATACCGATTCGTCAAGCCAAAAGCGCGGAGTCCAAGGCAAATTTAGCACCACGCCTGCGCATGCGGGCTATCGCGGTTTGAAAACCCGAGCCTGGATCAATGCTTTAGGATTCCGATATCGAACCGACCGTGTGTTTACTGTCAAACTCGGGCCGGACGGTGTCGCCACGGGAGACCAGAGCCTCGCACAGCTGGGAGCCGATGAAGCCGGCGCCCCCGGTTACCAAGTAGGCACTCATCCAACACGTCCGCCGTGTTGTTGCAGCACCTGACATAGGGGAAGCCATGGGACTCGGGTACTAGGATGCGTTCGCTCGTCTCTGTAGCGCAACGCGCATGTTGTCAATAGATAGACGCGGAGCCTCCAATAGAATGAGCGACACAAATAGGAATATAGGAATGACCGGTATAAGCATAATCGCCCCATCGCCGGAACAGATGAAAGCATAAGTGTAGATGCCAAGGATTGCCTTTTTCTGCACCGGTTGAAGTTCGACAGACCGGATCTTGGCCACGAGAACCGCAGCAAACAAGAATATGATGAACGCAAGCAAACCCACCACCCCAAACTGCTTTATTAGACCAGCGTAGACTATTTCTGGAAGCATCTCGACGGGTGTCGATGGCAAGAGACCTATGTCTGTAGTTTCCTCCAGAGTGGAGGAACGCCCGCCTAGCGTGGGATCTATTAAAAAACCCGACCCGTTACTGATGAATCCAGCGATCAACCAGACAACAAGGATAAACAAAGCGATGCCGAACGCTAGCCCGATCAGCAGTTGTGCTGTCACTTTCCTTTGCAACATGGTCAACAAACACGCTATGAGTAGGCCCAGCCAGACCGTGCGTGACAGCGTAAGTATCAATGAAGCTATAACAGCAGCAACAAAAAAGCGGCTTCGCTCCAGCCACAGATAAAGCGGAAATAGGAGCAGCATTGAGGCGCCGAACAGGTTGCCGTTATTGTAAGTTGATATCAGCTTGTAGATGCCTCCCCGATCGATCATTTTCGTTTTCTCGATCAGGCCGACATCATCCACATTGACCGTCAGATAAGGGACCTCGAACAAGGCGCCTGTCACCAGCTTGGTCAGGAACAGGCTCAGACCAAAAACCGCAACGACACGAACAGAAAAGACGATTGAGCGCCGTATCGTGGCCCATGGGATGGTCCCAAGTTGGCAGGAAAAAAGGCCCAGAAAAATACTCGGGAGTACAACAAACGCCATGACCGCGGCCAAGGCTGAGCCCAGATCAGTCGCGCCATTGATAGCAAGGCTGAGCACCACGATCCCGCCAAACGGCGCACTCAGCACGAGGGCGGCAAAACTCATCATACTACTCCTATGATGCAACAGGTTATCGATGAGAGCAAGGAGTGCCGCAGCACAGATGACCGCATAGCCGGTCGTGAGCGGTACCGAGCCAACCTTTACGCCACTTTTTGGGAATATGATAACGAAGGTGATCAGCGTCCAGTAGAGAACAATCCGGAATTGGGACGTTCTGAGCACGCTCTGACAAAATTTGGCATCATAGCTAAGAACCTGCCCAAACGTAGGATTTGCTTGCCGGGAGCGTATGGTCATGACGATTGCCGGTTAAACTTGCGCCAATGTCCGGGTACACCGATGTGGGTTCAGATAGCACATCGAACCTGCTGAGGCGGATGCCAGTGCGCCCCGGCTGAGTGCCCGCCGCAGAATGCCCGCCGCGACAGCCCCCTGCGGTCGTTTTCTGTGGGTCTGCCGAGGTTCATTGGAACTAATCATGCCGCCCCCTTGTATGCATAATACCGCTTAATCTGATCGTAAAATTGACCTTCCGCATCCGAATCTGCCTTCGCTGGATTGACACCTGTCAGGACAACCCCCGTTGCGGCCACGTTCAACAGACGAAGCTGGCGAAGCGCAGAGGCAACCGCGTCCCTGGGCGTGTTGCCCCAGCGGACCACAAAGAGGCACGTGTCGGTAACGTCGGCAAGGGCGGCGATGTCTGCGTTTGCCAGCACAGGTGGCGTGTCCACCAATATCAGGTCATAGGAGTCGGAAAGGCGGCGGAACATCGAGTTCACCTGGCTCGCGATCGGAGCATTACTGCTCCGGCGCGCAGACGGTATATGCCATTTTCCAGAATCAGTGGGCGCCGTTGGCGCGCCGCTGCGTCAATCGCCGCCTGCAGGGCCGAAGTCGCATCCTGGTGCCTATCACCGGGTGCAACTAGTTGAATTTTAGCGATCCCTCCCAGCCTGTAGCCGCCGGATGAAGCAGTTGCAAGGACGCCAAGGCTGAATGTTCGGCGCGAAACACCGGGTCCAGGTGGCTTGGTTAGTAATAGGCCGTCGGGGGCGCGGTTCTGATCGGAAATGTTCATGCCCTCCAGTGAGCCTGATACCGCATGATCTGGCCGTAGAATGCTCCGGCGGCTTCGGACTCTACATCCGCCGGGTCTACACGCGTCATCACAATCCCGGCGACGGGCAAATTCATCAGGTGGATTTGGCGGAGCGCAGTGGTCACGGCCTGCCTGGGCGTTTCTCCCCAGTGCACCACAAAAAGGCACGCATCGATGACGTCAACGAGCGCTGCAATGTCAGTGTTTGCGAGAACGGGCGGCGTGTCCACCAATATCAAGTCATAACGCTCGCGGAGGTCCTGAAATGCCGAATGCATTCGGGCCGAACTAATGATCTGTTGCGTTATGCTGTACCGCTCCATGATCGGCACGAAATCCACGTCCGATAACTGATCCCGCTGCACGACCTGACTGGGTGTTTTTGTTCCGGCGATCAGATCCATGAGATCGCCTGATTTTACGGGATTCCGAAAAATCTGCGACAGGGTCCGACTATATCGGTCGAAGTCAATCACAAGAACGCGCTTTCCTGACTGGGCGGCAGAACGCGCCACCGCCGCGCAAAACGTGCTCTTGCCTTCCTTGGGAAGGGCTGACGTGATCGCAACGATTTTCGGCGGTTGCCCCGGGCGGCCAAGGTGGCCGAGTGTGGCGGCAACTCGCGCGACGGACTGCTCGAAATACACATTAGTAGCGAGCGTGGCCGTCTTCCTGATGCGATAGCTTTTCCGGGCCGGCACTGAACCTAGCACGGTTAGGCCCGTGGCGGCTTCGACTGCCGGAACGGCCTTGAACGTCCGGTCAGACCCCGCTGAATGTAACGCCCTGACAACCCCGAAGAACAAGCCGAGCAGGAAGCCCGCCGGGGCAAAAAGCGCCATTTTGGGGTAGCTTGGGCGGTCAGGCGGCGCCGCAGGCGATATGGTGCGCACGTCCGACTGCGGAAGATAGTTGTGCCCAAGTGTTTCATTGAATCTGCGCAAAAACTGGTCATAGAGCAGCCGCTCAGACGCAGCGCGCTGCTCAAGTTCCCGGACGGTTGTTAATTCGAGTTGTGAGGCATTTGCATTCTTGTTGGCCTCCTCCAGAGAGTTCGTTATCTCATTCTCAGCCCGTCGGGCGGTCTCGACTTCATTTGCGAGAGAATTGACGATCTTCCGCGTTTCAGTATGCAGACTTTGGGAGAGATCTTCGATCTGCCGCTCCAAGGCCATGGTTGTTGGATACCTTGGGCCGCTTCTGAATACCATGCTGGCATATTGTGCTGTCAGCAGGCCCTTCTGTTCGCGGAGACGCTGGATCAAAAGCGAGCCGAGAACGTCCGATGTCGATTGCGTCGGCGACTCGCCGGCCAGGACCGATTTTGCAGTTGCGAGCCTAGCTTCCGCCTCCAGGCGCTTCGCTTGCGCCGTCACCAGTTGCGTGTTCCACTGCAGGAGAGCCTGATCGGACAACGTGCCCGCCGGGCCGGCGGTCGGGATGTTGAGACGTTGCCGCTCTTCCTGCACGGCCCGATCGGCGGCCACTACCCGCCCCCGAAGGTCCACTAATCGGCCGTCAAGCCAGGTGTTGATTTGCGCCGACTGCTGTTGTTTCGTCTCCAGCTTGTCCTGGACGTAGTTATCGGCGAAAGCATTTGCGATTTTGCTCGCCTTATAAGGGTCGGTGGACCAAAACTTGATTTGTATGGTGACGGAGTGGCCGTCGTTGCTGACGCTCAGATGCCGGCCAATCGATCGCGTTGTTCGCGCCATTTGCGCCTCGAGCTGACGGCTGGCGGCGGCCTCACTGTTGTCGTCCTGCGGCGTGAGACCGGGCAGAAAAGAAAGGACCTGTCCGACGACGTTATCGGCGAGCGAGCGCGCGTGTTCAATAAACGCTCCCGTTGGGCCTGCGGCAGGATTTTCCGTCGTACCGGAGGCCGCATCGGCGCCGCCCTCGAACCAGCTTGAAGAGCCTTTGAGCTCAGGGTCATTGGTCAGGTCAAACTGCTTGGCAATTTTCGTAATAAACGCGGGAGACTTGATGATGTCGATCTCACTGAGAAGAGCGGCCGCCTGCGTGTCACGTGACGCTGCCAGCGGTGATACCTCCTGGCCAAACTCTGGCTGGTTCGTGACGACCAAGGCCTCGGCTGTAAAGATTGGGGTGGCCCAATATGCGTAGGCGGCGAAAATGCCGGCAACGACCAGTGCTACCGAGAGTATCGATCGCTTACGGCGCAGCAGAACGTCGACGAATCGAGGCTGCGACATGGCTGCCGGAGGCATAAAGCCGCCGAAATCAGGGGTCTCGGCGCCGAAATCGTGATCACTTGCATTTACCATGGCACGTTCAGTCCGCAGTTGCTGTACCGTTTTTTAGTAACAAGTAGTGGAAGAGCCGATATGCCGAACGCTGAGGTCAGACTGGGAAAGGATAATTCGCATGTTCCCGCCATCACTACTCCGCAGACGCGGCGCTGAGCGTCTTGAATGCCTGCAGAAAGGTGGCCGGACGGAATGAGTGCCATAGCCGGATCTCCATATTGAGTTGCCGTACTCCCCGTATGTAAAGAGCGAGAAGCAGGAGTTCAGTTGCGACCTGGGTTATCACTGCGCCGGTCAGCCCGTAATGAGGAAGTAGAATCATGTTCAGGCTGACACAAAAGGATGTGCCGCGATGCCACCGTAGCCAACCTGGTGCCTCATATTCTCCTTCGAAAAGAAAAGAGATGCGTGTCTGGTCTGTGCCCAAGCCGGTTTTAGCGCCGCTCATAAACCAGCCCAACGACCCATTGAATTCCGGATCCGTGGTCAGGTTGAACTGCTCTACGACCCGCGCGACGAAAGCGGGAGACTTTATCATATCAATCTCGCTCGAGAGCGCTGCCGCCTGCGTCTCACGTGAAGCAGTCAGTGGAGATGCCTCGTGACCGAACTCCGGCTGGTTCGTGATAATCAGTGCCTCGGCCGTATAGCTCGGGGTGGCCAAGTAGGCGTAGGTCGAGAAGATGCCTGCACCCGTGAGTGCTGCCAAGAAAATGAGTCGCCTTCGCCTTTGCAGAACATCGAATAATCGGGGCTGCGAACTGGTTCCCCGTAGAGCCAGACGGGCCGAGTCGATTCCGTCGGCGGCAAAATCATCACCGACTAAATTCACCATTGGGCGGCCAATCCACTGCAATTCTCGACCGGCTCACTAGCGAATCCCAAGGGTAAGGTACACGGCAGTGTTCCCGACGCAACCGTGAAAATGACGTGTATATTCCACTCGGCTACTCGGCAGGAGCAGCAACGAGAGTCTTGAGCGCTAGCTGGAAGGTGGTCGGCCGGAATGAATGCCATAATCTAATCTCCCTATTGAGTTGCATGGCCCCCCAAATGTAAAGACCGAGAAGAAGGAATTCAGTTGCGAGCTGAGTTATAACCGCACCCTTCAGCCCGTAATAGGGAAGCAGGACAACATTCACGCCGACGCAAAACATGGCGGCTATACCGGAGTAGGCGACCTGCCATTTCATATTCTTCTTCGAAAAAAAGAGATAGCCGCAAGCGCTTTGAAGAAAGTGGATTGGAATCGTGACAGACAGGACGTTGAGAATTGGGACAGATCCGGCATAGGCCGCCCCAAACAGGACCGGCACCAGCACCGGCGACACAAAAATAACGGCGGCCATCGAAGCCAAGCCTAAGACCGTCATGGCAATGACGCCGACGTGGAATGCGGCGTAGAACCTAGCTAAGTCATGCTCGGACCACCTAAAAACTTTACCGAACAGGTATTTCGAGTATATCACATGTGGAACAAGATACGTTGCAGTTATTACCTGGAACGCCACGTTGTAGACGGCAGCTGCCGGCTTCCCGACAAGTACATCCAACAGGATAACAACGCTCTGAAAGTAGAGAAGGTAGAATACAATCCAAAGACAATATGGCGTGGCTTCCCGGACGACGCGGAGTGATGAGGGAACCGGCCCAACCGATCGCATGAGGGCTGGAGGGCTTCCATGTCCGCGAAGTGCAATCACGCCGCGCGACATCTGGTTCAGAGACACGAGACCAACGACCGTCAACAGTGCTCCAAGCACGGCGTAACCCGCGAGCGGAGCGAGCCCTTCCTGCAGGCCCACTCCCAACAATAGCGCTGACACCACGAAACGGCCAGTTTGTGTCAGCGATTGCCATACGGCGAGGGCAATAAAGCGTTCTTCGAGTTGCAGCCGAGCGCTCGTTGTCTCCGCGAAGACCTGCCCCAACAAGACCGGGATTGCCAAGGTGCTCGGGAACCAGCGACTTGCCTCATCAAAGCGGCACCACGTGTAAGTAGTTAAAATCAAGGTGGCTACGGTGCAGGCGAGCATCAAAACACGCAGTGAAGGTCGCAGCCATCGGAACGCTTTCCAGCCCTCTTCGCCAAAAGCCCGGAGCCAGAACCAACCAACACCATAGGTGGAGAGCGGCGTCATTAGGTTGATTACAGCAATCAGAGCGACCAACTGGCCGTACTCCGCAATAGACAGGAGGCGCACGAGAATAAGCTGAGTTAGAAAGACCAGCAGCGCTGAACCAAACGTGGTGACCAACAGCACGGTGACGCTAGAAAAGTACGCAATCGGCATCCGCACATACCGTTCCTTAACAGGCGCGACCTCTCGATGCATCCCGGGCAAAGGGGTCGGATTACTCATTCGACAGCCTTGACGATGCTCTCGGCGGACTCAATGAGGCTCGGACCTGTTGTCCGCGGAATCTCATAAATCTGCAAATACGCGTCAACGATGCGCGCGAAGTTAAAGTCGCGAGCGGCCCGTCTTTGCGCCGCGAGCGACATTCGTCCAGCAAGATCGGGGTCCATGAGCAGACGACTTAGCCGATCCGCGTAGCCGGCAACGTCGTAGATGGGCACGCAGTATCCTGTTTCGGCTTCGTCGATGATCTCCTTTGTACCCGGGAGCGACGAAACAACGGCGGGAAGACCGAGGTGCGCAGCTTCCATCACGGCTAACGGTTGCCCTTCATGGACTGAGGGTAGAACGAAGGTCCGACACCGTGCCAACGTGTCAAGAGCCTCACTGCGGGGAAGCTCCCCCGTCACGATGATCTGGCTTGTTAAGCCGAGTTTATCAATACGTGACGTAAATTCGCCCTGAAGGGGTCCGCCGCCGATTACAACCAGGGTTGGTCGAAGGGGCCGCATGGCGACTAGGACGTCGCACAGCAGCAGGGGATTCTTCTGCGGGGAAAGACGGCCGAGAAAGCCAATATCATATACTCTGTCCCCAGTCCGTTGCGGGACGGTATCGACCGAAACGGCATTGCTTACAACGATCGATTGCGATCCACCAGCCAGCAACCTGTCTTTGCGCGCTACCTTCTGATCGTGATAAGCTACGAATACAATCTTGTCCGCGCGTCTCATGCAGACCTTTTCGGCCATCCAGACCAGCGATCGGAGCGGTTGACGCCTTAAGTTGTAGTGGAGGCCGTGGACTGTATAAATGAGTTTCCAGGACTTGTTATAGCTGGCCAGAGCAGTCGGGAGACCACCGCGCGAACCATGCGCGTGCACTATTTCAGGCCGAATATCGTCGAGATGACGACGGAGCAGGATAGCCAAGGCCGGTGTGTTTGCGCGGGAGTTAAACTGTAGTCCGACGGTACACGCTCCAAGACGTCGCGCATATTCCTCCAAAAAACTGCCGGAATTCGTAATGACGGTTACACGATGTTCGCCACGGAGAAGACCCCTCGCGAGTTGAATGACGTAAGTCGTTCCACCACTTCGCGTCCCGTCCCCGACCACCTGCACAATGTTAGTCAACTTACTGCCCCGCTTCGCGAACTTCCGTTTCGCACGACATCTCGACTCTCACGACCGATATCAACTCAAAGGCTGATTCTTCGACGCCAACATACTTGCTCCATTTCGCTGCTTCTCATACCCACATTCGCGTGAGAGCGCCGCCCGTCCCATTTGCCAGTCCTCATTCATTTGTAGATTGCGATTTACCACACGGAATTATCGCCGATTATTTAGCTGCTCTCCCGTTTGTTGCCTTTGAATGAACCCCACGCGGTTTCAACAAACCCTATCAGTTCCGTCCGGAACCTTTCGACCGAAAACCGCAGGGCATTGCTACGGCACGCGGCCGCTCTAAATCGCGGCAAGTCAAGCTCGAACTGTCTCACGGCACCTCTGATTGCCTTCGGCGATTGCTCATGAAACAGCACACCGGTCGGATCTTGGTGGTCTTGGCTAATCACAGTTTCTAATACGCCACCTTTAGCAAACGCGATTACCGGAGTTCCCGAGGCCTGTGCTTCGACGGGAGCGATGCCGAAGTCCTCATCCGCGGTGTACACAAATGCCTTCGCTTCCCGCATGAGGCGGTGGATTTCCTCGTCCGGTTGATAGGGAACGAGTTTGACGTTGGGGCCGGCCGCGGCGGCTACTTTTCCTTGCTCCGGCCCGTCGCCGACGATGATCAGCCGGCGATCAGGCATCCCAGAAAAAGCCTCCGCGATAATATCAATTTTCTTATAGGGAACGAGCCGTGATACGGTCAGGTAGTAATCGTCCTTTACGTAACCAGGGGCGAAGGCCTCCACGTCGACGGGCGGGTAGATTACCGTTGCAGAACGACTGTAACAGCGCCTTAAACGTCCAGCCACGTTAATCGAATTCACCGCGTAATGATCAACGCGGGTAGCGCATTTTGCATCCCACCATCGTAACCCTTGCAGCATCGGACGTGCTAGCAACCCCTTCATGCGGCCCATCTGCCGCAGGTAATCTTCGCGCATATCCCATGCGTAGCGCATAGGAGTATGGGTATAGCTTAGATGCAACTGACCACGAGAAACCAGCGCGCCGTTGGCGACAGAGTGATTGAGCGAGAGTACCACGTCATAATCGGCAAGTTTATGAGCCCGAACAGCAAACGGCATCAACGGTAACAGCCGCCGGTAGTTCTCTCTCGCCCCGGGTATCAGGCGCAATGGCGACTCGATGACGGGCCTCCCGCGGAGATGCTTTCGTTGATCCGCACGCAAGCCATCCACGGTTGCGAATAATGCTGCGTGGGGAAAGCAAGTTAGCACCTGCTCGAGAACTCGTGCCGCCCCACCGTAAACCAGCCATTCCTCGACGATAGCCATCTTCATTGGCGCGACTCCACTAAGTAGCGCGCCGCTGGCTGGCTATTCGGGAAGATGTTAGGTTTCTCTTGCAATGAAGCCTCCGAGTATGGCCCGGCTGATAATCTCAAGCTTCTGTATCGCCGACCAATTACTAACGTAGAACAAATCCCGTTCGACGCGCCGTTGCGTCGCGCGCGTACTACTGATCCCGCCGCTCAGAACGGAGTTCCCCGCTGAATCTGACGTGCGGAGGTGGTGACGGCGATCGCTCGGGTCCGTGTCGTGCCGAGGCTAACTGCCGCTCGCTCGATGGCATGATGTAAGAGCGCCGAGGCAAAGGCATCGTCACGATCCAGCCGTGTATACTATCTCGCGCAATCTCTCGCGCAATCTCTCGCGCAATCTCTCGCCCGTCTCGTGGCCGCCGATCGGCGGCATGAGGCTGCGGTAGCTGAGTGTAAAGCGTGTTTCGATATTAACGCTGTTACCAGGCACGGGATCTATTTCTTCCATATTCGAGCTCCCATCCTGTGTCCAATCCGTAATAGTCAGCTTCCTGCTTCCTGCTGCCTAGATCGACGACATTGTGCAGCGCCCGGGAAAGAGGATTAAGAGAAGACCTAATACACCGTAACGCAATAATTCGACAGGGCAAAAAAGGGGGTGTGGAGTTTTGGCAACAACTAATACGAGGTAACTCTACACGGTAAAGTGGTAACCCCTGCTTAACGGTGCCTTCCTTTGATCCCGTAAGCGAGCCTCCCGGGAGATTTAGTCCGGCTCAAATTTGTGTCAGTTTGTTCGGATTCGCCACAGCGGGTTGTTAAAGGCGCTTCAGGCTCTTACCGAGCGATGCTGCGGTGCACTTTGAGTTTGACAAAAAATCAGGCATAGATTACCGTTTTTGGCAGCTTGCCGGCGATTAGCTCACGTGCTCAAAAAATGGTGCGCGGTGGAGACACGTGCGGATCTGGTGTGTGATAATAATCCAGGAGGCTCGAATGCTGAAAGTACATCAAGACGTTGCAGCAGCCTCGGCCGAGCAAATGGAAATCAACATATTCATTGTTTCCCTCCGCCCCCTCATTCGCGAAGCATTTCAGCGACTCATCACATGCCAAAATCTAGTTGTTGTCGGCAAGGAAAACACCTTTGCCGATGTCGTTGAGAACTCGGAGGGAGGGCGGGCGCTAGATTTGGTCATTGGCATCTTTGACTCGACTCAGGAGACGAGTAAGGCCCTTCTTGACCTTAAAGGCATACGCGCCCGTTTTGCCTGCGCTAAAGTCATCGTGTTGACCGCATCGATTTCGCCGGCCGTTCTCCGCGCGGCCGTGGAGGCGGGCGTTGAGGCGCTTCTCACGACAGAAATCTCGCCCATGGTCCTGCAGCGGGCCGTTGAGCTCGTTCTCCTTGGCCAACGTCTGCTGACCGTTGAAATGGCGGAGCTGTTAAATGCGACGCCATTTCACATCGAGGCGCCATCAAGCACGCTAGTGCTTGATGGCGCCTTACACCTGTCGCCCGATTGCAAACGGACTACGGCTCTCTCGCCACGCGAACACGAAATTCTGCAGCAGTTGGTGCACGGGTGCTCTAATAAAGTTATTGCACGGGAACTGCATATCGCGGAGGCTACGGTTAAGGTCCATGTTAAGGCCCTGTTACGAAAGACCCAGATGGCGAACCGCACACAGGCTGCAATTTGGGCGCTGAACACCCAACTTCAGGGCACGGGGACGGAGCCGTTGCCAAGGCCAGTCCCCGACGGAACGTGTCAACGACTTTGATACAGCCGGGTTCGATATTTAGGCTCGTTTATCCTGACTTGTTCGGAGGCGTGGTACGAGGCTGAGTGGTTTCTGGC
>Ga0209040_10003332_pt1 | contig 12367 bp, 9 predicted proteins | sample BogFormECP12_OM3_FD_188240 | JGI IMG/M metagenome (GOLD analysis project Ga0209040, IMG submission 188240) | Bog forest soil microbial communities from Calvert Island, British Columbia, Canada - ECP12_OM3 (SPAdes) (version 2) | ecosystem: Environmental > Aquatic > Freshwater > Wetlands > Bog ... | reverse complement strand
CCACGCCGGCGCTGGCGGCGTGGGACTCCTTCTGATCCAGATGGCCCACAATCTCGGGGCACGCGTGATCACGACCGTCTCCACTGAGGAGAAAGCCGAGCTGGCACGCGAGGCCGGAGCCGATGAGGTCATCCTCTACACGCAAGCCGACTTCGAAGCCGAAACCAAACGGCTGACTGGCGGCAAAGGCGTGGATGTGGTCTACGATTCGGTGGGCAAGACGACGTTCGAGAAAGGGCTGAATATCCTGCGGCCGCGCGGGATGATGGCGCTGTTTGGAGGGTCGAGCGGAGCGGTGCCGGCGTTTGATCCGATCCTCTTGACGCAAAAAGGATCGCTCTACTTAACCCGGCCATCCCTGGGTAATTACATCGCGACGCGCGAAGAATTGGTGGCGCGATCGGGCGCGGTGTTTGGCATGATGGCCGCCGGAAAGCTCAAGCTGCGCATCGAGCATACCTATCCGCTGGCGGAGGCGCAGCGTGCGCATCGCGAGTTGGAAGGGCGGAAGACGACGGGGAAGCTGTTGCTGATTCCGTAGGAAGCTTCGAGAGCAGAGCGGCTTCTCGCCCCGCTGGAGAAAAGGCGGAGCCTTCGGGATGACCTAAGGCCTAGGACCTAAGATCTAAGGAATGATGATGAAAGCGATTCGTGTGGAACACCAGGGCGGGCCGGAGGTGATGGAACTGGCAGAGGTTCCCATCCCGCAGCCGAAACCGACAGAAGCGTTGGTGAGGATCGGGGTTGCGGGAGTGAACTCCATTGATGGCCAAATCCGAGATGGGAGGCTCCGGGCGGTGTTGCCGTTCATCCCGGGACAGGAAGGCGCGGGAGTGGTGACCGCCGTGGGCGGGCAAGTGAAAACCGTGAAAATCGGCGACCGGGTGGCGTGGAGCGGGGCGTTAGGGTCGTATGCGGAGTACGTAGTCTCGCCCGAGGAGCATCTGGTGCCGGTGCCGGACTCGATCTCCGACGAGCAGGCCGCGGCGGCGATGATACACGGGCTGACGGCACACTATCTGGTGAACGATGCGCACAAACTGAAGGCTGGTGAGACGGCTCTGGTGCATGCGGCCGCCGGCGGAGTGGGATTGCTGCTGGTGCAGATGGCGCGCGCCATCGGGGCGCGGCTGATTGGCACGGTTTCCAGTGACGAAAAAGCAGAACTGGCACGCGCGGCGGGCGCGGACGAAGTCATCGTCTTTACGCGGCAGGATTTTGAAGCTGAGGTGAAACGGCTGACCGACGGCAAGGGCGTCGATGTGGTGTACGACGGAGTGGGCAAGGCGACGTTCGAGAAAAATCTGAACGTGATGCGGCTGCGGGGCATGCTGGTGATCTATGGCATGTCGAGCGGAGCGGTGCCGCTGGTGGACCCGGCAAAGCTCTCCGAGAAAGGGTCGCTCTATATGGCGCGAACCACGCTGGCGCACTTCACCGCCACGCGGCAAGAATTGCTGGCCCGAACCAGCGCGCTGTTCGGGATGATCGCTGAGGGTAAGCTTAAGGTGCGAATTGCGAAGACCTATCCTTTGGCGGAAGCAGCGCAGGCCCACCGTGACATGGAAGGGCGGAAGGTGGCGGGGAAGCTGCTGCTGATTGTGTAGGTATCGATAGTGTGGAGCGGGCACTCCTGCCCGCCAAATGCCGCCGACAGGACAGAAGCAGCAACGCGAGTAAAGAACCCAGGTTATTTTGATTTCCCCGACGAGTGTGGGGTGTGAACTGCATTCTTCCTCATGGTTAGATTTCGCGGGCAGGAGTGCCCGCGCCACACAAACTCGGTCATCACTTTCGCGAGTAATTCCGCGCGTATCCCGGCACAGTCTGACCAGCTAGCAGCCGGTCATCGTCAATCGGCGTCCCAGTTTTCATCTCCAGAGGCACAACTCCCGCCCAGGTGGGAAAAGAGTAGTCCTCTTCATCATCGACGACCGGGCCGGTGCGGACCTTGGCCGAGAACTCCTCGATCGGCAGGCGCAACACAGAGGTGGCTTTGAGTTCCTTCTCGTTGGGCTGGCGGGAGTCGGCCCAGCGGCCGGGGATGATGTGTTCGGAAAGCAGGCGCAGGGCTTCGATCTTTTCCGCTGGATCGTCAACCAGTGTTGCCTGGCCCAGCACCACCACCGAGCGGTAATTCATGGAGTGATTGAAGATGGAGCGGGCGAGCACCAGTCCGTCGAGCAGCATGACGGTCACGCAAACCGGGACGCCTTCTTTTAGCTGGCGCAGCATGCGACTGGCGGCCGAGCCGTGAATGTAAAGGCTGTCGTTCTTGCGTCCATAAGAAGTTGGGATCACAAAGGGCTGTCCGTCGACGACGAAGCCGACATGGCAGAGAAAACCTTCGTCGAGAATGCGGTACGCGGCTTCGCGATCGTAGACTGCGCGCTCGGACTCACGGACCAGACGGGTGCGCGGCGTCGGCGTATAGGGTTGAGACATGGGAGAAGAACTCCGGGCAAGCGCCAAGGATGGGTGAAGGAAAAGTGTAACAGGTCACGGGCCAGCGGAAGGTTTCAGCCCAGCCACTGCGGATTGTGATAGGTGCCATCGAAATCATGGCTGGTTTTGTAGCGCTCGTACTCTCCCTTGCCGGCGGCGGGCGCGGTCTTGGCGAGCAGGCCCGCGACCTCTGCCGAAGTCATCGGCTTGAAGCTGCGGGCGGCGTTCAACGCCTGCTGCAGGATCGGCAGCGAATCGCAGCCAGTGATGACCACGCTGGTGGGCAGGTTCAGGGCGTAGTGGAGACACTCTACCGGCGTGGCGGTCTTGCTCTGGAGAATGATCTTGTCGCCCATCGACTTCATGCCGAGCACGCCGATCTGCTGCTTCACCAGCACGGGCAAGACTTTCTTTTCGAAGCTGTCATAGTGAGCGTCCATCACGTTCAGGGGCATCTGGACCGCGTCGAATGTGAATTGATGGGCGGAGGCGGTCTGCAACATCTTGAGATGGATGTCAGGACTCTTGTGACCGGTAAAGCCGATGTAGCGCACTTTGCCCTGCTTTTTGGCTTCCACCGCGGCTTCCATGCCGCCACCTTCCGCGAAGATCCGGTCCGGATCGGTATCGCGAATGACTTCGTGAAATTGCATCAGGTCAACATGATCGGTTTGTAAGCGCCGAAGCGACTCGTCAATCTGCTGCGCTGCGGCTTTTTTTGTGCGGCCGTCAATCTTGGTCATCAGAAAGGCCTTTTGCCGGTAGCCGTCGCGCAGCGCTTGGCCCATGCGAATTTCGCTTCGGCCGTTGTTGTAGTCCCAACAATTGTCGAGGAAGTTGATGCCGCTATCGAGGGCGGTGCGGATGATGCGGGTACTCTCCTGCTCATCGGATTGCATGCCGATGTGGTAGCCTCCCAGCCCCACGATCGAAATCTTTTCGCCGGAGCGGCCCAGGGTGCGCATGGGAAAAGGGGTATCGGAGGCGTGAGCGAAGTCGGAGTTGAGGGAAGTCATAAGAGTGCCGGCGGCGGCGGTTTTCAGAAAATGCCTGCGATCCATGGGATAGTCTCCTGGCATTGAGACTCAGCTGGAGAGGAGGGGGTTGCAGAAAAGTTTGTAGCGTCTCGGTTTGCCGGCTTCGAGAAAAGAGACTCGAAAAGAGAATCGAGCTGCGCTCGATGGACAGCCGGGGGCGGCTGTCCCCACATGACTGTCCTCACCGAACATCTCCGCAAAACGGAGAGACGGCCAAACATCGACAGCGCTACCAGTACAGCTTCAGGGCAAACTGGAACTGCCGCGGATCGTAGGCCGCTACCGGTTGTCCGGCATTGGTGAAGAGCGGGCTGACCGCCGATGTGTTGTTTCGGTTGGCGAGGTTGAACATGTCGACGATGAAGTCCATGCTGAAACGCTCGCTCAGGAAAATCTTTCTGGAGATTCTCAGATCGTCGAAGGCGGTCCACGGAGTAAGGCCGGCATTGCGGCCGAGATTGCCGTCGAGTGAAAGAAGGGTTCCGTTGAAGTTCGCAAGGCAGGGTTCCTGAAGAACTTTGGTGGGCGAGAACTTTGATGCGACCGGGTTATTTCCAAGCGCCGTGCAGGCCGGGTTAACGAAGGTGTTAGGACGGCCGGTGAGGGACGATTCCTGCAAGTTGTCGCCGTTGCCGGTGATGATGTTGAAGGGGCGTCCCGAGCCGAGGTCGATGAGCGGAGCAAAAGTCCAATCGCTTAAGAGCTTGCCGGCGAGGCCGTCGCCGCCGACCTTGCCGGTCTGGTAGACGCCGCTGAAAACGAAACGGTGACGCTGATCGAAATCGGAGTTGGAGCGGTCCAGGCCCGGGTAGAAACTATCCTGAGGAGTGAGGGTGGCCTGCAAGTCGGTTGAGTCGTCGATGGCGTGCGACCAGGTGTAGGAGGCGAGGAATTCGTAGTGGTTGCCGAAGCGCTTGCGGAGATTGGCGCTGAGGCCGTGATAGACCGAGCTGCCGTTGGAGTAGTTCGCGTCCATGTCGGCGAAGGGGACGCAGCCCGACAGGGTCGCGGGATTGCAGGTGGTGTTGATGTCGGCGACGTTTAAGCCCGAGGCCTGAAAAAACTGCAAGACCTGGGGGAACTCCTGTACGCAAGCGCCCGCGCCGGCCGTAGTCAGAGCATTGGCGATGGATGGGTTCAATCCACTGGGGCGGAAAAAGCTAGTCAGGGCCGCCGAGATCCAGGGCTGGTCCTTGGAGTTCACCCCACAGGGTGTGAAGCCCAGAGACGACGGGCCAGAGCCTACGCCTAGCGGCCCGCCGACATTGGCATACGAGTGCGTGGGATCGAGCAACGCCGCGTTATAGTTCGCCACCAAGAGGTCGCCGCGTTGGGCGTTGGCGTTGACGGGGTGGTTCAGATGGCGCCCGCCATTGAAGTTGTAAGCCAGGCTGAAGGCGAAGCCGTGGCCGAGGTCGCGCTCAATGGTGAAATTGGCCTGCTGCGAATATGCGAACACGAAGTTTTTGGCCTGGGGGTAACCGAAGGGCTGAAAGAACACGGGGAAGCCGGCAGCCAAATAGTTCTGGTTGAGAAAAAGAGACTGGGGGAAATTGAGTGAGGTGAACTGCTGCTGATTGGGCAGGTAACCGAGCGCGGGGGTTAGCGCCGCCGGTCCCGGAAGGCAGCCGGGCGTGTTGATCAGTCCCTGGAATACAGGAATCGCGTTCAAGTTGGCGGGATTGCCGGCTCCCGCGCAAGTGCCAGTGCCGGGAAAAGCCAGCTGGCCGCTGGAGGAGCCGTCAGAGCCATCACCCAGGAAATACAAAGCCAGCAGAGGATGATCATAGAAGATGCCGTACGACGCACGTACCACGGTCTTTCCGTCGCCTTTGGGATCCCACGCCATGCCGATGCGCGGCTGAACGTTGTTGCTGTCGGTCTGAATGCCCTTCTGCAAACCCAGGATCTTGTATCCGGCTTGTCCGAGGGGAGTGATCGGTTTGAAGGTGGGAGGAATCTCAAGGTCGTAACGCACGCCATAATTCAGAGTAAGGGTGGGACGTATTTTCCATGAGTCTTGCCAGAAAACACCGAACTGTTTGTTGTGGAATGAGTCGGCGGGGCTGCCGAAGCCCTGAACGAAGTCTCCCGGAAGGCCAGCGCCGTAAGCCTGCACTGCGTTCAACGTGGGAAAGGGCGCAGGGAATGCAGCGAAGGAGCCGAAGTCGTAATTCCCGCCGTAGTTAACGGTGAAGGTGGCGGTGAGTGGCAGGTAGTTGATATCGACGCCAAACTTGGTGTTGTGGGCGCCCATGGTCCAGGAAAAATTGTCGGTGAACTGGTAGCGCTGCTCGGTGCGCTGGACGTAGGAGTAGGGTTCGCGGCCGAAATAACCGAAGCCCGGAATGTTGACTGCGGGATCAGCGCCAGCGGGGATTGAGGTGTTGTAGAAGTAGGAGAGGCCGCGGCGGGCATATTGGAAGCGGAATTCATTTACCTTATTGTTGCCGATGGTCCAGGTATCCTGCAGCGCGCCGGTCACGTCGCGGTAAGTTTGCTCGGAGGTGCGCGAGTAGGCGTTCTGTCCGGAAGGCTGGTCTTCGCCGCTGCCTTCAATTCCGGTCGTGGTGCTGGGGCTCACGTTGGCCCGCAGGGTGAGCCGGTTGCTGGCATTGATGTTGTGGTCGAGGCGAAGCGAGTAAAGGCTGGTGCCTTCAAAGACCGGGAAGTTGCCAACCTGCGAGCCGATACTTTGAAACGAGGCGGGAACGTGGCTGGCGCCGAAGCTCGCCGGCGCCGCGCAGGCCGATGGCGTGCAGCTTGTGGGGAAGCCGGACCAACTGGTCAGAAAGCCGCCGCTCGTGAGCGCGGCCACGCCTGCCGGCCAAGCACCCTGCAAAGCCTGTCCGGAGGACGCACCAATCAGGGCTTCGTAATTCGGAACGCTGGGGGCAATGGCGGCGAACAGCGTGGGGTCAGTTGCCGCGATTTGAGCCAGTGTTCCCCCCGGTCCGAGGAATGTAGCCTGCGGGCCGGTCACCGGAATTAGGCCAAAGGCGGGGAAAATGTGGCCTCCCGCCGTGGTCGAAGTGTCGAAATTCTGCAAGCCGTAATATCCCAGATTGCTGGCCGGGGCGATGCTGGAAAATCCCGTCTCGTGCCGTCGCGTGACCTCATAGGAGAAGTAATAATATGTCTTATCTTTCTTGATAGGGCCGCCGAACGCCACGCCCGCCTGCACCCGGGTGTATGCGGGATTGGAAACTGTGCTGAACGGGTTTACCGCCTGAAAGCTCCGGTTGCGCAGATAACCGAAAACGTCACCGTGAAAATCATTCGATCCGGAGCGGGTGATGATGTTGACCACGCCGCCGGCGGCGCGCCCATACTCCGGCGCGTAGTTGTTGGTGATGATCTGGAACTCCTGCACCGCTTCCTGCGATACGGTGGAGCGCACGCCGTTGGTTGAATTGTCCGTGGCGTCGGCGCCATCGACGTTGACCAGGTTCGAGCGAGCGCGCTGGCCGCTGATGTTCAGGCCTGATGTCTGTGCCGGACCCAGGAAGGGCGCGTTGTCACGCACCACCTGAGAATCGGTCAAGGTGAAATTAATGTAGTTGCGGCCGTTGATCGGCAGATTGTCGATGCGCCGCTGTCCAATGGTGTCGGTGGTCGAGGTCTGCGAGGTCTCCAGCAATTCGGCTTGCGAGCTGACCTCGACTATTTCTTTGCCTGTAGCCAGTGCGAGCGCGACCGGAAGTTCCACCAATCCTCCGACGGTGATGCTCACATCTTTGGCTTCAGCCTTGCCGAAGCCGGGAGATTCCACCGTAACAACGTAGTTGCCGGGCGGCAGCAGCCGAACGCTGTAACCACCTGCGCCGTCTCCGATCGCGACGCGCTCGAGTCCTTTGGCAATATCGCTCACCGTGACCCTCGCGGCGGCGACGCCAGCACCCTTGGGATCTTTCACGGTGACGTTGAGATCACCGGTGGCAACACCGCCCTGCCCGAAGGCGCTGAAGGAAAATAAGAGGACGAGCGCCGGGATGGCGATGGCGGCAATTTTCACAACGCCAGTCGTACGGCTGATGTTGCGGATCGCGCGGCAGATCATATTGCAAATCATTGAGTCTCCCTTGCTTCGACACTTCGAGGTGCCGGCAGAAACGACTGCAACGGCGGATGGCCGAATTGCACGTTGGTTTCCTTGGGACAGCAACTCCCGCTGGTTTTTACACCAGGAAGGGTGGAGAAAACAAGGCAGGAATGATCAGGGGTGGTGTGGAAGTTACCCTGTAGAGTGTTGCAACTCACGGCGACGCCGGGCGCAAGAATGACACAGACGCCGAGGTCGTGTCTGTGACCGGGATCACCTAGCGCAGGGCGGAGAGGCGAACCGGGGCAGCGGGATTCTGCAATCTCCCCAGCAACATGGCCGAGCCGCTTAGCTGCTCATAACGCTCGACCACGCGCACCGCGGCAAAACCGGAAGGTGGCCAGGCCAATGCCAGGTAGATTCGCGCCAGCGACAGCGTGGTATTGCGCCGCAGGAGGAGGGCGTTGTTCACTAATTGCTGCGCTGCTGCCACCATGCGCGGGTCGCCCTTGGCCAGAGCGGCTTCGCCCACGCGCACCAGCACCGCGGCATTCTCGCCCGCGGCCTGGACATAAGCAGCCATGGCCCGCAAACGGGCACGACGGACCACGCGGAACTCCGCGGCCGGCAGCCGCCGCCGCAGATATTCGTCTTCGGCAGGGTTCGCTAAATTCCGGAAGGCTTCGATGTCGATGGGGTGGACCGAGCCGGCCAGGCCGACGCTTGCCCGCGTTTGCAGGCTTTGCCCCACGGCCAGCCGCAAAATAACTCCCAGCGCAACTGCGGCAGCGATGACGAGAATGACGGCAAGAATCATTTTAGTAAGCGCTCCAGTTCCCGGTTCCAAAGCTCGAGGTTGTTGTGCTCGGGCAATCGAACCGCGGACGTAGCGGCCATCTTTTGGGGAACGAGGAGAAAGTAAAACCAAATCAAGATACCGACGTGGAAGGTGGCCATGTTGAGAAAATCGAGGAGGTAGCGCTTGTCGAGCAGTCCGCCATTGGCCATGACCGCCCAGGTTGCCAGGTGCTCGCAGACGATCACGGCGAAACCCACGGCAATTCCGAAGGTGGGAGTGTCCCAGGCTAACTTAAAGTGTGCGGCGAAAATGAAGAGGAAGAGAATGAGTCCGCTTTGAACGATGTAAAAGGTCTGCTCAAGGACGTGGGCGCGCGAGATGATGGCGACTTGGGGGTTGTCGATGGGAGCGTAGGCCGCGGCTAACGTCGCCAGCACAACCAGAACGGCTGCGAGGCCACTGAAGAGCCGGCTGCCCAGTGTGGCCAAGGCGGACCACCGGGCCACCAGTTGACGGAAGAGTTCCCCAATGAGTGCAAGCTTCAGGAACCCTTCAACGACGAGGCCGATGCAGGCAGCGATCCAAAAAGTCTCATAGCTTACCGAAGGGGCCAGATCCAATCCGTATAGAGTGAATTCCTCGAGGGCCTCGAAAATGGTATAGGCAAAGAAAATGGGGAAGAGCTTGTACAAGCCTTTTCGCCAGATAAGGATGCCGAGCCCAAGCTGCAGGACGTGTGGTCCGAGCCAAAGGTAATGCCAAAGAAGTGAATGGGCCTGCAGCATAGAGTTGGCGGCTCACTATACCTCAAACGGCCGCAGGCCGCATTCTTGGTCGAATCGTTTCCTGTTTTCGTAACGCCTGGAGAATTAGGGCTTACAGCCACCATTTCCGCCGCAGCTGGTGCCGATCGGACCCTCAGCGTGGGCGATGGTTGGAATGGCCAGAGTGTTAACGAACAACAGAGCTGCGGCTACTACAAGCAGGATGCGTTTCACGGTGGTTTTCTCCTTGTTTTGGAAAATCGAGCCGTGATACTGTCACAGTTGTTGGGCTGCCGGAAAAAGTAATTCAGATCTTTGATGGTTCGGAATTCGTAACAAGATGACGCTGAAATCAGCACTGCAGGATCTGCGAGAAACCACGCTGGGCGCGCTTTCTGGGTGGCTGGCGAAGCTGGCTTACCTGGCCTCACTGCACCGGCGCGAAGGCGGCTACCGGCACTGGGGAATGTCCCTGGTGCATGGCGAGGAGTCGTCGGCTCGCGCCCTGAAGGCGGCCCATACCGAAGTATTGTCCGCCGTACTTAGGACGCCGATCGCGGAGTTAGAAGAGGACCTGCACGAGTCCAGCCGGGACAGCAGGAAAACTGCGGGAGCTTACCTCGAAGCCATGCGGCAGCAGTTCAATGAGCTGCTGCCTTCACCGAACGATACGGTTTCTGCGCGTCATCTCAATTCAGTGCTGGTGGCGCTTTCGAGCCTGCAGAAGAACCAAAAGCCTGCCACTCCGTCAGCTTCAACGCGACTCCCACAACCTGGCCGATAATCTCGGCTTCCTGAGGATGGCGCAACACCCGCACTGGAACCGGCGACAAAGGATGCGGCTGCAGAATGATGTCGTCGCGACGCATGCTGCACCAGCAGCATGTGTGGCCGTCGCGGGTTTCCACAAAATAAATGGGACGCTCATACTCCGAGCGCCACAATCCTTCCACGATCTTGGTTTTCGCTTCATCGACCTGGATGAAGCTGCCGGGCGGAAGGATCGGGTACATGGTGAAATCCTGGTTGCCGATGTAGCCGTAAGTGAAGTCGCTGGTGGCGAATTGCGCGAGATAGGACAAGGGCACCAGACCCCACTGTTCCACCATGCGGCCCAAATTTGCCGTGCGTTGCTCGTCAAAGCCAGGATCCATGCGCACTGGCATTTGCACGGCGGACAACCCGGCGAGAGCCTCGGAGACGTGCGACCGCGGTGGCGCAATTATCCCCAGATCGGTTGCCATATTGTTCATGTCAACGCCGTACCAGGCCAGTAATTCCCGCAGATCGCGGCGGTAGATCACTGCCAGCGTATAGAGACGAAAGATGCTGGGCAAGACTCCCTTGGTTTCAATGTCTGAGAGCCGGCTAGGAGGGATGGAGAACTCCTCGTTACGGTACTTTTCCGCAATGCGAGCACTGGAAGTCTCGATGTCGCGCATCGTGAGTCCCAGCTTCTCCCGAAGCGTACGAAGGCTCTTACCGGCCGCCATTTTGCAACCTCTCCGCGGAACTCAGGAGTCTCATACGAGTGGCCGACAATCATAACAGGGTCGACACTTTTGTGCATGATTTGCCGGGGAAATCTAGCCGGACTGGCGTTGTTACGATTTCCGAACACGCTTTGACCAGCGCCAGTGTTGAACAATAGTTGAGGTTGGTCTCGGGAGAGGTTGTGCTCCGGGCCGGTCCCCGACCGCCCATTTGGGCGGTTTTGTTCGGATTTCGTAACATACCGGCCAGTAAACGGCAAAATCGCACCATTGGCCCGGTTGTTCCATTCCGGGAATGCCCTGTGAGGACAGAGTTCTGTATCCATTCCTCGACCGCAATCCTGGCTTCTGTCCATGACATTTGTCACGCCAAGGGCGTGATGAACTCCACTGGCACCGCGCTTGCCGCTGCGACATGATGCAGTCAGCAGACAAGATCGGTGAGCAGAAGTAGTGGCACCGATTCGTGATGTGACCGGCGAACTCCAGCACCCAGGCAGGGAAGATAACATGATTGCGACTCTGGACGCCCGCAAAGCGGGATGCAGGCATCGGCGCGGTGGTGGCAACATCGGCAAGAGGAAGGCGTAACGTTATGAGCGCGGATGCAAAGAAAGGATACGGATTCACGCTGGTTCTCGTGATCCTGGGTGTGCTCGCACTTTATGGCGGTGCAGCGTGGCTGGTAGTGTTGATTCCTGCCGCGATTCTGGTCCGCCATGCGGCCATCGGCATCACCGCTACCAGAAGCCGGAATTGAACCCGCGAGCGCCGTGACCTGAACCACGAATGGACGATAATAGAGACGAGGTTGCGGTAGAACTTAGTTCCGCGGAGTAATGGCAAATCGCGCCGGCATGCGATGACCTTATGAGATTTAGGCTGATTCCCGAGAACAGCGAATACACCTGGGCGTTGTATTCCGTTTCGTACTTCGGTTTCTTCTTTATCGATCCCGTCGTCAACCATGCCAGCGCCCGGCTGTGGTTTTATACCTTGCTGGCGACGGCCGTCTTTCTGTATTTGTATTTCTCGATATTCTGGGTCAGCTGCCGGCAGGGTTTGCTGCGCGTCGCGGCCATGGTCGCTCTGGGGGCGGTTTTCGCCAAGTACAACGGCGGAGCGACCACCTTCTTCATCTTTGCCGCCGCTTGCGGACCCTTTGTTGTGGACACTGAAGTGGACGGCGTCAAAGTCTTGCTGGTGGTTGAGCTCGCGGCGGCGCTGACCTGGTGGGCCTTCCACCTCAACAATTGGTTCCTGCTGTTCGGCAATGGCCTGGCATTTGTGATCGGCGCCAGCAACATTCACTTCGCGGAGCGCAATCGTAACAGCAAGAGATTGTTGAAGGCACAAGACGAAATTGAGCATCTGGCAAAAGTCGCCGAGCGCGAGCGCATCGCCCGCGACCTGCACGACGTTCTGGGACACACGCTCTCGGTGATCATTCTAAAATCCGAACTCGCCGGCAAACTCATGGACCGCGATACTCAACGGGCCGGCACCGAGATTCGCGAGGTCGAGCAGATTTCCCGCCAGGCGCTGTCGGAAGTTCGCGACGCCATCCGCGGCTATCGCTCGCACGGCTTGCTTGCGGAACTCGCCAAAGCGAAAGCCACGCTGGAGACCGCCGGTCTGTCGGTAAAATGCGAGGCTGCCACACTCGCGCTGCCTGCGTTACAGGAGAGCGTCTTGTCGATGGCAGTCCGCGAAGCAGTTACCAACGTAGTCCGGCACGCGCAAGCGCGTAACTGCAGTGTCCGCCTGGAGCAGCAAAATGGTTCCTG
>Ga0209040_10003331_pt1 | contig 12368 bp, 29 predicted proteins | sample BogFormECP12_OM3_FD_188240 | JGI IMG/M metagenome (GOLD analysis project Ga0209040, IMG submission 188240) | Bog forest soil microbial communities from Calvert Island, British Columbia, Canada - ECP12_OM3 (SPAdes) (version 2) | ecosystem: Environmental > Aquatic > Freshwater > Wetlands > Bog ... | reverse complement strand
ATTGAGTTGCAATACCCACATATCGTCTCCTTAAAAACGCCGAGGGCGGACGGACTGGCCGTAACCCAATACAGGTGGATCGCCCCCGCCCTCAGCCCTGCCTCGTGGCTGCGGGAACCGCTTAGCTCTCCCCATGACAGGGCACAGGCATCACTCACTAATACTGGGTTTACCGTCATGCGGATCAAAATCGGGTGGACATAAACCATCTGGCGGCTGAGGCAAAGGCTCAGATTCAAACCTCACATCAAAATTGAACAGAACATCGGGGAACTTGTCTCGAATCTTCCCTTCTCGCTCAAAAACCTTGCTTAAAGCATCATGATCGTGAGAGGCTACCGCCGTCGTCACCTGCACAACGATACTGACGTTCGTGTCCACGTGCTTCACGTTGTCATCGTGGACAATTTGGCTGCCCTCGCCGTCATAGAACATCATGTGAGTTGCATGATGGCGTGCAATTGCCAGTTGTTGTACGAAATTGTGCAAATCTTCTTTCGTCCAGAATTTGGGACAATCCTCGCAACCAGCGTTCAGGCAGCCGACTGGATCAACGACCAGCGTGCCTACAAGCTCGGGGCGGTCCTTGGAGTAGATGATCTTGTTGGGGGTGCCGTCGCTGTGCTCAAGCTGGTAGTGCCCACAGCCCGGGAACATGCACTCCTGATAGCCCCACCACTTGTCGCAATCGACGAGGCGACCGTCTGGGTTTTTGAAATAGCCACAGCACGCAGCTTCATGACCGAAGAACTGTCGGACACGAATGCTTGCATTGTGTAGCTTAATCTTCAAGGTTTCGAGGTTCATAACTTTTCCTTTGGTGTCCATACGGCGGAACGGCGGATTTGGTTCAGGCCCAAGTGCTCATCGTTGAAATGAAAATCGATTTGCTCTTGTGTGGGGTTATCGATGGTCGTCTGGCAAGCCCCACAGGAGATTTGAATCGGCAGACCTCTTGGACGGGGTGGGATGTGCTCGTCCGTGTCGAAGTCGAACGCGGCAAGCTGTGCGGGCGAGAGCGGCAGAACGCAATACATGCAGTGCCGACCGTCTTGCTGGTTACCGCAACCGCATGGTTCCCAGTCTGGACAAGTACAAAATTCTTCTACATCAGCCATCGTGACTCCAGTGCCTCATCGCTCTTGGTGGTGTCTTTCTTTGTACGGCGGTGCTTCTTGTCCTTCTTCTCGAACGACATTTTGTAATCCGTGTTCCCCTTGGCGTCGGTAATTAGATCGCCGATGAGGAACGAACGCATCGAAGAAGTCTTGACGTGAGCCCTGAGAAGTTCTTTGAACTCTTCCTCGGTGCCGCAATGCTCCATACCCGATTCCATATCGAGGAAGTCCTTGTCGTCCAAAATACCTGCGGAATGGGACTCGCCTAGAATCTTCTCGAAAACACCCTTCTTACCCTTGAGAGTGTCGATGGTGTACTCATCAATTGTACCACGGGCAACCATGACGTGCAAAGTACAAGCCGAGTGCGGGCTCGCCATGCGGACCATTCGACCCACAAGCTGGATTAGATCACCCCACGACCACGGGGCGTCAAGCAGGATCATGTGGGCTGCCTGCTGAAGGTTGATACCCTCCATGCCTGCGGCGTTGATGACAATCAGGTCGTAGCCGCTATTGGGGTCCTGAAACAGCTTCTTGTTCTCATTACGCTGTTTTTCGTTCTCATTGCCCGTAATGCGGAGGAACTTTCGCTCCGTGAAGTGCTTATTCTTCGTCAGCCACTCAAGACGGTCAATCCACGTTTTATACTTGGTGTAGACGATGACCTTTTCCCCACGGTAATCGCCGTCCAGCATGTCCAGCAATGCCTCTTCTTTGGGGCTCAAGGTCTTGGTGTGGTAGTCCTTCTCGTTCGTCTTATCCAGCAAGCACCAGTGGTTCGTGACCAACTGCTGGACGCTCAATTGCGTCATGATATTGTCTGGACTGCGCTCCTTCTCGTAAATCTCCCCGGCGACCTTGATAATAGTCGGGGGCAATACTATCGTCCCATTGGGCAATTCGTCGGTCAGGATTTGCGTCTGACGGGCGTCCAGTTCAATCGGGTGGTAAATAGTCGTCAGTTCAGGCAATGGCTCGCCGACCTGCTTCTGGGACCGTCCGAGGAAGAAGGGACGCATCTGCTTCTTGAAGTGGGCGACGTTTTTGTAACCATCGAGAATCTTCTTGTTGCCGCCCCGCCCCGTCCATTGCTCGTGGTAGATGCAGAACTCTTCTCTGAAGTCCCCGATAAAGCCCACAGGCTCGATCCTGATGCCCGTGGCGATGTTGTAAAACTCCTCCAGACCGTTCTTGATGACCGTGGCGGTCAGAGCCCAAACGCGGCCCGCGTACTTGCTCAGGTTGAAGACTAGATTCCGGGTCGAAGAGTGCATGGTCTTGAATTTGTGACACTCGTCGAAAACCAGTATGATGTTGTCGCGGTGCTCTTTGAAGATTCTGGAAAAGGTGCGTATCTCTTCGGAAAGATGTTCTTTTTTATCCCCCATCGTGGGGAGCCCATCAGCATCGAATTCTCCCTCGATTTCCTTGCGGGTGCCGATCATCGACGAATACTTGGCGATCATGACATCTTTTTTCTTCCCCTCAAGGAACTGCATCATCTGGGAATAGCGGGCGTCGGACGAGGTATGCCCCCTGTAGGCGTCCCGCATCACATACGGGCGCAGGCGGCTGTAGCGCATAACCTCTTCTTCCCACTGGTAGGTAGTGGATTTGGTGGTGACGACTACAACTTTGGCGTTGTCGAATCGCTCTTTAAGCCAGCAGGCGGCGGCTATGGCGTCGAGGGTCTTTCCCAGCCCCACCGCATCCCCGCAGATGAAGCGGGGCATACGGCAGAGGTGGTGTGTCATGACTTTCTGGTACTCGCGGAGTACCAGAGGCTCGGAATCCGCCTGACGACTCAGGTCGAATATGTTTGATCGCAGAAGCTCGGGCCATTTGAACGGCACCGGCCCCTGTACTTCGATATCCCAATGGCGAAGGAGAAAGAGCTTTTCCAGCATGGCGGGAGACAACCCCGTACTTGTGGTGTACGGGGTGACTAACGGACACTGTTCAAGCTCTTCGCTCATTAAGCACGTATGGAGATATTCACTATTCGGTCGCTAATCTGATACGAACAACGGGGGCGCTTCAATTTGATGGTTGCCCCGTAGTCGGTGGTCAGGGTTGCAGAACGGGCCTTGGAATCCTCACTGAAAAGGATGTCCATGGTGCCGTCCTCGTTGCGAACAAGCTGGACAATCTCGCTGATCCTTTGATTAGTTTTCATCGGAACCCCCTTGAGTCTTGTCGATTTCACGACGAAACTCTTTGTTTATGAGGGTTTTGACGGCAGCCCGCTGTTCCTTGTCGGAAAAGGAAGCGTCCACGATACCTAATACTCGACCTTGCAGGGATTTAAGGTGCTGTACAGCGTCCTTGTGGTCGAAACGTGTCCAGCCGGAACCTTGTCGGGACACTGGCAGACGGCAGCCGAGGGGGTTATCTTCCTCGGTGAAAGCGTCTACGACGGAAGTTCCCGCATCGCCATAGACCTTCGCGTCATTGGCGTTTTTGGCTCCCGAGGCGCTCAGAACATCGGCGAAGATGTCGCTTTCGGTCGGGTCATCCTCGTCAACCTCGGCCTGCAATTCCTTGAGAGTAGTCTCGACACTGGCGATTTTGGACAGAACCTCTTCTTTGTCCTCATCGGCAAGTAGGGCTGCAACGGTCTCGGATTCCTCCGATGTTTCGGCAGGTGCGACCGACGCTGGGGCGGGCTTGATCTTGATGTCCACCTTCTCGGAGTTGGCGCTCACCACATCGTCGCCAGCGAGTTCGGCGTCAATGTCGAAGGCTTCCATGAAGGCCGTCACCTGTTTGTCCTGTTCGGCGACAGACTTGGCAATCACGGCTTGAGCGTGCTTGATGTTGTTGTAAAGCCGCTCGGCGTCCTTGCCATTCCCAATGGGGAACTTGCGGATACCCTTGCGGACTTCGACGGATGTTGTAGTCAGCCATAGGGCTAACTTCTTGTTAAGGGGGAACTTGTAGGCAACTTCGGCGTGGTCAAACTCCCAATCGCTCATGCGAACGGTGTTGAACAAGGTTGCGACCAAGTTGTTGACGGCTTGCTTTTTCTGGTTGACTTTGAGATTGCCCGAGAGTTTAGGGGCGAGTTTGGATACTTCGGCGGACAGAGTTGCGGTCATGCGATTACCTCACTGTACTGGTACTTCGTTTGAATTTAACTGCACTAGGGGGCGAACCCCCACTGTTATATGATACTGATATTCAGAAAACTTCGTTGGCGAGATATTGCATCGATCAAATTTGGGTGGGCATGAAGCTCTCGAACCAACCAGCGGGGCATGGGGTTTTCGGTCAAAGCCATGGACAAGTTGTAGCAGTAGGTCACCACGGGAAGACCGCATTCGTTATCGGTTTCAATCGCCCACTTGAGGAAAATCCCCGGGATAACCGCGTGGTGGAAATCCATGCAAATATGCGGCGGGTCTACCACATCACAGAGTTCTGCCAACGGGAAATTGTGGCGGACCAACTCTCGGGTGCCCTGATGTTCGATCTCGGTGGGAAACAAAAAGAGTTCGTACAATGGAAGTCCCTCTAGTTAAGCAACAGGAATTTCATTTAGAAAAATTTCCAAACAATGTTAGCAATCTTCCGTATTACTAATCATGGGAAAGATTTGTCCGCAATGCGAAAAAGAGGGTGAGTTCTACAAAGACTCTCACAGTAAAGACGGGCTGAGCACCTACTGTAAGACCTGTCATCGCTCAAAAATGAACGCTCGCTACGCCGAGATCGCGGGTCAACCCGATGTTGTGGCTCGAATGAAACGAAACACCGCTAAGTGGAACGCGGAAAACAAAGAATACAAAGCAGCAACCAACGCGAAAAGAAACCGCGAAAATCGGGAACGTTGTCTGGCTCATTATGGTGGGAAATGCGAATGCTGCGGGGAGAGTAGGTACGAATTTTTAGCCATAGACCACGCTGACGGGAATGGGGCTAAACATCGAAAGAAAGACAACTCCGCAGTTCGCATTGCAGTCTGGCTAATCAAGAACAATTTCCCAGAGGGGTTTCGAGTTTTGTGCCACAACTGCAATTGTGCTATAGGGTTTTATGGGTACTGCCCTCATCAATTAAACCCAGAAACTTCTCAACAATCTCATTGATGCTATCGGCAATTTTGCGGTCCAGATAGCCGTGCTTCTCAGTAAAAGCTTTGGCTGCCGTTTCAAAATCCTTGTTGGTTTTGATCTGTGAACGGTAGCAGGATTCCGAGCAAGAGATGCAGGTGACACGGACGGGATCGATCTTCAGGCTGAGCAGATGCCCAGCCACATCCGACAAGTAGATGCCTGCCCGTTCTTCGAGGCTCACCAGCTTACATCCAAGACGGTCTCGTAGGTGAACCAGTTATCGCGGGGGTTCAGATCGGAGAGGTCAACGTTCTCCCTCCTCTTAATCCTGAACTTGAGATCGTATCCCAAGTCCTTGAAATGGGCGATGACCTTCTTCAGTTCTGGCTTGTAAGTGAACCGTTCCCAGAAGGCTTTCTCTTCCGCCAGTTCGGGTTTGTCCTCCGACGCCAGCCAAACCTCAATTGCGGACTTCCCTTTGTCCACGGCCTCAGCGATGTCCTCTTCGATGCCCGAGATTTCGTTCTTAAGCCAGTTAGCCCGACGTTCGCGCCACTCCTTGGCCTGCTTTTCGGCGCGGGCCTGCTCAGCTTCTTCGTGTTGCTGCGTGATTTCCGCCGCCCTTTTCTGGGCAGTCAATTTAGCTTCTTTGGCTCTCATATTTCACCACTTGATCGTCAGGATTGTGTCGCTTGTGTAGTACGGTTCTTCGGAGCCGCACTCGCCGCCGCTGTTCAGGTAGGCAGCGGAGTCATCGTGCTCCACGTTCTCGCCCGTCACCGCACACTTGTACCCGTCACGACGGAGCTTCGCCAACACCAGCTTGACGTACTTGCCCCATGGAGCATATTTGAGATAGCCCTCACCCCATGCATGGTAGTAACCGTGAGTCTTCTGAGGGAGATACTTGCATTCCCCACGCAGGCGGTCGTGGTGGTTGGAGGAAAGGGTAATCGTTGTCTCTTTCTTCCCGTCTTCCACGGCATATTCGATGCGCTCGCGGAACTTGGCTTCAATCTTCTTGATGCGTTCGGCGCGAAGGCGTGGGACAGACTCCTTGAGAGCCGCTCGGCGTTTCTGGAGTGCAGCCGATTTCTCGGCAGCTTCTTTTTGTGCGATGGATACTGCTTTGGATCGTGCTTGAGCCGCTTTCATTACCGCCTCCGACATTCGTCATCGATCTCTTTGATCGCTTTGATTATCTTTTCTTTGATCGGGCCATGAGCGTAGCCCGAATACTTGCCGTCGCGGTCGGGCTCAAAATAGCTCGAACCCCCCGCCACATAAACCTCTTTACATCTGCCGTGGAGATACCAAGCCGAGGAGTAGCCGCTAGGGATGCCGCTTTCGTTGTCTCCCTCACTCCAATAGGTGTCAACGGACAGCGAATAGACCTCTCCCTTGAAAGCAAATTTCAGAGATTCATCGCCAGTGTACTCCGCACCAGCCCATTCCACGAGTGGCTGGGTTGCCTTACGAAATTCTTTGTGACGATACTGACGGTCTTTCTCCGCTGACTCCGCGTCACGCTTTTCTTTCGCGGCGGCTGCCTTCTGTGCGTCCAGTTCGCGCTGTTCGATGTCCAGTTCGAGTTGGGTTTTTGCCATGTTAGGCCCTCGCCAACTCGGGGTTGGTCTTTCGCCCTGCCCGACGCTTGCGGTCGAGTACCTTGCGGTGTTCGCGGCGGGCTCCTGACGCCATGCGCCGAAGTTCCGTGGCGGATGTATTGATGCCGGGACTGAAACCGAGTTTTTCTTCGGCTAGTTCGTCAAGACGGTGGGCTGCTTCGAGGAGAATCTTTGCACGAGTGTCGTGGTAATCAGGATCGTTCTTGTGGCTCATCTTCTGCCTCCACAAGTATAATACCACAACTAGCGGAGTTTGAGTGCTTCTTCGACGAGAAAAACGTAGATGTCGTCCAAGTTGCTGACGCCGAAATAGTCAGCGTCGTATCCCTTGCGGCGAAGTTGGTTGCGGACGGCGAGGCCGAAATGGAAATGTCCGTGCTTCCACCAATTTATCGGGTCCTTGGCGTAGTCTGCACGTATCTCAGGCGATACGGGCTCCAGTAGCGAAGCCAGCAGACTCAGGGCGGGGTTCCTGATCTCCGTGGGGATTGCGGTGTACGCCTCAAGCGTCATCGCGGTCGCTACGATCATATAAACCTAACCTCGCGTAGGCGGCAGGGGTCGGAGTCGCTGACGCCACAGGATTCGGCGGGCGGCAGGGGTCGTGCGGCCTTTGGTTTCTTCGCCAGCTTTCTGCCGATATAGATGTCGGGGTTTTGAAAGGGGGTGGGTTTTACCTGAACCTGAATCTTTGGAGCCGCTTTCGCTTCCGCCATGATGCCGTGGATGGATAAGCCGAGATAGCCTGCCGCAAACCCAATCACAACGCAGAGTAACGCTACTCTAATCGCTTGTTTCATAGTTTTGGACTACTCGTCGTCTTGGTTCCAAAAGTCGGGGTCGATCTCATCCCTGCTCGAACGGCGCATCCTACCGTGCTCGTCGATCTCAAGTTCTTGGATCGTGTCCTCTTCGGACTCTTCGTCGGGCTCCTCGGCGGGCTCTTCGGGCTCGTCGATCTCTTCGACCATACCCTGCCAATCAAGCCTATCGTCGTCGCCGATCCCACGTCGAGACTTGCGGCGTGGGCGGACTTCCTCTTCGTTGTAGTCGTCGAAAAATCCCATGATGCCCTTAGAGGGTCTCCCTAACTATGACCCCTGTAGACTCTAAAAGTGAAAGAAGTTGGGCGATAGACACCTGCCGCCAGCCGAGAACGGGGAGTTCGTTGCCAGCACGCATATCCATAACGGAGACCCATGGGTTGGCACGGACCTCAAGTACGAACTTCGGTAGATCATTATCCCACAGGTTGTCGTTATCGTCCAGAGTCATCCAGCCGAGAACGGGGTCTTCGATGGCGATCTGCCACTCACCGCACGGTACGCCATCTACCAGCGCGTGCCGAACGTCGATATGGTTGATAATCAGACCGTTTACACGAATCTGATGGCGGTTGGCGGATTCCATAAAGTTGCCCCTCTCTAATGTGCTTGTTAGCTCAAATTTTAGTGGCTAAGAAACAGCAAGTAGAAAATCGAACCCACCGAAACGTAGGTCCACATGCGCCACATACGCCACTGCCGCGCTAGTCCGTCCATGTCTTTTGTGCTACCCCAAGCTGCGCTCATGCGAAAACCACCTTTCCGAGGCGAAGTGCCAGCCCCGTCTCCATCGTGATGATGTCGTTAAGTTGGTCGAAATAAATGTCGTCGTGCTGCGCTATGGGGGTCAGCTTTGCACCGCGAATGCGGGCGAAAGAGATACGGTAGGTGTCGCTCGGCATCAGTTCGATGCGGACGCGGTTGATCCCGTTTTTGCAAAAACCGCCTGCGCCCGGGAGACTGAAAGAGAGGCTATTCTCGGAGCCGATGAAATTCTTCGCGCCTGTCATGGCGATAAAACGACCGTTGCCAAGCTGCTCCAGAATCGTCTTCGCGACCGTCATGTCCGTCGAACTCGTCTGCTTTTCCATACCCCATTATACCCAAAAAATGAGGGAAATCGCTAGGATTTTAAGGGTTTATTAACCCTATTTTCAACAACTTACGGGTTCTTCTTCGGGCCGCATCTCAGCCAGCTTCTTGCGGTCAATCTCGTCCATCCGCTGGTCGGCCATGCTGCACTCCGACATCTGGTGCAGGTAGTCGGCGGGTTTCATGCGGCGAAGTTTGGCTTCGACGATGACATCCTCGGGGTATTCGATTGCAGGTTTCTTCTTTGGCATGTCTTTCTCCCTATAGTAGCTTCGCTTCCGCCAGCAACCACGCCTGATACGCTTGGGTCGCCGAAGCGATGGTCTTCCCGTTCAGGGAAACAATAAAACCTTCCCGGCGTCCATTCCAGTAGACGGCAGTGCAGATGATGGAGGGGTAAATTTTTCGCACCCGATCCCGTGGGCTATCATCCAGCCGCATAGTGCGGTCGTCAAAACTCATTCCGAAACCCCGATCTTGTTCGCGGACCTGTGGCTGCTATTGGCATTTAGAGTGTTTCCCCTTTCGCTTCTTTGGCTTCGATTTCCTTGTTGATGGCGGCTTGTTCCAACGCCAATTGGTTGAGTGCGGCGAAGTCTTTCACACGATGCATTTCGCGGACAACATCGCTCTCCAGTTCGTACAGTGTCTTGAGCGATAACGCTGTTAGGACTGTTGGCATAATTATCCTCCCCAATTTCCGTTGCTGCGCTCGTAAGCTGCCAGTTTCCGTTTGTGCTCCTCGAACATCGGAGCCTCGTCCTTTTCGTCTTTCTGGATGATTCGCAGCATCTTGATGAAATCCTCGGCGAGAGCCGATTGGGACTTCTCACCCCTGTCATACGCCGCGACCGACTCTTCCATCTTCGTGCGTAAGAAGGTGTAGCGGTGCTTGACGTTCAGGGCGTCCGCGATGATCTGGAACATGTCCGTCAGGTTGTGGTAGCTGTCGTTGCGGAGCATTGGAGGCCACGGGGGTTTGCCCATTTGACAGAGCGAGTTGTAGTAGCCGTAGAAGCGTATCAGCCTCGGCTCCTGAGGTTTCGACGGCGCTGGCTTGTTCTTTGCTTTTCCAAATCCAAACATACTTACCTCCGATAAACCGTGACTGGTGTCGGGCAATCGTTAGGGCGCGTGTACGCGATCCCCTCGTTCGCCAGCGTTCCCTGAATTTGAACGGTGAGCGTATCAACGCTTTGCTGGCAGCGATCCAACGTCTCATTCGGCAACGATTGCGACTTGCCGCCAAGGATGTCCAGCAGGGCTTGCAGGTCGATGATCGACTGCGCCAGCTTGCGATCTCGCGGCCCACCCATGCTACCATCGGCGATGCGGTGCAGGTTCTTGTTGGCGAACGGATTCAATTGGCTGAACTTGCTTTCCATAATTCCTCCTGTTGTCGCATGTCCCGAGTCATATCCTGCGTTCCTCTTGGGACCTGTGGCTGCTCTGGCAGGTGCCACGTTAAACTTCAATGTCATTAGGACAGGCGCGTCGATAACCGTCCGTAAGATCATCCACGTCCTGCAATGCTTCATCAAGTTCCGGGTAATTCGATTCGTCGGCCTGCACGCCATCGACTTCGACGTAGCATGAGCCCATGCCGAATTTCAACTTCAACGGCGTGTTGCCCCATTGGTTCGTGACGAGTTCGTCCAGCCGCTTGTTCGCCAGAGCAAGGATGACCTTCTCGTGACGGGCTAACTCCGCATCGTAAGCCTTTTGCATTGCGTCCGTCATGACGCCTCCACTTGTCGCAGGAGTTCCGCCTTTGCCCTGTTTGTGATGCGTTTTTTGTTGGCGTCTGTGAGCGGCCTGAATTCCTCGGCCTTGACCCACACGTGTCCACCAAGATGATTGACGCAGATGTAGAACGCACTCCCGCGTTCCTTCTTGAAGGGGGCGACCGCCACTGGCAAGTCGTTACCTTCGTAATCCACGCAGGTGTACCAAGTGCCGAGGGCGACGTTCTTCGCTCGGCTAAGCTGGTATGCGGTAGGTACTTTTGTGATTGGCATCGACATGTCTATCTCCAGACTACCAGAGTGTCGGGGGCCAAGTAAACAGGCTGCTTGCCGCCCAGATCGAGACCGATGTCGCCGACGTTCTTCTCAGTCAGGACATCGTACACCGACTGAAACGGGTGCATGTCGAAGCTGTCTGCCTCAAGATTGAACAGGTACGGCTCGCTGCCGTGGTCGATGTTCTGCCCCGCTCGGTTGTTGGCACGCTCAACCAGTGCCGCGTGGTACTCGGCAACCGTGCTGATACGCTCGGCCCGTACAACCTTCGAGTAGCGGGCAAAGTTGGCGTCCGCGATCTGGTCGATCTTCGCGTAGCGGTTGTCGGCGTTGATCTTCGGGAAATCCGACTCATGTAAGTGGCGAAATGGTCCGTATGGTTGCATTATTTTTTCCCCTTCCATTTGAGAAACATTTCAACGAACGGAATGGTCGCGGGCTGATCGTGCCGCCGAGCCCCCACTCCGCTGCTCGGACCCTGCCAGCAGCAATAGCCGAGTCTGTCGAGATTGTACAGTTTGCCGTCTTCCAGAATCCAATTACCCATGTCGTCCTGAACGGGCTCGTCCCAATCGTCGTGGTAGTAGTTCCCGTCCCAACCGTTGTCCCAGAAATCCTTGATCTCCGCGCCTGTGGCGACGTTCTCAGGCTTGAGCAGCACGAGTTCGAGTATCGTGTTGGGGATTGTGATGTCGCTGCTGGCCTGCTCGATATGCAGGCTGCCTTCCTGTTCGAGTTTGCGGAGCATCGCCAGTGTGATCGTGACCTGCATTAGTTTGCCCATCCTGTTTTTCTGAGAACTGCGTTCTCGATGCGTTTGTACCACCAGTCCGAGGACGGACTGCGTTCAGTCTCGTAGCAGAACCAGTGCCACATTTTCTGACTGCCGTTTGCCGCCAGCGTGTAGCCCTCGCTCCACATTTCTTCGATCAGAGCCTTGGCCCTTTTCTCGTCCATGGTCGTCCGTCGCCGTATCTCGGCAACGATGATGTCCACGAGCATTTCGGCTTGTTCAGTCCTGTTCATTGCCATGAGTTTGCCCAATATTTAATGAGGTCGAACGCCTTGTCCATGTTGTGGCTGGCGTCTGCTGTCTGAAAGCCGCTTCCCTGCCACGCACCGTCCGCAGGACAGGAGCGTGTGGGAAGAAAGCGAAACATGATAGAGGCAGCCGCCTGCGACGGGTCCATCGCAACCTCCAGCGTCGGGTAGCCCTGATTGGCACGCCTCTTTGCTTGATATGACCGACCGTTGATGGTGATGAAACGTGCCATTAGATCGCCCCCTTAGCGGCGAGGGCGAAGGCAACCTCAGGAGCACGAACCATCCAGTTCGGCCCGAGATCGGATTCCATTTCGTCGATCAGTTGAGCGGTTTCGCAACCCTCCAGTTCATACGCGATGGAGCCGTAGATGCAACGCCACAGGGACCACTCGGAGACGGGCGGGGCGAAATGTTGGAAGACTGCTTCGGCGAGGGCTTCGGTGCGTTCGTAGCCGTAGCGATACTGGTGACCGATTTCGTCGGTAGCAACCATGAAATACCGATGGCGGATGATTTCGCCTGTGGGGTTGTCCATATCGGCGTACTCGGGATCGTGGCCCACGACGGCAAGTTCAGATTCGAC
>Ga0209040_10003330_pt1 | contig 12374 bp, 12 predicted proteins | sample BogFormECP12_OM3_FD_188240 | JGI IMG/M metagenome (GOLD analysis project Ga0209040, IMG submission 188240) | Bog forest soil microbial communities from Calvert Island, British Columbia, Canada - ECP12_OM3 (SPAdes) (version 2) | ecosystem: Environmental > Aquatic > Freshwater > Wetlands > Bog ... | reverse complement strand
ACGACATCGGGTTTAATGCTTGCCAATCTGCTGAGGAGACTCGACACGAGTTAGCGATCCCTCGCTGACTGTCGAGCGGCAACCTGTCCTGATATAGCTTGAATGCTATATAGCATTAGAGTAGTATTGTAGTCGTCGTCGACCTCTCTTCCATCCGTCACACCGCTGGCGTGACCCAGGTGCAACTGGCTGCTGCACTGAACGCGAGTCAGGGCCAGATCAGCAGAATCGAGCGTCAATCAGACATGCTGCTGTCGACTCTGAGTGCGTACCTTACGGCGCTCGGTGCATCTGCACGGCTGATCATCACCATTAACGGCCGGACCGTCGAGCACGAGCTGACGACGTCCAAGGGGGAGGCACGATGACCACCCTGACCGAGATCACCCGACAGAACCACCGTCGGGCGGTCCGCTTTTTCTGGGCCTCTTGATCGGCGCAACCACTGTCAGCCTGATCGGCAACATCGCGCATGCGGTGCTGCCGTACATCCCGCTCGTCATCGTCCAGATCGGTGCCGCGGCACGCTCAACTTCGTCAGAGGTCTTCAGATTCTCGAGTTCCTCACCCAGCCACTCGGCCAGGTCGTCCCATTGGCGTAGCAAGCTTTCCAGCGCGACCTCCGAGGTGTGCCGACAGCAGCCACGCCGCGATCGACTTGCGTCCGTTGGGTTCTTCGTTCAACTTCATGCCGGGGATACCGGGGAAGCCCGCTGGCATGTTGCCGCCGACGCCGAGTGGTCAGCCGAACCGGCCGGAAATGTAGTCCTCGGTGGCCTTCTGGTCAGGCTTGGAGAAAATCTTCTCGGTGTTGTTGATTTCGACCAGCCGTCCGGGCTTGCCGGTGGCCTCCAGGTTGAAGAACGCGGTGCGATCGCTGACGCGAGCAGCCTGCTGCATGTTGTGGGTAACGATGACGATGGTGTACTGCGCCTTGAGCTCTGCGATCAGATCCTCGATAGCCAGCGTCGAGATGGGGTCAAGCGCAGAACAGGGTTCGTCCATCAGCAATACGTCGGGCGAGACGGCAATCGCCCGGGCGATGCAGAGCCGCTGCTGCTGGCCACCGGATAGGCCCCCGCCGGGCGTGTCCAGCCGATCTTTCACCTCGTTCCACAGGTTCGCCCCGCGCAACGAACGTTCGGCGAGCTCGTCGAGGTCTTTCTTCTTGTGTGTCCCTTGCAGTTTCAATCCGGCGACCACATTGTCGCGAATCGACATGGTGGGAAAGGGGTTTGGCCGCTGGAACACCATCCCGACGATGCGGCGCACAGCAACCGCGCCGATCTGTTTGCCGTAGATGTCACAGCCGTCGAGCAACACCGATCCTTCCACCCGCCCCCCCGGGGCGGTCTCGTGCAGACGGTTCAGGGTCCGCAGAACAGTCGACTTGCCGCACCCGGATGGTCCAATCAACGCGGTGACACTGCGCGGATGGACCGTCATGTTGAGGTCGGCCACCGCCTTGAAGGAGCCGTAGTAAATGTTGAGATCCCGCACCTCCAGCCGTTTTGCGCCCCTGCGCAGCCGAAGGTCGCTGTCCGTCACCGGCTCCGTCGCTGGGGGTGCCGGCGGGGCCGCGTGCTGGGTACGCCCGATTGCCGCGCCATCTGTTGTCACGTTGATGTCCCGTGTCACGGGATCCTCCTGTGGTGTCATTCGCTTTCAGACCCGGCCGACGGACCTGCGTCGTTGTCGTAAGTTGGCCGAACCCCCACAGCCCGGACCGGCGGCCTGTCTGGCCACCGGAGGGCTCCGGTGAACACTGAAGCCAGTGTCCTCCTCATGCTCTAGGTTCGGTGACACGTCCACCACCGACGCTCGTCCGGCTGGCGATCCATCGGGCCGCCACGGTGAACAGCAGGACCAACGCCACCAGAGTGAGTGCTCCCGCCCAGGCACGGGCTTGGGCGGCCTTGTACCCGGTTATGGCGTTGTTGAAGATCTGCAAGGACAGTGTCGACATGCGCTTGGTCGGGTTGAGTTCGATGAACAGGTCGTTGCCGAGCGCAGTCAGCAGCAGCGGCGCTGTTTCTCCCATGGCGCGGGCAAACGCGAGCATTATGCCGGTGATGATTCCTGAGCTGGCGGTGGGAAGCACGATTGACATAATGGTGCCCGCCTTGGTGGCGCCCAGCGCGAACGAGGCTTCACGCAGTTCGCGGGGCACAAGTCGGAGCATCTCCTCGGTCGAGCGGATCACCAGCGGCAGCATGACGAGTCCGAGGGCGATTCCTCCGGCGATGCCGGAGAACCCGAAGAACACCACCCACATCGCGTAGACCAGTGCGCCGGTGACGATCGTTGGCACGCCGACCAGGATGTCGGTGAGAAAGCGTGTCACCCGGGCCAGTTGGCCGCCGTATTCGACGAGGTAGATCGCTGCCGCGATACCGACGGGCATCGACAGCAGCGTCGCGATGCCCGTGATGATGAGGCTTCCGATGATGCCGTTGACGAATCCGCCGCCGGCTTGGCTGGGATTGCCGGGCGGGGTCTGGGTGAGGAACTCCGGGCCCAGGTACTTCAGTCCCTGTCCAGCGACGTAGACGAGCACCCAGGCCAGCACGGCGACGGTGGCGATCATGACGAGGAGCAGCACGGCGTGCATAAACAGGTTGGTGATTTGGCGGCGGCGCTCCCCGGGGAACCCGTCGACCTCGGACAGTTCCTCGAGTGGTTCCTCGTCGATCGTCGTGCTCACGCGATGTGCTCCGAGACCCGGCCGACGATGCGCTTGCCGATCATGTTGACGAGCAAGGACAACAACAGCAACCCGAAGGCGACCACGAACAGTGAATCCAGATGGAAAGGCTGGTTGGCTTCGGTGAACTCATTGGCGATGACGCTCGGCATGGTGGATCCCGCGCGCATAATCCCGTGTGGGATGGTCAACACGTTGTTGCCGATCAGCATGGTCACCGCGATTGTTTCGCCGAACGCACGGCCTAGACCCAGGATCGCGGCACCGACGATCCCGGAACGCGATCGGGGCAACACCGCGAGGCGCAGCATCTCCCATTTGGTCGCGCCGAACGCCAGCGCGCCTTCCTTTTCGGCGACCGGTGCGGTGTCGAAGACTTCCCGACAAATCGCGGTGACAATGGGCAGCACCATGATCGCGAGGACCACGCCGGCCGCGAACACGGAATATCCGAAAAATGGGCCCTGAAACAACCAGCCGATCACCGGGATTCCCGACACCGACGTCAACCCGCGACCGATCGGCCCCAGCGCGGGGATCAGCGCGAACACCCCCCAAAAGCCGTAGACCACGCTTGGGATCGCCGCGAGCAGGTCGACCAACGACGAAAACGGCCGGCGGAGCACCGCTGGCGACAGATTGGTGATGTAGAGGGCCACCGCGATCGCGACCGGCACCGTGATCACCATCGCGACCAGCGAGGTCACCACGGTCCCGTAGATGAACTGCAGGATCCCGTAAGGATTCGGCTTGGATGAGGTGACCGCCGACTCCGATGGCGCCCAGCGAGCGTGAAAAAAACTCAGCGGCCCGTAGTGCGACAGAGCCGGCCACGCCCTGATCAGAAGGAACACCGCCGTTGCCACCAAGACCGCGATCACGGTCAGCGCCGCGGTGGCCATCAGCCGTGCGAACAGCCCATCGGTGAACTGGCCGTCCGACGATGGCTCCGACGTGTCCGGCGGGGCCAGGACTTCCGCCGTCAAAACTTCCCCTTTGGCGCAGCCCGGATCATTTTCCGACCGGGCCGCCGTTGAGGGTGATCTTTTGAACCATGCCCATGGCCAAACCCTGCAAATCCTTGCTCAGCGGGGCGTAGTTGACGCTGGCAGCATCGTCCTGACCGTTGGATAAGGTCCAGGAGAAGAAGTTGACCAGCGCCTTTGCCTTCGCCGGGTCGGTCTGGTTCTGATACACCAGCGCGTAGACGGTGCCGGTGATTGGGTAGGCGTGGGGATCGGACCCGTCGGTCAGGCCTACCCGCAGGTCGGGCGGGTAGGCGATGCCTTGGGTGCCGGCGGTGATGGTGGCGACACAGGGCTGGATGAAGTTGCCGGTCTTGTTTTTCACGACGCCGTAAGTGAGGTTCTGCGCCAACACGTAGGCCAACTCGACGTAGCCGATGCTTCCGTCGGTCTGGTTGATCACCCCGGAAACGCCCTCATTGCCCTTACCGCCGATGCCGACTGGCCAGGCGATGTCCTTGCCGAAGCTCCTGTCGGAGCCGCCGAGGGTTTGCACCCAGGTCGGGCTTTCCTTGGTCAGAAAGTCCGTCCACACCGCGGTGGTGCCCGAGCCGTCCGAGCGGTGGGCCACCGCGATCGGCTGGTCGGGAAGATTCGCGCCCGGATTCAGCGCGACCAGCGCCGGGTCGTTCCATTTGGTGATCTTGCCGGCGAAGATCTTGCCCAACGTGTCACCGTCGAACTTCAGGCCGGTTTGGACGCCCTTGACGTTGTAGGTGGGTACGACGGCGCCGAGCGTCAACGGGATGTGCAGGATCGGGCCGAACTTCGCGGCCGTGAGCTCGCTGTCCTTCATCGGGGTATCGGATGCTCCGAAGTCAACCGTGCCGGCGATGATCTGCTGCACAGCGCCGCCGGAGCCGATCGGCTGATAGGCGACCTGCACCCCGTCGGACTGTGAGTAGTCTTTGGTCCACACCGACATGACCGGCGCCACGAACGTCGACCCGGCACCCGACAAACTAGTCGCGCCGCCGTCGATCTTCGGGATCGTCCTGGGGTAGCCAGGTTTGGCAGCCGCCCGTTGACCACAAATCTGGCCGCCTATGACCTGCTGGGCGCCGCTGGCGGCCCCACCGCCACTGGTGCTTCCACACCCGGTCAGACTCGCTGCAATAACGGCGGCCACCGCGGTGATCGTCATGGTTCGGCGGAACATCAACGCCTCCTGATCCGGCGATGCGCATGCATCCTGATTATCGAAGACCCTCGAGATGAACAGGCGGCATTTCAGACCTGGCAGGGAAATGAACACCCCGGCCAGTTGATCGCTGCCGGTCACGCCGCCTGCGACAACTACGGCAGGTCTGAAACCAGTGCCCGCATGTCTGAGGCGCGCACCACAGCGGTAACACAAGAGATGACAAAGAATGGGCCAAACACCCGAGCAAACATGTGTGTGCTGTGCTGCGACTCTCGTGAAGAACTCATTGCAATACCTCCATTTGAGGCTGGTCGCCCGTCGAGATGGCAACCGTAATTTCAGATTTGAGATGCTTAGCTCCCATGGAGCTATTCGACCATTCGAGGGTGGCGCTGCCGGTAGGGAAGCTACCGTCGATGCTTGCGGGTCAATGCATCAGGCGCCGTTGATAATCCACTGTCGTGCTTGCTCGATCTGCCCACCAGGAAAATGACGAATCTTCGCTGATACGAAGTGCGATGCCAGACGCTCGGCGACATCCCCGATGTGCGAGTCGGTGACGAGCGCGACTTTCTTGACGCGCTTGTGATGGTCTTGGACGAAACGAAGGTGAGTGACCATCGTCCCGAAACTGTCCCAACCCGGGAATGCCGGGGCGTCGATGATGAGGCCGGCAAGATCGCCCGTTGCCTCGATCTGGGGGTCCACCGCCTTGGTCAAGTCAGCGAAGTCGTTTTTGTCGAGTGCGGACTTGGGATGCACTAGAAGGATGGAATGGGCGGTATCCAGGTTGTATTCGATCATGGTTTGCTCCTGACAATCGTTGTGGTCGAGGGCTGAAGCGGCGAAGTGGCGATCGTGGGCTCTTGTTTCGTCATGGTGCCTCTAATCCGGCGCCACGATCACCGGCACACGGACGGATTGAACGACTGCGTTGCTGACCGACCCCAAGAACGTGCGGGTTAGGGCATTCCGGCCGTGACTCCCAACTACGACAAGCTGTGCGGATTGCGATGTTTCGACGAGCGCGCGGGCTGGGCGATCACAAACGAGGAGCTTGCTCACAGTCACGTCGGGATAGCGTTCCTGCCAACCCGCTAGCGCCCCGCTCATAAGACGCTCTTCTTCTGCCTTCACCGCCGGCCAGTTCACACCCGGAACTTCGACGAGCTCTTTGTTACTCCACGCATGCAGTGCTATCAGGCCGACGCGGCGACGCGACGCTTCGTCAAACGCGATCTCAGTAGCGAGCTCTGAAGCTGATGAACCGTCCACTCCCACGAGAACAGGAGCCTCGCTGGGGTGTGGCATCCGTGGTTCTCCGTCATGGATGACCGCCACGGGGCAACGGGCGTGCCGCACCAGTCCAGAACTGACCGAGCCGAGCAAACCGCGAGCCAAAGCTCCGCGCCCATCGGTGCCGACCACGATCAGTTCCGCATCTTCGGACCGGTCGACGAGCGTCGGGCCGGGGGCCGAAAACTGCAATTCGCCATTGATTGTTATCTGCGAAGTATCGTTCGCGATGTCATGGGCGATCTTCGATGCGTTTGCGAGAATGCCGCGACCCTCAGCTTCCTGCCACCCCGCCACCTCTTTTAGCACCTTGGCCGGCGACCATGTCCGAGCTGCGGGATCTTGCACGTGCATCAAGGTGAGTGGTACGCCGCGCATGACAGCGTCGTGCGCGGCCCACCTAACAGCGGCATCAGATGCGGGCGATCCGTCGACGCCGACGATGATGCCGTAATGCTTTGTTGTTGAGGACATTTTGATTTCCTTTCGTTAAGGAGGACGCTATGTCGCGTCGCGCCGCCCGTCGTGAGGCTTTGGTCCTTACATAGAAAGCCGTTGGGCCTTCTTCGTGTTTTGACGTCCATCGAAGCGCCAGCCGTCGAGGCTAAAGGACCTACGCGCATTCATGTGCGAGTGACGGTGTGCAGGATGGAATGCGCTGCATCCAGTTCGTAGTCGATCATGTTCTGCTCCTAGAGAATCGTTGTGGTCGCGGCGGACGTTATAGGACGACGAACCACGCGGCGGCGTAGTGACTCACCGCCGCAGCTGCGGTGAGGGCGTGAAAAAACTCGTGATAGCCGAATGTATGCGGCCACGGGTTCGGCCAGCGAAGGCCGTAGAGGATGGCGCCGACGTGGTAGAGGATCCCGCCGAGGACGAGCAGGCCGACGACGATCGAACCCCTGCCGTCGAGCAGGCTGCCGGCGAAGCAGATCGCCACCCAGCCGAGTAGGAGGTACAGCGGCACGCCGACCCATCGCGGGGCCGAGGGCCACCACATCTTGAGTGCCACGCCGGCTATTGCGCCCGTCCACACGATGGCCAGCACTTCGGCGCCGGTGCGCGGCGGCATCGCCAAGAGCGCGAAGGGAGTGTAACTGCCGGCGATGAAGACGAAGATCGCCGAGTGGTCGAGCCGCTTCATCCACTTCAAGGCCACCGGATTGTGCCAGTGCTTGCGGTGATAGATGGCGCTGACGCTGAACATTGCGACAATGGTGACGGTGTAGATCAGGGTCGCAAGGACAGCTTTCTGCGACGACGTGATCCCTGCAACCGGCACCAATGCTAATCCGCCCACGGTGGCGATCACCGCCGAGCAGAGGTGGATCCAGCCACGGGCGCGTGGCTTCCCAATGAGTTCGGCGACGGTGTCGGCGAGACCTTGGGGCAGGTCGTCGACGACTGGGGGCCACCGGATCGCGCACTGAAGAAGCTGCCTTCGGGTCTGCGTGGCGGGATGTCATGTTGTACTCGTCGCTAATAAGCCTGTTCGGGCGAGCCGATAACGTCGAGCCATCGCGGATCGCGACGACGCGGGAGTGAGTCTAGCGCCAGCGGCGGCCGTACGCTGGCCGCTCCCCACCGGCGACCTTAAGGGCGGCAACCCGCGCTTTCGGCGAGAACGATCGATCCGTCACCGCCCGCGAGCCAGTATCGCGCGCGGATCTTGCGCTTCATCAGTTTTCCGGTGTCTTCGCGGGGCAGGTCGTTGTCGAACACGACCACTTTGGGCACTTTGTAGCCGGCTAGGTTCGTCCGGACATGGTCGCGCACAACGTCTTCGGTCAGGCCGGTCGCCTCGATGTGCGCGGCGATCGATTCGCCGAAGTCCTCGTCTGGAATTCCGAACACGGCGGCGTCACGTACGCCGTCGAGTTCGGGCACGCCTCGATTTCAGCCGGGTAGATGTTCACTCCGCCCGAGATGATCATGTCCGTGCTGCGGTCGTTGAGGTAGAGGAAGCCGTCGTGATCGAGGTAGCCGATGTCGCCGATGTCGAGGTATCCGTCGTTCTCCATCGCAGCCCGTTTGTCCGGATTGCCGTGGTAGGTGAAGTCCGGCCAGGCCGACGGTGGGCGCAGGTGGATCCGCCCAGATTCGCCTTCTGGCAGCAGGTCTCCGTTCTCGGAGTAGATCCTGACGTCGGCCTCCCCGATCGGTCGTCCGACGGTGCCGGGGTGCGCGAGCCACTGGGCGCTGTCGCAAGACACGCAGGCGCCAGTTTCGGTGCCGCCGTAGTACTCACCGACGATCGGCCCGAACCAGTCGATGATGCGTCGTTTTACTTCTGGTGGGCATGGCGCCGCGGCATGCACGACCGACTTGAGCGAGGAGACGTCGTATTTCATCCGGACCTGATCGGGTAGTTGTAGCAACCGGACGAACATCGTTGGGACAGCTTGAAAGTGATCGATGTGGTGTTCTTCGATCAGTCGTAGCAGTTCTTCGGCGTCGAAGCTCGCCATGATCGTCAGATCGATTCCGGCGGCGGCACTGACGAGCGCGTGGACGTTGGGTGCGCTGTGATACATCGGCGCCGCGACCAGAGTTCGCATCCCCAGCGTCAGCCCGAATGTCGAGAACACCAGCCCCGCAATGGCTTGGGCCTGCGCGGGGGTGGATGCCGCGCGGACCACACCCTTTGGTCTGCCCGTCGTCCCGGAGGTGTACACCATCGACATCGGCGCCTGCCGGGGCGATTCGGACCACTTGCTCTGCGCCGCCAACCACTTCTCGTAGACCGGATGCCTTCCGGTCGGCCGTTCCGATTCCTGGGTGACTTCGATGAGCACCCGATCGCCCGCTACCGCCTCGGCGGTGGAGATGAGGCTGGTGTGGGCGAAGATCACTTTGCTATCACTGTCGTCGAGCAGGTAGACGAGCTCGGCCCCTTTCCAGTGCCAGTTCACTGGCACCGGTACAGCACCCAGCATGCTGCTACCAATACTCGCTTCGATGAACGCGATGTCGTTGTGCAGGTAAATGGCGACTCGGTCACCGGCCGTGACATCAAGGGCGGCAAGCCCGTTCGCCACTGCGCCGGCACGGGTGCGGACGTCTTCGTAGTCTCGGAAGAAGTGCCCACATCGCACTCCGGCCATCAGTCGGCGATCCGGGTGGCCCGCCATGTTGCGAACATGTCGGCGAACTCGCTGCCGTGACTCGCTGCCGCTTGGGCGCCTGCTTCGAGGTCGACCGCCCGCGCGAGGTCACCGTCGGCAGCCCCACGCAGCAGTCGTTTGGTCGCCACCACCGCCGCGGCGGGGCGCGCGGCAAACGTCGTGCCGAGATCGAGCGCCGTGGCCAACGCATCGTCACTGAGCTTGTGCACAAGCCCTATCCGCAGCGCGCGCTCGGCGTCGACCGGTCGCCCGGCGAGCAGTAACTCCAATGCCGCGCCTTCGCCGATCAGGCGCGGCAGCAACCAGCTCGCACCCATATCAGGCAAGAGGCCCATTCTGATGAACGACGGGAACAGGGCCATCGTCGGGGATCCCACCCGGATGTCGCAGGCCAGCGCCAACGACATAGCGGCACCGACCGCGGGGCCGTCGATGGCGGCGATCGTCGGCTGCAGCAATGCCCAAAGCATGTCGACGACCCGCATTTGCCGGGCCAGCAATTCGGCCACTTCGGCCTCGGGCCGCTGCGAAAGATGTTCGATCAAATCGAAGTCTGCGCCCGAACTGAACGCACCGTTCGCGCCGGTGAGAATCACCGCCTTTACGGCGGAATCGGCGCTTATCAGCGCCAATTCGTGGGCCAGTCGGGCTAAGACCTCGAGGTCGAGTGAGTTGCGGTGCTCCCGGCGATCGAGGACTAGTACCCGCACGCCCTCTGCCGGGTGTTCCACGCGCAGCCCGCCGTCGGTCGGGGCCGTTCGTGTCGCGGTTTCGGTACCGGTCACGGGCATACCTCCAGGATTCAACATTACGGGTCAAGTGACCTGTCGCTAGGTTACAGGTCAACTGACCTGTCGTCTATATAGTGTTCTTGTGGCATCGACTCCGGTTCGCGGCGGCACTCCGCGGACGCAGCAGGGGCGGCGCGATCAGACCCGCGCCCGACTGATCCAGGCGACCATCAGATCCATTGCCGATCACGGGTATCCGGCCACGACGACCAGGCAGATCGCGGAGTCCGCTGGAGCGTCGCTCGGGGCGATTGCACATCATTTCCCGGCCCGGGTTGATCTCATCGCGACGGCGCTCGACGAGGTCTGGCGTCGAATGGAGACCGACTTGCGGGCTCGGGCCGCGCACACGGCGGCCGTCGGCGGTGCGCGCCGTACGCCTGCTTTGCTCGACGTGCTCTGGACCGCGTTCACCGACGACCTGTACACCGTGTGGGTCAAGGTGTGGATCGCTGCCGCCGACGATCCCGAGCTCTACGCCGCGCTTGCCCCCCTGGAGCGGCCCCAATCCGCCGTATTCGCCGCGATCGCCGCCGACGCAGCGCCGAAGAACGTTTCGCGCGCCGAGTGGACACGGCGATTCAGCGTCGCGCTCGATGCCATGCGCGGCCTCGCGCTCACACTCACCATCCAGCCTCGGACGACTCCGATTCAACGAGATCCCTGGCCGGACCTCAGACGCGAGCTCACCCGCCTTCTCGACCGCTGATCGCAGTGAATCCCGCAACACCACCCTTGTGTGCATCGCCGAATGTCCTCGTCAACACGAGAAGCTCGGGCGGCAAAGCCGCGGAGGCAGGACAGCCAGACAGTCACGGATGAAGGGGTCAGGTGAATAGCGCTCCGCCAACCCGGTGGCCAACCTCAACCGATAAAGACGGCGGCTGAGTACTCTCAAACGGACTGTGCTTGAAAGGCAGTTCAATGGATTTAGGCTTGGGTCATCGCACGGCGTTGATTTGCGCATCGACGTCGGGATTGGGGCTGGCAACCGCACAGGCGCTTGCTGGCGAAGGCGCGACTGTCGTAATCAACGGCCGGTCGGCCGATCGTGCAGAGGAGGTGGCCGCCGGATTGCCCCGGGCGGTTGCGATCGGATGTGACCTTGCGGGCGAGAACGGCGCTGAGCAACTGTTCGAGGCTGCGACTGACAAAGCCGGCGATATCGACATCTTGGTTCTTAACGGACCCGGTCCCCCGCCGGGGCGTGCGGTTGACATCGAGGCTGGTGCCGCCGATTCGGCGTTAGCGACATTGCTTATGCCACAGCTGGAGTTAGTGAGATTGGCCCTTCCTGGCATGTCGGCGAAGCGGTGGGGACGCATCCTTAGCATCAGCTCCACCAGCGTGGTTGAACCCATACCCAATCTGGCATTGTCCAACTTGGGCCGCGCTGCGCTGTCAGGATATTTGAAGACGCTCGCTGGAGAGGTTGCCCCGCTAAGCATTACGGTGAATTCGCTTCTACCAGGACGTGTCTCGACAGCGCGAACTCGTCAGATCGACAAAGCCGTCGCGGAGGCCTTTGGCGTCTCGGTCGCCGAGGCCCAGCAAGAAGTGTTTCGCCAGATACCAATGGGTCGCTACGGCCAGCCCGAGGAATTTGGCGCCGTTGCGGCCTTTCTCTGTAGCACGCAGGCCTCATACATCACTGGCACAGCGATCAGATGCGACGGGGGAATGGTGTCTACGATCTGAGTTCGGATCAGGGTGAAGTCCACCTGGCCCAAGCGAATCATAGAAATCATTCAGCCGGGTCTCAGCAATGTCGGCTGTGATGGTAGGAGTCAGTTCGGACACCTAGCTAAGGGAGCGCGACAGTGGACACCGAGACCGTGGACCGCGAATTCAGTGCTCTGCAGCAACAGGCGCAACAAACCGCGACGTTGATCCAGACGCTCGCCGGCAAATTGTCCACCGCGGCCGCTGCAGGCGACCCCAATGCCCGCGAATGGGCATTGGATCTCAAGGAGATCGCGTTATCCATCCGCGACGAGCAAAGCACTACCACGGAACTCCTGCAGGCGATTCACGCGCTGGTTGACAACCATGTCGCTACCACCGAGCCGTCTGCGCCGTCGTACTACCCGCCAACCGCCCAGTACGCGCAACCGCCGCAGTACCAACCGCAGTACCAACCGCAATACCAACCGCAGTACCAACAGCCCGCGCCATCTGGCGGGACGCTGCAGCGGTTCCTTGGCGGGCGGTTTGGCCAGGCGATCGTCACCGGCGCGGGCATCGGCATCGGTGACGACATTGTCAACAGCATCTTCGACAGATTCT